>Ga0326727_10009347_pt1 | contig 24185 bp, 18 predicted proteins | sample MB2enrmetagenome_FD_207643 | JGI IMG/M metagenome (GOLD analysis project Ga0326727, IMG submission 207643) | Lab enriched peat soil microbial communities from McLean, Ithaca, NY, United States - MB29MY | ecosystem: Environmental > Terrestrial > Soil > Wetlands > Peat | place: USA: New York... | reverse complement strand
AGCGAACGTCCTCCCATTCCAAGCGCAGAAGCTCCGCGTGGCGAAGCCCCGTAAAGGCTCCGATGGCAAGGAATGGCACCAAGTTCGCATCCGCCTTGGCGATTAGCTTCGCGAAGTCTGCGGGGCGAAATATTTCAATCTCCCCGCCATTGTCCTTTGCGCGGGGCAGCGTGTCGGCTTCCGTGGAGCGATCACGCAAGAGATACCCGCGCTGCCGCGCAAATCGCCAGAGCGTCACAACAAGGCTCCTGTAGTTGTTCCGTGAGCGCAAGGCACAGGGCAGCGATCGCAGCCAGTTCTCAAGCTGGCCTTGCGTCACCAGCCCGATGGGGCCTGAAAACGCAGCGGCGATATGGGGCAAGCGAGTTTTTAGGTCTTTCATGTAGGCGGCGCTCACCCCGTCTTGGCATTTTGCTGCCAGCAATTCGTCCGCAACTTCCTTCACCGTCTTGGCTGGCAGGTTCGTCGGATGATGCCGCAAGTAGAAGTCCACCGCCTCGTTCAAAGACGCCTTCTGTAGCTTGTGTCGTGTCTTGGCATAGGCTTCCACGGCGTCGTGGAGCGTCACGGCGAAGGGTTTAAGCACCTCAAGGGAGCGTGCATAGGAATCGCGGTCTGCGCCCGTCAGGGTGAGGCCAGCGGCTCTCTGGCCGTGGATGGCGGTTGCGACTTCTTCCGCCCGTTTGGTGGCTTCCTCGCGCGTGGAGCGCGTCTCCCTGCGGCGCTGTCCGTCTTGGTAGTAGCTGATGCACCATCGGCCAGAAGAGAGTCCGTAGACTGGAATCTTGACCGATCCAACGCTTACAAGGAATGAGCGTTTCATCGCGCACCCCAGACTACCGAATTTGTCACGGCTTTGTCACGACAAAAGCAAAGCTTTGCATTTTGCTCAGTAAAAGTGGAGCGGGCGATGGGAATCGAACCCACCTCGCCGGCATCCAGCCACAGGCCGCGGCATTGATGACAAAAATCGACGTCGAGGTCCCGGAAATGCAGGACAAACAACGGGATATCACATTTTGGACAGACGCGTCTCATGTCGTGCAAAACCTCGTGAGAAATGATGGGGCGAGCGGGGCTGACGCGTCAAGCACTTCCCGCGTGACGACGGTCTCTGGTTCTCGATCGTTCATCACCCGCTAATCAACCAGAAGAAAGCAGCGGCGTCATTTACAAATGTACGGTTTGTTTGTAATCGAGTGATTGTATCGTCACGGGTGCGGTGCGGGTATGTGAATACTAGGGGCGATGCCGCCCATTCCCCGCCGCTGAATGAGGGAGGGTTCAGGCGGGATGCCGCCGAACCATTATGGGAGCGCCTCGCTCGCCGGAAAAACAAGTGGATGTCTTGAATACCAGCAATCCATGCGCGGGCGGGGGCGCTCCGCGCTCTACTGTGAAGGTAATATCGATGCACGGAACATAGCTCACCCCTTTGGCGTTTTTCTCGACGCCACCGTTGTCTTCGCGGTCTTCGCCAACGCTGTATACGATGTAACCTTTTCCAGGCGTTTTACACCGGAGCGGTTTTCCGTCGAACGGGTCGGATGGGACGGCAGGTAGAAAGGCCGGGGCTGGGTTGCTAAGTTGCTTCAGAAGTTTGCCGTTGGCAAGCCGATAACGCTCGACGGGGATGGCAGTCTGTGCGTCGTAGATCATCGCATCGCATTGCTCCGCCTTGATCAGAGCCCTGTCAAGCGCGGTGAGCAACATGCGTGACAGGACATGACAAAGGGACAGGTGGTTCACCTTGCCAACAACAGCACTGGCGGCTATCGTGGCCGGAGTGAGAGATTGCGAAGTAGAGTCCCGACCCGCCGGCCTTTCGGCCATGAACAGGCACGCGGCGAGTGTTGTTGCGATCGCGTTGCTGGTGTTGATGGCGATATTGATGGCGAAGCCCATCCAGGAGGAATCAGCAACCGTGGATGAAAGCTTATACCTCGCGGCAGGTTACAGTTATTGGCACGGCTACGGTTTCACCCTCAACCCTGAACACCCGCCCTTGGCCAAAATGATTTCGGCGGCGCCATTACTGTTCATGGATGTGAAACTATCCACGGAAGCGCAAGAATTGCTGGATCGGCGAGTCGGGGCGGCGCTGACGCGGCGGTGGTCGGGGGAAAACCTGTTGGTTGACGAGCATTTCCCGGTGGCGCGCGACAACTGGTATTTCTGGCCATTCAATGAGACGGGAATACTGGGACAGGAGTTCGTTTATGGCGGCGCCAATGATGCCGACAAGCTCCTCGCCGCCGGGCGATGGATGCAGGTGGCACTAACAGTACTGACGGGCATCGTGATCTTTTTTTGGGTGCGACGATTGGCGGGCGGGATGGCCGGTGCACTCGGCGTGGCGCTCTGGACGTTGAACCCGGTGGTGCTGGCCTACGGACACCTGGTGCTGACTGACATGGGGGAGACGTTGATGTTTCTTCTGGCGGTGTGGTGTTTCGCGATCCTTCTCGATCGGCCCTCCATGGGTCGGGCTGCTTTGTGCGGGCTGGCTTGTGGCGGGGCGCTGGTGATGAAATTCAGTGCCGTCTTGCTTGTGCCGATTCTGCTGGCGCTGGTGGGCTTGCACGCGATGCGGAAACGGGACTGGCGCGGGTTGGGAAAACACGTGAGCGTGATGACCCTGATGGCGGGCGGGGTTGTGTGGCTGATCTACGCGCCGTTTTGGAGGCCGGCGGCGGTGTTGCCAGCCGACGCAGCCACGAAGATCGGCGTGCCGACGTGGTTTCAAGTGCTGCGGCCGGTGCTGATCCCGCCGGATTTTTTCAAGGGACTGGCTCTTGTGGCGGGGCACGAATCGACCGGGCACATGGCCTTTTTGTGCGGTCAGTGGCGGTCAACCGGATGGTGGTATTATTTCCCCGTGGCCATGGCGGTGAAGATGCCTCTCCCATTGCTGCTGCTGACGACAGTGGGTTTGCTGATGTGGTTGAGGGGACTCCGTCAATTTTCCTTCCAGCACGGCATACCGTGGATTGCGGCCTTGATGTACCTCCTTTTTTCCATGGCAGGGAGCATCAATATCGGCATCCGGTATTTGCTGCCGATGTTCGCTCTGCTGGCCGTGGGTACGGCGTCGCAGTTCAGCCTCGCGAGCCGTCGGGTACAACTGGGCGCGTGGCTGTGCATTGGCTGGCTGTTGTTGGTGACGTGGTGCGCGTATCCATATTTTATCGAATACTTCAATGAAGTCGCCGGCGGTTCGTCGAACGGCTATAATTGGTTGGTCGATTCCAACCTCGATTGGGGGCAGGATGTCAAACGGTTGAAACATTTCCTCGACCAGCAAGCGATCACGAACATCCATCTGGCGTTCCTCGGCCCGGATCGGTCGATTGAGTACCAAGGGATCGCCGCCTGGCCGGTGAGCTCGCGTGAGGCGTACGGAATGCGTCGTGGCACACTGGTCGTATCGGCGACCAAGCTCATGGGTTTTGAATGGGATTGGTTGCGGGCGTGCCACGAGCCCGTGGCGCGAGTCGGTTACTCGATGTTTATCTATCGCTTGGGCGACGCCGACACGAAGGAACGTTGGGAGCAGATGCTGCGGACTCGGCCCAACGATGCGCAGGCACACTACAATCTGGGAATCGTCCGGGAACGAGCCGGGGAGGAACGGGATGCGATTGAACACTATGAGCAGGCAATCCGCATCCAACCTGATTTCGTCGTGGCGCATGTCAAGCTCGCGACCGCTTTGGGGCGGGTGGGCAGGATACCGGAGGCGATCGAGCATCTGGAGCAAGCGCTGAGTCTCAGACCCGATTACGCCGAGGGACATCGCGATATGGCGATTGCTTTCGCGCAGGCCGGCAGGATACCGGACGCGATCGAGCAGTTGCGGGAGGCCTTGCGGATCAACCCCGATTACGCCGTGGCACCCTATGACCTAGGGGTCGCAGTACAGGAGGCGGGCAAGCTTGAGGATGCCATCGGGCTCTATAAGAAGGCGCTGCAAATCAACCCTGACTATGCCGAAGCTCGCAACGCTCTGGGGATCGCGTTGGCGCAAACGGGCAACACCACGGAGGCCATCGCCCAGTACGAGCAGGCCCTGCGGATCAATCCTGACTATGCCGCGGCGCACAACAACTTGGGGACCGTTTTGGCCCAAACGGGCGACACTCCGGAAGCCATCGCCCACTTCGAACAGGCCGTGCGGGACAGCCCCGACTTCGCCGAGGCGCACTACAACTATGGGGTTGCCTTGGGGCATGTGGGCAGGGTGCAAGATGCGACCATCCAGTACGAGAGGGCCCTGCGGATCAACCCTGACTATGCCGATGCTCGCAACGCTCTGGGGATCGCGTTGGCGCAAATGGGTAAGATCACGGAAGCCATCGCCCAGTACGAGCAGGCCCTGCGCATCAACCCCGACTTCGCCGACGCGCATGGTAATCTGGGCAATATCTTCTCACTGGAGGGCAAGATCAGCGACGCTATCGATCAGTATGAACAGGTACTCCGGATCACACCGGATTCGCCCCAGGCGCACTTCGGATTAGCGGGCGCGTTGGAACACGCGGGCCGGACCGCGGAAGCCATCACCCACTACGAGCAGGCCCTGCGGCTCAAACCGGATTACGCGGAGGCAAGGGACGCCCTCGCGCGACTGCGGGCAGGACAGTAGGCTTGCTGCTGCCCCGCCACGACGAGGTGACTATGTTGCCAAGACGAAGCAGATGGTGCCGTTTGTGTGTGTCAAACAGTCCATTCGCGTTGTCCTGAGATTGAAAGAACCGTTCGGATTTGCCGGACTATGGGATACATTGTTTGTTGCGGAAAACCGTACAGGGTTTGTCTGTCCCCCATCACCGAAAGTGGGACACCGACGACTGCGAACGACCCGCACATCGGCTCCGGGCGACGGGCTGTATCGCGGCACGAGCGGCACGAGGCAGGGTGGTCGGCTCGCGGAGTCGGCTTGCCTTAGGAAAGGCGGGCGAATCCTCTTTGGTGGGAGGTCGCTCAGGTTTCCAGGGCCGCGACGATACCAGCGTCATTTACAAACGGGTGGTTTGTTTGTAATCATCGGCGGCGGCATGAAATCGCATGAATTGTTGCGCGAGGTTTTCCAGACGCATAACCCGAAACACATCGCCGACCAGATGGGCCTCTCGGTTTCCATGGTCTACAAATGGGCCGAGCCGCCCGAGCAGGGCAGCGGCGCGACGAACCCATTGGATCGAGTGGCGTCCTTGGTGGACGCGGCGGACGATGCGCGGATCGTGGAATGGATTTGCGCGCATGCGAACGGGTTTTTCATCAAGAACCCGAAGGTCGGGCGGCCGCGGGCATACGCGCTGGTGCCGGCGACGCATCGGGTCGTGCAGGAGTTTGCGGAAATGCTTTCGGTGATTGCGAACGGGTGCGTGGACAACAATATTAGCAGCCACGAGGCTGACAGTATCCGGTCACGGTGGGAGGACTTGAAATCGGTGACCGAAAGCTTTGTGCGCGCCTGTGAAGAGGGAAGCTTCCACACCATCAGGAACCATGAGCGCCGCTGAGGTTGATGTGAGACAAATTGACTGGTCGACCTGGAAGCCGACCGAGTATGCAAACCTTTGCTTTGTGATGCGGGATGGACAGATCTTGCTGATTCGCAAGAAGCGCGGGCTCGGCGCGGGTAAGATCAATGGTCCTGGTGGGAGGCTCGAGAAGGGGGAGACAGCACTGGAGTCGGCGGTTCGCGAGACTCAGGAGGAAGTTGGGGTCACGCCTACGGACTTGGAGCACATTGGCGAGCTGTTTTTTCAGTTTCTGGACGGGTACAAGCTACATGTTGCGGTCTTTGCCGCAGGGGGTTGTGTTGGAGAACTATGCGAAACGGACGAAGCAACTCCGATTTGGACGGATATCGACAAGATTCCATATCACGACATGTGGGAAGATGACGCTCACTGGCTACCGTTGTTGCTGAAGCGGAAGACGTTTCGCGGTTATTTCGTGTTCGATGGCGAAAAACTGCTAAGCCACAGACTCGATTCTTAGTGTATTACTTGGGGGTGGTAACCCCTCTTGTGCACTAGGTTACCACTATATTGCAAATTGGAAACATTATGTAAGATCCACGCCCGAAGACACTTACACAATACCTCGTCAAAAACTGGCCGAAAATAGCTTGTTTTCGATTGAACAACTGATATAAACAAGTGTCTGATTGAATACAAAATGATGAAAGCTCGACAGAAAACCATGAAAAAGCCCCGTCGGTCGTCACCGTTGCGACGTCTAGCGCGGGTGGTGCGTCCCGTGAAGGAACCCACTTTGCTGGAGAAAATTGCGCAAGTGACTGATGAATTGCAACTTTTACGCAGCCGACTGGCCAATGCTGGGGACGATCTGCCGACAGTCGGCACGCATCGGATAGCGTCTTTGGAGACGGAATTGGAGCGGCTCTGGGAGTTGCGTCGGAAGGAACAAGCCGCGCCACTTCGAGGAACGGCTCTGACGGACGAAGAAGAGAAGGTATTGGCATTCCCCAGCGGAAGCCGGTCACGCGCATAGTCGCATAACGGTAATACGACAAATCCAGTGAGCAGGGTGTTTAACCGCCCTGCTCACTTTTCTTTTATACACGAAGACGGAAGCCAGAGGTATCGCGGCGCGCCTACCGCCGGGCAACGCGCTGTTGGTTTTCCACCCCTGACATCGCGCCCAATTTTCTTTGCCATCGCTGTCTGGCGCAAGTATTCTGATGCGCTCGGCATGGCAACTCAGACCAAAAACATCGCTCGTCTTCTGAAGATCATGGCGCGGCTGCGCGGTCCAGGCGGTTGTCCATGGGACCGCGAGCAAACCCACCAGTCCATCCGCCACAACCTGATCGAGGAATGTTACGAGGCGATCGACGCGCTGGATGAACGGAAGATGGATGCATTCCGCGACGAACTCGGTGATCTGCTGCTACAGGTTGTTTTCCACGCGCAAATGGCGAGCGAGGAGGGGACTTTTGATTTTGATGCCGTGGCCAAATCCATCAGCGACAAGCTGGTGCATCGCCATCCGCATGTCTTCGGTAACGCGAAGGCCCGCAACAGTGCCGAAGTACTCCAGCAGTGGGAGGCGATCAAGAAATCCGAGAAAGGCGCCACCAGCATCGTCCATCTGGAAGATTTGCCGAAACATCTGCCGGCACTGTTGAAGGCCGACAAGGTGCAACGCAAGGTCGCGCGGGTCGGATTTGACTGGAAACACGTCAATGACGTGATCGCCAAGGTCGAGGAAGAAGTGCGCGAACTCAAAGGCGCGCTCGCGTCGAAGAGCCGTAAGCAATTTGAAGAAGAAGTCGGCGACCTGCTGTTTGCGGTCGTCAATCTGGCGCGGTTCGAGGAGCTGCAAGCCGAAGAACTTCTGAACCGCAGCATTGCCAAGTTCGTAAAGCGGTTCCAGCAGATCGAGAAGGCCGTCCACGCCAGCGGTCGCCGCTTGGAGGATTGTACCCTCAAAGAACTTGACGCCCTTTGGGAGTCAGCAAAGCACAACGGGCGATCACGCGTTCGTCAAAAGCGTAGCCGGACGGCATCTCGCAAATAAGTCAGGCAGCAGCTTCAACCCCAACACATTTTCGCCATCGCGGAACTGACTGCCTCCGCCGCGCGATCGGGTGATCGCAATTTGACGCATCCGGTGCCGAACGTGCTGGGCGTCACGCGGCGCAATGGTCGTGCTCGCAGGCGCACGATTCGACTGTGCAGGCCCGCGAAGCGCAGGTCTCGCTACAGAACACCAGATTCTGCCGGCGCACACCGCCGCTCAACGCCACCGTACACTGGCAGCTCGCGCACGCGCACTTGGTCCGAGGCGAGTGTTTGACCGCTGACTTGGTCTTCGAGGTTCGTTTCATATGTCCCTTTTCTCGTTGGTTCAACATAGGCCCGGAAGAGGGCGTTGGCAAATTGCTCCAAGAACGAAAACCTACGCGGCAGCGACGCCGTGATAGACGCGGGGGACCCGCGCGGACTTGGTGATACCACAGAGCACTTCCCACGGGATCGTGTCCTCCCAGCGTGCCACGTCGCTGGCCGTGATGCGTGCGTCGCCCTGTTGACCGATGAATACCACCTCATCACCACACTGCACATGGGGCACTCGCGTCACGTCCACCATGATCTGGTCCATGGTCACCCGACCAACCACGGGACAGCGCTTTCCGCCAATAAGTACGTCCGCTTTGTTGGACAAATGACGGCTAAACCCGTCAGCATAACCGGCGGTGACAGTCGCGATCTGCATTGTTCGTTTGGCCTTGAATGTCTGGCCGTAGCTGACGGTACGGCCGGCGGCCACGCCTTTGACGTACGCCGCCCGTGCCTTGAACGAGAGGACGGGGCGAAACTCACCGGCGGGCGCCTTCGTCGGGCAAATCCCGTAGAGCAGAAGCCCCGGCCTGACCATGGTGAGATGAGATTTGGGCAATCGCAGCACCGCCGCGCTGTTGGCCGTGTGAAGCAAGGGTATTCTGACTCCTTCGCTCGCGAGTTTCTGGACAGCCTTCTGGAAAAGGCCTAACTCGCGCCGCGTCTCGCGGAGATTTTCATCCGCCGACGGGAAGTGCGTGTACAACCCCGCGATGCGCACGTGCCGCAGTGGCGTAATCTGCAGAATGGTTTTGACGGCTTCCTCATGCCAGAAACCAACGCGCCCCATGCCGGTATCGATCTCGATGTGCAGGTCCACAACCTTGCCGCGTCGATGCGCTTCGTCTTCGAATAGCTGCGCCTCCTCAGCCGTCGAGATCGTGGGCGTGATGTTTTGCTCGATCATCTTCGCCACTTCAAACGGCAGCGCCGAGCCGAACAACAGAATCGGCCAGCCGGTGCCGCCAATTTGTCGCAGCAACAGCGCTTCGAACAGATTGGCGACGGCGAACGCGTCGACGCCGGATTGCATGAGCGTGCTCCCGACCTGCGCCAAGCCATGGCCATACGCGTCGGCTTTCACGACCGCCATCAGTTTCACGGTCGGCCCGATGCGGCGGCGGATGGCGGCGACGTTGTGGCGCAGCGCGTCGAGATCAACCTCCACCCAGCAGCGATAATACGATTGGGGAACCACAGCGACCGAGAGTATATCAAGATTGTCGACGCGCACACAGGAATCACGGTTGACAGGGAAACAGACCGGCTGTCCGGCGCTTGACGCATGGGTTGTTCCGGGCCAAGTTGTTTCGGACGATTAAGCTTGCATTTGGTGATGGGTCGTTTAGTATGTATGATACTAGATAGATACTGGTCTGTTACAATGAAGCTTCCACAGCATCTCGACGTGCCGTGTGCTAAAATCAAGCAGGTATTGTCCTCTCTGACACTCGGGGCGCTAATCCTGTACGGAGTTCTGGGCGGTGGGGCGCGCGTGGCGCAGGGACAAACCTTGTCGCTTGTCTGGAGCGACGAATTCAACGGTGCCAGCATCGACCTGACGAAGTGGACGTTCGATATCGGTAACGGCTCGGATGGTTGGGGCAACGGCGAAGACGAGTATTATACGAGCAACAGTGCCAACGCGTTTGTCACCAATGGCTTCCTCCATATCCACGCCATGTTGCAGGTCACCAATACGGCCGAAGGTACGTTCAATTACACGTCCGCCCGGATGAAAACCCAAGGGCTCTATTGGAAAACCTACGGGCGCATCGAGTGGCGCGCCAGTCTGCCGGAAGGCACGGGTTTCTGGCCCGCCCTCTGGATGCTCGGCACGAACATCAACTCCGTCGGCTGGCCGGAATGCGGCGAAATCGATGTCGTGGAAAACGACGGGACTCCGACATTCGTCCAGGGCAGCATCCATTACGGCAGTGATGCGACGGCGGTTTACGACCTCCCGAATGGAGGCTCGGTCACCAACTTCCATATTTACGATCTGGATTGGACGAGCAACTCAATCATCTGGTCGGTTGACGGCGTCGCGTACGAAACCCAAACCGGTTGGGTGGGCAACACGACCGCGTTCAATCAGCCGTTTTTCTTCCTCATGAATGTGGCCATCGGCGGTCAATACCTGGACTATCCCACCACCAACGCCATCAATCCCAGCCTGCCGGGCGACATGGTGATCGACTACATCCGGGTCTATAATTACATCACGCCTACCAACCCGCCGGCCATGCCGACCGGGTTGGTCGCTACGCCAGGAGGCGGGATGATTGGATTGAATTGGAACGCCTCGTCCAATGCGGTGAACTACAATGTGAAGCGCTCGACCGTGAACGGCGGCCCCTATACCACGATCGCCAGTCCCACCACGACCAGCTATGAAGATACAGGCGTTGTCAGTTGCTCGACCTACTACTACGTGGTGTCCGGCACCAATTCCTACGGCGAAAGCGCGAATTCGACCGGGGCCAGCGCCACGGTTGGCTCGTACTCTTTTGCCGTGACCTCGGGAAACACCACACCGGTGGGAACGTTCGTCGCCGACACGGATTACACGGGTGGGATTCAGGCTGCGCCGACAACGTCATCAATCATGACCACTGGCTTGACCAACCCCGCGCCTCAAGCGGTGTATCAACACGAGCGATACGACAATTTCTATTACACGTTTGGCGGTCTAACGACCGGCACCAGCTACACGGTGCGCCTGCACTTTGCCGAAATCTACTGGACCGGGTCTGGCGAGAGGGAGTTTAACGTGTTCATCAACGGCTCGCAGGTGCTGACCAACTTCGACATCTTCGCCGCCGCGGGTGGCGAGAACATCGCACTGGTCCGGCAATACACGGTCATGCCCATGGCCAATGGACACATTTCCGTAGCCTATTCGAACGGCGCCGTGGACGACGCCAAATCCAGCGGCATTGAGATCATCCTGCCCGCCCCGGCCGCGCCAACCGGATTGACAGCAATTGGTGGTCTTGAGCAGGTGGCTTTGGCGTGGAACGCCGTATCAGGGGCCGCCGGGTACGATGTCCAGCGATCTACAGTCAGTGGTGGTCCATACACAACCGTGACCAACAGGCTGACCGGCAGCACCTACACCGATACCGGCCTGGCAGATAGCACGACATATTATTACGTTGTCACAACGGTCGAATCCGGTTGCCAGAGCACCAATTCGGTCGAAGTCAGCGCGACGACAACGACTCCCCTGTCGCCGTTCCAGCAATGGCAAATCCAGTATTTCGGTAGCACGACCAATCCCCTGGCCGCCGCCAACGTGGATGTCGACGGCACGGGCCAGAACAATCTGTTCAAGTACGCCGCGGGATTGAATCCGACCAACCCGGCCTCGGTATTTGTTCTGACGATTGCCACGGATACCAACTCACCGGCTTGGCAGGACCTGACCTTTGATCCGTTGGCTACAGGCCGCGTCTACACCTTGCAGTTCAGCACGGACCTGGTCAACGGCGCGTGGATGCCGCTCACTGCCTACGCGGGTCCCGTCACCAACAACGCCAGTCAGATCACAATTACCGACACGAATGCGGTTCTGCCGCAGGAGTTTTACCGCATCCAGATTTCAGCGCCGTAGGCGGTCGCGATCGCGCCTCTACTTCCAGTCAGTCTTTGTGCCGGAAGAACTCAGCGGCATGGTGGAATCCCACAGATGCGTGTTCGGCGGCGGTGTCGACCACAGGTCGGGCGCGGGCTTGGGACCGGATGGTGACGTGCTGCCGGCCGCGGCGCTCTTTCCCCAAGCCGACGATGGCGCCGCATTCGTTTGCGTCCACAACAACGATTGTTTCTTACCGGGACCAACAGGCTCGCCGTTCGCAGGAGCTTCCAGCTTGTTGGTTTCCACCACTCCCGGCATCGGCACTTGCGGAACCATTGGCGCCGCCGGTGCCGGTGACTGCGGCGTAATCGCCGTCGGCACGGGCGATGGCATCGGAACATTGTCCGGTGTCAGGACGTTCAATGTCGGCGAAACCGGCGGATGCGCGACGCTCGTCGGCGGAAGCACGTCCTTCGGGGCGGTCTGCGAATAGGCGAGAGTCGTGACACTCGCGCTCAATAGCGTCGCCACCAACATTTTGGCCCGGATATTTTTCACTTCGTCGAGAAACCTATTAAATCGTCACGCGGTGTCAATTGGCCGCGCGGAGTTGTGACACACTCCAGCCTCCCGCAACCCAGTTCCATCAAACCACACAGCCCCACCACCATCCAATGCTTGCTCGTTTTCATGCCGTCGATTCCATGGGTACTGCGCCTATAACTTACCCCCATTTCCCCGATATACCAGTGGTTCGACCGCACAATCGGACCGATCCACCTCCCAAACGAAGCCGAGCCGAGGCGCGAGGGTAGCGCTGAGACGGACGCACGCAGTGCGGGCCGCAGGCCTTCGTGAGCGGGTGCGAACGAAGCCAATTTTTGACAAACGAAGCTAATTGGTGTTACGAAATTCTCGCGACGCAACCAATTGTCCTCCAATCATATCCACACACACCCTTTCGTAAAAGAATAGGCTTCGTTTGAGAGAAATCGCGTTTTCGCGCAGCCCATGATCCACGTCCCGATCCCCGGTAGGAACGCGCTGCTGCGCGTCCATTTTCGCCGCCCGCTTCTTGTAGCCACGGCGCTCCGTCGCCGTGCTCCGTGCATCTCGTCCCCCTGCAATCCCTATACACGACCTCTTCATACGCGTTAGTATATCGCCATTACGATTGATTGTCAATTAGGAAGTGCAGAAACACGTCCCGTGCCATTCACGCCACCCTCACGGTTTCATGCTGAGCTTGTCGGAGTCGAGTCCGACGAGACGCGCCAAAGCTGTGCCGCTGAGAGAATCTACATCCCCAGTCGTGCACGGTAATACCGCGTCGGGCTGTTCGTCGCCGCGCCTGCGTCCAGGTAGCCCGTGAGGACGCCGGAAAATGGGTTGTTCGTCACCACGAAAATGTCTGTGAAACCGTTGGTGCTGTAATTGCCATTGACGTCGCCGCTCGTCGCTTGGAGCGAATTGGTCGCCCCTGGTCCCATGTTCCACGTCACGTAGACGTCGTTGTTCTGTTGCGCGATGGACACAATCCCGAACAGATTCGGGGCAATCACCACGTTGCCGACAATCAGCGTGCCGCCTGTGTGAAGAAACAGGGCGCACGGGTTGGTAATGACCAGGTTGTCCACCTGCAACAACCCGGTATCGAGGATCAGCGTCCCGCACTGGAGGTCCAGCGTACCGGTATGGCTCGCATTCGTCACGATGACGCTCCCGCTGTCCCGTACATCGCTCTGGACCACCACATTGGTGGACATCAATGTCCCGCCAGAGGCAACGACCGACGTGCTCGTTCCGCTGCTGAAGGTACACATTGAGGCGACCACCTGACCGCCGTTGCTCACCACGAAGCCGCCGCCAATTTCGAGCCCGCCATTCACCATGATCAATCCACCCGCCACGCTCAGCGAACCCCCGCTGAGAATGGAAAGGCTCGACGCAATTTGCAGCGTGTTGGTGAAACCACTGGTCAATAGAAGCGTGTTAACCAACCCGCTCGGCGCGGAAAGAACCAGGTTGTTGATGGCGAGGACGGACAGGTTTGTTGTGTAACCCGCTGTGACGGCATCCAGCGTGACCGTCTTGTTGCCGGCATTGGTGATCAGGTCCGCCGGGTCGCAGTTCGATGGTGCCGCCGATGGTGCGCTCACGGAGAAGTTCCAATTCATCGCAGTTTCCCATTTGCCACTGACGCCGTTGGTCCAACTATTCCCGAAGGCTTGGCCGGGTAAGGGGTTCACATAGTAGGCATTCTGCTGCGGGCCGTCCTCGCCGTAGTGGTCGCCCGTAAAATACACCTCGCCACCGAGACCGATCAGGAGCCGCATGGCGCCGGGATACTTCATCGAACCATAGGCATACCCTTCGGTGTACGTGTTGTTCGTGAGATTCAGATTCGGCCAGACCATGAACTCCATGTAATAATTGTTACCCTTGCGCGGGATATTGGGAAACTCGGGAGAATTAAAATTGAAGAACCCGCCGTCATCCGATTCGGTATTCGCCACGGATTGGCCGTTGCGGATCCGTTGCAGCGTCGAGGCCACGCTAACCGCTCCTGTGTACACCAAGTCACCGTAGTTCCAGATCTGGATGTCATTGGTCTGGCCGTTGGCATCGTAGACCACGCCCGCATTCGTGGGCACATTGGCAATCGCCGCCGCGACGACGGCCGCCGTGTGCGTCGAATTGTTGGGGAAGGAGACGAAAGAGTACGTTTGGGCGTTACTGGACATGACGCCGAGGGCGAACGCGGCGGCCAAGCCCTGAGCGAGGGGGTTGAGCACAGAACAACTGGTCTTCATCCGACATTTCTCCTGTGACTGTACGCCCGCGACCACGCGTGCCATTCAGTCGAATCAACTCTGATAGTATCAATTCCGACACCTCCCGACAAGCCGATTCCGATGCTTCGCCACCGCTCCAAACTGGCTTCAGCGTCTTGCTTGCCCCCGTAGCTTTAGCGAAGGCGGGGCCCTCCACAATCACTTCCGCCAACTCCCCAGTTGTCTGTCTCAACAGAACCAGCATGGCTACATTTCACCAGCCCCGGCGCGGCGTTCCCTCACGAAATCCCCCGCGGCATGAAAAGTGTTGAGGGCTATTGCAAGGAGGAACGTCGTGCCAGGAGAATGACGTATTAATATTCATCTGTGGGGGAAATTCATATGCATCGATTACCGGAAACTGAGACGTCCAGCGCCGTTAATGACCTGGACGAGTTGCTAACGGATATGTTTGGAATACCGGCGCCGCCGAAAGAAGAAATCCTTCGGCACAAATGGCTCGAAAGCGAGAAAGCCGGACGCGATATCGGCGTGCTCGCCGCCGCCTATGACTGGCGCCTGAAGTATTATCGATACTGGAGGGAGTACCATGTATCGGGAGTGCCGGCCAGCCAGTCGCAGGCTCGTTCCGCGTCGCGCCGCCGGCTGGAAGTCCTCGCCGGTTACGCCTTGTTGCCCCTGGCGATCTTGCTCCTCGGGCTGGCCCTGTGGCAATGGGCCACCGGCATCGACTACACCGACTACATCAGCGGCCATCAGATCATGTACGTGCCCCGGTAACCGAGGCTCAGCGAACCATTGGCCGTCCTTGCATATCCGGCGGGGAAGCGCGCCCCCGTCATTCTTTACCGGCAGGCGGATGGAGATGAGAATGCTTGGCGGCGGCCTCACGGGTGATCGAGGTATAACGCGCGAAGCGGTCCGCGCGATCCTCGATTGTCCGGCATTCGAGCATGGCCCGGATCCGGATGAGCAGATCGGTCAGATCGATGGGCTTGGACACAAAGTCATCGGCACCGGCGGTCATCACCTCCCCAAGATGTGAAGGCGAGAGAGCTCCCGTAACCACGATGATGGGGATGTGTTTCGTCTTTGGGTTGGCACGAAGCAGCTTGCAAATGGTCACACCGTCCCGAACCGGCATGCGAAGATCGAGCAGGATCAAATCGGGCAGGAGGCTGATGGCTTGGTTGATACCGTCCTGACTGGACGCAGCAGTGGAGACAGTGAACCCCTCGGGGCTTAGGCGTTGCGTGAGAAAACCAAGCATCGCCGGATCGTCGTCAATGACCAGTATCGTCTCACTCATAAGCTTCTTGGCTTTCTTCTGCAACGCAGTCCGGAACGCCAATCTTCCCCCTGCGTCAACCCGATGAAAACAAGACTACCTCCTTGTGGCGGTTTGTCAAGAAACGAAGGAGCAAGAAATGTCTCTCCCAGTCAATTGGTCCGCCACGCCGTCGCTTGCGGCCGTAAACCGTTGGTTCATTTCAACGAGCTTTCCTGTTCAGCAGAGCAAACTGTCTTCTCGTGGCTGGAGTGGACTGGTTTACCAGTGGTAATCGACCCCATTCAGCAGGGGATTGTTCTTCTGCCAGATGTTGGGTTGACCGGACAGCGAGTTTGTCGAGGAAGAGGAAAGTGCTACCGCGCCACCGGCCGGCGTCACCTCGTTGGTGGGGGACAGGGTGAGCGGGGAAGCGGCAATGGCATTGAGCTTCTGTTGCGATCCTCCCGGGACCGACGTGATTGATTTCGTGAGCAGTTCCTGGGTCGTCGGTATTCTCAGCGGCATCGCGCGCGCCGGCGAAACCGTCTCCGGCGAAGCGGGCGGTGGTGCCGTGGCCGACGGTATCACTACTTCCGCAGGACGGGGCACGGCGATCGGGGGTTGCACCGGCTCCACCGACACGGCCGGCTGGGGAACGGCCACCGGGGTGGCAACGGGCACATTCGTGCTTACCGAAACACCCGGGATCGCCACCGGCGCGGGAGGCGGATTCGCCGCGGTTCCGACTTGCCCTCGGACAACCGCGGGAGCTAGAATCATCACCGAGGCAAGAATTCCGACGGTCTGTCGTGCTGCCGTCATTGTCTGGGGTGAAGGTACTGGAGAACGCCGAACGTGTCCAGTTTTCGTCTGGGATTGACACCGCCGCTTGACTTGTGAAAACGTTTCGATGAGAATCCGCCCGCGATTTCGACTATGAGCACTTGGAAAGTGGCTCTCTTATCCGCGCTGATACTGACCGCGCTTTGGTTTCTCTCGCCATCGCGTTCGGGGCAGGCGCCCCAAGCGGGCGTTCAAGAAATCAGCATCATGGGGCTTGGCCCGGTGTCCGGACCCCAGGGCGACGCCATCCGCGACTTCGAAGAGCAAAGCCGTCACGCACACGACCAAGACCCCTCCAAGCCGATCTACCATGTCATCAGCGGCCAGGAAGCGTCGCACGACCAGATTTCCGACCCGACGCGGTTCCTCGTGGGTGTGGCCGGCGGGATGCCGCCCGACGTGATTCGGTTTGACCGTTACGCCGTGACGGAATGGGCCGCGCGTGGCGCGTTTGCGGACGTCACGCCGCTCATTGACAAGGACCGCGCCAGCGGTCGACCCGACGCGATCGTGCCGGAGAATTATTTCGATTCATGCTGGGACGAGGTTGTCTTTCGCGATCCCGTCACCGGCAAGAAGGGCGTGTACGGTGTCCCCGAGAAAGTGGATAACCGCGTCCTGTTCTACAACAAAGACCTCCTCAAACGCGCCGGATACGTCGACGAGAAAGGCGAGGCGCGTCCGCCGAAGACGTGGGACGAATTGGCGGACATGGCCGTCAAGCTCACCGAACACGATTCCTCTGGCAACATCAAACGCCTCGGGTTCGCCCCCGGTGCATCGGGCAACATGGGCAATGCCTGGCTGTATCTCTACGGCTGGATGAACGGTGGCCATTTCATGAGCGCCGACGGCAAACGCTGCACACTCAACGACCCGCGCATCGTCGAAGCCCTCGGCTGGCTGACGAAGGTGTACGATTCGATGGGCGGCGCGACCGCGGTGAAGGCGTTCGAGTCCACCGTGCAAAGCGGCGACCTTGATCCGTTCATCACGGGTAAACTCGTGATGAAGATCGACGGCTTCTGGCAGATCACCGACACCATCGCGCAGTTTGGTCGTAATGTGAACTGGGGCGTCGCGCGACCGCCGATCCCGCAGTGGCAAATCAACAGCGGCAGCCACACGTGCACGTGGGTTAGCGGCTGGTGTTACGCAATCCCGTCCACGGCCAAGCACAAGGAGGCCGCGTGGGAGTTGTTGCGCTACCTGTCCAGCCAGCGTGCCAACGAAATCATCTCCGACACCACCCGCCTCAACCTCGCCTCGCAGGGACGCATCTTCGTCCCAACACAAAACGCCAATAAAAAGATCAATCAATTCCTTTTCCAGAAGTATGTGAACGAGAATCCGCAGATGGACCCGCGAATCGGCCAGGCCGTGAAGGTGTTCAATGACATGCTTGAAGGTCAGCCGTATCGGCCCGTAACGCCCGTCGGGCAGTTGATGTGGAACCAGCAACTCACCGCCACCGATAACGCCATTTTCCACAAGAAATCGCCGCAACAGGCGCTCGATGAGGCCACCATGATCGTGCAACGCGATCTGGATCGCATCCTCAGCCCGCCTCGCGGCACGTTGGTGAATTGGAACTGGTTTTTCCTCCTGTACGCCGTTCTGCTTGTCGGGGCCGCGGTGGGAATTTATCACTGGGACACAAACGCCAACCTCCGCCAGCGCCTGGGCAACGCCCTCGGCGCCGTCGGCGGCAAAGCGCTGGCCAATCGCGGGGGTGACCTCGAAGGCCTGCAGAGCAGCTATTTCCGCTCGCAATGGAAAGGCGGTTGGCTGTGCGCGCTGCCGTGGATCATCGGGTTCATTGTGTTCACCGGCGGCCCGATCCTGTTTTCCATCATCGTCAGTTTTTGCCACTACGATATCCTGAACCCCGCGCGATTCGCGGGTGGGGAGAATTATTTCTGGGCCTTCACCAAGGACCAACTGTTCTGGAAATCGATGTGGAACACGATCTACATGGTCATCGGAGTTCCGTTGGGCATGGGTCTGAGCCTCGGGATCGCGCTCCTGCTCAACCTCAAAGTCCGCGGTATCGCCGTGTGGCGGACGTTCTTCTACCTGCCGTCGATCGTGCCCGCCGTGGCCTCGAGCATCCTGTGGATCTGGATTTTCAACCCGAGCAGCGGCCTGCTCAACAACGCGCTCGCGTCCGTCGGCATCCACGGCCCAAACTGGTTGCAGGATGAGCACACGAGCAAACTCTCGCTGATTCTGATGGGGTTGTGGAGTGCGGGCGGCGGCATGATCATCTGGCTCGCGGGATTGAAGGGCATCAGCGAGTCGTACTACGAAGCTGCCTCCCTGGACGGCGCGGACACCTGGCAACAGTTCTGCCACATCACGATCCCGCTGTTGTCGCCGTACATCTTTTTCAACCTGATCATGGGTCTTATCGGCACGTTCCAGATTTTCACGCAGGCGTATATCATGACCCAGGGCGGCCCGGTCGACTCGACCCTGTTTTACGCGTATCACCTGTTCAACAGCGCCTTTCGCTACCTGCAGATGGGGTACGCCGCCGCGATGGCGTGGGTGCTGTTCGTCATCGTGTTCGGCCTGACCGTGGTGCAGTTGAACCTGCAGAAACGCTGGGTGTTTTACGAGGAAGGATGAGCGAACCATCTCCCAGGCAACGCAGTGACGCGTATTACAAGCTCGTGGAGTTCAGCCGGGTTTCGTGGATTTACGCGCTCCTGATCGTGGGCGCGATCATTTTTTCGTGGCCGTTCCTGTGGATGGCCACCACGTCGATCAAGATCGACCGCGAAATGTTCGGCGAGAAAATCCATCTCTGGCCGCACCGTCCGATCCCGCAGGTCAAATCCCCGTACATCGATCAGCGGTTTTACGACGATGTCACGGGCAAAGATATGGACGAGATGTTGGCGACGCTGGAAGCGCATCTCCAGAACATGGACCCGAGCATCTGGCCCACCGACGTGGACCACAATATCGCCATCAAACAAGTGGCCCGCGGCTGTTACCACAAGCTCCTCGACACGATGCCGTCGTCGTTTTGGGATGGTCCCACCGAAGTTCTGAAAGCCGAGGCGACGAAACGCGTGGACACCAGCATGGTCCGTGAGATCCTCGGGCAGATTCGACGTCATTTCTCGCTGGGCCAGCTCCGCGCTCGTTCCTATGGCCGGCTCGGACCGATTGCCGAGGACCAGCTCGTGTCGGGCACGAACGCCGCAGTCGCGTGGCAGGTGGGCGGCACCGCGACGACAAAACTCGTGGAGGTCACGAACAGCGATGAAGGCGAGCCGTACGCCGACGTGGACTACGATTTCTCGACGGGCGATACGCTGACGTTGAGCCAGACGTTCACGACGAGTTTTCCGATCGCGGACCTGTATCAACTGCAATTGTATTTGCGCAACGATGATTCCTGGCACGGCCTGACGATGTACATCGAGAAACTCGGCGTGCGCTACAAGGCCATCGAAACCTATGACCTCGGCGATTTCACGTGGGGCATCGGCACGTGGCAGGAGCGGGGACCCGATGACAAAACGAACAAAGTCCGCACATGGACCCTATTGGAAGAAGTCGGGCGCGGGCCGCTATACGAGAGCGATCCGCACAAGATCAAGGTGACGCTGGAATTGCAGCGTAACTCGGCTCTCACCGCCTGGTGGGTCAAGGCGCGGCGCAATTACCGGTTTGCCCTTCAGAACATCCCGTTCTGGCGGTACGTCGCCACCAGCCTGTTCCTCGTCACGCTCAATCTGGTTGGCACGCTGCTAAGTTGCTCGCTGGTCGCCTACAGTTTCGCGCGCCTGCAATGGCCGGGCCGCAACTTCTGTTTTGCGCTGATGTTGGCGACGATGATGGTGCCGGGGCAGGTGACGATGATCCCGTACTTCCTCATCGTGCGTTCGCTGGGCTGGTACAACACGCTCTACCCGCTGTGGGTCGGCAGTTTCTTTGCCGGCGCGTTCAACGTGTTTCTGCTGCGCCAGTTCTTGAAAGGCATCCCGCGCGATCTCGAAGACGCCGCGAAAATCGATGGCTGCGGCTTCTGGCGCGTATACTGGCACATCATGCTGCCACTGATCAAGCCCACGCTGGCCGCGATTGCCATCTTCACGTTCATGGGCACCTGGAATGAGTTCATGGGTCCGCTGATTTACCTGCAAGACCAGCGCCTCTATCCGCTCGCGCTCGGCCTCTACGCGTTCCAGGTCTCCGCCGGCGGGTCGATGGGCATGATGATGGCCGGTTCGCTCCTCATGACCACCCCCGTCATCATCATCTTTTTCTTCGCCCAGAAATACTTCATCCAAGGCGTCACCCTCACCGGCATGAAGGGGTGACCGCGGTTTGATGGTGAAATCTGAGGCGGTTCATATCATGTTGGCTCTGCATCTCCAGATCGTTCGCCTTGACGACGTCAAATGAGATACTACCTGTCACGCCTCGCGTGGATGAACCTTTGTGCGGGTGCATGGGTGTTCATGGCGCTCTGCTTCTCGAAGATTGTCAGGCTGTCCCACATGCCGCCCGATGAATTTCGGTTCATGCCGACGAAACCATATTTCGCACCGTTCTCAGCACTGGGCATTGAAGTTATTCTGTGGATCTTGTTATTCCGCCGCGAGAACCGTGGAGCGCGCCTTATGGCAGGCGTGTGGGGCATTTGGTTGGTGATTTCCGTGGGAATCGTTCCACTGCTAATGGCCGATGTTTACCAGTGGAAGTTGAACGTTCCTTTGTATGCGCTCTCCGTTTATGCCGCGCTCTCGCACGTCGGATACGCGTTCCTCGGTGACGAAGATTCCTGATGCCCAGGGACCTAACATTCTGGCTGCGGCTAACCGGAAACATTTATTACCAAAACCCCAACGTGACACCGCTTGACAACTCACGTGTTCAGGTTCATCTTAAGATGAACCTGAGAAATCGACCATGAGCACATTCATCAATGCGAAGGAGTTGCGGCGGCGGTTGCCGGACGTGGTGGGCCGCGTGAAAAAAGGCGCGCGGTTCACCGTCTTGTATCGGAGCCGGCCGGCATTCGAGATCGTGCCCGTAGATGCCGTGTCCGTCCCACGGGACAAGCTGGAGAACGATTCCCTCTACCGCGCCCCGGCCTTGGGCAAATCGCGGGATGGATTGACCGCCCGCGACCACGACGCCGTGCTCTACGGCAAATGAAAGCCCTGTTCGTCGATACGGCGGGCTGGATGGCCTGTGCTGATGCGGCGGACCCGGCGCATGGCCGGGCGACGACCACGCGTGACCGTTGGCTCGAGCGGAAAGGCGTGTTGGTGACCACCGACTACGTCATCGACGAAACGCTGACCCTGATTCGGTTTCGCCTCGGATTGCCGGCCGCGGAAGCGTGGTGGAAACAGATCGAGGGCAGTGCCCGCCTGCAATGGGAGCTGATCACGCCCGAACGCGCTGAGAAGGCGCGCGCCTTGTTCTTTCGGTACGCCGACAAGGATTTCTCGTTCACCGATTGCACCAGCTTCGTGGTCATGCAGCAACTTAAATTGAAACAGGTGTTGACCGTCGACCGCCATTTCAAGCAGATTGGTTTCCAGACCGTGCCCTGAATGGCAGGTGGGCGTCACGCCTGCCGCCGTTTCAGTCAAACGAGCCTTAAAACGCTGCCCTAAGACAGTCGATAGTAGGTATGCTGCTAACGGGGCGCGTCCGACCTTCGGAATGCTTCCCGACACGCTGGCCGCGGCCGGCTCACTGGTCACACCTTCAACCGGCAGTATCCCTCCTACGCCAAAGCTCGCTTTCGCAAGCTTGACAGGCGTCACACCATATGCGAACAATTCAGCCGTTCGGCAGCCACTTGTTTCGTGGAGACGTGGCCATCGGGTCGCAAGAAGGTGAGGCTAGATGTTGCGGACCCGATATGGATTGTGGTTTGCCTGGCGAGCGTTGCTCCTGAGTGCGCTCACAACACCATTTGCTCGCGCCCAGTACACGGCCAATTTCCAAACCAACATCATCAGCGGCGTCACCAGCAATTGGTCGGGCGATTACTACGTTGGGAACACCAATTTCGCCGATGTGTTGATCGTCCAAAGAGCCGGCCTGCTCGGCGACATTGCCGCGTTCGTGGGCAACACCTCCGCCAGCAGCAACAACAGCGTGCTCATCACCGATCCGGGCTCCGTCTGGAGCAATCACGCGTCGCTATTCTTCGGCGCGGCGGGTCCGGGAAACAGTTTGGTGATCAGTAACGGGGGACAGGTAGTTGGCTTTAGCTCATCGGAAGCATTCGTCGTGGGCGATAGCTCCAGCAGCAGCAACAACAGCGTTCTTGTCACCGGCTCCGGCTCCGTGTGGAGTAACGCGGGTGACATCACCATCGGCCTCTACGGCGTGAGCAACTCCATGACGATCGCCAATGGCGGGCAGGTCTACAGCTACCATGGCCTCCTCTCCGCCGGCTGCGGCCAAAGCGGTTGCATTGACACGGGCTACTGCTCCGTCGTGGTCAGCGGCATCGGCTCGACCTGGAGTAACGCCGCCGACCTGATCGTGGGCCTAACGGGTTCGGGAAGCAGCCTAGTGATCAGCAATGGCGGGACAGTCTTCAGCGCCAACGGGATTTGGGGAGGTAGTTGCATCGGACGTAATGGCGCCACGAGCAACAGCGTGTTCGTTGCCGGCGGCTCACTATGGAGCAATGTGACCCTGTACGTCGGCGAGAATGGCGCTTGGAACAGCCTCCTGATCGGCCCCAGCCTTGACGCGGCTGGCGGTACTGTAATCAGCAGAACCGGGACCATCGAAAGCAGCAGCAACACGGTCCAAATCGCCGACGGCGGAACCTGGCGATGTGATTCGCTCACCATCGGCAGTTTTGGCTCCAGCAATTCCGTCGTGATCAACGGCGGCTCCATCCAATCGACAAACCTCCTGATCGGCGCGTCGTCGCCGGCATGCGACAACCTTCTCGCACTGGACAGCGGCGCCGTGGTCGTGACCAATGGCGGGACCGGCGTGCTGGAGGTCCGCGACGGCGAGCTCGTCGTGGGCGGCGGTTTGCTCGAGACGGACACTTTGGTCATCACTAACCCCTGCGCCTCGCTCATCCACACCGGCGGCACACTCGTCGTCAGCAACATGGTCGTCGACCCGAACTTGTTCCGCATCACCTCGGTCGCGCGGCAGACCAACGATATCGTCGTCACTTGGTTGATGGGGCCCGGCGCTACCAACACGTTGCAGTCCACGACCGGCAATGCCAGCGGCAATTACAACACGAACGGCTTCACCGACATCTTCGTCGTCACCAATAATCCGACTCTCGGCACGGTCACGAATTACCTCGACAAGGGTGCAGCCACGAATACGCTCGCCAGATACTACCGGGCACGCTGCGCGCCGTGAGGCATTTGGCCACACCGCCGGCAGGACTGATGCGCAAACAGAACCACGCAAGCCCCTTCACATCTCGATAACCTCACCGGCGACCGCGCTCGGCTGTAGCGGCGCTTCTATTAGCCGCTCAACTCCGATATACTAACCGCTGTGTTCCGATGAATCGTGAGACAAATCTTACCCGACGATTGTATTCGACCTGTGCGAGGTCCGAGTGGGGAAGGCTCGTACAGGATCCCTTTCACCGCCTTGAGTTCGATATGACCCTGAGGTTCTTGAGGAAGCACCTGCCCGCCAAAGGCCAGGTGTTGGACGCGGGCGGCGGACCGGGCCGGTACACGATCGAATTGGCGAAAAGGCGATACGACGTTGTCTTGCTCGATCTGGTAAGTGAAAACCTCAAGATCGCGAAACGCCAAATCAACCGCCGCGGGCTGGGCCGAAAA
>Ga0326727_10009344_pt1 | contig 24193 bp, 13 predicted proteins | sample MB2enrmetagenome_FD_207643 | JGI IMG/M metagenome (GOLD analysis project Ga0326727, IMG submission 207643) | Lab enriched peat soil microbial communities from McLean, Ithaca, NY, United States - MB29MY | ecosystem: Environmental > Terrestrial > Soil > Wetlands > Peat | place: USA: New York... | reverse complement strand
AGCATGAATCCAAGCGTCCGCCAGACCACGTTGCGGCGGGCAATCTGCGCCGGCACCAGAATCAATTTGACCGCGGTAGCGAACATCAGGCCAATGCCGACCGCGGCCGGCGCGGGAACTCCGAGAAACAATACCAGAACCGGCACAGTCACGGTGCCGGCGCCAACCCCGGTGAGCGCGATAAACATGGCGATGATAAATCCGATGATGTATTGCATCCAGCCTCCTCTGTAACTGCCTGCTTGTCCTACTTCGCTGGTGCGGCTTCAATATGAATGCCGCATTCAACCTTGCGGCCGGCCCAACGGCCGGATCGCGGATCGTTGGGGTCCACCGGAAGCGTCGTGCAGGGTTCGCAGCCGATGGAGGAGTAGCCGCGCTCATAGAGCGTCAACAGGGGAATCGATAGAACTTCGCAGGCATACCACACATCGCGTGTTGTCCATGCAGCGAGAGGCGCGAGCTTGAGCACCTGCTTGCCGCAAGGAAGCGTGAAGAGAGCCGACTCCTCCAGATTTGTTCGGCTCTTTGCCTGCTCCCTGCGCAAACCCGTGATCCATAAGCGGTACTCGGCGACCGCCTTGAAGAGCGGTTCAACCTTGCGCAGCTTGCAGCATTGATCCGGCGCGGATTGATAGAGCAGGCCGTGCTCGGCTTCCTGCTCAGCTACGGATTTTTCTGGCAGCAAATTAATGAGATTCAAATGCCACTCACTTGCGATGCGGTCGCGATAGGCGTACGTCTCGCGAAAGTGGTAGCCGGTATCGAGAAAAAGTATGGGAATCTTCGCATCCAACTCGATGGCCAGTTTGGCGAGCAATACGTCTTCAGCCTGAAAGCTGCACGTGAGGCACACATCTTTATTGCCGGTAATTTCGCGCGCCAGAACCGCGCGCACTTTGTCGAGCTTGGCATTCACCTGCGCTTGAATATCTGCTGTGCTCAAGGCCTGCTTCCTCATTTGTTCGGTCGGCTTTTCATTTCCTGTGATTTGTTAGATCACCCAGTCCGCATTTCCAGAAGACACAAAAACATTGCTTCGCGCCAACAACTCATTCACCGCCGCGATGGCCGCGTCTGCGTCATTTGCATCGAGCGTGATCTGCTCGCTTTCGGCTTGCGCGGTCAGAGTCTCGCCGCCGGTCAGGTTGACGATCAGCACGATCATGCCGGAGAGAACCTTCGAGCGAAGCAAGTGATCGGCGGTGCTGGCGTGGATTCCAGACTCTTCGTCCACTTCGATGCGCGCGGTGATCGCTCCGCGCACAAACAACGACCGCTCGATGCGATCGATCAATTCAACAGGACCAGTCAATTCGAGAACGCCGCCGCGATGGCCCCAGCGCGCGGCTCGTTCCTCCGCCGTCACTGGGCCCGATATGGCTGCAAAGGGATTTGATGCCGCGGTGATCATGCCGGCCGCTACGGTGCTGTTGGTTTCGGCGTCAATCAGAATGAATGCACCGGTGGAGCGATTTTCGCGGTAGAGGTCAAGAGCAATCGGTCGCAACAGATCGATATTGACGACGCCGATGCCGTTCATCTCCAGCGTCTCGGCGGCTTCGTGAGCCAGTGTGCCGATGTTGGTGCGATGTTCGATGGATGAAACAAATGCGGGCACCGTCTGGCTGGTGTGCTTGAGCAGATAGCGGCGGTTGCGCTGGAGCGGGCGTGCATCCATCCAGACGAGCGCGGCCTGTAGGCGCTTGGCGACGGCGGCCTGCGCGTGCGTGGAAACGATCAGATCGCTGCGGCTGATATCCAGTTCGCGATCCATGACCAGCGTGACCGATTGTGGCGCAATGGCCTCGTCAAGGTCGCCATCATAAGTGACGATACGCGCGACATGCGCGCTTCTGCCGGAAGGAAGCACGGTGATTTGATCGCCGGAACGAATTGTTCCCGACGCAACCTGACCGGCGAATCCGCGAAAGGTGTGATCGGGACGCAGAACACGCTGCACGGGAAAGCGAAAAGGTGCGGTGCGCGTGTCGAGCGCCGAAGGCAGGGATTCCAACAACTCCAGCAGCGATGGTCCTGTGTACCAACGCATTGCATCTGAGCGATGGACGATGTTGTCCCCGGCGAGCGCGCTGACCGGAACAAAATGGAGTTCGACGGGAGTGCCCGTATCCGCCGCAATCTGATGGAGGACGGTTGTGAAGTCCTGCTCGATGGCGCGGAAGGCTGCTTCGTCGTAGCCGATCAGATCCATCTTGTTGACGGCGACAATCACGTGGCGCACACGCAGCAGCGATGCAATGTAGGCATGGCGTCGCGACTGAATCAACACGCCTTTGCTGGCATCAATCAGCACCACCGCCGCGTCGGCATTCGATGCGCCTGTCGCCATGTTGCGCGTGTACTGCTCGTGGCCCGGCGTGTCGGCGATGATGAACTTGCGGCGCGGCGTGGAGAAGTAGCGATAAGCCACATCGATGGTGATGCCCTGCTCGCGCTCGGCGCGCAGGCCGTCGGTGAGCAATGCAAAATCAATTTGCCCGGGAGCGGTGGTTCCCTTGCCTTCAATAGAGCGCACCTGATCGTCGTAGACCGACTGCGTGTCGTAGAGCAGGCGGCCGATGAGCGTGGACTTTCCGTCGTCCACGCTGCCCGCGGTGGAGAAGCGGAGTAAATCCTTTTCACGCTCATCAGCGAGAAAGTCTCCGACTGAGAATGGAAGCTCCGTCATCGTCGCCATTTAGAAGTAGCCCTCCCGCTTCTTCAATTCCATGGACCCTTCCTGATCGTGATCGATGACGCGGTTGGCGCGCTCGGAGGAGCGGAACGAGAGCAGCTCCGCGATGATGGCGGGGATGGTCTCCGCATCGGAACGAATCGCGCCGGTGCACGGACTGCAACCCAGCGAGCGCAGCCGGCACTTGACCATCTGGGGTTGCTCACCCTTCCTCGCCACGAAAGCTTGTTCAACGGGAAGCAGTGCGTCCTGACCCGCGCTTATTGGGCGCACGTACATGAGCCGTTCTTTGGCAAAGTAAAGATCGACAACGGGAATCTCTTCTTCGTGGATATATTGCCAGACGTCCATCTCCGTCCAGTTGGAGAGCGGAAAGACGCGAATGCTTTCGCCGGGATGAACGCGGGCGTTGTAGAGGTTCCACAACTCGGGGCGCTGGTTCTTCGGATCCCACTGTCCGGCGCTGTCGCGGAAGGAGTAGATGCGCTCCTTGGCGCGTGACTTCTCTTCATCACGCCGCGCGCCGCCGAAGGCCGCATCAAAGTTGTAATGGCGTAGCGCGTCGAGCAGCGCCTGCGTCTTCAGCAATCCGCAGCAGCGCTTGGTGTCGAGCACAATGGGATTCGTGCCCGCGGCAATGGCCGCTTCGTTGCGCCAGACCAGCAGCTCCGCGCCCATGGAGCGGGCCATCTGATCGCGAAAGGTAAGCATCTCGGCGAATTTAAAGCCGGTGTCCACGTGCAGCAGTGGAAAGGGAATCGGCGCGGGATAGAAGGCCTTCTGCGCCAGCCGCAGCATGACGGAGGAATCCTTGCCGATCGAGTAGAGCATCACCGGCCGCTCGAATTCGGAGGCTACCTCGCGCAGTATGTGGATGCTTTCGGCTTCCAACAGACGCAGATGGCTAAGGCGCGAAGAGGCGGTTGCGCTAGCTGGAGGCGAGGAGATAGATGGGAATTCAGCAACCGTCATGCATGACCTCTTTCAGTTTGGTGATTGAACTGAAGGCCAATGCAAGAAGGGTACACACGGGCTTTTCAGCTCGGGTGCGTCTACTGATAAATTGCGAATGGAGAATCAGAGACTAGTTCACACACCCGTCGAAGGTCTTCGACAGGCAACAACAAGAGCGTCTTTGAGAGGCGCGATACATGTATGATTGCATAGTACCAGCAAATCTGGACAAATACAATCCAATTATGTATTTTTCGAAAATGTGGCCGAAATTGGAAGCCGATTCAGAATAATTGGAGCGCCGGGCGGGATTTGAACCCGCGAATACAGGTTTTGCAGACCTGCGCGTTAGCCGCTTCGCCACCGGCGCTATTCAAATTGATTGCCCAGTCCCCATTCGGGAGGCCTGGAATTGACAGCGTTGGCTACTTCTTACCGTTGTCTTTGAAGTTCAGAGCAAAGTAGGAGTACGTGTACGAGTGGCTGGTGGTCACATTGGTCAGGAACTGGCCACCGCCGAAGTAGCCAATCCCGCCGCCCAGGTTGAAGTGCTTATTGAGTTCATACCAAGAGTAGCCATCGATCTCCGCGCCCACATGGCGTCCGTGGTTAATCTTGTTGTTCACGATCGCGCTGCCTGAGGTGTTGTAGATCGAATCCAGCGCATCAGCCGCCCAAAAGTCCTGCCCCTGCGTCGTGAAGGTAAACCGCTGGTGAGGCTCAACGGTGGTTCCCACGCGCACAGTCTCAATGTTCTGCCAGCCGAACAGGTCGGTGATGCCAAAGCGGTCGTGGGCTGTCGGGTAGATCGTGTCGAAGGTGGTGTGCGTTGCGTTGTGCGCGGGATTGCTATTGCCCGTGGCGTAGTCGTACTGGGTAAAGACGCGCGGCTTGGCCGCCGCATTGAGGAACTGGTATGCCGCGCCTGCCTCCGCGGCCGAGGCTCGAATCGTCTGCGCTCCCACCGTGCCGGTTTCGAGGATCACCTCGCCGCCGTAATCGAGCGCCAGGTGGGCTTGCGCCTTGAAGCGCACGCCACCAGCCTTCTCGTTTTCCTTGCCGGTGGTCTTGGCGACGGCCGGCTCGACGACCTCTGCCGGCTGCACGCGCCACAGCAAGAACGGCTCAAGGTTCGAGTGCGGCACAAGAAAATCGTCGATGCGGCCGTAGGCTCCATAGATGTTGTTGCCTTCCTGGTGTGGTGTCACGCCATAGGCCTGCAGCACTATAGCCGATGCGGCGAAGATGCCCAGGTGCTCGCGCTTCGCATTCAGGTTCATCACCGCCGCATCATAGGAACGGGCCTGGTTGCGCCACTCGGAGTTGGCGATGATGGTGTTGTTGTAGTTGATGAGCTGACGGCCCACGCGCAGGCTGAACCAGTGTTTCTCCGGGTCACCAATCTCTGCGTAAGCCAGCTTCAGATCCCAGCGAACCGTGTTCGGCGGCCCGAGCGGCGGGTTTTGGAAGCCAGCACGGGCGTCTTGCACCTGCGCCGTAACCCGGAACCAACTGGTGGCATGCAGATTCACCTGGAACCGGAAGCGGTTCAACAGGTAGGAGTCATCGGCCTTCGCTTTGAAGCTGTTATTGTCGTACGCCTCGTACCGGAGCCGCTCCTCGGCCTGCAGATCGATCCGATTGGGCAGCTTTTCGTCAAGATAGGTTGCCGGGGCAAAGTCGTGGAAGTCGTAGGGCGCCGTGTTGTGGGTAGTACGCCAGGCTGGGCCGTTCAGGAAGCTCAACGGGTTGTTTGCCGGCCCGGTGAGGTATACGCCATTGAATCCGGACGTCGCGTGTTGCGTGCTGATGTCGTCCTGTGCGGCCAGGGGTAGGCCGGCCGCTATAGCAAACAGAAAAACAACAGCAGTGATGGATAGCGGTAACCAGCGCAGAGAACCGGAGATAAAAGCATAAAGAGTATTTAGCACTTTGGATTCTCCTTTGAATTTTTGAATTTTGAAAGGACGCATGACTAGACTCCTGAAAGATTGGTTGCAATCAATGACTGAAGAGAGGAAGAATTTCGCGGGATCAGCGGCAACAACAGTGCGCCGTGACCGGCCTGCTCAGTGAGCCGACAGAGTCCTTAAACAAGTGCGCGGAGATGGGTGCGGAGACGGGCATCCTGAACTCGCAAAATCAATGGGTGTGCGTTAACCGGGAAAGACAAATTCGCGGACAGGCCAGCGGGCGCTAGCCGAGACGACAACAACACGCGAATTTGAGGATGAAAGATTTCATTTCGTGAGCAACTCTGTTTTTACACCCTAACCGAGTTCATATTTTCTGTCAACAGGGAACTTGACAATCGCCTGGACCGCCGATAATATTTCTTTATGCAAGGTCATCTCTGTTGTCGCCGCTGCTCATCGCTTCGCGCGCACAGGTGACCTGGGTCTAAAGCTTCGATAATAATCCACGGTATCTAATGCCCGCGATGCAGCCGCTGCTGCCGCGGGCTTTCTGTTTTCAGCGAAGAGGAACATATGACTCAAGCAGTTCCAGTAAAAGAGACGAATGCCCAACGCGCGGAGCGCCTGAAGCGCGAAAAGAACCCATGGCTGGCCTTCAACGAGGTGCGCGAGTTTGCCCGCAGGGGGCGTTCCAGTGTGGTGCCGGAGTGGGCTTCCTTGTACTTCAAGTGGTGGGGCATTTACACCCAGGGCGACGGCGTGGGCGCCACCGGCGGACGGGGCGGCGAGGGCCTGGTTTCAGAATATTTTATGCTGCGCATCGGCATTCCCAACGGCATTCTCTCCGCGGTGCAGCTTCGCGTCATCGCCGGCCTCTCGCAAAAGTACGCGCGCAACCTTGCCGACATCACCGTGCGCCAGTGTATTCAGCTTCACTGGCTCTCTATCGAATCGCTTCCTGAAGTCGTCGATGCTCTCAACGCCATTGGACTATCGCCTAGAGGCGCCTGCGGCGATGTGGTGCGCAACGTGACCGGCTGCCCGCTGGCCGGAGTGGCCGCTGATGAATTGATCGATGCGTCTCCGCTCGCATCTGAAATTTCGCGCATGCTCAGCGGCAACCCGGAGTTCTACAACCTGCCGCGCAAATTCAAAGTCTGCGTCACCGGCTGTCCCTCGTGGTGCTCTCATCCGGAGATCAACGACATCGCCCTCACCGCGGCCAAATTGAACGGCCAGCTTGGCTACTCGTTGCGTGTCGGAGGAGGGCTTTCCAGGGAACCGCATCTGGCTGTGCGCCTCAATGCCTTCGTTCTTCCCGGGCAGGCGGTCCGTGTAGCGCACACCGTGACAGAGATCTTCCGCGAGCAGCAGGGATTGCGCGAAAACCGCGCACAGGCGCGCATGAAATACCTGTTTCTGAAAGAGGGCTGGACCGCTGAGAGCTTTCTCGTCGAGTTGCAGTCGCGGCTTGACTTCACGCTGCTGCCAGCCGCGCCCGAGCAGGTGCCCGACGACATCTACCGCGATCACACCGGCATTCATCCGCAGCGTCAGCCGGGTTTGAGCACGGTAGGCGCATCGGTGCTGCGCGGCCGCATGAGCGGCGAGCAGTTGCAGGCCGCCGCCGAACTTGCAGAGCGTTTCGGCAGTGGCGCGCTGCGCACCACCGTCTCACAGAATCTCTTGTTCATCGATATTCCCAACCACAAAACAGCGGAACTTGCGCGCGAATTAAGCCAGATCGGATTGCAAGTCGATGGCTCATCTTTCTGGCGCGGCGCGGTTGCCTGCACGGGCACCGAGTTCTGCAAGCTGGCCATCACCGAGACCAAGGGCTTCACCCGCTGGATCGTGGATGAGCTTGAAGAACGGCTGCCGGAGTTTGATCAGCAGCTTAGGCTGCACGTCACCGGCTGCCCCAACGGCTGCGGACAACACTGGATCGCCGACATCGGCATCGAGGGAAAAAAGATCAGGCACGATGGCAAGCTCATCGACGCCTATTATTTCTGCCTCGGCGGCGCGGTGGGCCAGCACGCTTCCATCGCGCGCCCTGTGGGCTATCGCTGCCCCGCGACGCTGGTGCCGGAGGCTATCGAGCGCCTGCTTCGCCACTACCTTGCCACCCGCCAGCAGGAAGAAAATCTGCGCGCCTGGTTTGCGCGCCACTCGAACGACGAACTGCGCGCCGATTTGGCGGGCGAGGCGTTGCCGCCGGTGGAGCGCGATCTTCCCGCGGGCCACGTCCCCCACGGAGTCGCGGATTGAGGATCACATCATGAGCCTGTTACCAGTCTTTCTCAAACTCAACGGCCGCCGCGGTCTGGTGGTGGGCGCGGGGAGTGTTGCGCTCGATAAGATCGGCATCCTGCTCATGACAGGGTTGCGCCTTCGCGTCGTCGCGCCGATTGCACGGACTGAAATCCAGCAGCTCGCCAACGAGGGCCGACTCGAATGGATTCAGCGGCCCTTTAAACTCTCCGACCTCGATGGCAACTATCTGGTAATCGCGGCCACCGATTCCGTCGAAGTCAACGCCGTGGTTTATCAGGGAGCCGTCGAGCGCGGCATCCTGGCCAATAGTGTTGACGACCCTCCCCATTGCGATTTTTATTTCGGTTCGGTGGTCAACCGTGGCGCGTTGCAGATCGCCATCTCCACGGCGGGCGAAAGTCCTGCCTTCGCGCAGCGGTTGCGTCGCGAGATCGACGAGCAACTGCCCGGCGACCTCGGTCCGTGGCTGGAAAGCCTGGGCCGGCTCCGCCGCGACGTTTTGTCAACGCAGCCTCGCGGCGAGGCGCGTAAGGCCTTGCTGCATCAGTTGGCAGGCCGCCAGCTCTGCGACAAATCCTCTTGCCCGGCGCGCCGTCTTGCTTTCGCTCCGCTTCACCAGAAGACTGCCGGCTCCGGCTGCAAGGTCTATCTGGTGGGAGCCGGTCCGGGTGATCCCGAACTGCTGACTGTCAAAGCGCTGCGCCTCATTCAATCCGCGGATCTCATCTTGCACGACGACCTTGTTCCGCAAGCGATTCTTGAGTTGGCGCAGCCCGCCACCGAGATCATCAACGTGGGCAAGCGTTGCGGTGTGAAGAGCATCACACAGGAGCAGATCAATGCGCTGATGGTGGAGCGCGCTCGCGAAAAAACGAATCCCCGCCGCACCATCGTCAGGCTCAAGAGCGGCGATCCGCTGATCTTCAGCCGCGCCGCCGAAGAGATCGCCGCGCTCACCGAAGCCAGCATTCCATTTGAGGTTGTTCCCGGAGTCTCCGCCGTCTTTGCCGCGGCCGCGGCCATTGGCTGCCCGCTGACAAGCCGCAACAGCGCATCGAGCGTGATCATCTCCACCGGCCAGCACGCGCAAGCGCACACCCAATCGCCGCGCGTGTCGCTTCCCCAACAAGAAGAGGCAACGCGGGTGGTCTATATGCCTGGCCGTGATCTGAGCTTGTTAGCCCGGAAATGGCTCGACGAAGGACTTCCTCCCGGCTTTCCCTGCGCCGTCGTCTCGCAAGCCTCTCAGCCTGGCCAGCAACTCCGCTGCACCACGCTCGCCGCTCTTGGCAACACCGAGCCGCTGTTCGCGCCCAGTTTGCTGATCGCCGGCTGGGCCCTACGAGAATCCTCTGCCGCATTCCAACCAGAAGAAATTGACGTTTCAGTCGCAGTCTGAAATTCAACACCGCCCAATCAGCAGTTCAAGGACTGTAGTAGAATTTGTAACTGTCAAAGCTCCACAGAGCCACAAGGGTCAACAGGGATTGGCGGGATCATGCTAAACAGTTAAATAAAAAGCACTTAAATTCCATCATATTCAACAGATTTCCATATACCTTCTGACCTGTTTTCGGTGCATAGGGTCGGGTGTTCAAATCCCTCCGACCCAACCACTATAACTCAAGCCTGCGAGCTCATCATTAACTTGCGTTATCAATTACTATAGTAATGTGCGCGTGTACTCTGGCAACTTGACGTCTTTTAGTAAAACGTTTAAGTTGATTTTGCGGAAAATTACGTGAATTTGGCGTAAAACGACGCCATGAGTGAAGGTGCTGCTTTGCCGGTAGATTCAATGCCGGCATTGATAGCTGTCTTCCTGGTCCGCATTCTCGCATATGTTTTGATTGCGAGAATACAGGCAAAGTGTAAGTGAGTCACGTTGCTTATAGATTGATCCGCATTCATGCTCTCCCGCACGAAGCATGATTCTTCCTTCCATTTCCCCCTTCTTCGCTTTTCAGACATTTGACATTTCGCAGAGGCTCCGGTCACGGGTTGGCGGATGATCGCCCCGGCCCGCTGGATACGGCTCTGATACCGGCATCATGTCGCCAAGGTCACTCGGTCATCGAGTGATGTTGGTGGGCTGTGTGATGTAAAGGAGAAACCATGTCTCAGCAGTTCAATCCTCCCTCTGGGCGGGCCTGCGCTCGCCGACTGAGCGGGTACCTTGGGGTATTCGCGGTTCTACTACTAACCATTGTTGTGCCGGGCGCTTTTGCTCAGGTAACTCATGTCGCCAATCCGTACGCTAGCGCAACGGTGTACGCCAGCCCGGACTACACAGCTGAGGTCGCTACCGCGATCGCGACCGAGCCGGCCGGCTCAGCACTCGCGAACCAGATGACAGTAGTCGGAAAAACGCCGACATTCGTCTGGCTGGACCGCATCGCAGCTATTGCGGGCGGCTCGGTGAACAACGGCCGCCTCGGCCTTCAGGGACACATTACCGCGGCGCTTGCCCAGCAGAGCGGTTCCACGCCGATCGTTGTCCAGCTCGTCATCTACGATCTGCCCGACCGCGACTGCGCCGCCCTGGCCTCGAACGGCGAACTCAGCATCGCTGGCGGCGACATCCCTAAGGGCTACACCACAGCGCTCACGGGCACGGGCATTCAGGAGTATGAGAACGACTACATCACTCCCATCTACAACATCCTGGCGGCTTACAAAACCAACGCAAATATCCGCTTTGTGCTGGTCATCGAGGACGATTCGCTGCCCAATATCGTTACCAACACAGGTTATAGCTATTCGCTGGCTAACTGCATCGCGGCCAACGCCGGCGAGAGCTATCCAACCTACTCGATGAGCGGCGTATATGTGCAGGGGATTCAATACGCGCTCAACCAGTTCCACTCCTTGCCCAATGTCTATAACTATCTCGATATTGGCCACCACGGATGGCTCGGCTGGACTGAAGGCGCCAGCCTTGCCTTCCCCTTCTACGGCAGTGTGGTGAAGGGAACGACGGCCGGCGTCGCCAGCGTGGATGGAATTATCACCAATACCGCCAACTACGGCCCGACCAAAGAGCCGTTCATGACTGCGACGGAAGAGATCGGAGGTGCCGAGGTAGAATCCGCCACCTTCTACTCGTACGATCCCGAAATCGATGAGGTCGACTACGCCCAGGAATTTTTGGCGGGCCTGACAGCGTCCTCTGTTGGGTTCCCATCCACTCTCGGGTTCCTGATCGACACCTCGCGCAACGGATGGGGTGGACCGCTACGGCCGACCGCAGCCAGCACCAGCACCGTCCTCAACACCTTCGTCGATGCAACCAAAATCGACGAGCGCGACGACATGGGCCAATGGTGCAACCAGGAGAATCAGGGAATCGGCTCACTGCCGACAGTCAACCCTGGGTACTTCTCCAATCTGCAGGCCTACGTTTGGGTCAAGCCGCCGGGAGAGTCGGACGGCACCTATCCCGGCGCTGTGTACAACGGCACAACTGAAACTGGCGGCGATCCGAACTGCAACCCCACAAACACAAATACACTTGCCAACGGCATGGTGATCAACTCCATTCCCAACGCGCCCCCCGCCGGCACCTTCTGGATTACCGAGTTCCTTCAGGATGTGCAGAACGCGTATCCGGCGATTCCAGCTACTACGTCTCCAGGCTTTACCGTTTCGGCTACCGGAACAACCGTCATGCAGGGAACGGCCGCGACCAGCAGCGTCACCGTTGGCACATTCAACGGCTTCGATAGCGCGGTCGCTTTGACGATCAGCGGCCTGCCGGCCGGTGTAACTGCCAGCTTCAGTCCCACCTCGGTCACCGGCTCCGGGGGCAGCACGCTGACATTTACTGCCGCAGCTACGGCCACGGTAGGCGCGGCCACCGTAACCATAACCGGAACCAGCGGCTCGACCGTCGAAACCGCCACCATGACCCTGACCGTAACCGCGGAGCCGAACTTCACCATTACGGTATCTCCCACGACGCTCTCGTTGCCGCCTAATACGAATCCCACAGTAACGCTTACTGTCACCTTTGTAGGCGGTCTTACGGGGAGCGTTTCCTTGAGCGCAAGTAATCTTCCCTCCGGCGTCCAAGCTAACTTCTCTCCCTCCTCGCTCAACGCCAGCGGCGCCGTCACGGTGAATTTTACTTCGCAAACCAGTACGCCGGCGGGAACAACCAACATCTTGTTGACCGGAACAGACGGTACGCTAGTCCATTCGGCTACCCTCGCTCTCACCATTCCGGGAACGGGCTTCACGCTTGCGCCTTCAGCATCGACTCTGGCCATTACCCAAGGCAAGACCGCAACCGATACCATCACAGTGACGGATGTGGGCAGCTTCACAGGCAGCGTAACTCTTGCCGCATCCAACCTGCCTAGCGGAGTCACTGGTGTTTGGGGAACCAATCCCACCACCGGAAGCAGCGTGCTCACGCTGACGGCCACTAGCACGGCCACTACCGGAGCATTTACGGTCACCATCACCGGAACCTCGGGCAGTACGACCGCGACCACCACCTTTACACTTGACGTCAACTCAGCAACTGGCTTCACGCTTGCGTCTTCACCGGCCGCTCTGTCCATCACCCAAGGCAAGACCGCAACCGATACCATCACGGTAACGGATGTGGGCGGATTTACTGGTAGCGTCACTCTTGCCGCCACCAATTTGCCCAGCGGAGTCACGGTCGCCTACGGCACCAATCCCACCACCTCTACCAGCGTGCTCACCTTCACGGCCACCACTACGGCTACCGCGGGATTAGCCACAGTCACCATTACTGGAACCTCGGGCAGCACCACGGCAACCACCACCATCGCGCTCACTGTTGTCTCCTCGACACCGAGCTTCACGCTGGCTCCTTCGGCGAGCACTTTGTCCGTAACTCAGGGCAAGACCGCGACCGACACCATCACGGTAACCGACGTGAACGGATTCACCGGCAGCGTGACACTTTCCGCCACCGGCTTGCCTAGCGGGGTAACAGTTGCCTACGGCACCAATCCCACCACCGCGACCAGCGTGCTGACGTTCACGGCCAACAGCACGGCCACCACGGGACTAGCCACAGTCACCATCACCGGAACCTCGGGTAGCACAACCGCAAAGACCACCATCGCGCTCACTGTCAGTCCCTCCAGTAGCGGTGGATGCACCGTTGACTATACGATTTCACCGCAAAACTCCAGCCAGTTCGGAGCGGCCATCACCATCATCAACGAAGGAAGCACGGCTCTGAGCGGCTGGTCGCTGACCTGGACCTTCGCCAACGGACAGACCATCAGCGGCTCCTGGAATGGAACCGTATCGCAGAGCGGCGCCAACGTCACGGTGAGCGAACAGTCCGGCCAAACCTGGGAGAACATTCCCGCCGGCGGAAGCTACTCCGGATTCGGCTTCAACGGTACCTGGAATGGAACCACCAACGCGATACCCACGGCCTTCTCGCTCAACGGAACGGCCTGCACCGTCAACTAGCGCCTGAACTCGGCAGCGCCAACTGAAGAAGGAATCAATGCGGGGTTGGATACGTTCTCCCACCCCGCATTTCCCTTTTCTTCAGCAAGACGTTCGTCGAATCAGGGCAAGACAGGGAACTTCAATCGAAAAGGAGACTTTTGTGAACAGAAGGTCATTTCATCAGTTATTTGTGTTTGTGTGCGCAGTCTGCCTTGTCTCCCTCTGGATGACAGTTCCGGCCGCTGCCCAAACAGAATGTTCCACCACCGTCGGCACGACTTATGTCGATGCCCTCGACAGCGGTTTGTACAACTTCCAGATGAATGACTGGGACTCCAGTTTGAATGAGTGTGTCAACATCAGCGGCTTAGGCTTTACCATCACCACCGCGGACTTCTCCAATGCCACCGACGGTTCCCCGGCGACCTACACATCCATCTACAGAGGATGCCACTGGGGCACTTGCACGGCATCCAATCCCTTCCCCATCGAAGAGAGCAACATCGCTTCGGCAACCTCCAGTGTTTCCATCACCCAACCCTCCGGCTCTGCCAATGATGCTGCCTACGACATTTGGTTCAACCAGACGTCAACCACAACGGGCCAGCCCAACGGCACCGAAATCATGATCTGGCTCAATCATCAGGGCTCCATACAGCCCTTCGGGTCGCAGGTGGCCACGGAGACCATCGATGGCGTCAGTTGGAATGTGTGGACCGGCAATCAGAGTTCGTGGAAGATCGTCTCTTACGTTGCGGCAACTCCTGTAACCTCAGTGAGCAACCTGAACCTCCTGCCCTTTTTCGCCGACGCTGTATCGCGCGGAAGCTTGGAAACATCATGGTGGCTGATCGATGTCGAGTACGGTTTTGAGATCTGGACCGGCGGCCAGGGCCTGGCCATGAGCGGATTCTCAGTCAGCGCCGCGGCGGGCGGCAGCGGTGGCTCTTGCACCACTGCGCCTTCTGCGCCCAGCGGGCTCACCGCGGCGACATCCTCCTCCAGCGTGATCAACCTAAGCTGGACCGCGGATACTGCTCCGGCCAACTGCACCATCAGCTCCTATAACGTCTTCCGCAGCACAACCAGCGGATTCACTCCATCCTCGAGCAACCAGATAGCCAGCGGCGTCACCGCTACGAGCTATTCCAGCACAGGTCTTTCAGCTTCGACCACTTACTACTACAAGATCGAAGCGGTCGATGCGGCTGGTACGTCGGCGGCATCGGCTCAAGCCAGTGCCACGACCTCGTCATCTGGCGGCGGCTCCGGATGCACCGTCGACTACGTGATCTCGCCGCAGAACTCCAGCGCCTTCGGAGCGGCCATCACCATCAAAAACGGATCGATCGCCATCACCAGTTGGACGCTGACCTGGAGCTTCGCTAATGGCCAGACAATCTCGTCTCTCTGGAATGGCATTGAATCCCAGAGCGGCTCCAATGTGACGGTCAAGAACGAAAGTTACAACGGCAGCATCGCAGCCAACGGTACACTCACCGGCATTGGATTCAACGGAACCTGGAACGGAACCACCAACGCGATACCCACGGCCTTCTTGCTCAACGGAACGGCCTGCACAGTGAATTAGCGCCAACGCATAACCCAGTCAACAGAAACAGGAGCGGAGCGGGTCTTTCGGCCCGCTCTGCCCATCTCCCATGCTCCAAAGAAAGATTCGCCGATCATCTTCCGAAGGCAGGGTACGGCATTTTTACCGGCATCATACTGCGAAAAGCACTCAAGCACTGAGTGTTAAAAGCGGATATGTGATGTAAAGGAGAAACCATGTATCAGGAGCACAATCCCCCCTGTGGGCGGGCACGCGCTCGCCGACTGAGCGGGTACCTTGTGGTACTCGCGGCTCTACTACTGACCCTTGTTGCGCCGAGCGTCTATGCCGCAAATGCGTGCAACGTTGTTTACACCATTTCACCGCAAAACACCAGCCAGTTCGGAGCGACCATCACAATCGAAAATACGGGAACGACCGCCTGGACCAGTTGGTCGCTTACCTGGGCGTTCGCCAACGGGCAGAAAGTATCTCAGCTCTGGAACGGCATTGAAACCCAGAGTGGCGCCAACGTAACTGTTACCAATGAGCCCTACAACGGCAGTATTGCTGCCGGCGCCAGCTACACAGGTGTTGGCTTCAACGGCACCTGGAACGGCACCACTAACGCTGTGCCCACTTCGTTCGCGGTCAACGGAACAACCTGCGGCGCAACGGGAAGCTTCACGCTCAAGCCTTCGGCGGCCACTCTGTCGATTGCCCAGGGAGCCAGCGGCGTTGACACCATCACCGTAACCGATGTAAGTCCGTTCTCCGGCTCTGTAACTCTGGCCGCGTCCGGTTTGCCTACCGGTGTAGCTGTTGCGTACGGCACGAACCCCACTGCCACAACCAGCGTGCTGACGTTTACGGCCAGCGCCACGGCCACGGTCGGAACGTCCACGGTCACCATTACCGGGACCTCCGGCACTTTGACCGCAACCACCTCCATCGCTCTTACCATCACCGCCAAGCCGACCTTCACGCTCACGGTGCCCACTCTATCTATTACTCAAGGCAAGACAGCAACTGATACCATCACAATTACAGACGTTGGCGGATTCACCGGCAGCGTAACTCTTGCCGCTTCGAACCTGCCTTCCGGCGTAACTTGCACCTTCGGTACTAATCCGGCAACCACGACCAGTGTGATGACCTGCACCGCCAGCGCCACAGCTACGGTTGGAAACTCCACCGCGACCATCACCGGAACCTCCGGATCGACAGTCGTGACCACCACCTTCCCGGTCACCGTCGTTTCATCAACCGGAGGCTTTACGCTCGGGCCTGCGGGGGCAAGTTGTTCCTTGCCTCAGGGTGGCAGTTGCACCGTCACTGTCACGATTACGGACATTAGCCCGTTCACCGGTAGCGTAACTCTGTCGGCATCAACCTTGCCTACCGGAGTAACTCTTGCGTATGGCACGAACCCCACGACTACAACCAGCGTTCTCACTTTCAAGGCCAGTAGTACAGCCACAGCGGGAACATCTACGGTCACTGTTACCGGTACCTCTGGCACACTGACCGGAACTGTTGCCATTGCACTCACGGTGACTGCTCCCGGTTCCGGCTACGCTGCGACCGCGAAGGCGAACTTCCTTGCCATGTACGATGATATGACCGAGGCGAACGGGTACTTCAGCTCGCTGGGCATTCCCTATCACTCGGTGGAAACGCTGATCATCGAAGCCCCCGACTACGGCCATGAAACAGTATCTGAAACCTACAGTTACTACATCTGGCTGGAAACGATGTATGGGGCGGTCACCGGCACATGGACACCTCTACAGACCGCATGGGACAGTTTTCAAACCTACATGATTCCCGCTGCGGCCCAACAGCCGACCAACAGCGGTTACAATCCCAGCTCTCCGGCTACCTACGCTCCGACCTGGGATACACCGGACGACTATCCGTCTACACTAACCTCTTCGGTAACAGTCGGCGAGGATCCGCTCGCGGCCGAACTGAACTCCACCTACGGCACCTGGAACATCTACGGCGCGCATTGGATTCTCGACACTACCAATTGGTACGGCTACGGCATCGACGAAAGCGGACCAGGCGCTGCTGGCGCTCCCTCGTTCTATAACTCCTATCAGCGCGGGCCGATGGAGTCAGTATGGCTGACGATTCCGCAGCCTTGCTGGGACAACTTCAAGTACGGCAATACCAGCAGCGGTTATCTGAGCCTGTTCACTTCAGGGCCGTGGACACAGCAGTGGAAGTATACAGATGCTCCGGATGCCGACGCGCGCGCCATCCAGGCCATGTACTGGGCACAGCAGTACGGGGCCGGCAACTCGACCGTGACTGCTCTGCTCCCCAACGCCGCCGAATTGGGCGACTATCTGCGCTACTCGTTCTTTGACAAGTACTTCAAGGTTCAAGGCTGCCAAAGCACCAGTTGCGCGGTGGAAAACGGCACTAAGAACTCGTCAGCGTATCTGCTCTCCTGGTACTACGCATGGGGCGGCGCGATACCGGCGGAGGGAAGCTGGGCATGGCGCATTGGCTCCAGCGACGTCCACTTCGGCTACCAGAACCCGATGGCGGCATACGCTCTGTCGACCGACACCGCCCTGATTCCCAAATCGCCCACTGCAAAGGCGGATTGGACCACCGCAACCTCAAGGATGATCCAGTTCTACCGCTGGTTGCAGTCCTCGCAGGGCGCCATTGCGGGCGGAGCAACCAACAGTTGGGGTGGCGGCAGCAACACAGCCAATCCCCCCACCGCGTGGGGCGGACAGTATGCAGTTCCTCCAGCGGGCACTCCCACCTTCTACGGAATGTCCTACATCTATGCGCCGTCTTACGCCAACCCGCCTAGCAATTCGTGGTTCGGATTCCAGGCCTGGTCGATGGAGCGCGTAGCTGAGTACTATTACGCAACCGGCAATGCGGATGCCAAGATCGTCCTGGATCCCTGGATCGCTTGGGTCGAAGCCAATACCACGGCCACTGCGACCAGCTACTCTATCCCGTCGAGCCTGAGCTGGAGTGGACAGCCCGCTCTCGACTGGAATGCAACCACCCAGAACTGGACGCCGGGTACTGCCTTCAACGCAGGACTGACTGTGGCCGTTACGGCCACCGGCCAGGATGTTGGAATCACAGGTTCGCTCTGCAAGGCTCTGCTCTACTACAGTGCAGGAACTTTGAAGTGGGTCGGGACGCAAGACATGACCTCCTTTAACCTTGCCAAGCAGCTCCTCACCACAGTATGGGCGCTGGATCGCGACAGCATCGGCCTGTCGGCTGCTGAAACGGGAACCACCTACAATCAGATCACCACCCCCATTTACGTTCCTTCGGGTTGGACGGGAACCATGCCCAACGGCGATCCGATCAACTCCAGCTCAACCTTCATCAGCATCCGCACTCAGTACGAGTCGGATCCGAACTACGCCGAGGTTCTGGCCTATGCCAATGGAACTGGGCCGGCGCCGGTATTCAAATTCCACCGCTTCTGGGCTCAAACAGACATTGCCACGGCCTACGCGGTGTACTACTTGCTGTTCCCCAACGACTAAAAGTAACGCAGGCTATCACGCCAGCCCGCATTCCGTACAAGTACGGCTTCGCGGGTTGGCAATTGTAGTGGAAAGGGCCACGGTTTCACGCATGACTTTGTTCCAAGAACGAAGTCAATGCGTGAAACCGCGGCCTTTCCCTTGTTAAGGGTGTAGCCAAGTAGCCTTGCCGCTTGCACGTCATCTTCGCCTGGTTGTGACCGAGTGCTCGGCCGACTTATGCCTCGGCAGAATGCCATCTGGGTGAGAAACGATTTTGCTAACTGTTTGAAGAAACTTCGAACTAGGTGAACTTTATATCCGCGCGGGCTTGCGCGAATGTATCTTATCGGTACAGTTTATAGAAAATGAGTTAATTTGACGAAATAACTAGGGTTAGTGTGACCCGAAATTGAGATGGAAAATCGTTAATCCGTGCGAGTTTCCGATCCAGATGCAGCGCCAGGTCATTGCTAAGCAAGAGAGGAAAGCGGATGCTAATTCGAGTGAATCATCTAATCTCGATTCTGTTTGCGGGCGTCGCTGTGACCGCCAAATGGATCTCTACCATGCCTGCTCATGTGAGGGTGCGCTTCGCTGTCCGTAAAACTGCAGTACACAACAGGCTCGCGGAGGCGTCATGAGTCTGCTGATAACCATTGCCAAGCGAGCTGGGCGAACTTTGCTCCTTATACTCTTCGCCGCCGGGGGAACAATTCTGCTGGTGCGCTTCGCACCGGGTTTCTTCTCCGATTCCCGGGAGATGGATGCCAAGTATGCACAAGCGGCGCTAGCGGAAATTCAGGCGGAAAACAACCAGCAACAATCCGTAGGTTGGATCGCGATTCAAGAGGTGAAAGGCTGGCTTAGCGGCGGTTTTGGTGTGTCGCGTCAATATCATGTGCCGGTTGCGCAGTTGATTGGCGCGCGTGTGCGGGTCTCGGCTTTTCTGTTGGCGCAGGGCATCTTCCGAGGCTGGCTGCTGGCGATCTGCGCGGCGTTGCCGATCAGCGCTCTACGCAAGGGCGCGGTTCTGTGGCGATTGCCATTCACGCTTCTTCTATCGATTCCCACGGCGGCCATGGCGACGGCCTGCATCCTGGCTGATGCGGGCGGCCCTGTGCTGGTGCTTTCACTCCTCATTGCCGCCCGGGAGTTTAACTTTCTTCGCAACTTGCTGGAAGGCGCGTGGCGTTCGCCGCATCTGTTGCAGGGCAGGGCACAGGGAATGTCGCCCCGGGCTTTAGTAACTCTGCACATCCTTCCCAACGTGGTGCCGCAGTTGTGCGCGCTCACCACGCTGTCCATCGTCACCGCCCTGGGGGCCCTGGTTCCCATTGAGGTGATCTTTACAGTGCCGGGAGTGGGCCAGCTTGCGTGGTCCGCGGTGATGAACCGCGACCTTCCGGTACTGGTTGCGGTCAGTTTGCTGATGGCATGCGTTGTAGGATTTGCCGGGATGCTCTCCACGCGCACCGTAACCTTGGAGGCGGTATGAAGAAACGCATCGCTGCCGCAATCCTATTGCTTCTGATTCTCGGTGCGACGCTGGTGCTACGCATGTCGCGCTACGACTATGCCTTTCAGGACCGCGAGGCCATCATGGCTCCGTCGACGGCCCAGCACTGGACGGGGACCGATGAACTCGGCCGCGACCGCACGGTGCGAGTTGCCGCGGCGCTTCTCATTGGATTGACGGGGGCGGCGGCTGCCGCAATCACCACGATGATCGCCGCATGCTTCGGCCTGCTTGCCGCCTTCAGCCCGCGATGGGTAGCCGCAATACTGATGTTCCTCAGCGATGCCTTTCTGTCGTTGCCGTGGCTCTTCCTCTTGATGCTGGCCCGCTCCCTGCTGCCGCTGACCGCCTCGCCGCTCGAGACCGCCGTGACCACCTTCCTGATTCTCGCCGCCCTCGGCTGGCCTGCTTGCGCCCGGGCCATCTATCGCGGCGCGTCGGTGCTGCGTTCGGCGGAGTGGATGATTCAGGGCCACGCGTGCGGGCTTAAGACTCGACAACTGATCCGTTTGCATATCTTGCCGCATCTGCGTTCCCTGCTCCTGCCGCAGTTTTTGATTTGCGTGCCGGCGTTCATTGTGGCAGAGGCGAACCTGGGCGCGCTCGGCCTCGGAGTTGGGGAACCGATGCCGTCCTGGGGCGCGATGCTGCTGGAGCTGGAAAACTCCGCCCTGCTGGCGCAGTCCCATTGGGTGTATCTGCCCATCGCGCTGCTGGTTGCCGTACTGCTGATTCTTGAATCGTTCACCACGGAGGTCGAAACAAATGCGTAGCATACTGCGTTCGCCGTTCCTGATTGCCGGTTTCGTAACTTTACTTGCGGTCTATGCTCCATGCCAGGCTGCTCCGCGGCAGCCCGGCGAACTTGCATGGGCCATTCGCTATGACCCCAAGACCTTTGACCCGGCGAAGGTGGACGATGAGGCTTCGGAGCTGGTGCGCTACCTGACCGGCGGCGTGCTCTTGAGGCTCAACCGCCAAACCCAAGAGCTTGAGCCGCAGCTTGCCGAGAGCTATAGCGTCTCGCCTCAAGGAACCTTGATCGTCTTCAGGCTGCGCGATGGACTGCGCTTTTCCGACGGCGCGGCGCTGACCTCGGCGGATGTCGCCTGGACGCTTCGCCGCGTGCTAGCGCCGGAGACGCATGCCCTTGTCGCGGAGGATTTTCTTTCGCCAGGCGAAGTGGTTATCGATACTCCGGACAGACTCACGGTTAGGGTTCATCTCCCCAAACTCGTCATCGGGGTTGGCAATGTCTTCGATGAGATCGCCATTGAACCGGCCAATCGTCCCAGCGAAGGCCGCGTTACATCGGGACCATTCACGGTGGCCGACTATCAGCGCGGCCAATATGTGCGCCTGAGACGCAATCCGAATTACTGGCGGCGCGACGGCGCCGGCGTGCAATTGCCTTACGCGGCCGGCGTGCGGCTCGATATCCAAAATAATCGCGAACAGGAGATTTCTCTCTTCCTGCGGGGAGAGTACGATCTGGTTGTCCGCCTTTCGCCGGAGTACTTCGACATTCTGTCTCATAAATTGCCTCAGGCCGTTCACGATCTTGGCGCCTCCCTCAATACGGAGCAACTATGGTTCAACCAATCTTCGGCCGCTTCCTTGCCGGAGTACGAGAGAGCGTGGTTCCAGAATCAGGGCTTCCGGGTCGCGGTCTCAGAGGCCATCCATCGCGCCGACCTGGCGCGAATCGCATACGACGGCCACGCCACGCCGGCCTACGGCATGGTCTCTCCCGCCAACACGCTCTGGCACAACAGCGATCTGAAGTATCCGCATGAAAGCATTGCCGAGGCCAATCGATTGTTGGCCGCGTCGGGGTTTCATCGCAGCGGGAATCAACTCTACGACTCCACGGGCCACCCGGTGAAGTTTTCCATCCTGACGAATGCAGGCAACGCTGCGAGGCAAAAGATGGCTACGATGATCCAGCAGGACCTGGCTGCAACCGGGATGCAGGTCATGGTGGTCACGCTGGATTTCCCCGCGCTGATCGAGCGGTTAATCCATAAGCAGGACTACGAGGCGTGCCTGCTTGGATATATGAACGTGCAGCCGGATCCCAGCGCGATGATGAATTTGCTGCTAAGTTCCGCGCCGAACAATGGCTGGAATCCCTCGCAAAAAACTCCCGCAACGAAATGGGAAGCGGAGATCGATCAGAACATGCAGCTTCAGGCGCTCAGTGCTTCTCATCAGGCCCGCAAGGCGGCCTTCAATCGAGTACAACAAATCGTGGCCGACCAGCAGCCGCTCATTTACCTGGTTTATCCAAATATGCTCCAGGCCGTGTCGCCGCAATTGCATGGAGTCCTGCCGTCGTTTCTGGCGCCAGGGCCGATCTGGAACATCGATTCAATGCGCCGCGATGGAGGCGGGCGTTGAGCGCGCCCGTGATGCAGGTTCGCCTGCGGGCGGAGTATGGCAAGCGGTGTGTCCTCAAGGATGCGTGCTTCGACCTTTATTCCGGGGAGGCGCTGGGGATGGTGGGAACGAGCGGCGCGGGCAAAACCACGCTGGTGATGGCGCTGCTGGGTTTGCTTCCATGGGGCGGCGGCAAGGCTACAGGAGAAGTACTCATCGATGGAAGCAATTTGCTGACCATGCCGGCACGCGAAGCGCGGCGGATTCGCGGAAAAACCATTGCCCTGGTTCCACAAAGCCCCATGACCGCGCTCAACGCCGCCGTTTCCTTGCAATCGCACTTTGATGAGGCCTGGCGAGCGCACGAGTCAACCGGACAAAAAGCCCTCTCAGCGCGTCTGCTGCAACTGATGGAAGAGGTGCAGTTGCCCGCCGGCGACCATGGCTTTCTGCGCAGAAAGCCGGGGCAGATCAGCGTTGGCCAGGCGCAGCGGGTCCTGATTGCACTGGCCCTTCTGCATCGCCCCTCAATCCTCATTGCCGACGAACCCACAAGCGCCCTGGACCCCGTCACACAGGCAGAGATCCTCAAGCTGTTGCGGCAGTTGTACCGCCGTCACGGAACGGCTCTGCTCTACATTTCTCACGATCTTGTCTCCGTCCTGCAATTGTGCTCGAGACTTGCCGTACTCGACTCCGGCGCCATCGCCGAATGCGTTCCGGTTGCGCAGATCGAGCAGGCACAGCATCCCGCAACTCTTTCCCTGTTGCGCTCGCTTCCTGTGCCCGTGCGGGTTCTGCTCTCTCATTGCAGGACTTTAGAGAGTAATGATCAGGCGCGGGAGCGGGGAAGTTCCCCATTGCCGCTCAACAGCCTTTCAGGGGAGATTCAAGGCTCCGAGCCGCTAAAACTGCCTGAAATTGGAACATTCTTTGCTCAAAACGAAGGGTAACGTATCTCTTGTACACCGAAGATTCTAAAAACCGCTCCGCCGTAATGGGTAAATTCTTAACAAAAACTTAAGTCATATATAGCGGCTTAATTATTCTCCGAAAAACCCATTAATGCGACAGCGCCAGCATAAGAAATTCCTAACATTTTTGAACGGCGCAAAAGGAGAAACTACCATGAAGAGCAAGCATTCCAAAAGCGCAGTGTGGGGAAAGAAAGTTTTTGTAGCATTGGCGCTGATTCTAAGCGCGAGCCTGGCTATTGCCGGCCCACGCAAGATGTCGCACGATCTGGAGTCAAAGACCTCCGGAAGTGTCGACGTAATCGTGCAGTTCAACCACGTGCCCAACGCCAACGACCATAAACGGGTTGCAAACCACGGCGGCACGCTCAAGCGGCAGCTCGGCCACTTCCGGGGCGCCCTCTACACTGTTTCGGCTGCACGTCTGGCTGAATTGGCCGCCGATCCCAACGTCGCCTACGTCTCGCCCGACCGTAAGCTCCACGGTTCAAGTACAACCGCATCAGCCTGGACGCTCGATTATCACAACGAAACCATAAACACAGCCGCGGCCACCTCGCTGGGCCTGGATGGCACCGGCATCGGCGTGGCGGTCATCGACAGCGGAATCGCCAGCGTATCCGACTTGAACAGCAACAACATCGTCTACAGTCAGGACTTCACGGGCGACACGGTGAACGGCCCCGCTGACCAGTACGGCCACGGCACGCACGTCACCGGCATTATTGCTGGCAACGGCAATGCGTCCACTGGCGCCAACGACTCCTACACGTTTACCGGCGTTGCTCCAAACGCGAGCATCGTCAACCTTCGCGTGCTCGACCAGAATGGCAATGGCACGGTGAGCGAAGTCATCGCCGCCATTCAAACTGCCATCCAGTTGCAGAGCACCTACAACATCCGCGTCATCAACCTTTCGGTAGGCGGGCCGGTGTGGGAGAGCTACACACAGGACCCGCTGTGC
>Ga0326727_10009343_pt1 | contig 24194 bp, 15 predicted proteins | sample MB2enrmetagenome_FD_207643 | JGI IMG/M metagenome (GOLD analysis project Ga0326727, IMG submission 207643) | Lab enriched peat soil microbial communities from McLean, Ithaca, NY, United States - MB29MY | ecosystem: Environmental > Terrestrial > Soil > Wetlands > Peat | place: USA: New York... | reverse complement strand
CGGCCGTATCCGTCGGAAGACCTCCACCAGCGATGCTTCCCGCGGGTTCAATTGCATTTCCATAGCCTCGTAACCAGCATACGGCTGATGGGATGAGCATCCCTCGGCCGGGTAGTCGCCGGATGCTTAACCGTTGTGGGGCAGGATGGCATCCTGCGGCGGGTTGGCAACCCGCCAGTTGCGCCGGTAAACCGGGGTACCCTCTGGGTCGCGCGCAGCTTGCCAAGCTGCCCCACAAAGCAGCATAGCCGCAACCAAACGTGGGACCTGCGAAATCGGCGGTACGAGGTTGCCAGAGAAAGGCCGATTGGCAATCGGCCGCAGGATACAATCCTGCCCCACAGCAGCAAATCGTCGCCGGCTGCGAAGGTTCGAAGGTGCTGTAGTACAAATGTCAGCGACTCGCAGTCGCGGTGAGCGGGGTGCTGCGCGACGATCCGCCGGCGAAGAACTTGTACTGGCCGGGCAGAAGCACCCAACTGTCCTTCTGTTCGTCGAAAATCGACAGGAACTTGGGATCGATCACCAGCGTGACGGTCTTGGATTCGCCGGGCGCCAACTGGACCTTTTCCCACGCCACCAGCCGGCGCGGAGGTTCCTGCGCAGCTTCCGGCAGGCCGGCGTAGACCTGGACGATCTCGGCGCCGGCGCGTTTCCCGGTGTTGCGCACCGTGAGCGTCACGCTATCGATGGCGGCTTTGATCCCGGAGTAGGCGAACGTCGTATACGAAAGCCCATAGCCAAACGGGAAGAGCGGCTCCTTGTTCTCCGCATCGAACCATTTGTAGCCGACCTTCAGGCCTTCGGTGTAGTCGATATCAAAGTCCGCCGGCCTGCCCCTTCCGCCGCGTCCCGCTTCGGCGGCGCCCTCCGGTGGCGGCACGATGCGTCCCGACGCGATCACCGGGTGCGGCAGGTCGGCGTCGGATTTCGGGAAGGTGACGGGCAGTTTGGCGCAGGGGTTGACGTCCCCGAACAGGATGTTGGCCAGGGCTTCGGCGCCGCGAATCCCCGGATACCAGACTTCGATGGCGGCGGCGACCTGTCCAATCCAGGGCATGGCCGCCGGACCGCCTGTTTCGAGGACGACAATGGTGCGCGGGCTCGCTGCGGCCACGGCGGCGACGAGTTGGTCCTGGTTGTCCGGCAGCGTGAGGCTGGGCAGATCGCGCCCCTCGCTGGTGGGTTGGTTGACGAAGACAATCGCAATTCCGGAAGCCTTGGCCAGTGCCGCGGCGGCAGCCAGGTCGGTGCCGTCGTTGAATTCCACCTTGGCGTGGGGGGCTTTGGCCCGAATTGCCTTCAGCGGGGAAGAAGGGAACCACACCGGGGGACCGCCATAGAAGCCGGGCCCGCCGCCGGGAGCGTCGACTTGCGCCGAGCCGCCGCCGGAAAGGACGCCGGTGTCCACGTGCGAGCCGATCAAGGCGATCGATTTGACGGCGGCGGAACTCAGCGGGAGCAGGTTGCCCGCGTTCTTCAACAATACCGAGGCCGCCTCGGCGACGGCTTGCGCGGTGTCGGCGCCGCGAAACGGATCGACCACGCGGCCGCGCGGAGGATTGTCCACGATGCCGGCGGCGAATTCCGTCCGCACAATGCGGTGTACCATGTCGTTGAGGCGCGTGAGGGGAACTTCGCCGCCATCGACCGCCTTCTTGAGGGCGTCGCCGAAGTAACGGCCGTCGGACTCCTCGTTGTCGAGTCCGGCCAATGCCGCTTTGACGGTGCTGTGGGTGGCGCCCCAATCCGAGATCACAAAACCTTTGAACCCCCACGCCTTTTTCAAAACGTCCGTCAGCAGATAACTGTTCTCACAGGCCCAATCGCCATTCAGCTTGTTGTAGGAACACATCACCATGCCGGGCTCGCCTTCGGTGATGGCGATTTCGAAGGCCAGCAGGTCCGTCTCGCGCATGGCGCGCCGCCCGAGTTTCACATTCCCGATGCTCCGGCCGGTCTCCTGGTCGTTGAAGGCGTAGTGCTTGACGTCGCCGATGACCTTGTTGGACTGCAAGCCCTTGACGAACTGGGCAACCATTTTGCCGGCGAGGATGGGATCTTCTCCCTGGTACTCGAAGTTCCGGCCGTTGCGCGGTTCGCGGGTGATGTCCATGCCGCCGCCCAGCGAGGAGTTGTATTGCTGATCGCGGAGCTCGCGGCCAATCAGGGCGCCGTATTCGTAAGCCATTTTCAGGTCCCACGTCGCGGCTTCGCCCACCGCCGATGGCAGCAGGGTGGCGTACCGTCCGCGCTCCGCAGCCGCCCTGACGCCGACCGCGGAGTCGGCCAACTGGACATCGGGAAGACCCAACCGGGGAATGCCGGCGATCACGCCGGCCCCGCCGTTGGAGCGCGGCCCGGCGGCTCCGAATCCGCCGGCGCCGTGCACCAGCGAGATCTTTTCTTCCAGGGTCATCTGCTCCATGACCATGTCGGCCCGTTGGTCCGGCGAGAGGCTCGCATTCATCCACGGACCTTTGGGGGGTTGTGCCTGTCTCTGCGCCGCCAGCGGTGACAGCAGCAGCGCGAACAGGGAGACGGCGCCGGCAAATCGGACGGCCCGTCTGGATAACGAAGAACCATTCATAAGGAGTAAACCCGATTTTACTCTTGAAACTTGCCGTCGCATAGTGCCACAATCGCGGCGTATGACAATTTCAAAGTTGTGGTGGGCCGCGTTGGTTGCCGTGTTCCTGTGCCTTTCCCTGCCGGTATGGGCGACAACTGGAGATTTTCGAAAGCAGCCGGATGGGATCGTGCTGCAAACCGGGGAGGGTACGCTTCGGGTCCAGGTGGTGACCGAGAACATCATCCGGGTGACCTTCGCCAAGAGTGCCATTCTCTTTTCCCGGAATGCTTCCGCCGTGTTGCCGTATACACCCGCGGTGAAGTGGAGCTTGGCGGACGCCGGCGGGGAGATCGCCATGACCACCGCCAGGCTGAAAGTGCGGGTGGACCGCAACACGGGATGCGTGAGCTTCTTCGACGCCGCTGGCCGGCCGATTCTCGCGGAATCCACGGGCGGGCACGTCGTGGAAAGCGCCGAAGTGCAGGGCGAGCAGACATTCCACGCCCGCCAACTGTGGCAGGCCAATGCGGACGAGTCGCTGTATGGCCTCGGCCAGCAGCAGAAGGGGACGCTAGACATCAAGGGCTACGACCTCGACCTGTGGCAGCACAATACCAATGTAGTGGTGCCACTGCTGGTCTCGAGCCGCGGGTACGGCATCTTCTGGGACAACATGTCGTACTCGCGCTTCGGCGATCTGCGGCCATTCCAGCCCATTCCGGCGGAGAATCTTTTGAATTCGGCAGGCCAGCCAGGCGGGCTGACCATGACTCCGATGGACGGATCGGCGCCACCGGCGACGGTTTCGGCGGTGGAAGTCGGGCGAGCGCCCGGTGGCGGCCGGGGCGGCGCGCGTCCCAGGGATACGCGCTGGGAGGGCTCCATCCTGGCGCCTGCCACGGGGGACTATCAATTCAAGACCTATTCGAACGGCGGCGTCAAAGTGTGGCTCGACAACCGGCTGGCGATCGACCACTTTCGCCAGAGCTGGCTGACGGATGAGGACCAGGTGAAGGTGCAGCTTGCGGCCAACCAGCGCTACGCCATCAAAGTGGAGTGGACCGCCGAGCAAGGCAGCACGCTGCGGCTTACCTGGAAGACGCCATCGGCGGAGACCGGCAAGTTCTCGCTGTGGTCGGAGGTGGCCGATGGAGTGGACTACTACTTCGTCTACGGGCCGAAGCTGGACAACGTCGTGGCCGGGTACCGGCTGCTGACGGGGCAGGCTCCGATGATGCCATTGTGGGCCTTTGGTCTGTGGCAATCTCGGCAGAAGTACGATACGGCCCGGCAAAGCCTGGACGTGGTCGGCGAGTTCCGCAAGCGCAAGATCCCCTTCGATAACATCGTGCAGGACTGGCAATACTGGAAGCCCGACGCCTGGGGAACGCACCAGTTCGACGCCTCGCGGTTTCCCGATCCGGACGGCTGGATCAAAGCGATTCACAACCTGCACGCGCACCTGATGATCTCGGTGTGGGGCAAGTTCTATCCGGGCTCCGACAACTTCGACGCCATGCAGAACGCGGGCTATTTGTACCAGCCCAACTTGCAGGAAAAGATGAAAGACTGGATCGGGTTTCCCTATACGTTTTATGACGCGTTCAGCCCGGGCGCGCGGCAGATGTTCTGGTCGCAAGTCGACAAGGGCCTGTTTCAGAGAGGCATTGACGCCTGGTGGATGGATGCCACCGAACCCGATTTGACGCCCTCTCCGCCGACCCTGGAGGGACAGCGAACGCACATGCCGCAGACAGCCATGGGCACGGGTTCGCGGGTGATGAACGGCTACGCACTCTACAACAGCGAGGCGGTCTATGACGGCCAGCGCAGCGCGGCGCCGAACCAGCGCGTGTTCATCCTGACCCGCTCGGGTTTTGCCGGAACGCAGCGCTATGCGTCGGCCACCTGGTCGGGCGACATCACCTCCACCTGGACGGCGATGGCGAAGCAGATACCGGCGGGGCTGGGGTTTAGCATTTCCGGCATGCCCTACTGGACGCAGGATATCGGCGGCTACACCATGCAGCAGAAATTCTCCACGCGGACGCCGAAACCGGAGGACGACGAAGAATGGCGGGAGTTGAACGCGCGCTGGTTCGAATTCGGGGTGTTCACGCCGCTGCTTCGCGTCCACGGTGAGTTGCGGGTCCGGGAAATGTGGGCTCTGGGCGGAGATTCGCATCCAGCCTACCAGGCGGAGTTGAAGTTCGACCGTCTGCGCTACCGGATGCTGCCTTACATTTACACGCTGGCCGGAGAAGCGACCCACCATGCGGGAACCATCATGCGTCCGCTGGTGATGGATTTCGCGGCCGACCAGACCGCCCGCGAATTGACAGACGAATATATGTTCGGCCCCGCGTTCCTTGTCGCGCCCATTACCGCGTACAAGGCGCGAAGCCGCTCCGTGTATCTGCCGAAGAGCGAGGGTTGGTACGACTTCTGGACCGGGAAAGCAGTGGCCGCCGGAACGCGCGTCGATGCCGCCGCTCCCTACGACGCGATTCCCGTCTATGTGAAAGCCGGTTCGATTGTGCCATTCGGTCCGGAACTACAGTACACCGGGGAGAAGCCGGCGGACCCGCTGACGCTGTACGTCTATGCGGGCGCGAACGGCGCCTTTACCCTATACGAGGACCAGGGGTCTACGTACGACTATGAGAAAGGCGCATTCTCGCAGATCCCCATTCAGTGGACAGAGGCCAGCGGCACGCTCACCATTGGCAAACGGCAAGGCGGGTTTCCGGAAATGCCGAAGGAGCGAACCATCCAGGTGGTGTTGTGCTCCAAGGCTAAGCCCACCGGCTTCCGTTTCGAGCCGGCGCCGGCAAAATCGGCGCACTATGTGGGCGAGACGCTGGTGTTGCAGTTAAGGTAGGCGTTGGTCATGAAATGACCGCTCCCTAACGGTCGCGGCTCGGTAAGCGGTTCAGAGCCGCGACCGTCAGGGAGCGGTTGCCGAGGTCGCAAAGGAGACTACTCATGCGAATCGATGCCCGTTGGTTGCGCGTTGGTATCATGGCCGCGGTGGCCGCTGTCGCTCTCCACTCCCAGAAGCCCCCGTCGGTCGCCTACACCTGGAAGAGCGTGCAGATGGTCGGTGGCGGGTTTGTGGATGGCATCGTTTTCCACCCCACGGCCAAAGGTGTGCGATATGCGCGAACCGATATCGGCGGCGCGTACCGCTGGAACGATACCGCCAAGCGCTGGGAACCGATTCTCGATTGGGTGCCGTACGAGAACCTGAACTGGATGGGGGTCGAGAGCATCGCGCTCGACCCCGCGGACCCCAACCGCGTCTACCTGGCCTGCGGTACCTACACCAATCCGCGCACACCGGACGGCGCCATCCTGCGGTCCAACGACCGGGGCAAGACGTTTCAGTACACCAACGTCCCCATCAAATTCGGCGGGAATGAAAACGGCCGTGGCAACGGCGAACGGATGGCGGTGGATCCCAACGACGGCAACATTCTCTATCTGGGTACGCGGCTAGCCGGCCTGTGGAAGAGCACGGACCGCGCCGTCACCTGGAGCAGGGTCGAGAGCTTTCCGGATGTGACGGAAGCGGCGCAGCCCGCACCCCCGCCGCAACCCGGCCGCGGATTTGGCAACCGGCCCAGCCGGGGAGCCGGCATCGTCTTCACGATCTTCGATCCGCGCAGCGGGTCGAAGGGCAAGCCCAGTTTCATCATTTATGCCGGAGTGTCGCTGATGGGCCGGGAGAACCTGTTTCGCAGCACGGATGCCGGCAAGACTTGGCTGCCTGTTCCCGGCCAGCCCACTCAGTACCGGCCAACCCACGCCGTGCTGGCGTCCGACGGAACCATGTACCTTTCTTATGGCGACGATCCCGGACCAGGGACCATGACCGATGGCGGAGTATGGAAGTGGAACACCGGTACCGGCGAGTGGACGGAGATCTCACCGGAGAAGCCCGCCCCCGAAACCGGGAAGCGATTTGGCTATGCGGCGGTGGCGGTGGACGCGCACCATCCACGGGTGGTCATCGCCAGCTCGTTCAAGCGGCCGAACGGCGCCGGCGGGGAAGACGACATGTTTCGCAGCATTGACGGCGGCAAGACCTGGAAGCCGGTCTTCGGGGGAGGCGGCACGTTCGATTACGCGCTCGCGCCTTACGTGGCTCGCACTCCGATTCATTGGCTGTTCGATATCGAGATCGACCCGGCGAATTCCGATCACGCCATGTTCACCACCGGATACGGCGGGTGGGAGACCTTCAACCTGACCGCTATGGACTCCGGGCAGCCGACCAAATGGAGCGTCATGGCCACGGGAATCGAAGAGACGGTGGCGCTCGAGCTGGTCAGTCCCACCAAGGGCGCGCACTTGATCAGCGCCATCGGAGACTACGGCGGGTTCGTGCATTGGGATCTGGACAAGCCCAACCCGGAAGGCAGTTACGAGCCGCCCCTGTTCAGTAACACCAACGGCGTCGCCTGTGCCGAGAACAATCCGGAGGTGATCGTCCGCGTGGGCCGATCTTCGGCGCACCATCCCGGCGCCAACATCGGGTATTCGTTGGATGGAGGCAAGTCGTGGCAGCCTCCGGCATCCGCGCCGCAGGCCAATGCCGCTCTGGGTCATATCGCGGTCTCCTCGGATGGCAACACGTGGGTCTGGACGCCACAGCGGAGCAGTGTGTTCTTCACGCGCGACCGCGGGGCCACCTGGATTCAAGCCCGCGGCATTCCCGATAACACGCGCGTGATTGCCGACCGCGTCAATCCGCGGAAGTTCTATGGGCTGGCCCTGTTCGACGGCAAGCTCTTCACGAGCACGGACGGAGCCGCGACCTTTGCCGAACAGGCCCTGGTGCTGCCGGATGGGCTGCCGAAACCCGGTGGCAACCGCGGCGACAACCGCGGCGGGCAGGACCGGATCTATGCCACACCCGGAAGGGAAGGCGACCTCTGGCTGGCTGCGTTCAACGGCTTGTACCATTCCACCGGCGCCGGCCGGACCTTTGTTCGAATGGGTGGCGCCCAGGAGCTTCACGCATTCGGCTTCGGCAAAGCCGCTCCAGGCGCCGAATATCCGGCGCTATACATGATTGGCGTGGTCGACGGGTTGCGGGGGATTTTCCGCTCGGACGACACCGGTCGAGCCTGGGTGCGCATTAATGACGATCGGCACCAGTGGGGATTGTTGCTGCACATTACCGGCGATCCGAAACAGTACGGCAGGGTCTATGTGGGGACCCATGGCCGCGGAACGCTCTACGGCGACCCGGCCGGACGCGCGCGGCAGTGATATACTCCACATGTGAACAGGGGAGAGACGCCCGGGTCGGACCTCCAGGCGGAGCGCGCGGAACTGGAAGCGGTGTTGGCTTCCGACATCTTTTCTCGTTCTCCGACCGTGGCGCAGATGCTGAAGTACATTTGCGAGCAACACCTTAGCGGGCAAGGGCAGGACGTCAAGGAGTACAACGTCGCGGTGGAAGCCTTCGGCCGGCCGCCGGATTTCGATCAGAGCCGGGATTCGATTGTCCGCGTGGAAGCCCACCGTCTTCGCAAGCGGCTGCAGGAATACTACAGCGGAGCGGGCGCCGACCACCAAATCCAGATCGTGGTCCCTTCGGGCAGCTACATACCGCAGTTCGTGCGGCGGTCGAATGCCGCCGAACCGGCCCCGCCCGCCGTGGAATTGCCGGCCTCCGGGACGCCCGCCTCGCGACCGTGGATGCCTTATGCGCTCGCAATCCTGGCGCTGGCGATAGCGATCCCGTCGTTCTTGTGGGTCCGCTCGGCCCGTCAGAAATCCGCCCCTGTCCCGCAGGCGGCACAGGCGTCCGTGCCGTCGCTATCACCCCAGGCGGAGGTCCGCATTCTAGCGGGGTTCCCCGGCGGACAACTGGTTGACCACTACGGAAACACCTGGTCCGGAGACCGGTACTACGACGGTGGAGAGGAACGAAGGGTTCCACGGCGGCACATTGCCAATACACTCGATCCCGACATCTTCTTTCACTGGCGGCAGGGCGCCTTTTCGTACCACATTCCGCTAAAAAAGGGCACCTATGAGATGCGGCTCTACTTCGCCGAAATGGTGTACGGCGAAGACAATGTGGCCGGCGGCGGCGAAGCCACGCGGCTGTTCAGAATTCTGGTCGACAACCAGCAACTGGGTCGGAACTTGGACGTGATCAGCGATGCGCCGGGAAGCAACACCGCCGATATCAAGGTCTTCCGGGACATCCAGCCGGGGGACGACGGCATGTTGCATCTGCAGTTCGTCGCCTCGGTGAACAATGTTCCGTTCGTGAATGGAATCGAGATCGTCCCCTCGCAACCGGGCGCCATCCGGCCGATCCGGATTCTGGCGCGCGACTCGGCGTTCACCGACGAGAAGAACCGGCTGTGGAGCGCGGACCGGTATTTCCACGGGGGAATGTTGGTGCAGCGGCACGATCCAGTGGGCGGCGCGGACGATGAAGGTCTCTACCAAAACGAGCGTTTCGGCAATTTTTCCTACATCATTCCCGTGGCCCTGGGGGGACGCTATGACGTGACTTTGAAGTTTTGCGAGGCCTGGATGGGTCCAGACCGCACGGGCGGAGGTGGCATTGGTAGCCGCGTGTTTGACGTCTCCTTCAATGGACGCCTGCTACTGGCCAACTTCGACGTGTTCAAGCAGGTCGGGAGCCTCCACGCCTTGGACAAGACCTTCAAGGGCCTGGAGCCGAACGCGCAGGGTAAGTTGATTTTCGCTTTCACTCCGATCCACGGTTACGCCATGGTTAACGCCATAGAAGTACTGGACGAGGCCTGGAAGTAACTCGACCCCACTTGGCTCGTAACCGTTACCAATGGCAGATAAGGCGGCTTTCGCTCATCGATCAGACAATTTGAGAGGGATAATAAGGTCAGCCTAGGAACCGATTCATGACGCAATTTAACTCATTCAAACTGGCGTTCCCCATCGTCTGTGTGTTCGCCCTGGCTTCCGTTGCCGAAGCCGGCAATTACCGCAACTTCGGTGTGGCTGTCTACGCCCGCGCCTACGAGGTCCAACAGATGAAGGACCCGGCGTGGCTGGAATCGCGCTGGGCCACCATCACCAGCGGGCTGAAGGTGGACAAGATCTACCTCGAAACCCATCGCGACGGCGTGATTCCGGACCAGGCCACACTCGACCGGGCCAAGCAGTTCTTCAAGAGCAAGGGCGTCGAGACGGCCGGCGGCATCGCCACGGTGGTCAACGAGCGAAACCGCTTCGAGACCTTCGTCTACACCAATCCGGAGCACCGTAAGAAGCTCCGGGAGATTGTGGAATATACCGCGCGCAACTTCGATGAGATCATCGTCGATGACTTCTTCTTTACCAGCAGTAAGACAGACTTCGACATCGCGGCCAAGGGCGACAAGAGCTGGACGAGGTTCCGGCTGGACCTGATGGCGGAAGTATCTCGAGACCTGGTGGGCGCGGGCAAGAAAGTCAACCCGCGGCTGAAAATGGTCATCAAGTACCCTAACTGGTACGAGCACTATCAGTACACGGGCTACAACCTGGAAGACGAGCCGAGGATCTTCGACGGCGTTTACACCGGCGCCGAAACGCGCGACCCGATTCACGGCACACAGCACTTGCAGCAATACATGGGCTACGGGCTGGTCCGCTACCTGGAGAACATCAAGCCGGGTGGCAACGGCGGCGGCTGGGTGGATACCGGCGGATGGCGCGACAAGGAACGCTACGGAGAACAACTCTGGCTCACGCTCTTCGCCAAGGCGCCGGAACTGACGCTCTTCGATTTCCGCCAGTTACTGGCGGCGATGCCGGGCGGCGCGGGCTCCGGCGGGCAGACCATACCGGGCTACGCCGGCAGCGTCTTCGAGCAGGTGGATGGCTTTATCGGCAAGCTGGGCAAACCGATCGGGGTCAAAAGCTACAAGCCTTTCCACTCCTCCGGAGAAGACTTTCTGCACGATTACATCGGTATGCTCGGCATTCCGATGGAGATGGTTCCCGCATTCCCATCCGATGCGCCCACCGTGTTCCTCACTGAATCCGCCAAGTTCGACCCGGCGATTGTCGCCAAGATGAAGCAGCACCTGGCCGCCGGCAAGAAAGTAGTGATCACGTCGGGCCTGCTGAAGGCGCTGCAAGGCAAGGGCATCGAGGACATCGCCGAGATGGAGAATACCGGCTTAAAGGCATCGGTTCGCGAGTTTCCGGGACGGGGCGGCGGGGCCAAGATCGATACCGACATCCTCATCCCGGAGATCCGCTACCCCACCAACGACGCCTGGGAGATTATCACCACGGCGACCAAGAGCATCGGCTACCCGCTTCTGCTGCAAGCCAGTTACGCGAAGGGGACGCTTTACGTTCTCACCATTCCGGACAACTTCGGCGACCTGTACAACTTGCCGCCGCAGGTACTGAACCAGATACGGACCGCGATCGCGGGCGACCTTCCGGTCCGCATCGAGGGTCCCAGCCAAGTGGGCCTCTTTGCCTACGACAACGGCAAGTTCATCGTGGAGAATTTTGCCGCGCCTGGCGGCGGCGCGGTCACCGTCAGCGCCGTTACTGGGAACCGTTACAAGACACTCATCGACGTGGTTTCCGGCGAGCGAATCTCCGGCCATGCCAGCGGCAACGATATCGCTTTCGATATCCCGCTTCCACCAGCCTCTTACCGGGTCTTTTCAGCGGAGTAGGTCGCCGGCGGACGTCGCCTTCCCGGCCAGCGGATCGCTGGCCAGCGCGAAAGCGCCGCCGCAGCGGGCAGCCTCCACTTTGTGCAGCACATTGTCCGAAGGCAGGCAGACCAGGCCCTGGGCGTTCTGCGCGCCGGCGGAGTACAGCTTACCGGTCTGATAGTCGATCCACTGGCCTTGAGGCAGATACACATCGCGGCCCGTGGTCTCGGTCTCGAATAGCGGAGCCACCAGGATGTCGGCGCCGAACAGGTACTCGTCATCCACCTGCCACGCTCCGGGATCGCCGGGGTAACTGTACTCCCATGGCTCCCTGGGCGGCGCGCCGTGGCAGCGGCTGTGCGAGGTCAACATCCCGAACGGCACCCAACGCCGGTAGAGCTCCTCGGGAGATTTGGAAGTGAAACCGCCGATGTCGTGACTCCAGAAGGAAAAACCGCTCAAGCCGAACGAAAGGCCGCCGCGGAGGGTCGCCGCCATGGCTGTGTCGGTGTTGCCGGAGTCGCCGCCCCAGTGCAGCGGATAGCGTTGGCTGCCGACCCAGGCACTGCCCGCCCAAATGATGTTCTCACCGGTGACCTGGCGCGTAATGTCGGCCACTGCCTGGTTGTAGCGGAGCGGCCTCCCCGAAATCTACTTTGATGGCGCCCACTCCAATGCTTAGCAAACCCGCAATCTTGTCCTGATACCAGGCGACGGCCGCGGGATTGGTGAAATCGAGCACGGCATCCTCATAGGGCAGGTTGCCTTTGCCGTCCCTGACGGCCAGCCCTTTGGCCACAATCTCCGGGAAGAGCGAATTCTGCGGGACGAAGTAGGGAAGCTGCCAGAGCGAGATATGAAAGCCATCCTGCTTGAGATCGGCGATCATTTTCGCGGGGTCCTTGAAGCGCGTCGTGGAGAATTTGTAATCGCAGCGCCAGTCGTGCTCGAACCAGCCGGTATCGAGGTGGATGACGTCGGCGGGGATGCGGTTCATGGAGTACATCTCCTCCTTGTCCGATCTACCGCGGCGCACGGCGGAGGGTTTCGGACTATAATCGTTCGACGTGAGACATTTTCTGGTTGGTGTGGCTGCGGCCATGGCTTTGGCCGCCGCTTTTGTTCTGCTGGTAGCGGCGGCGGACCTTCCTCCGTTGAACGATGGAAGCGACCACGGCGATCCGCCGTTTCTGACTGAGAGCGGCTGGAAACCCTTGCTGAACGGCAAGGACTTGAGTGGCTGGGAGTTGGCTGATCCCGCCAAGAAGGGCAAGTGGCTGGTCACCAGCGCCGTCGTTTGGGGCGGCGTGACGAACCCGACGGTTTTGGTGGGTGTGCCCAACAGCCCCGGCGACCGCATCGTGAACACCGATGTGGATCCGTCGGGAAACGCGTCGAACATCTATACCACCGAAAAGTTCGGCGACTCCGAAGTCTACGTGGAATTCATGGTGGCGGCCCACTCCAATTCCGGGTTCTTCATGCACGGACTGTATGAGACCCAGATCTGGGATAGCTGGGGTTTCACACCGCGGCTGGCTACCGATCAATGCGGCGCCATGTACCACTATGACGGCGGCCCCATCAATGGTCAGGACGGCGGGATCACGCCGAAAGTGCGGGCCGACCGGCCCCCCGGCCAGTGGCAGTCTTTTCACTACTGGTTCCAAGCCCCGAAATTCGACGCGTCGGGCAAGAAGATCGCGAATGCCAAGTTCATCCGAATTCTGCACAACGGCCAGTTGATCCACGAGAACGTCGAGAGGCTGGGACCGACGGTGGCTACGCTGAAGATCCCGGAGGCGCCCACCAATCCCATCGGGCTACAGGGCGACCACGGGGCGGTGGCGTTCCGCAACATCTATATCCGGCCGTTGCGGCCATTCTCAGGCAGCCCGGCGCCCGACCTGCAGCCAACCCCGCAGGTGCAGGGCGGCGGCGGACGAGGGGGGCGAGGCGGGCCGCCGCCAGCGCCACCGAAGTAAGGAGACTGACTTCATGAATGCCAACGAATCATCGAAAGACGCGCTCACCCGGCGCACGGCGATTGCCGCCGGCCTGGCGCCTCTCATTGTTCCCCGTCACGTTCTGGGCGGCGCCGGCTATCGGGCGCCCAGCGACAAGCTCGCCATCGCCTGCGTGGGCGTCGGCGGCATGGGCAAGAACTACCTGGATGGCTGCAAGGACGAACAGATCGTCGCCTTGTGCGATCTGGATTTCGAGTTCTCCGCGCCGGTATTCAAGAAATATCCGAGCGCCAAGGTGTACCGGGATTTCCGGCAGATGTTCGACCAGGAGCAGAAGAACTTCGATGCCCTGATTGTCGCCACGCCGGATCACTGGCACTCTCACCTGGTGCTGGCCGGCCTAGCGATGGACAAGCACGTCTATTGCGCCAAGCCGATCACGCACACCGTTGCCGAGGCGCGCAAGGTCAAGGCGGCCTGTTTAGCTTCCAAGCGCACCACCAAGGCCAGCATCCAGGATTCCCGCACCGCCTACGCCCGAGCCAGCACCGAATTGTTGCTCACCGGCGCCATCGGCCCGATTCATGAAGTGCATATCTGGACCGGCACTTACAGCCCCAGCGGGTTGGCGCGTCCGACGGAGGCGCAGACGCCGCCCGCGGGGATGAATTGGGACGAGTGGTGCGGCCCGTCTCCCGCCCGCCCGTATCACAAGACCTATCACTACGGCAACTGGCGCCCCTGGTGGGATTTCGGAACGGGAACCATCGGCGATTTCGGCTGCCATTGTCTGCAGATGTTTCATGAGGAACTCGAGATGGGCGCGCCCGATTGGGTGGTCGCCGAGGATGGCCAGGCTTTCTCGCTGGCGGGGCCCGTGGACAATACCGAGTGCATGAGCATCGCCAACGTCATTCAGTGGCACCTGCCGGCCCGCGGCAAGCATCCCGAGACGATGGTGTACTTCTACGACGGCGGCTTGACCCCGTTCCGGCCCGCGAGCATGCCGTTGGACGTGGCCATGCCCGGCAGCGGCTTCATGTTTGTGGGTGAAAAGGGCGCTCAGATTTCGGCGTACTACGGCGGCAACCCGTGGATGCCGTTTGGGCGCGAACCCGCGCCGGGCAGCAAGGTGCGCGGTCTGCCGGGCGGCTGGCTGTTGCCGGAGAGCCGGTTCAAGGACTTCAAGCAACCCGAACCATACTTGCCGCGCTGCGAGAGACCCGATCACTATACCGAGTGGGTGCGCCAGGCCAAAGCCGGCAAGAAATCGATCACGCCCATCGAATTCGCTTGCGGGCTGACGGAGTTCGCCCTGCTGGGGACGCTGGCGCAGCGCCGCTACACCATGCCCGCCGCGGCGCGCGCCGGGGCCGGCCGCGGCCGGCGCGAGGCCAAGGTGCTGGCCTGGGACTCGAAAGCCATGAAAATCACCAACGACGACGCGGCCAACAGCCTGGTCGACACGCCGTATCGCAAGGAGTGGGATTACAAGGTGTAGCGCCGGGCCTGCCCGGCCCGCCCGGCGCTACCTCTCGATCCGGGTGATGGCCTTATCGAGCGCGGCGCGGTCGATCTCGTAGCCGAGGCCGGGCTTGGTGGGGGCGTGGACGTATCCGTCGGATGCGATGCGGACCCGATCCTTGACGTAGGGCTGTGCGTCGCGGGCGCCCTGCGGGTACGGCACCTCGACAAAAGCGCCGTTCGGCATCGCCAGCTCGCAATGCAGGTGGGCGGCCTGGTGCAGAATGTTCCCCACGCCATGGGGCATGCATTCCATGCCGTGGCACTCCGCCAGAACGCCGATCTTCAGGCCGGGAGTGATGCCGCCGACGTTATCGACCACGAAACGCAGCGTATCGGCGGCGCCGCGGCGGATATATTCGGGGTAGTCGTAGAGCGAGAAGACAAACTCGCCCACAATCACCGGCACACGCAGCTCCTGGCACAATTGCGCGAGTCCGTCCATGTCGGTGGAGGGCAGAGGGTCCTCGTATCCGCGGAAGTGGAGGTCATCCAGCAGCCGCCCGACTTCCATGGCCTCGGGCCGGGTGTAGTTGCCGACGGCGTGGTGCATCAGCATGAATTCGTCGCCCAGGGCTTTACGCAGGGCTTTGCAGATCTCCATGTCGAGCCGGTGGTGAGAGTCGCCGTCGGCTTCGACCGGCGGCGGATTGATCTTGAACGCTTTGAACCCTTCCGCCTTGGCCTTCAACGCGGCTTCCACGTAGGGGTCGGGCACCTTCGTTTGTAGGTGCTGCGAACTGGCGTACGCCAGCACGCGGTCCTGGTAGGCGCCGAGGATCTGGTAGACGGGGAGACCCACCGCCTTGCCCAAAAGATCCCATAGGCAGATGTCGATGGCGGCGGCTTCGGGCGGCTGGCCGTAGTGCCGCCGGACCGGCGAGTATTGAGACGTAAACTGCAAATGAGCGAGGGCGTTCTTGCCGGCCAGTGTCCGTTTGGCGTAGTCGAGCCACCCGGAGTTGTCCCAGTTGGCGTGGAACACGCGGGTTTGCAGCGTGCAGATGCCCTCGACCCCGCCTTCGGTGGTGATCGACGCCAGGTGTCCGGAGGCAGTCACATAGACTTTCACCTCCTTGATGGTGAGGTTGGGCAGGTCGGCGGTCTGGGCGCGGACCATCGCTGGGAGGAGCGCGCCCGAGGCCGCGCCGAGGAATCGCCGGCGTGCCAACATGCTAACTCCAGAGGCGGTCGTTGGGACGGCCGATATTGTTCCACTGGTCGGTCGGCTCAAACCACCCTGGCTCGACCATGTGTTGTTTGCAGGCCTCTTCGTTGAGGGTAACGCCCAGGCCCGGCTTGTCGGAAACGGCGATGTACCCCTTGTTCACGATGGGCTTCTCGACGCCGTCCACCAGGTCGCTCCAGTAGGGGACGTCGACGGCATGGTTCTCGAGGCACAGGAAGTTCTCGGTGGCGGCGGCCACATGGGCGCAGGCGATGGCCCCGATGGGCGTGTGCGCGCAGTGCATGGCCATGGGGACGCCGTAATCCTGGGCCATGTCCCCGATCTTCTTGGTCTCGAGGATTCCGCCCGTGGTGAGCACATCGGGATGGATGATGTCCACGGCGTGCTCCCGGCAGAGCACCTGGAAGGGCTCCTTCAGGAAAATATCTTCGCCCGTGCAAACAGGGATATCGACGGCGTCGGCGATCTTCTTCAACAGGTCGGTCTCCTGCCAGGGGATCATGTCCTCCAGCCAGGAGATGTTGTACTTGGTGAGGGCCTTGCCCAGGCGGATGCAACTATTGACGCTGATGGAGCCGAAATGGTCGGCGGAGAGCGGGATGGTCATACCCAGAACCTCGCGGATCTGGGCGACGAAATCGCACACGCCCGCGAGACCCTTCTCGGTGATCTCGGTGGCCATGAACGGATGCTCCATGGGAAGCCCGCCGTACTGCTGGTAGATGCCGGCGGCGGACGTGACTTCGCCGGGGGGGCGCGTCACGCCGAGATCCATCTTGAGCCAGGTGAAACCTTGGGCGACACGGTCCTTGAGGCGTTGCCCGAACACCTTGGGGTCCGGAGATTCGGTGGTGTCGCAGTAGATGCGGATGCGGTCGCGGAACTTGCCGCCGAGCATCTGGTAGATGGGGACGCCGTAGGCTTTGCCGGCCAGGTCCCACATGGCGACCTCGACGGCGGAGACCCCGCCGCCCTGCCGGGCGTGGCCGCCGAATTGCTTGATCTTACGGAAGATCTTGTCGACGTTGCAGGGGTTCTCATTGAGAATCCGGCTCTTCAATTCGAGGGCGTAGTTCTTGGTGGCGCCATCGCGCACCTCGCCCAGCCCATAGATCCCCTGGTTGGTATCGATGCGAATGATAGGGGAGGTAAAGGGAACTCCTCTCAGGACAGCCACCCGCATGTCGGTGATCTTCAGATCCGAAGGCTTGGAATTGGTGTTGACGTTTTGCGGATACGCCTCGAGTTCGACTCCCGACCAGAGTCCCGCTCCCATTGCGGCCGCGCCTCTCAGAAACGAGCGGCGGCCATGTGCGTTCATCATAATTAGCCCCTTTCGTCGCTACTTTTTCCGGCTGGCCTTGATTTCCTCCAGCCGCTTTTTGAGGTACTCCTGGTATTCCTGTTTGAGCGCCGGGTCGCGCGGGCTGCTGTAGATCTCGCTCGACTTGTACTTGCCTTCGTCGAACTTCTTACGGGTCCATTCGTCGTGGATGTGGGTCTCGTCGGCGCGGTCGAGAATGGTCTCCGCGTTTTGCGCCGGAATGAAGGAGACGCCCTCGCGATCTCCGACCACCAAGTCGCCGGGCATCACCGTAACATTGCCGATGCGAATGGGAACGTTGACGGCCGCAAGGGTGGCGCCGCCGATGGCGCTGGGATGCACCGAGCGGTAGTAGCACGGCATGGGCATGGGCGAGATACCATCCAGGTCGCGGAGCGAGCCATCGACCACCAGGCCTCCGCTCCCGGTGGCCTTCATAACGTAGTAGAACAGGTTGTCGCCGACGATGGTGCCGCCTTCCTTCTTCCCGTAAAGATCCACCACCAGGACGTCGCCGGGCTGCAACATGTCGAATCCGTACTGGTTATTGAGGGACGGGATGCCTTTTTCCTTGGCTTTGGCCATGACGACCTGGTCGAGATCGGCGCGCGCGGGCATAAAAGCCATGGTGAACGCCCGGCCTGTCATCTTCATTTCCGGATGCAGCACGCGCCAGTCGCCCTCGTATTGGCTAAAGCCGCCTCCGCCCCGGCCGCCGCCGCTGGGGACCGAGATCTCCTCCTGGGAAAGGTCCTTGGCCCGTTCGAGCCATTGATCCGGGACCTTGGGCCGGCCGTCGGGGAAGCGGTCGCCGGTCCAGGCCTTGGTGTACTCCACCATCTGGTCTTTGGTCCAGGTCCACAATTGCGCCTTAGCCGCCGGCGCGAGCACGGACGCCATCGAGGCAGCCGCGCAAAGGGTCATTAAGCCGTATCTGCGAATCATTGTCTGGGTGCTCCTTTGCTAGGTTAACTCCAGTTGGAAAGCTTGGGCGGGTTGGCAACCCGCCGCAGGTTAAAAACCTGCCCCACAAGGCGGCGAGGCGCAAACAGGGGGGGCGATTCTCCGGGGGCGTGGCGGGCGCGGGTGAGGGCGGCAGGCGGATTAACAATCCGCCGCAGGTTAACAACCTGCCCCACAATTCAACTCCAAAGCCAGTCCTGGGAGCGCTCCTGGTCCCATTGCGTGGTGGGCTCGAAGTAACCGGCGCCGCGCGCCAGGTGCTGCTTCACCACGTCCTCGTTGAGTGTGACGCCGAGGCCGGGCTTGTCCGGAACCGCGATCCATCCCTTATTGATGACCGGCTTGTCGATGCCTTCCACCAGGTCGCCCCACCAGGGGACATCCAGCGAGTGGTTCTCGCAGGCCAGGAAGTTGGCGGTGGCGGCGGCGCAGTGCACGGCGGCCATACAGCCCACGGGAGTACCGGCATAGTGCATGGCCATGGGCACGCCCAACTCCATGGCGGCATCGCCGATCTTATGGGTCTCCAGAATGCCGCCGGAAGTGGAGATGTCGGGGTGGATCTTGCTGACGGCGTGCTTCTGGCACAAGTTGATGAAGTCTTCCTTCAGGTAAATGTCCTCGCCGGTGAGGATGGGGGTAGGGCTTTCGGCGGTGATGTGCTGCAACATTTCGGTGTACTGCCAGGGAATCACATCCTCCATCCAGGAAAGATTGAACTTTTCGTAAGCCTTCCCCAGCCGGATGATGGAGTTCACGCCGAGGTGGCCGAGGTGGTCCATGGAGAGGGGAATCTCCATGCCGACAGCCTCGCGCGCGGCCTGCACATATTCGGAGAGCTTCTCGATGCCCTTATCGGTGACCTCGGAGGCGACGAAAGGATGGGGCAGCGCCCGCCGCTCCCAGGCGCTCAGCTCCGCGGGCGCGGTCAACGTGCCGGGGATCTTCTGCACGAGGTTGATGCCCACATCCATCTTGAGCCAGGTGATGCCCATCTCCTCCTTGCGGGCCTTCAGGCGTTGGGCGAAGACTTTGGGGTCGGGCGATTCGTCGGTGTCGGCGTAGATTCGGATGCGGTCGCGAAACTTGCCGCCCAACATCTGGTAGATGGGCACGTTGTAGACCTTGCCGGCGATGTCCCAGAGAGCCTCTTCGACGGCCACCACGCCGCCCGCCTGCCGCCCGTGAAAGCCGAACTGTTTGATCTTATCGAAGAGATAGGTGATATTGAGCGGGTTCTCATTCAACAGGCGGCTCTTGAGAAACAGCGCGTAGGTGGGACTGGCGCCGTCGCGGACTTCGCCAAGCCCATAGACGCCCTGGTTGGTGTCGAGGCGGATGATGGGGCACGGGCTGGGCCCGGGTTTCGCCACGATGGCCACGCGAAGATCGGTGATCCTGAGCGCGGAGGGGCTCGAGTTGGTGTTGACATTGCGTGGCGCCGCCTGTTCGGCCGCGGCTTCCCGCGACAGAAGCGCGCCGCCCATGATGCCGGCGGAGGTCTTGAACAGATCCCGCCGGGCTAATTTGCCATCGCGTTTGAACATTGCCGAATTCTCCTCTCGGAAACTTGGGTTACCGCTAATAGGGTCCGTTGACTATTCTGCCAGAGGCAGGGGGCGAGGGATAGGGGGCGGGGGCTAGGGGGCGGGGGCCGGGGGCCGGGGGTCGAGGGCCGGGGTGATGCATCGGTTCGTGAGTGGAGTTCATAATCATCGAGTTTTAAGCGTTTATTTTTCAATGAGTTGAGGTAGAGGGGCGAGATTGGGAGACGCATCGGAAGGCATTTTTTGGCAAGATGCGTCACCCGGGTGACGCATCTGTTCCGGGTATGTGGAATTCATAATCGTGAGGTTTTAAGCCACTCTTTTTCAATGGGTTGAGGCGGTGGGGCGAGATTGGGAGACGCATCGGGAGGCACTTTTTTGCAAGATGCGTCTCCCGGGTGGTTGGGGAGGCGGACGATGGCGCTGAGGGGATCGAGGGGATCAAGCATTGGTGCACCCTAATTCTGGTATAGCAGACGAAAATCGGGGTAACAGGTCTTAAGCTCCTAAGTGGTTGAAACTGTTGGGGAGATATTGGCAAAAACTGGTGAACGAAAAAGGGTTGCTCGGGTTCGGGGCGCGGGGAGGACTGCTCACCTATACGCGCCCGGCACGTTCTGTGCTCTGAAGCCTGCCCTTCATGCCTCCGCGGCCTTTGTCAGTTCGGAGGTCGCCTGCTTCGCGGCGCGATAGTTCGCGTCTAGGGCCGGCGAGAGTAAGAGGATTGCCGCGATGCGCCGCGCCATTCCGGTGACGTACCGGGCTTCTTCGACTGTGAGGGATCGGTCCAGGAGTTCCTTCTCCCGGTAACTGAGCCATTTCTTGATGACCTGGTAACCGCCGAGAGTGTACTCCCAAACGCGCAGCGGGACGTTGCGCCAGTAGGCCCGTTGGTTCAGCCACACGTCACAAGTCTGTTCGCCCAGGATGCCAATAGCGCCTTCGGGCAGGACGCCGCGCTCGCCTGGGGTCATCTCGCGCAACGTGATCTTGCCTTTCGCCGGCATGGTGACGCCGCCCTTCCCGGCGTGGCCCCAGCCTGCCGTAAGTTCCAAGTCGCCAGCGTCGGGATCGAGCGTGCCTTCGGCCGCAGTGATGGGTCCGATCAACTTCAGTCCCTTGGCATGCTTTGGCAGAGCGCCTTCCGGATCGAGGAGCGCGGCGACTTCGCGGCCGAGCGCAGCGGAAGCCACCAGCACGGGCTTACCGGCTGGCAGCGGTATTCGCGGCCAATCGTTCCGTAATGCGGAAGAGTTCTCTTCGCTGTAAGAGGGTGCGTACAGCACCGCCAGGACATGGTGGAAAAGATCGGCGGCTTCGGCGCCCAGAGTGCGCAGGTATTCGGCCGCGGTCGCGCTTACGTTTGGGCGCGGTTGATCGGAGTCGTGTGCGTCCAGCAGGGAATGTCCCGGATTAAGGAGGAGCGGAAACATGTTCGCCCCGCGTTCAATCATGTGCCGGCAGGAAAGTCGCGGCGAGACGAGCGGAGGATCGAACTCCTTTCGATTCTGTTGGACGGCGCTGAGCCAGACGTTACCGTCGAACACGTGTGGGAAGTACTCCGCACGCTTTTCATCCAACAGTTTCGTTTCCGGCTCCCAATAGAGCCAGCGAGTGTCGAAGGGCCGGTAATAGAATGGAACCACGAATTCAGGTTTGAAGCCCCGCTTCAGGAGGTACCGCCGCGTCTGCAGGGCTGGGAAGCGTGCTGCATCTATCAGCGCCCGGGGAGCTATTTGCGCCATCTCCGCAGACGAGATCTCGGGATCGAAGTACGCTTCCATTCGAGCAATCAGCCTCTCGCGGTCGATATCGACGACGACATCGTCGCGGGATGTCTGCACCCCAGGGAACGACGTAGGAAACACGTCGGGCAGTAGGGGCCACGACAGGTACGCGGCCCCGACCTGCGACGGCGCAAAGGGAAGGCCGAGAGCCATCGCCGGACGCACAGTATCGTACTTGGGAGCGCTTTCACTGGTCGATTCCGCCAAGAGTCGGTCGCGTTTTTCCTTCCCCCAGAGGTGGCGGAACTGAACCGCCTTCGCGCCTTTCGATGGCGAGGTTCTGGCGAGCAGCGTAATTGCAGTGCCGACCTGGATGCCCTCCCTGTTGAAGTCCGTCGAGAAGATGCTAGGGTCCGGCTTCCCATCGGGGGTGACCTTTCCGGTCTTGTACTTATCGCCGTTCAGACAGTCGATCCAGACGTGATCGAACACTTCCAGGTACCGCTCGCGCATGCCGGTGAACGACAGGCCGTCAAGCCAAGAGTAGTTGGAGATGAACGAGACGATACCCTTTCCGGTCTTTTCCACAATGCGCCTGTCTGCCATGCGGAAAAATCGGATGTACAGATCGTTGAGTCCCTGCCCCTGTGGAGCAGGCGCTTCCTTCGTGGTGCGATACGCCTCCGTCAACACCCGCTCCTCGTCCATGTTCGCGATTCCGGCGAAACTGTTGTACGGCGGATTGCCTAGGATTACCAGGATGGGCGTTTCGCGCTTCACGCGTTCGGCCGCTTCGCGCTCTTCCTCCATTTCGCGAAACACGAGTTGCTTTGGGTGCTTCACCGGTTCCCATCCGGTGAGCGCGTTCGTCAGGAACACGCGGGCGCGCTCCTGCTTGTTTTCGGACAGCGGAGCGCCGAGCGACTGGAGCAAGAGTCCCAACTGGAGGTGGGCGACCACGAACGGCGCGGGCAGGATCTCGAAGCCGAACACCCGGGCGAGCGCCGCCTCCTTCAGATCGTGGCCGGCGAGCGCATCGCCGCCTTTCTCTTTCAGCGTCTCGGCGATCTTGCGCAGCACCTCGACCAGATAGGCGCCGGTCCCGCAGCATGGGTCGAGGATGTAGACATTCGGATCGGCCAGCCCATCCTCGACGCCGAGGGTGTTTAGCAGTTCAGCATCGACGCGGGCGACCATGTACTTGACCACCTCGGTGGGCGTATACCAGACGCCCAAGTCCTTACGGAGTTCTGGATCGAACGCTTCCAGGAACGGCTCGTAGAAGTACTGGACGGCGTGCCCCTCCTCGAAGTTGGCGAAGAAGGATGCGCGGTCCACGCGGTTCAGCGCCGCGCCGGCCCAATCGAGCACCTCCGGAAGGTTCAGCGTTTCCAGTTGGCCGGGCTCTGCTACCTCGTGGAACAACTTGCGCAGGATCGGCACTCGCAGGAAACTCGCGGACATGCGCCATTCGAACCGACTCTTCTTATTCGTTGGAGGGTGGGACTTGCTCCACAGGACCCATGCGGAGAATATGCCGTAGAACAGCGTTTGGATGAGCGTGGAACGGAAGAAGTGATCGCCGCGCGCGCCTTCGAACCTGAGGCCAAGCGCTTCTTCGAGAGCCGCCCGGATTCCCGTGAGCGCCGGCAATTCGCCGGTCTCGATCCGGAACTTCGCCTCGCGAGCATAGGATGCCAGGAACCATGCGAGATCGCGCGGCGTGGCGAGCGATGCCTGGTACAGCATCACGCGCTTCAGGAATTCCTCGAAGCTCTCGCCCTGCTGATCGGCGGCTGCCCGCGGATGCGCCGCCTTGCGCCAGAATTCCTGCTCGTGGCACGCCAGCCGATACGTCTCCAGGATCGCCCGGTTACCTTCGGCGTCGGCCCCCACCAGGAGGAAGTCCCGGTAATTCGTGACGAGCACCTGCCGGTAGCGGCTCCAGTACTCCTTTACCTGCTTCGATTCCGCGATCTTCCAGGCGTCCGCACTCGCGGCTTCGCCTCAATCGCGCCGCGCGCCGGTGTGGCACCAGCCAGCAGGTCGTTCACGTTGTTCCGGATCTGCTCCTCGGTGAACAGCCCGCCATCCGGAATACCGCCGCCGGTGTCCTGGAGGTGAACGATGCACCGCACTTTGGGCTTGAGCGTTTTACCAACCTCGTTGAGCAGGTTTGCGAGCGCAGGGTAGTACGAGGTCTCTTTGACGGCCCCGCCAGAGGAGCGGGTGGCCCGGAGGTCCTGAAGGTAAGTTTCCAACGCGTGCATTGGGAACTCTGATTTATACCACCATGCCGGGAGACTCGGGGCGAGGAGGGAAGTCCGAGTGGTGGCTGGAAGTGGTGACCGGCGCGGTCCTGGCGTAACGAGAAGACGCCGCAGGAGTGACGCCGAGCTCACTGGATAGAAACCTCGGAAACAATGGATAATGTCCGCAGGTTCTATCCAATGCCGATTGCCGACGCCAGTCTCGTCAAGGCACGCCATGTGTTCACCAAACACAAGGGAATGCTCCGCACCAGCGACGCCATTCGTCTGGGCGTTCACCCTCGGACGCTGTACAAGCTTCGGGACCGCGGCGAGCTCGAACAGGTGGGCCGTGGCATCTACCGGCTCTCTACCGCCCCACCGCTTACCAGCCCCGACCTGGTCTCGGTCGCGATCCGGATACCGCGTGCGGTAATCTGCCTGATCTCCGCCCTGG
>Ga0326727_10009342_pt1 | contig 24194 bp, 20 predicted proteins | sample MB2enrmetagenome_FD_207643 | JGI IMG/M metagenome (GOLD analysis project Ga0326727, IMG submission 207643) | Lab enriched peat soil microbial communities from McLean, Ithaca, NY, United States - MB29MY | ecosystem: Environmental > Terrestrial > Soil > Wetlands > Peat | place: USA: New York... | reverse complement strand
GAAACTTTTTAAGTCTTGTTTAAGAATTCCAGCTTGCCAAGCTATAAACCCATAGTTTAGAACAACAAAAAACCTCGTGAAATCCGACCGCGAAAAAACACTGCCGCCTCAAAAAGGCAAATTTCGAATGGAAAAACACTCGATGATAAGATGCAATCAACGTTGACTGCGATATGCGCATTGTTGAGTTGAATTGTGCTGCCTTCCGCTTGCTGTAGATGAAAGATACTGTGTATTTTGGTTGTTGACGAGCTCATCGATTCGAAAAAGAGCTTATCTGTTGCTATGGGAGTTTGGCATCTTTCTAGATGGGACAGTGTTCTTCTTTATGGAAACTGTTATAAGCGCTGACTTAGAAAACAAAGGCTAAATCTGAAGTAAGGGGAAAGAACGCTTTGAGTGAAGAAATAGAAAATAAACTAAACGAAGTTCCGTCGCCGCCTCCGGCTGTACCTCAAATTAGTCCGATAAAAAAATACACTGCTGAATTGATTGGAACCATGGTACTTGTGCTGATTGGCTGCGGCAGCGCAGTTATCGCAAGTGTTTTCGTCGGATTAAATTATGGTTACTTGGGCGTGGCATTTGCTTTTGGCTTGGCAGTATTAGCTATGGTTTACGCGATAGGAGGTATCTCCGGTTGCCACATTAACCCAGCCATTTCAATTTCAATGCTTGTCGCAGGAAAACTAAGCGTGAAAGACACTGTATTCTATGTTGTATTCCAATGTATAGGCGCAATCATCGGCGCAGGCATACTTTATGCAATAATGAGCGGAAACCCAAGTTACCATATAGCAACAAACGGCCTAGGCCAAAACGGATATGGCAGCGCATCCCTGCTCGGATTCCCATTGTCATCAGTCGTAATCACAGAGATCGTTCTGACATTCATCTTCGTGCTTGTAGTTCACGGCTCAACCCATGAACGGGTACCTAAAGGATTCGCGGGAATAGCTATCGGCTTAACCTTAACATTTATCCACATCGTTGCAATACCTATCGACGGCACTTCAGTTAACCCTGCAAGAAGTCTAGGCCCAGCGCTTTTCGTCGGCGGAACCGCGCTCAATCAAGTGTGGGTCTTTTGGGTTGCACCAATAATCGGCGGAATCATTGCTGCAATTGTCTGGAAATTCTTCAAGTGAACCTAAAAAAAATTAATCCCTTTCTTTTTATTTTCAAAAACCAGAGAAATTACTTGACGAATTTTGTGGCATGTCTCTTAAATTTTTTCTTGCAGGTTAGGCTGCAGAAATAGAAGGTTTCGCCTTCATAAGTAATCTTGAATTTAGCTGTGTTATCATCCAGAACCATGCCGCAAACAGGGTCTCTAAACATTACTTCTTTTTAAGCCTCAATCAAGATTCTACTTTCTACTTATTATGGTTAGTGGTCTTGTTTACTCGAAAAAAACTATCGCGGATTTAAGGGTTTGCAACTCGCATTTTTTAACCATTGACTCAAAATGAAAGCTACGTAAACGCCACGAAAAAAGATCTTTATGGAAATAGCAAGCGTTTGGCTGGTTAGTCTTCTTCTGAGTCCTCTTTGGCTAATTCAACCGAAACAGTGTCGTCATGGCTGATTGCTTTTTTGCGTGTTTGTTTTTTTGATGGTGGTTCCTGTTCATGTCCCTCCATGAAGCCTGCTTCGGCAGCAGTGATATCATCTTCTTCCAGCATTGTTTCCCTCTCTTCAGTGTCATAGACGTCTTCGGTCTCCTCTTCCTTCTCTTGTTTACTTTCTGGGGGTCCATCGTAAAAGTATGGTGGCGGTTTTTTCGCTTTTTGTTTACTCATTTTTTCGCCTCTAAATCGATTTTAATTAAGAATCGGTTGATTAAAACAGAAGTTTCATACTACTTTTATGTTTGTGATTGAATCTTGACAGTCACATACTTTAAAGTTTAAAAAATGGGGTTGCAGATGTAACAGTTTGCGTTTTATTTTGCTAAACATTTTTATACGCGAAACTTAACCTTTTATTCATCACATTAACTCATGTATCACAAAGCTCCAAGGCTTTTAAAGACATCATGAAACATTTGTGATAGGAAAGAAATAAATGCAAATTCAATCATTCAGGGATTTACCTTTATCAGAGGAACTCCTTAAAAGTGTAAAAGAACTCGGGTTTGAGAGTCTTTTTCCAATTCAAGCCCAAGCAATAATCCCCTTGCTCGAAGGCAAAGATGTCATCGGGCAAGCACAAACAGGGACAGGAAAAACCGCCGCTTTCGGCCTTCCGATGATTCAACGGTTGGACCGCGACGTCCGCGGTGTTCAAGGTTTAGTTTTGACACCAACCCGCGAGTTAGCTGTCCAAGTAGCTCAGAGCCTCGCATGTTTCGGCAAATATTCAAGGACTAAGGTTTTAGCTGTTTACGGTGGAGAATCGATTAACAAGCAAATTCATGCTCTGTCAAACGGCGTCCACATCGTTGTCGGTACGCCCGGCAGATTAATCGATCTTATGGAAAGGCGCGTGCTCAACCTCTCATCCGTAAAGATAGTTGTTCTTGACGAAGCTGACCGAATGCTAGACATGGGCTTCATAGAAGACATCAAATTCATCCTTTCAAAGACACCACACGACAGACAAACAAGCCTTTTCTCAGCGACAATCGATGAGTCAGTTATGAGAGTCTGTGACCGCTACATGAAGAACCCCCAGAAAATCCTTGTAAGCAAAGACGAAATTGCCTTAACCCAGATGAAACAATACTACACAGTTGTGGCGCAGCATGACAAGTTCGATGCTCTCCTAAAGATTATGCATGAAGACCAAGTCGACAAAGCCATAATTTTCTGTCGAACACGAAGGGACACAAGCAGGCTAGCCGATCAACTTTACAGGAAAGGCTATCGCGTACAAGCATTACACGCTGGCTTCACACAAGCGCAGAGGGACCGGGCAATAAGCGACTTCAAGGCGGGAAGACTAAACCTGCTCGTAGCAACAGACGTAGCCGCAAGAGGCTTAGACATCCAAGGCATAACACACATAATCAACTATGACGTCCCAATGGACGCACCCGTCTACTTCCACCGCATAGGCAGAACAGCACGCAAAGGCGAAGACGGCACAGCCATAACCCTAGTAAGCTACGGCGAAATGTCAGACTTCAACAACATCAAAGCATTGACAAAAACAAAAATCGAGAAAATCGGAACAGCAGAACCCGCAAACAACGACTCCCCGATCCAAAGCTTCTTCTGAACAAAATAAACCGCTTTGAAACATCAAACTTAAGGGTCTTTTGACTCTTCATTTTTCTTTTTTCATAAGTCCCAACAAAGTTCGGGTTTGCTAACGAAAGGCATTTTGACCTTGTTACTGGTGAAATTCAATGTTTCTGAAAATGAAAATCAGCCCAGCTTTTTCGACCATTCGCGTTGTCCTGCTCTTGCCAATTGGAAAAGCTTTTCGCCTACTCGGCAATCAGCTGGCTTAAAAAGCACAAGTGAAAGATATTTCTATCCCAAAATGCATTATTTAATTGTAAGGCGTTTTTCCGCTTGAAGTTTCAGAGCTGTCATTTTTGAAGCGACTTTTGGTTGTCGCATTTGCGGTTATGCTAATTACGATTTTCGTTTTTGCTTCTTTAGAATTCTTTATACCGTCTCTAGAAGTCTCCAACCCGGATCAAAAGGCGAAGCTGCAAGGATTTCATTTTGGGGTTTCTTTCTGCGGCAACACCACAGCGCAAGCTAAACTTCTGATTAACAAGGTAAAGGCTTGCACCAACCTTTTTGTTGTGCAGTCTGGTCCATTCAGCGATAATGAAACGGACATGAACGACATAGTCAATTACGCCGTCGCTTCCGGATTGGACGTAATCGTTTACTTTGGCTACTTTAACCCTAATGAAGCTTGGCAGATTCCTTGGATTGATTCTGCTAAACAGCAATGGGGCAGCCATTTCTTAGGTGTTTACCTAAACGATGAGCCTGGGGGGCAGGTGATTGATGCGAACTGGACCGAATTCGTGGGATATGCTGATCAACTTAGCATCCGAAGTGCCCAAGTTCCTTACGAACACGTTCAATCGATAAATCTTGCCATGAACGGCAGCCTTCCTTTTAATAGCTACGCGGCCTCCGAGTCAGCCTACCATTTCGTCACTGAGTGGCAAGCTGACTTGAATCTGACTCAGCTACAGTCACTTTCAATAAACTCTTTCACGTCGGACTACGCGCTCTACTGGTTCGACTACGAAATCGGGTACAACACCATCTTAGCCGAGCTTGGCTCAAACCAAAGCGCTATTCAAGCAATAGACATGGTAAGGGGCGCTGCAGATGCCCAGAACAAAACTTGGGGGACCATAATCACTTGGAACTACGATCAACCGCCTTACATTGAAAACAGCTCAGCTCTGTACAGCCAACTCGTTGAGTCCTACACGGCAGGAGCAAACTACGAGGTAATTTTCGATTACCCTCAAATTCCAGGTGATGCCTACGGTATCCTGACACAGCAAGATTTCGCAGCCATGCAGAATTTCTGGGACGAAATCCCAACACTGAAAGTTAATGATGCACCTAAAACCGCGTTAGTCTTACCGAAAGATTATGGTTGGGGAATGCGAAGTCAAAGCGACCTGATATGGGGATTATGGAAACCAGATAACACTTCTGCACAAATTTGGTCTATATCTCAGAAGCTGCTTTCAGAGTACGGCTTAAACTTAGACATAGTTTACCAAGACCCTCAATACCCTATGCAAGGAAGATACCAGCAAATCTACTACTGGAACCAAACAGTCTAACGGTAACTGTCGACAGGAGCGTACTTTAGGGCTCAAGCACCAGAGCAATGTGTTCTAAGTTTTAGTCGTTCAGCGTTAAGCTTGATTCAAAATTAAGAAAAACGTTGCTTTAAGAAATTTAAGAAAAAACACAAAAGCGGCAACTTGATACTATCAGACTGATTCTTCTTTTCTTAGCTTGGCAACGATGTTTTTTCTAGTTTGGTTATTTTTCCGTTTTTTCCAAGACGCAGTTGCCTTTCACCTTTAAAGCTAGCTACATGTGCATTCGCGACTTCTATAAACTCACCCGTCGAAACAGCGTTTACCTGTTGATCCCAGAGGCAAAGCAGGATTTTTCCTGTTTCGTCACCGATGGTGGCGTTTGAAACAAGGGCGTTATCTCTGAACTGGGTGTGAACTTTAGAGGGTTTCGCGGTCTCCAACACTTCTGCAACGACGTTTACTTTTTTCATGCCTACCCGCAAATTTTCAATTTTAACGTGAGACGGCGTTGGAGTCTGTCTGGCAATCTCTTTTCGAACTCTGCTTGTATCCATAGAATTATCAAATGAAACATCTGCTTTCGAAAGCGTTTCTTCCGGAACACGGAATTGGGCAACAACGTTGCCTTCTTTTTTAATGAGGAAGATGGCTTGGTCGTTAACGCTTCCTCGGTATTCAATAGTTAAATCTTCAGCCGATGATTTTCCCTGCTCTTTCGCCGCAATTAGGGCTTTGAACAGCTCAGTAGGGTAAACGTTATGCTGAGCCGAGATGAAGGCAAGCTGGTCTTCCAGCGTGGGCTTTCTAGATTTCAAACTTTTGTTTTCCTTCTTTGTTTATTTGGCGAATTAACTCCAAAAAAGCAAACGTTTAGCTTTAAAATTTACTTTTTCTCGATTAATTCAGACATTTATATTTAGTATATGGCTGAGTATATAGGTATAACTATAAAAAAACCAAACTTTCAGGGACCAACAGCGCGAAATGCAACATTTGCCTACACTTCATTATCCAAAAAGGAAAAAAACCAGACCCGCGTTACTTTAATTGGAAGCTACGGCTCTTTCAAGCTTGATTGCTTTTGGTGCAAACTTATGAAAGACGACCTTAAACAACTAACCAAAGTAGACCTTAAAAACTTGGATAAAATCCTCTACCCCGAGGCTAAGGTTAGCAAGGGACAATTTATTGAATATTACATTCGAATGGCGCCGAAAATGCTTCCAATCATGAAGGATAGACCCCTAGTCTTAACAAGATACCCTGACGGCATAAAGGGAGAAAAATACGGTTTCTTCGAAAAAAACGCGCCTTTGGGAACACCGAACTGGGTAAAAACAAAAACCATTTACTCTTCAGCATCCAAACGGGATGTCCACTACATCGTATGCAACGATTTAGACACCCTTATTTGGCTTGCAAACCTTGCAACTCTTGAAATCCACATGCCCTTCTCAACAATCAAAGATTTGGACAAGCCTGACTTGCTGTTTTTTGATATTGACCCCGAGCCTCCCGCGACTCTCAGCGACGCAGCTGAGGTTTCGTTGCTACTTAAAGACAAGCTTGTCGGCTTAGGGCTCACGCCATTCGTCAAAACTTCAGGCAAAAAAGGCCTCCACGTAGTCGTCCCCATCGTCCCCGACCAAGACTTTAAGGAAACAAGGGCTTTTGTTCATGAAATCGGCATTGAATTAGCAAAGGAAAACGAAATCGTCGTTTCTGAATTTAAAGATACCAAAAAACCAGGCAAAGTTTTCGCCGATTACCTGCAGAACTCACCCATGCGCACAATGGTTGTTCCTTATAGTTTGCGTCCGACGCCTGAAGCAACTGTTTCGACGCCTCTGGAGTGGAGCGAGGTTAAGAAAGGCATAAAACCTTCGGACTTCAATATTTTTAATGTAGCTAATCGGAAAGATGATCCGTGGAAAAACATTTTTGAGAAAAGATGTAAACTGGAGATTTGATTATGGCTCAAGAAAACTTGGAAAATGAAGAAGCAGAGAAAACTGAAGCCCAAAGTGGGAAAGTTAGTGCTGCCGTTCCCCGTAGATCGATCTGGTCAGGAAGCATTACCATTGGCTTGGTCAATGTCCCTGTTAGCCTGTATTCGATGATTTATGATAAGGGCATAACGTTTCATTTTCTGCATCGGGTTGACGGTCAACCGTTAAAGTATGTGAAAATGTGCACCAAAGACGACAAGATAGTGCCATGGAACGAGGTTGTCCGAGGCTACGAAGTCTCAAAGAACGAGTATGTAACGGTGGAAAAAAGCGAGCTTGACGCTGTAAAACCTGAATCAGACAACAGGATCCGAATCAGCAAATTCGTCGATTACTTCGCAGTTGACCCGATATACTTTGACAAAACCTATGCTTTGATGCCGAAGAAAAGTAAGGAAGCTTACACTTTGCTTTTGCGGGCGCTGGAAAAGAAGAACAAGGCTGGCGCTGGAAGAATAACCCTGCGAACCAAAGAGTACCCCGCCTTGCTGCACGCGTACAAGGGTGCGCTGGTCCTAACAACTCTCCGTTACGCCTACGACGTCGTAAACCCTCAGAGTTTTGAGGACATACAAAAACTTAAGGAGCCCGAAAAAGCCGAGTTAGACATGGCAATCAAAATCATAAGCGACCTTGCAGGAGACTTCGACATAACAGAATTCGATGACACCTACATGAAAAGAGTTGAAGAACTCATATCGCAAAAACTCAAAGGCGAAAAAATCCACGTTGAAAAACCTCCAGAGGTTGAAGCTAAAGGACTCATGGTTGCCCTACGCGAAACCCTCAAGCAGCTGGAGCAGAAATGAGCCGCCGCTTCTACAAGCCTATGCTTGCGAAGGTTGCCGACAAAGCATTCACGGATAAAGACTGGATTTTCGAGATCAAATGGGACGGATTCCGAGCAATCAGCTACATAGGGGAAACGCTAAGCGTAAGAAGCCGCAACGACAAAGAATTGAAATTCAACTTCCCCGAACTCGAAGAACTTACCCACCTAACTAAGAACTTGGTGGTTGACGGCGAAATCGTGGTAATGAACGAAGGCAAACCTGACTTTCAAGCCTTGCTGGAACGCGGCAAAGCCGTTTCCCCGCGGGAGATAGAAAGGCGAGCCGAGCAGGCACAGGCTACCTACATTGTCTTTGACGTTTTAGAGAAGGACGAAGAACCGCTTACAAAGCTACCGTTGATGGAACGCAAAAAAATCTTGAAAGATTCATTAACCGAAGGAAAAAATGTTTTGCTCTCTGACTTCATCGAGGAAAAAGGTGAAGCTTACTACAGATTAGTTGTGGACAAAGGCTTGGAAGGTGTTATGGCGAAGAGAAAAAACAGTCAGTATGAGGAAGGCTTACGGACAGGAAGCTGGCTAAAAATTAAAGAATTAAAAACTTGTGACTGCGTGGTTTTCGGTTACCGAAGAGGCGAAAAATCCAGAGGGAAAACCTTCGGCTCGTTGGTTCTGGGTCTTTATGGCATGAATGGAAAACCAGTTTACATTGGCAACGTGGGAACAGGCTTTACTGAAGAGATGCTTAGCATGCTGATGGACAAGTTTGAAAAGCTCAAAACGGCATCTAGCGCTCCTTTCGAAGTAGAGGAAGAAGATAGGGTGACTTGGCTTGAGCCTAAATTGGTCTGCGAAGTCGCTTATCAAGTGGTTACCCGGGAGACGCGGTTAAGAATGCCTCGTTTTAAACGTTTAAGAGATGACAAACCGCCGTTGGAATGCACCCTTGAGCAAATAGCCGAAAACCAAAAAAAGGATCCAGTTGTCGACAAGAAGCTTTCAGAGTACGCTTCTAAACGTAATTTTGGAGAGACACCTGAACCGACCGGCGGCGAAAAAAAAGGCGAAAAACTAATTTTCGTAGTACAGGAACATAACGCAAGAAGGCTTCACTATGACCTGCGGCTGGAAAACGGTGGGGTTCTAAAAAGCTGGGCCGTCCCCAAAGGCATACCTCAAACAAGCGGCGAACGACGATTAGCAGTGCAGACCGAAGACCACCCGTACCAATACGGCAGCTTCGAAGGCACCATTCCGAAGGGACAGTACGGCGCTGGAACAGTCAAGATCTGGGATAAAGGCTACTATGAACCCAAACTTTGGGAAAAAGACAAAATCGAATTCACGCTTAACGGTCAAAGGCTGAAGGGACATTACGTATTGGTGAGGCTAAAAAAAGCCAAAGAAGACAACGCATGGCTCCTCCTAAAAGGAAAAGACTAGCATGCAAAACATCCATTTAGGCACCATCGGCTGGAGCTACACCTTCTGGAAAGGCAGTTTCTATCCAAACAAAACCCCGTCGAAAGATTTTCTGGCTTACTATTCAACCCGATTTGACACCGTGGAAGTTGACAGCACTTTTTACCGAACTCCCACCCAACGAGCAATCGACAACTGGAAGAACCAAACGCCCCCAAACTTCAAGTTCTCACCGAAATTCCCAAGAGTCATCACACACATCAAAATGCTCAACAACTGCGAACGCGAAACCAGCTTTTTCCTTGAAAGAACAAAAATTCTAAGCGAGAAGCTCGGGCCAATACTTCTGCAGTTTCCGCCAAACTTCGGAGTCGACCGCCTACCCGACTTAGCCGCGTATCTGAAGAAACTTCCAAAAACGAACCGTTATGTAGTCGAGGTAAGAAACAAAGCCTGGCTAAACCCTGATTTCTATTCCCTTCTGAAAGCTAACAAAGCCGCTTTAGCATGGGTTGACAGCCCCAACATGCCCCTGAACGCCGAAGTAACCTCAGATTTCTTGTACGTGCGGTTGGAAGGTGACAGAAAAAAAGTCAAAGGAACTTTAGGCAAGATAGAAGCCGACACGCAGCCAAGCTTAAGGGTTTGGGCTGACAGATTAAAGCCATATTTAAACGGGGAAAAGGAGGTTTACGGTTACTTCGGAAAATATTATTCGGGTTACCCGCCCTCAGACGTGGATTACCTCAAAAACCTGCTAACGCAGGCCCCTTGACCGCAGAGGCGAAAAGAACAAAAGCTTGTTGCTCGATAAGCTTTTTGGGTTGCAGAAATGTTTTTCAAGCAAATTCAGCAGCACAGCGACAACTTCTCCTATATCGTGGCGGATGAAGACGTGAAGGAAGCGGCTGTTGTGGATTCAAGCTTTAACGCCGGCGAAATTATCAAGATCCTAAAAGCAAAACAATTCACCTTAAAATACATCATCAACACTCATGGGCACTCCGACCACACTGCAGGAAACGCGGAGTTAACCTCTGAGTTCAACGCGAAAATCGCCGCGTACAAGTTATCCAAGGTTAACTTTGACGTCGGGGTTGATGACGGCGAAGTTTTAGCTGTCGGCAAAATCCCAATAAAAGTGATCTACACTCCAGGACACACCGCAGACAGTATTTGTCTGCTGGTAGACAACCGAAAGCTACTGACGGGCGACACTTTGTTTGTCGGGGAATGCGGAAGAACCGACTTTCCGGGCGGCAGCTCTAAAAGCATGTACGACAGCCTCTTCAACAAGCTAATGAAACTAGACGACAAAGTAGAAGTCTACCCAGGACACGACTACGGCTCCAAACCTTCCTCAACCATCGGAGAAGAGCGAAAATCCAACTACACGTTGCAACCCAGAACACTAAAAGACTTCATCGAATTCATGGCTGAACCATAACCGGCAAGTGACCGCTCAACCTCAGCATAGCCAAATTCTTCATTTATAGTGATTAAAGGGAGAATCCTGGAGAGAAAGGGTGATTTTAAGATTTAAAGACCCAACCTGCAAGCAATTCAAATTCCAAAACAAAAAATCAGCCAAAAACCTAAAGATTGATCTGGGCTGAAAAGCCGCAGAACCATCGTGACCGCGCTTTTGGGGTTTCTTTTCGTCACGATCTTTGGCTTCTACGTTAATTGTCGGTGGTGGCCGCCTGTTGACTTTTATTGACGTTAGTTGACTTTAGTTGACGTTAGTTGACGTTAGTTGACTTTAGGGGACGGTAGTTGACGCAACCTGCAGACATTTCAAGCCCCAAACCAAAAAAGCAACCCAAATCACAAAGAAAAAAAATTTCCACGCCAAAAACCCGCCATTCACCCCTACTTCGACAGGTCTCTTCTTATCGTGACCAGAGATTTTCTGAGATGATTTGAGATGATTGTTGCAAACGAATCAAGTCCCAATCCAAAAAAGCAACCCAAAACAAAGAAAAAACTGTATGTCTCTAACCCACTAGGCGATTAAGAAAAGATACCCTTTTTGCTTTTTAAGCCAATCATTAAGAGCTTTAACCGTTTACTGCATGTGTACACAGATTTACAAGGGCATCTCCATTGGTTAGAAATTAAAGCAGATGACCCCCCCTTAACCTGTCTGTCCCTGTGTCCATAAGTGGTACCAAACAAATCACGAGTTGGTAAGTTTCTCGTTTGGTGAAACATCCATCATAGTCAAGCCTGAAACCATTTTAGGGTAGAAATCCGTGCTTTTTTCAGGCAGAAGCTCATGTTGCTCAGCTATTTCGGCTACGGTTTGGGCGCTTACTGGGTTAACAAGAAAAGCGATGCTGGCTTCGCCGCGGTCTACCCTTTCAACGGCTTCCCTTGTCCAGCGCACGTAGAGGATGTTTTCGTCAATTTTCAGCTTGCCCGTTTTTAGGATGTGTTTGAAGACGATGTCGCGGAGGATGACGACGTCGAAGATTTTGGTTTCCTTAGACACGTGAGCGGCGACAAAGTCATACACTTTCTTGTCATGCTTAAGAGTTAAACCGTAAGCTTTCGAGCCTGCGTAAACGCAGAAAGCATGCTCATTCATATGCCTTTTAAGAAAACCCTCCAAGGCTTCAACCGTCGGGTCGACTTCTGAAACTTCAAAAAAAGCCTCGAAATCCCGCAGAACTTGAGGTGTTAACTTGAATTCTTTAAGAAGCCTATGCGTTGGCAAGACAACGAGCCCTTCCTCCTGAATCGGAACAAAGTAGCACATGTGAAAATTAAACGCTGAATCCGAAGTCCAGCCGCCTTTGGCTCTCATTTCATCTCTGTAAGCCAAAGCACTCTCGTACCTGTGATGCCCATCAGTTATGACCACGGTTTTGCTCCCCAATTCGCCTTGGAGCATCCTGATTTTTTCGGGAGCGGTGACCCGCCAAACCGTATGCTTAACCTGCAATGCATCAGTAACTTGGATAATAGGCTTGGTCTTCGACACCTCCTCAATGAAAGCCACCGTTTTTTTGTTCGGGTCGGAGTAGATCACGAAGACCGACTCGAGGTTTTTCTGTACGGCACGCAGCATGTTTAAGCGGTCATCTTTCGGAGCCTTATAAGTGAATTCATGAGGAAACACCATGTTCTCAGAGTAGTCGTAGAGCCGCAGAGCAGCGATGAAACCAGTGCGCTCAAGCCTTCTCCCCTCTAGAACGAATTCTTGGCGCGAGACAAAAACCGCTGGCTCCTTGTCTTTAGCTAGTACCCCTTCGTCTAGCCACTGTTCAATCCGCTGCCGAGCCGCCGCATACTTGTTTTCCTCCAGCGGCAAGATAAGCCTGCAGTAGTTAAAGGGTGATTTTCGATAGTATTCTTTTTGCATGGCGACATCGATCTTGTCGTAGGGTTGAGTTATAAGGTCCGCTAGGTTCCCGGCTTTTTGGGTGTACCGTATGGCTTTTAGGGGTCTTACATCGACCAAACGTTTCAGCTCGCGAATTGTGTTTTCAGCGTTGGTTACTATACAGGCTTTGCCTTAAGAAGCCCTTTGCTCACATACAATGTCCTGTGGCTTAGAGAGGATTTTGGTTGTCACTTCAATCCCCAGATTGAATCAATCAAACCCGTGACTTCTTTTATGCCCTGCAGGTTCCATTCTCCCATGTGCCCGATTCGGAAGGTTTTATCCGCCAGTTTTCCGTAGCCGTTAGAGATCACATAACCCTTCTCGCCCAGCTTCTGGTTAAGTTCCTTAAAGTTTTTTCCAAGAGTGTTCTTTATGCAGCTGACCGTTATCGACTCGTAGCCTGGTTCAGGGAACATTTCAAAATGCTTCTTCGCCCACTGCTGCGTGTACATCGCCATATCCTGATGCCTGAGGTAAACCTTATCGTACGTTTCCTCCAGCAGCAGATCCATCCGTCTGTTCAACGCGTAAAGCAGCGGAATACAGGGCGTGAACGGGGTTTGATGCTTCTTCTCGAACTCGAAGAGTTCAACCAGGTCCGTGTAGGTGCCCCGGTTCTGAACCTCTTTTGCCCGCTCAAGTGCCCTGTCGTTAACCAAAGCCACCGTTATTCCCGGTGGAAGAGCGAAGCATTTCTGACTTGACGCAAAAATGATGTCGGAGCCGATTTCGCTTGGCAAGGTTTTGTCGCCAGCCATTGAGGATACCGCGTCGATTGCGTAGATGACGTTAGGGTATTTTCTGCGTACCAATTTGCCGATTTCAGCTATCGGGTTTCGAACACCAGTCGATGATTCGTTGTGGCAAACGGTTAAAGTATCGTATTCGCCGCTGTCCAACTTCTCCGCAACCATCTCAGGCTTAACCGCTTTTCCCCAGTCAACCTCCAAGAGATCAGTCTCTTTGCCGCATGCACGTATGGTTTCAGCAGCCCGCTGAGCGAAAGCGCCGTTCACGCACGCTAGGGCTTTCTTTTTAACTATGCTTCTGCCGACTATGTCGAACCAAAGCGTCCCCGACGAGGTGGTGACTGTCGGCTTGACGTCAGCTGCAAGCTCGAAGTACTTGGCTAACTTGGCGGTTATTCCGCCGTAAAACTCCGCGAATTCCGAGCTTCTGTGCCCAATCAGAAAATGCGCCTGCTCGTTAAGTATTTCCTGGCTAACTTCCGTCGGCCCAGGAATCAAGAGTTTCTTATGCATGCCCTAAACCTTCCAGAAGAACGTTTAACATAATAAATATAAGGGTTATGCGCTGCAAAAGCAGTCTTTTCGCAATAACTGGTCCTAACGTGGTTGCGACGTTTTGGCGGTAGATTGATTAGGAATATATCGGAAACGGAAATCTAGTTATTAAGTACTGCAGCTGAAACTGTATTGTCGAAGGAAAAAGGAGAAGGCAATTCATGTTGTTGAGGAGAGATGTAATTCCTAGCTTGCTCATCATATTAATGGGCACGTTGGACTGCGTAACAACCGTTATCGGTGTGACTTACTCAGGCGACAAAGAATTGAACCCTGCTATGGCAGTCCTAGTCAACAGCAACGTCGGAGCCTTCTTAGTCGTAAAAATCGCAGCAACAATGTTCATTGCGATATCATATGTTTTCGCGAGGAAAATCCTGCAGCATCTACCAAACAAAAACGGCAAAGGCTTCCAATACTCAATCAAAGCCCTGACGTTCGCCTACGCTGGACTCACCTGCTTCCTCGCCCTAGCGGTCGCAAACAACCTGCTAATCCTCATAAAATAAGCCCCCAAGCTTCCTCCATTTTCCCAGTGGCTTTCAGGCCGTGGAATATTGATTAGAAAAACATAAATAAAATATCCAAGCACAATACATCTGGACGTTACAGTTAGTTAGTTAAGAAACGCTTAACTGTAGCTACCATCAATAACACACAGAGAGAGAAAATGAAATTCAACCTATTCCACAAGCAGAAACAGCCCGAAAACCAAGAACAAACAGCTACGCCTCCTGAAGAAAAACCCCAGGAAGAAACAGCTCTACTAGAGGAACCCAAACAAGAAGCCGACGCACCTAAGTCACCAGCCCCAGCAGAATCAGCGCAGACACAGGAAACCATTGCAGCCAAGCCGGAAAAGGAGCTTAAAGCTACTGCCGAATCCAGCAGCAAGACTTACCTTAAAGCTATGCCTCTTAAAACCGTCGCCGACGTAGAAAACGTTAAAAACGAAGTTAAAAACGGCAACATCATCATTCTCCGAGTAACCCCCTTGGCAAGCAAAAGCATCGACGACGTGAAGAACGCCGTAAACGAGCTCACCCAATTCGCCGAATCAATCGGCGGCGACATAGCCCGCCTAGGCGAAGAACGCGTGGTTATCTGCCCGAAAAACATCAGGATTTGGCGGGAAAAAACACCGGCCCCAAGCGACACACTACCCACAGCTGCGCCAACAGCAGCCTAAAAGTTTCTCATCTTGGCAACTTGTTATTTTGTTGTCAACGGCTAAGGTTAAAACCGTCAAGTTTTAAGGAGTAGTAAACATTGCATTAGGGTAAACGTGCAATGCTCGATTTTCGGGTTGTCACCAGGTACTGGGAAGCACTAAGTAGAAACTGGCGCAAAGGGCTGATCTGTAGAGTTCGTCCGAACAGGTTAAAAGGGGCTTTGAGATAGAAATTCTGATAATCACCAAGGAAATGAATGACATTGCAGGTTCAATTTTTAGGCGGAGCACGCGAAGTTGGAAGGATGGGAATCGGGGTAAAGTCGGCGAAAACGCAGGTTATAGTTGATTACGGTGTCATACTTACTGAACCGCCTGGGTTTCCAATTCACATTCCTCCGAAAGAAGTTGACGCCATTGTTTTGAGTCACAGCCATCTGGATCATTCAGGCGCGATCCCAATTTACTACATTCATGGAGAAAAACCGCTTTACACGAACAAACTAAATTTAGAGTTGACCCAACTCCTAATTCAAGACTTCATTCACCACTCCGGCTACTTTTTGCCTTTTGAATATCTGGAACTAAAAGCCATGGTGGAAAGCAACACTCACTCAGACTATTTAGAAAAAAGAGAAGTAGGTGACATGACACTCCAACTGTTGAATGCCGGGCACACACCAGGAAGTTCACAGGTTCTGCTTGAGTCTGAGGGAAAACGTTTCCTCTACACAGGCGATTTCAACACTTTAAACTCTAAGCTCTTAACAGGTGCCAACGTCGAAGAATGGGGAGAGCTGGACGCCATAGCCATTGAAAGCACTTACGCTAATCAAGATCACCCAGAACGCAACCAGCTCGAGCAAGAGTTTTTCCAAGCTGCAACAAACATAGTTGAGATGGGGGGAACAGTGCTTGTCCCTGCCTTCGGTGTCGGAAGAGCGCAAGAGATAGCCTGTGTGCTTGCTGACCACCATTTTGAACATCCAGTTTTTATGGATGGAATGGCTAGAGAAGCAAGCAGAATAATCATGAACCACCAAGAATATTTGCGAGACCCCAAACTGTTTGTGAAAGCGATGCGTTCATTGCAGTGGATTGAAGGGTGGAGGGACAGGAGGGAAGCAGCGAAGACACCTTCCGTGATTCTTTCGCCTTCTGGAATGCTGAAAGGGGGCCCATCACAGTACTATGTCTCCAAAACTGGTAAAAAAGCGAACAACGCCATTTTTCTGGTAAGCTTTCAAGTTCCAGGCACGCCGGGAAGAACACTTCTAGACAAAGGGTTATGCATAATCGACCGAAAAGTACGTAAAATAAAGGCTGAAGTAAAGCATTTTGACTTCTCACCCCATTGCGGTGCAACCCAGCTTAAAGAATCACTAAGAAAACTGAAGGGACACCCAAAGGTCTTTGTCGTACACGGAGAAGAGGAAAACTGCAAATCGTTAGCAACCTGGGTCAAATCCGAGCTCAATCTTGATGCAACTGCACCGAAAACCGGAGATAAATTTGAATTTTAGAGGACAGCTTCGCCCCCTCCTCCCCAATCGGTGCAGGACACCTTTTTATCCCATTTACACCTGCCTGAAACAAGCCGTTAAAAGTCTGATCAAAACTCCAAAATTCCTAAATTTTTCAGTGAGGTAACAGATGGGAAGAGGCTTGACTTTAGACTAACCTGTAAGTTTCCAAGATACTTGGAACGACTGTGTCAATTCCGCCTTTGTCATGAATAAAATTGGCCATATCAAATGTTCGACTTTTTTCGCCGTGGCATACAAAAATCCTTTCGGGTTTAGGGGTAAGATGTGTCAAATAGTTTACCAGTTGTCTTCGGTCAGAGTGCCCTGAAAAGCCTTCGACTGTTTCGCAGTTTAATTTGATCGGCAACACAACCAGCTTGCCTTCGTTGTCCATAATGGTGATGTCGCTTACGCCTTTCTGTATTCTTTTCCCCATTGTCCCTTCAGCTTGGTAAGTTACAAATATCATAGTGTTATTCGAGTCTCCCGCCCAACCCTTGAAGTACTCCATTACGGGACCACCTTCGAGCATCCCCGAGGTGGCAAGCACGATGCATGGTGGACCATCAATGATGCTCTGTCTCTGACTTGGGTGCTCCACTATTGTAAAGTAATCAGATTGAAACGGGTTTATGCCTTCATGAAGAATACGGTGGCGAAGTTCCCTGCCCAAGTATTCCGGATAAGCAGTGTGAATGGCAGTAGCCTCGGAAATCATTCCTTCAATGAATACCGGAGCTTCTTTCAATAAACCGCGCCTCATGTATCCATCAATAATAAGCAGTAATTCCTGAGCTCTACCGACCGCTGCCACTGGAATCAGAATTTTGCCTCTTCGTTCCAAAGTTGCATTGATAATCGCAACTAGGTGCTCTTCTGCTTCAACGCGGGAAGGCAGAACGTTGGAGGAGCCGCCATAGGTGCTTTCGGTAACTACAGTTTCAATCCGCGGAAACTCGGTTGCTGCGGCTTCAAGAAGCATGGTCCGCGCGAACTTGTAGTCCCCTGTGTAAAGTAGATTGTGCAAGCCCTCACCCACATGAATGTGAGCCATGGCTGATCCAAGAACGTGCCCAGCGTTGTGCAAAGTCAATCGGACGTCTGGAGCTATATCTGTGACCACTCCAAAACGCAACGGTATCGTGTGAAGAACACATTCGCGGACATCCTTTTGGTCGTATTGGGGTGAGACGCCCTGCATCCGTGCAACATCAAGATAGTCGAGTTGAAGCATCGTCATCAAGTTGGAAGTTGGAGCCGTACAGTAGACAGGTCCATCGTAGCCGTATTTGTAAAGAAAAGGAATGTACCCGCAGTGATCTAAGTGTGCGTGACTGACAACCACCGCATCCAAGGAATCTATTTGAAATTGAGAATCATCAAGACGGGGAAAAGATTCAAATGGACCTTGCGATCCCGGTTTTGTTCCGCAGTCAAGCAAAACGCTGCTTTCTCTGGTTTTCAGAAGCCAAGATGAGCGACCTACCTCCTGAGCGCCTCCAAGCGCCGTCAAAGTGACGTCTCCAATTTCCCAAACCCGAGGCCTAAAAATCTTCTCTCCCACAGTGCGCAGGACTCTTTCGCGCTCTTTGCTTTCCGAATGCATGTAATGACGCATATGAGTGACAATCTTGGACTTAATCGGCGGACTCCGCAATACGTGAGGGCGCCACTTGGTCCTCTTGATGATATCCTGCAAAACCGCCCCGTTCCTGCCAATCACTAAGCCAGGCTTCTTTGTTTCTATGATTATTTCGCCTAGGCTTGGGTCAAAGTTTATGTCGGTTACTTCGGCTTCCGCAGGAATCAGTTCTCGCGCGATCCTTTCCGCTTCAACCTCGGGGATTCTAACGGAGGGGTCGGGTCGAATGACTATTCTTTTTCGGATGACGCCGACGATTTCAGCAACTATGCTGCTTTGCTCAACCAAAATTTCGGGTTTCTTGGTGTAAACCGCGAGCATCGGCCCTTCATATTCTATCCTGGTTACTTCTACTTCTCTTGGAACTTTCTGCAAAATGTATTGACTAATTTCTATCTTTTCTTTGTCTTTTTCTTGAGTACGAGCCAATAATTTAACTTCCTGCTTTAAGAAGACTGGATTTTGCTTCTTCAGACAGTTCGCGATAACCATTCTTGTCGATGACAGTGATATTGTAGTTGTTGCCGCTTGCCACATCCCGTTTCATAGCCGCATTAACAGCCTTAACAATCGTAGGTAGCAAGTCAGCGATAGTCATGCCTTCATGATACTGATCCTCAAGAATGCCGTATGCAATAGGTGAACCAGAGCCGGTGGAAACGGATTTTTCCTCAGTCAAGCTGCCGTACGGATCCAGATTGAAAACGTGTGGTCCTGTGTCGTCGACGCCGCCGACGAGAACCTGGGTAGCCAAAGGTACATAGCGCGCTGAAAAAAGCAGGTTCGCAACAAGTCTCGCCGCCGAAGCGACGGGCATGGGTCTGTTCAAGTTTATCTTGTAAAGTGACGCGTTCGCAGTAAGTATGTCAACGACTTTTTGGGCGTCAGCCACCGTGCCGGCAATGGTCATGCCTAGGTGATCGTCGATTTTGTAGACTTTCTTGCCGAATTTGTGGGCAACATAGTAACCCATTGTGACGCGGGTGTCAGAAGCTAAAATCACGCCGTCCACGCAGACGACGCCAATTGTAGTTGTTCCTTTAAGAACTAATTGACTAGCATCATTATTTTGTGACATAGTTTTGTGCTCCCCTAAAACTCCGTTACGCGGATTGCCATCCACTAGGAAGTAGCAACATCTAATCTTTCCGAGGACTTAATTAATATTTCGCATCGCACACCGGTTAAAATGGAAATTGTCGAGAAAAGACAAGGAAAAATTGTCACAAAATGGGTTTTTTCGGATATTTAAGTTGCGACTTTTGTTGAAGGAAAGTCGCGACTTTTCGCCGTGCTTCTTTGTGGTTTGGGTTGCTTTTTTGTTTTGGGGGCTTGAAACGGTTGCAAATAGTCTCAGGAAAAATCTAAAAACATCTGAAAAAATCTAGAAATCTTCCATTTGATCCCTCAACTAGAACCGGCCACTTACAGTTCAAGCGGTTTCGGAGCTACAAGATAGCGAACAGCCGTTCCATTCTTTTGTGTCCTCTTAAGTCAAGGGCGAGGGTTCAAATCCCTCCTGCCCGCCACGGATGATTCCTTCCTATTTTGAGTCAAGGGATTACTTGCGTTTTCTAACAATCAAAATAGTTACGATGGACACTGCAGTGAATAGAGTTAGAACGATAAGTGATGATTGAAATTCTGGAACTTTGGGTGTTGGCGAGGGCGATGCAGTGGTAGAAGAAGTTGTAACGGGTGTGGAAGATGTTAATGATTGTGTTACTGTGAATTGTGTTTGTGTCGTGCTTTGGGTAGCAACATCTGTTACTGTAAACCCGTAAAGTCCTGCCTCTACATCGGGAACTTGGGTCGTTGTATTTAGGTTTCCATTGGCATCTGCCTCGAAATTGTAGGCACTCGTTCCGTTCCAAAGGGCGGTATGTATTTGACCGTTTGCTGTGAAACCTGAACCGTAAATATGCACAGTTGTACCTGGCGGCCCGCTTGTGGGATTTAACGTTATCGTTGGAGATGCATTGGCTCTCGGCATTATCATCGATCCCGCAACCAACAGGCCGAAGATAAATATTGCAAGGGTTACTTCGCATCGTACTTCATTTGACTTGAACGAAAAAAACAAACTTAGCACCATTACTAACAATCTTTTTCGGAGATTTTAATTTTATGGTGGAGGTAGAAAGCATTTTACCAAATTTTCAAAACATGAATAATTCAAACTTTAAAAAAGGGTTTTACAGGTTGTGCTTCCACTCTGACACGGGTTCAAATCGCTCTCCGCCTTGTCATGAAGACCTGTGGTGGCAATCACGGCATAGGTATAGCTGGGCCTCTTCTGAACGCCAGACCTCTGGCTGCTGTATTCGAGGCTTTTGGTGTTGGAAGTCTTTTCTAATAACTTGTGCTTTTCAACTTTTCGACCTTCGGGCGATCCGATCCGCTATTCTATTTTTCCGCCGCACATTAGGTATTCTAACGGCAATTTCTTCTGGGCATACATTAGATTATACGAGAATAGGAAACACAAATTGATTTGGCATTTTTGGCAATTATGGAAACCGCCGCCAATCATTTTGCCGCAGGCGTCGCAAGTTCCGGATAAGTTGGCCATAACGGAACTTTTGGCTAAGACGCTTTAGAAGCAAGTGCTGAGACGACGTTTTGGCGCAGGGGAGAGGGCAGTGAAATTGCCGGCGAAACCTTGAGTATCAGGGAAAAGTTTTTCGCCCTGAATTAGTTTGGACGATTATTGTCTCGTCTGCCTCTCGAAGGATTGTCCGGACTTTCATGCGGCGCCAGCCGCCTTTGCCTTGACCTAAGTGTTCCACCTCCCGCTCAGACTTACAATAATCAATGTGCTTATGTCTATTATGTCTTACGAATCCAGCAAGATGAATAATGAAAAAAAGAAAAATGGTTGTTCATGAAAACCCGTGGCAGCAGTCTCGGCATATGTAAGTCTGTTGGTTAACTTGGAGGCTAAGCGTTTGGTCGGTTGTTGTAGTGGCGTGACTACCGCAAGGTTTTATATCTTTAATCGTCACTCTTAAGATACATAAGAGTTCGGGTTTTAACCCCCGTTCGATTTATGGAGGAAATTTTCTGACAAGTTTAAACAAAAAAATCTACCGCGGCGCAATTCTCGAAAGCATCCTGCTAAACCTAATAAACGCCGCGTCCGACAGCGGGCTACACGGCTACGCCCTCTTCAAGATAATCCAGAAGAAGTTCGGCATACGGCTAGCTCCCTCAACCCTGTACCCTGAACTCCAACATCTGGAGAAACAGGAACTTATCGCTTCAACCTGGGACTTCAGCCTGAGAAAAGCCCGCCGGCTGTACCGCATCACACGAAAGGGACAAATGGAGCTAAAGGAGTACTTTATGGAACTGCGAACTATCATCCCAGCAGTCGTCGCCTGCAAATCGTAAGACTAGTTGGACATTAGCGCAGATCGGGGGTTTCCTTAATTTCCGATTTCAGCCGGCCTCACGCGACTGAAGATGGATTCTAGCAGGTTTAGATTAAGAAGATCCAACGTGAACGCAAAAATCCATGTATAAAGTGTTTCGGTCCCCATTGTTGATAGTCGATTAGTTATCCCCAATTTTTAGCGTTTGGTTGCTACAAAACCGTTCAATGGATTAACTGAAGTGAGTAAAGAATAAGCAAAAAATATGACTTATGCAAATAGTGTATATTTGGATGAAGCGAAATCGAGAAGTTATGGCGATTAAAAATGGGTGAAAAGAACTTTGGGCAAACCCCATAAGTTTAGAAAAGACTTTACGCCTGAACAATACGCTGCATATTTAGAAAGAAAGGCTAAGAATCCAAACGCTCTAATATCTGCAAATAATGAACAGCGGAATCTAAGATTTAAGGATAAAAAGAATTCTAAAACAGTCTAACTGTGCCACTAATCTGTTAGAGGTTTAACGGTGGTCAGAATGTATTTTTCCTAAAGAGATCCTCTTCTTGTAGGCAAAGACCTGTCCACCATAAAAATGGTTTGCCCAATAAGTCTAACAGTAAACTAAAATACAGTATCGGTCATCCTGTTCTTGGAGAAGACGTTTATGGATGTCTTTGAAGCTGTACAAGAAAGAAGTTCAGTCCGATCCTACTCTGATCAATCTGTGCCAAGAGATAAACTTAAAAAAATTCTTGAAGCGGGACGGCTTGCGCCTTCAGCCAGAAACACTCAGCCTTGGCACTTCATTGTCGTAACCGACATCGAGAAAAGAAAAATCCTCGCCAGAGGCAGATACGCAAAGTTCCTCACGCAGTCGCCAGTCGTCATCGTAGCCTGCGGCGACAAGCAAGCCTCAGTTGACTGGTACGCCGTTGACGTATCCTTAGCGGTAGAAAATATGATTCTAACTGCGCAAGCAGAGGAGTTAGGCACGTGCTGTGTGGGAAGTTTCGACGAGAAAGAAGTGCATCAAACTGTTAAGGCTCCAGACAACTTTGAAGTTCTCTTGCTACTAGCTGTCGGGTACCCGAAGGAAAAGGTTGACGTCGCAAGCAAACTCCTGCATTTGGGGCGCCCGAGAAAAAGCCTTGCAGAAATTACAAGCGAAGAAGAATTCGGCAAACCCTTAACGGAAAAAAGCCTTTAGCTAAAGCAGCGTCTTCTGCTTCTCCGTTGAAACCAAACTCGAAACCCTCACGCCAATCAACCGTACTCTACGGTTGCGCCGCAGGTAATCTGAAATCAACTCTTTTTCGGTTTTCTGCAGATCATAGAGGCGGTTAGTCAGGAAAGGCAGGGTGCGGCTTTTGGTGTGGGTTTCAAAGTTTTGGTAGCGGATCTTTAGCGTAACGGTTTTGAAGAGGAGATGTTGGCTTTCAATTTCATTGATGATATCCCTGCACAAGTCATCCAGGGCTTTCAGGATGACCGCAGGGTCGGCTGTGTCTTCTTCGAAGGTTGTTTCGTGGCTTGTGCTTTTGATGCCTTCACGCTCTTTAACTGGGCTATCATCCAGTCCCCTCGCCATCAAATGCAGCTGCCAACCCATCATCCCGAACATCGACTTCAAAGCTTCCGCATCGAAACGGGCCAAGTCGCCGATCGTGTTCACCCCGAGCGCTTTGAGTTTCGCCTCGGTTTTGCGTCCCACCCAAAGGAGTTTGCGGACAGGCAGCGGCGCTAGGAAGAACTCCGACTCCTCTTCACGGACCACGGTTAAGGCGTCGGGTTTCTCGAAGTCACTGGCGACCTTGGCGATTAGCTTGTTGGGACCCACACCGATGGAACAGGTCAAACCTTCCTTCTGCTTGATTTCCTGCTTAAGCCGCATGGCCGAAGCTTCAGCCTCAGCGAAATCCTTTGCCCTGCTTGACACATCAAGAAAAGCTTCATCGATGCCCCACTGCTCAAACTTATCCGCGTAGCCGCGCGCGATCTGCATGATTTCGTTCGAAACCCGAGCGTAAAGAGGGAAATTCGGCGGCAAATAAACGGCTTCAGGGCACAGGCGCCAAGCTTGCGAGATTGGCATACCTGAGCGCACACCGACCTTTCTTGCCTCGTAGTTGCTTGTGCTAACGACGCCTCTTCCTTTGCCACCTTTGGGATCCGCGCCGACGATGACAGGTTTGCCGCGGATTTCGGGGCGCTCGCGCTCTTCGACCGCTGTGTAGAAGTGATCCATATCAAGGTGGAAGATGATCCGCGCTTTCTCAGCCATGGCTACCAAATTGAAAAGGCGCGGCTTGGAAATTTGAACCTATTGTCTGGGTCAGGAGGCAAATATAATTCTAGCTTGACTTAAGCTCTAAATCAAAAAGTTTTCTAAAACAAACCCTGAAAAATCTCTCACCGATGAGCCCTGGCATTTACGAATAAAAACAAGTCTAAAATTTGGATTGTTACAGAAAATCTATACAAGACAACAGAGTTCGCCATGCATAGGCCAAACAAGACTGCGCAAACGCGCAGATCACGCCGATAAGTGCCTCACTCAAATATCGCTCAAACACCACTTAGAGGGCACGACATCTCAGGCGATTGGTGGCCGCAGGCTGAGCTGATCGACCGAAGTCTTCCAGCTTACACCCCGGCTCCATCAAACCCATCTTCTATGGGAGCCTTCGTCCCGTGAAACGGGAATGGCTGCCTCTTTTCGGGAGAGGCTTCGAGCTTAGATGCTTTCAGCTCTTATCCACAACAGCGTGGCTGCCCAGCAACTGCCTTATCAGACAACTGG
>Ga0326727_10009341_pt1 | contig 24194 bp, 21 predicted proteins | sample MB2enrmetagenome_FD_207643 | JGI IMG/M metagenome (GOLD analysis project Ga0326727, IMG submission 207643) | Lab enriched peat soil microbial communities from McLean, Ithaca, NY, United States - MB29MY | ecosystem: Environmental > Terrestrial > Soil > Wetlands > Peat | place: USA: New York... | reverse complement strand
ACGATTTCGGCATGCTTGGCCACGGTTTCGGGCAGCGCGCCCAGCACCCGGCGCGCCTCGTCGACGCGGTCGGCCAGCAACAGGCACCGCAGGCTGCCGGCCAGGGCCGGCGCATTCTCGGGATCCTGCTCCAGAACGGCGCCGAACAGCGCCATGGCCTGGGCGCCGTCGCCGGCTTCCAGCAGGGCCTTGGCCTCGGCCAGCAGGTCGTCCAGCCCGGACGCCGGGGCCTGATCGGCGGTCAACCGCTTGATCAGGTCCTTGACCTGGCTTTCCGGCACGGCACCGACGAACCCGTCCACCGGGCGTCCATCCTTGAAGGCGTAGACCGCGGGAACCGACTGGATCCGCATCTGCTGGACCAGCTCGGGATTCTTGTCGACGTCGATCTTGACCAGCCGGATGGCGCCGCCGGCCGCGGTGACCAGCTTCTCCAGAAGCGGTCCCAAGGTCTTGCAGGGGCCGCACCAGGTGGCCCAGAAGTCGACCAGCACCGGGCCTTTGAGCGAAGCTTCCAGCACGTCGGCGACGAAATGGGCGGTATCGCTGTCCTTGATGAGACCGGCGGCACTGGGCGCCTTGGGAGCGTTGTTGAGAAGAAATTCCATGCCTACACGCCTCTCGCACCGTCACACTGATGGGATCCAACGATGCCAATAGATGGACCGGGCCGGCCGGTTAGGCAAGTCCAAAGGAACAGCCTTCTTGCGGCCCCTGCGCAGGCCCCCGGGAGAATGTGACGAAATTGGAAAATTCCCCCTTGCAATGAGATCGTCTTTGCGTATTATCCGGGCTCCCGACGCCACCCACTCTGGCGTCGACGCCAAAGTGAGCGGGCGTAGCTCAGGGGTAGAGCACAACCTTGCCAAGGTTGGGGTCGAGGGTTCGAATCCCTTCGCCCGCTCCAAATTCCGGGAATAAAATCAGGTACTTAAGAACGGTCCTTCGGGGCCGTTTTTGCTTAGAGGACCCGCGTCGAGCGGCGATCTGAGCATGTTCTATGCGCCAGGAGGAAAGTCGCCGGATACGATGGCGAGGGTTCGGCGGGCATATTGAGCCATCCAAGCGGGTTATTCGATCGCACGATCAGAGCCAAATGGCAATCACATCGCTCAGCAGGTTGTTCTCCAATTTCTTCAGCGCCACCAACTCCTCGGTTGACACTATTCTCGGCGAACCGGTCAGCTTCACAGAAATCTCACGAGGAGATTGCAATAACTCCACAAGAAGCACGCTTAAAACGTGCGTAGACTAAATGTTATCCAACGAGTGGTCTACATCGTTGATGTAACGAACCTGCGAAATTGGAACCTCAAATCGTAGTATGGCGCCGCTTTTCAGCCCAACATAAGTGCTGGAGGTTGATGCATGGTCAAGCTCGTATCGATTTCCCAGGCGCTTCTGGTTGCCGAGCACCTCAGCTTCAGCCGTGCCGCACAAGTTCTGGGTGTCCGGCAGTCGGCCGTCAGCCGAAGGGTACGGGCGCTGGAAGACAAACTCGGCGTTTCTCTGTTTGAGCGCAGCGCGACTGGTGTCCGGTTGACCGAAGCAGGGCGGCGGTTTCTTGAGCGGTCCCGTTCAGCGCTGGCCGAGATCGACCACGCGGTGAAGGCTGCCGCCAATGCCGGGCGCGGTGTGGAAGGTGCGATTCGGATTGGTATTCAGTCATCCCTATCGGCCGGTTTCGCGCGCACGCTGCTTCGCACCTATCACGATAGGCATCCCGCCATCGGCATCGATATCGTGGAAGGTTCGGCGAGCGAGCATTTGGTGCATATCAGTGAGCATTTGCTCGATATCGCTCTCGTCATCGGAACTCCTTTGGCACCGCATTGCGACACTGCCGTTCTTTGGCAGGACCGCGTCATTGCCGTCCTGCCATCGCGGCATCCTCTCTCTGGCGCAAAAGATGTCGACTGGCAGGACTTGAAGGAAGAAATCTTCATCGTCAGCCGTGATCCTCCGGGGCCGCAGGTTCATGACCATATCGTCCGCCGATTGGCGGTTCTCGGCCACAGCCCCTCGATCGAGCGCTATGGTGTCGGTCGGGAGACCTTGATGCATCTGGTCGCTCTCGGCTTCGGCGTCACTCTCGTCAGTGAAGCGGGGACCGCAGCCAGCTATCCCGAGGTGGTGTTTCGGCCCTTGTCAACGTCAACGGATGATGTCGCGCCCTACAGCGCGATCTGGTTGCCAGGCAACGACAATCCCGCGCTCCGGCGTTTCCTCAGTTTGGCCCGGTCGATGTCGGCGGGCCGACCGGTTCCGCAAGAGCCCGAGACGTCTTCCCGGTATTCCTCATCTTGGCAAAAGCGCGATCACCGGCAATGAAGCGCGCCAGCATCGGCGCAATCAACTTAGCCGGCGCGCTGATTGGCTGACCGGTTTCGCGAGCGAGGGCGGCGGCATAAGCGACGAGATCGCGATGAACCGCCGCCGGCAGTTCGACGGTGAGCTTCACCGGTTTATCATCGACCAGCGCACCGAGCTTAAGCTTCGCCATCCTCTCCTCCTCAGCCCTGATAGGGTTCGAGTACCAAATCCCGATTGACGATCACCCGCACCGGGTCCCCTGGCCGGATCGTCAGTGTCGGCTGAATATTGAGATTGCGCCCGACGATCTGCTGGCCGGCCTGATTGACGCTCTCGGATGCACCACGACGGATCGCCTGCGTCAGATCATTGCCGCTGCCGCTGGTCCCGGCTTCGGAGCCGACGCTGAGCAGGGTGGAGACCAGCGCGGCTTTGAAAATGGCGTTCCAATGATAATCCACCTCGTCCTCAAGGCCGGACATGCCGGCGGCGTCGGCGCCGGGCTGGCGTTCCAGCACGATGGATCTGCCGTTGGGCAGGATGAGACGAGTCCATACCAGCAGCACGCGCGACTGGCCGAAGGCAACCTGGCTGTCATATTGACCGATCAGCCGGGAGCCCTGCGGAATCAGCAGGAACCGGCCGGTCGGACTGTCATAGACGGTCTCTGTCACCTGGGCGGTAACCTGACCGGGAAGATCGGAGCGGATCCCGCTGACCAGTGCGCCCGGAATGACCGTTCCCGCTTGCACCACGTAAGGCGACGCCGGCGAGGCCAGCCGATCGGGGCTGGTGGTCCGGCGATCGACGGGAGCGTTGACGAAGGCGAGTTTGCGGTCCTGGCCGTTCTGCGTGAAAGTGGCATCGGTCGAGGGAAGCGGGGCCAGCCCAGTGACGCCCGTATCCTGCGCAGCACCAGCCGCAGGCACAGATGTCGGCAGCTCGCGAACATTCGTTGGCGCGAACAGCCGGCTGAGCCGTGCTGCTTCCACCTCTTGGGCGCGCCGCTGTGCCTCCGGAACCGCGCCCGCCCCCGGCACGACGGTATTGGGCGCCGCTCCGGCGTGGAGCATCGGCCTGCCGAGATCGCCCGGCAAAGGCGGACCAAGCGGCGGTGCCTGCCGAGGAAGGCCGGCATAGTCGCGCGGCAGGCCGGCGAGCCCGTCTGCCGACGTGTGATGATCGGTGCTGTAGAGTTCTTCCGGCGCCGGGGCACGGGGGCGATTGTTCTGCAGCGCCCAAAACACGGCGCCGGATACCGCCACAAGCGCCAGGGCCGCGCCGCCAGCTAGCACTTTGCGCGACAGACGGGTGACCTGCGGCCTCGTGGGATGGAGACGCAACGCCGCGGCGGGATCGACGGACGGAGCCTCTGGCGGGTCTTCTTCCGGCTCGCTCACGGCGTCCTCCCGTCGGTACGGGAGATGCGGACGATCTGCTGAGGATCAGTTCCCAACCGCAGCTCAGCGGCGGCGAACAGCCGGTCGACGATATAATAGTTCTGCCGGACGCGATAATTGACGAGCTGACCATCGCCCTCCGGGCCGATAACGAAGAGCGGTGGCGCCTCGCCTTGGGCGAGCCCGCGCGGCATCTCGATATAGACTTTGGCGCCGTCGTCGAAGGCGGAGAGTGGCCGCCACGACGGCGTGTCACCGGTGATCCGATAACGAAAGCGCAGGGTCGCGACGTCGATGCCCGTCTCGACCGGCGCAGCGACCTCGGCCGCCGCGTTCCGACGGCGCAGCGCGAACAGTTGGTCTTCCGGATATTGCCAGGAGACCGAGGCCATATAGGTCACGCGCGTTGAGCGCAGCTCCAGGAGATAGGTCCGCCGATCGGTATTGATGACCAGATTGGTCACCAGGTCCGGCCGGGTCGGCTTGACCAGAATATGGACCTTCTTCGCCGCGCCCGCCCCGCTCTCGGTATCGCCGATGATCCAACGGACCGTATCGCCGGCGGCGACGGGACCGGGACCAACCAACTGCTCGCCCTCTTGGAGGGCGATGTCGGTGACCTGACCCGGCGCGGTGTAGACCTGATAGAGCGCTCCGCCGGAATAGGGATAGACCTGCACGGCGTTGATGAAGCCGTCGTGGGCTGGCTGGACTCGGGCGACTGCATTGGCCCGGTTGACGCGAACGGTGGGATTGGCCGGCTCCGGCGGCGCCTTGCTTTCGGTGACGGGCTTCAACTGGCCGGGAAGCGGCAGCGGTTCGGGCAGCGCCACCACCTGCACCGGCGCCGGTGGATCGGCTTGCAGTGTCGCCGGTCTCGCCACATCGTCGAGCGTGATCTCCGGCGGCTTCTGGGGAGGGACGCAGCCGGCGAGCAGGGACGCGGACAACAGCAGCGCGGCGCCGACGTCTTTACGGAAAACCGAAAGGCCGGTTTTGCGGAATGAGGATGGCTTCATTGCCCCATCTCCTTCGACCAGTTGATGGCGTTGACATAGACGCCGAGGGGATTTTTCCGCAGGCGCTCGGCGTCGTGCGGGGTCTCGATGACGACGGTGAGGATGGCGGTCCAGCGCTCGGTGGCGGCGAGGCTGCCGTTCTCGTAGCGGCGCTGGATCCAGGCGACGCGGAAGGAGTCCGGCGAGGCGCGGATGACGCTGGAAATTTCGACGGAAATCTGCTGCTTGCCGAGATTGGCGAAGGGATCGTTGGTGCGGGCATAGTCGTTGAGCGCCATCGCGCCGCGGTCGGTGGTGAAGTTGTAGGCGCGCAGCCATTGGCTCCGCAGCACGATCGGATCGGCCGGCAACCCGCGCACATCTTCGATAAAGCGGGCGAGATGCCAGGCGATCTGCGGATCGGTCGGACGATAGTCGGCGACGGCGGGCGCCACCGTCTGGGCTTGGCCGAGGCTGTCGACCTGTACCACCCACGGCGTAACGGTGCCGCGCGCCGACTGCCAGATCAGCCCGCCGGCAAGGCCGGCCGCCAAGGTCAGGCAGCCGAACGCCATCAGCCGCCAGTTCTTCGCCTGGACGCGGGCCGAGCCGATGCGCTCGTCCCAGACCTGGGCGGCCTTCTGGTAGGGAGTCTCGGGTTCTGGCGTGCGTCCGTAACGCACCGACGGTCGTCGGAACATGCTCATTCCCCTTCCGAAAGGTCGGCGGACAGACCGCCACCACCGCCGTCACCGGAACGAACAGCTTGGCTGGCGGTGGTGGCGCCATGGCTGATGGTCTGGGCACGTCGCATGCGCTTGGCCCAGGCGGGAGGGCTGCCGTTTGCCGTGGAGCTAGCCGGCGAGGCGGTGCCACCTACATTTCCCGTCGCGGCCTGGGCGCCGGCATCGAAACTCCCTTTGAGGCTAGCGACGGCCCGACGCAGGGGGTTGGTGGCCTCCGCCATGCCTCGGGAAAGGCCGGTGGTCAGAACGCCGGACGCGCCACCCGCGCGATAGGCGGCCGTAGCGCCCCCCGCCAGCGCGGCACCGGTTCGGGCCGTTCCCGCGACAGCTCCCGCAGCCATGCCGGCGCCGCCGGCGGCAAGGCTCGCTCCGGCCACGGCAACTCCGCCGGCCGCGACGCCCGCGCCGACGGCGGCCCCGGCGCCAAGTTGGGGGCCGCCGGATACCAAGCCATTGGCGATGCCGGGACCGAAGATGCCGAGAGCGAGCAGCGACAGGGCGGCCAATACGATCACCATGGCGTCATCGATCGACGGCGGTGTCGTGCCGGGATTGGCGGTGAATTGGGAAAACAAGGTCGAACCGATGCCGACGATGACGGCGAGTACCAGCACCTTGATGCCGGAGGACACGACATTGCCGAGGACCCGCTCGGCCGCAAAGGCGGTTTTGCCGAACAGGCCGAACGGAATGAGCACGAAACCGGCCAGCGTGGTCAGCTTGAATTCGATCAGGGTGACGAACAGTTGGATGGCGAGAATGAAGAAGGCCAGCAGCACCAGCACCCAGGCGAACAACAGGACGGCGATCTGGATGAAGTTCTCGAAGAAGGCGACATAGCCCATCAGCCCGGAGATGGAATCCAGCAGCGGCCGGCCAGCATCGAGGCCGACTTGGGCGATGCGGCCGGGACGCAGAAAATCGGCTTCGGCCAGTCCGGTGCCGGAGGCCTTCAAACCGAGGCCGGCAAGGCTCTCGAAGACGATGCGGGCGAGAGTGTTCCAATTACCGATGAGATAGGCGAAGACACCGACAAACAGAGTTTTCTTGACCAAGCGGGCAATGATGTCGTCCTCGGCGCCCCAGGACCAGAACAGGGCGGCGAGCGTCATGTCGATGGCGATCAGCGTGGTGGCGACGAAGGCGATATCGCCGCCGAGCAGGCCGAAACCGCTGTCGATATATTGGGTGAAGACCGCGAGAAACCGGTCGATGACGCCCGTGCCGCCCATGGTTCAGCGCTCCCCTTGTCATCGTCAGTGGAACATGGTGATGTCGGTGGGCTGGTAGCCGACGCCGGGAGTCAGGAAACGGCGGAGCTGTTCTCGGGCCTGATCCTGGGCGGCGGCCTGTTGGGCGGCCTGCAGACTCTGCGCGCGCCCTTGAGCGGCGACGGTCGCGGTAAGGTCGGCAAGTTGCTGGGCTTGGAGCGCCAGGATCTGATTGCCGGCCTGGGCCGCCTGTAGGGCGCCCGCTGCCGACTGGCTCGACGTCACCAACGCTGCCGTTTGCGTGCGGTTGGTATCGAGATTGCCGACAACGCCGGCTTGCACCTTCAGCGCATCTTCGAACCCGCCGACCGTGGTCTGCCAGCGCGCTTCCGCATTGGCGATCAGCGCCTGGTCGGACTGGCTGGCATTGGCCTCGCCATAGGTGCTCTGGTAGGCCTGCTCGATCTGCTGGACGTCATAGGCGATGTTCTGCGCCTGGGAAAGGAGCTGCTGGGTCCGCTGAACCGACGACTGAAGCTGCTGCAGCGACGAATAGGGCAGACTGGTGAGATTGCGGGCCTGGTTGGTGAGCATCTGCGCTTCGTTCTGCAGCGAGGTGATCTGGTTGGTGATCTGCTGCAGCGCGCGCGCCGCGGTCAGCACATTCTGGGAAAAGTTGCTGGGATCGAAGACGATCCATTGCGCCGCCGCCGGCGAACCGGCGAGCGACAGGATGGCGAGCGCTGCCGCCAGGAAACGGATCCGAGTCATGCCGCTGTCTCCAGATTGTCGAGATGGGGGATAAGATCGGCGGCCCAGCCGACGCCGCGATGGCGTAGCCAGGCAGGCAGGAAACCGTCGCGGCCATGCTCGGCGAACAGCCTGCCGATGGCCGCTTGGTCGGTCTTCGAAGAGGCTGCGGTGAGGGCCAAGGCCACCTCGCCGAGTCCCAGCTCAAACAGGCGATTACCGCGCCGCGACTGGCAGTAGTAGTCGCGCTTCGGCGTGGCGCGGGCGAGGATCTCGATCTGGCGATCGTTGAGACCGAAGCGGCGGTAGATATCGGTGATCTGCGGCTCGATGGCGCGTTCGTTGGGCAGGAAGATGCGCGTCGGGCTGCTCTCGATAATGGCCGGTGCGATGGCACTCCCGTCGATATCGGACAGCGATTGGGTGGCGAAGATAACGGAGGCGTTTTTCTTCCGGAGCGTCTTCAGCCATTCGCGGATCTGGCCGGCGAAACCTTCGTCATCCAGCGCCAGCCAGCCTTCGTCGATGATCAGCAGGGTCGGTCGGCCGTCGAGGCGGCCCTCGATGCGATGGAACAGGTAGGACAAGACGGCCGGGGCCGCAGTGGTGCCGATCAGGCCCTCGGTCTCGAAGACCTGGACGCTGGCCGCGCCGAGATGCTCCGCGTCGGCATCAAGCAACCGGCCATAGGGACCGCCCAGACAATAGGGCTGCAAGGCCCGCTTCAGGGCTTGCGATTGCAGCAGCACCGAGATGCCGGTCAAAGTGCGTTCGGCGACCGGGGCGCTGGCCAGCGACGACAAGGCCGACCACAGATGGTCCTTGACCTCCGGCGTGACGGCGATCTTCTCGCGGGCCAGGATGCCGGCGAGCCAGTCCGCCGCCCAGGCGCGCTCGGCGGGATCGTCGATACGAGCGAGTGGCTGTAGAGCCACCGGTTCGGCGGCATCCGTCGACAAAGCGCCGCCGAGATCATGCCAGTCGCCGCCCATGGCCAGCGCCGTCGCGCGGATTGATCCGCCGAAATCGAAGGCGAAGATCTGCGAGCGGACATAGCGGCGGAACTGCAGAGCCATCAGCGCCAGCAGCACCGACTTGCCGGCGCCGGTCGGCCCGACGACCAGCGTATGACCGACATCGCCGACATGCAGCGCGAAGCGGAACGGCGTTGCACCTTCGGTGCGGGCGAAGAACAGCGGCGGCGCGCCGAAATGCTCGTCTTTGGCTGATCCCGCCCATACCGCCGACAGCGGGATCATATGGGCGAGGTTCAGGGTCGAAACCGGCGGCTGGCGGACGTTGGCATAGGCATGGCCGGGCAGCGAGCCGAGCCAGGCGTCCACCGCATTGACCGTCTCGGCCATGCAGGTGAAATCGCGGCCCTGGATCACCTTCTCGACGAGGCGCAGCTTCTCGTCGGCGACACGCGGATCGTCATCCGACACGGTAACCGTTGCCGTGACATAGGCCTCGCCGAACTGGTCTGAGCCCAGCTCCTGCAGCGCCGCATCGGCGTCCATCGCCTTGTTGTGGGCATCGGTATCGAGCAGCGCCGACGCCTCGTTGGTCATCACCTCCTTCAGGATGGCGGCGATCGATTTGCGCTTGGCGAACCACTGCCGACGGATTTTGGTCAGCAACTTTGTCGCGTCGGTCTTGTCGAGCATGATCGCCCGGGTCGACCAGCGGTAGGGAAAGGCCAGGCGGTTCAGTTCGTCGAGGATGCCGGGCGTGGTCGCTGTGGGAAAGCCGACCAGGGTGAGCACCCGCAGATGCGCCGGGCCCAGCATGGGCTCCAGCCCGCCGGTCAGCGGTTGATCGGCCAGCAGGGTGTCGAGATACATCGGGATTTCGGGCACGCGGACACGCTGGCGTTTGGTCGAGACCGTCGCATGCAGATAGGTCAGGGTCTCGGTATCGTCGAGCCAGGCGCTTTCGGGCATGAAGCCCTCGACCAACTGCAATACCCGGTCGGTACGGTCGATGAAGCCGCGCAGCACCTCGCGGGCATCGGAACCATCCACCCGCTCGCGCCCCTCATAGAGGAATCGCTCGGCCCGCGCCGCATCCTCGGCCGGCGGCAGATAAAGAAAGGTCAGGTAATAGCGCGATTCGAAATGGACACCGTCCTCCTCGAACGCCGCCTTGCGCTCGGCATCGACCAGGGCCGAAGCGACGTCGGGAAATCGGTTTTCCGGATAGGCGCCGGCTGGATGGCGTTCCGCCTCGACGAAAATGGCCCAACCCGAGCCCAGCCGGCGGAGCGCGTTGTTGAGCCGTCCGGCAACACCGACCAACTCGGCCGGCACGGCGGAATCGAGGTCCGGCCCGCGAAACCGCGCCGTGCGCTGGAGGCTGCCATCCTTGTTGAGCACCACGCCCTCGCCGACCAGAGCCGCCCATGGCAGGAAGTCGGCGAGAAGGCTGATGGAGCGGCGATATTCGGCGAGGTTCAGCATGGGAACCGCCTCACACCCCGAAATGACCGGGGATGCGCAGATGGCGGCGCACCACCTCGACGAACATCGGATCGCGCTTGGCTGCCCACACGGCGGCGGCGTGGCCGGCAATCCACAGGACGAGCCCGGCGGCCCACAGCCGCAGGCCGAGGCCAAGGGCGGCGGCCAGCGTGCCGTTGAGAATCGCCACGGCACGCGGCGCACCGCCCAGCAGGATCGGTTCGGTGAGCGCCCGGTGGACCGATGCGACAAAGCCCGGAACAGGCTGTTCTGTGGCGAAGTTCGTCATTAGACCAGCGCTCCGCCGCCGAAGCTGAAGAAGCTGAGAAAGAAGGAGCTGGCGGCGAAGGCGATCGACAGGCCGAAGACGATCTGGATCAGCCGGCGGAAGCCACCAGAGGTATCGCCGAAGGCCAGGGTCAGGCCGGTGACGATGATGATAATCACCGCGATGATCTTGGCGACCGGCCCTTCGACCGATTGCAGGATCTGGTCGAGCGGCTGCTCCCACGGCATGTTGGTTCCGGCGGCCCAGGCCGGCGTGCCGGCCAATGAGACGAAAGTGACGGCGGCGACCGTGGCGATGTGCCGGCGATAACGGAGGAAGTGACGAAACATCATTCATCTCCTGCTGCAGTGAGGGCGTAATCGCCGGTCGGTCCCAGGCCGGTAACCCGGACGAGTTCGGCAAGCCGGCGGTCGGCCCCGCGGCCAGCCAGTACGGCGACCATGTCGATGGTTTCGGCGATCAGGGCGCGGGGAACGGTGACGACGGCTTCCTGGATGAGCTGTTCGAGGCGGCGGAGCGCGCCGAGGCCGGATCCGGCATGAATGGTGCCGATGCCGCCGGGATGACCGGTGCCCCAGGCCTTGAGCAGATCGAGCGCCTCGGCGCCACGCACTTCGCCGATGGGAATGCGGTCGGGACGCAGGCGGAGCGAGGAACGCACCAGATCGGAGAGCGAGACGACGCCGTCCTTGGTGCGCAGTGCCACCAGGTTCGGCGCGCGGCATTGCAACTCGCGGGTATCCTCGATCAGCACCACACGGTCGGTGGTTTTGGCGACTTCAGCCAGCAGGGCGTTGGTTAGCGTCGTCTTGCCGGTCGAGGTGCCGCCAGCCACCAGGATGTTGCGACGCTTGGCGACGGCTCGGCGCAGGGCCGTTGCTTGGCCGGCGGTCATGATGCCGGCGGCGACATAGTCGTCGAGGGTGAACACGGCGACGGCCGGCTTGCGGATGGCAAAGGCCGGCGCAGCGACCACCGGCGGCAGCAGGCCCTCGAATCGTTCCCCCGTCTCGGGCAACTCGGCCGAAACGCGCGGGTTGCCGGCATGGACCTCGGCGCCGACGTGATGGGCAACCAGGCGGATGATCCGCTCGCCATCGGCGGCGGACAGAAACTCACCGGTATCGGCGAGGCCGCCAGCCAGGTGATCGATCCACAACCGACCGTCGGGATTGAGCATCACCTCGACGATTCCGGGATCTTCGAGAAAGGTGGCAATGGCGGACCCGAGCGCCGTGCGCAGCATGCGGGCGCCGCGTGAGACCATCTCGGACTGGAGGGATTGAACCGCCATCGCCATCCCCAGAAACGGCCGGCCGAACATTCGGTCGGCGAATGGGGATCATTAGAGAAGGCAGAAATTGGGGCGGCGCAACAAGCGCAAGGGAGGCGTAGGGCGCTGGCGTAGAAAGACAGGTGGACGACGGAATGGGAGCTCGGCGTGGAGCGCGGTTAGAGGCCCGAGAGTCAGACTACAGAATGATCACTTACCCTTTTCGATCAGATTGAGGTTTATCGAACCACAACTACACCTCAGTGCCTCCTTCTTTCCCTTACGCGGGGTAATCGATAACATTTCTTTGCAGGAGGCACAGGAAAACGCCTCGATCAGATTTTTGTAAGCGGCGGCGAGAGGCGTGAAGTCCTGCTTTTGAAGATCGGCCCATGCATTGAAGTGAACCGCCGCGTTGATTTGCCATTGGTCAACAGAGGTCTTGCCCTTGGCGACGTCGAAGCTGTCGCTGCGCGTTGCAATCGCAGCAACGACGTCCTGTTGGTTCCACGAATTGGCTGCTGCTTTCGCGCGGCTATAAGCCCCGCCGAGCGCGCCGATCGCATTCGGCAACAGGTCTCCGAGATCGAACTGCGCATCGCCATGGAACTCGACCTGGGCGCGGAGTCGGTCGCAGGCCTCCTTGCCGAAGTGCTCCAGATAATGGCGAAGCAACGCGGCCGCAGCCCTAACGTCATTTTTGACCAAGTGTCCGTCAATTTCTGTCCAAACGTCGTGGTCATCCCACTCGGTTGGCCCCAGATCGACGCTCCACGTCCGGAAGTGGGCGAAATTGCGCCCGGTCACCAATCCATCCGATTTCATGTGGCGCAGCCAGATTTCGTCATGGGTGGTGAAGATGAATTGGGTGTTGGGGAAATGCTTGCGCAGCAAGGCGCACACCTCCCGACGGTGCCCGGCGTCTACCGACATCAGCACATCGTCGAGGACAGCAAACGTAAAATTCTCTCCGAGAAGGTGGTGCATTAGCGCCAGATAAAGGCAAAGACCCATGCCATCTTGATGGCCTTCGCTGTGGTAGGCACCGGGTGGAAAATGACCGCGCCCGTAGAAATCGACATCGAAGCCAAGCTTTCCAATCGACGGCAGGAGCTTGGCGGTGAAGGCGGCTTCATCGTCCCGGTTGATGTCCCGGTAATAGGCCGTGAACGCAGTCTCGACTTCCTTGTAAATGTCCTCCAGGGCTTTGTTGATCACCTCAGCAAAAACGGCGAAGGCTTGAGCCGAACGTTCGGCCTTCTGCTTGCCCACTGCCACCTTTTGCTTCGCGGCTCGGAAGGTTTCCAAACGTTCCTGGGCAATGACCAAAAAGTCCCGGGCTGCGTCTTGCTTGCTCGGTTCCGGCAGGGCTCCAACGGCGGTTTCAAGTGCCGCCATCGGACCGGCGATCTCCGTTGCGTCATGGCCGGCGTTCAACGCCATGAGCGCTTGGTCAAGCGGCAGCAGCTTATCCAGCGCCTTGTATTGAACGCCGAGTTTGGCCTTGAAGGAGGTCAGCTGGGTCGCGTCAATCGGTGGGGCAAGGTTTCCCGCGTGACCAATCAGAGTGGCCAGCGCCGACCCGGCGGCCTGGATGTTGCCGAGGATCGGCTGCACCAACAACTCCAATGCACGCATCTGGGCGGCAACTCCCGCGAGGTGTGCCAACTTGGCCGCCACATGCGCGTTGAAGGCCGCTGGTTGAAAGGGTGAGTCACACACGGGGCAGGCTTGGCCGTCGTAAAGCTCCAGGGCGTTTTGCAACAACGCTTGGCGGGAGACGCCTGTCAGGGCCGATGCGTCGGCGGAAAGGGTTGTCGCGGCTTCGACGGCGCCGGCCAAAGCGGCTGCGTGATCCGGTCCGTTCAGCGCAGTCATGGCGGATTTGAACAGGACGATGTCGGCAACCGCTTGGGCCTTAGGGACGCGGCTCACGGCGGTGCCGGACGAAGCCGTGGCGAGGCCGTCTTTGAGTGACGTCGTTGCTTCCAGATCGGTCAGGGGTTGCAGGCCGAGAATTTGCCGATGCGGATTGACCGCGCCCAGCACGGCTGCTTTCGACACTTGGGGGATCCCAAGGGCGCTGAGCAGGTTGCGCGTCGCGTCACCTTCGTCCCGCTGAAGCGCCGGCACCTCCTTGGAGGTAGCGTTCGCCACGCGTTGCAAAACAATCCTCAGTTTCTCGATGTCATCCAGGCGAAGCAGCGCCTGAACCTCCTTGGCCCGATCTCCCGGATTGGAAAGAACGTACTTGATGAGTTCACGGCGGCTGAGCACAAACTCGGGATGTAGACGGACGACGTCAAAGGCGGCCCGCACATCCGGATCATCGGGCGTAATCGTCGGAGCGGATGCCGTCTTCACCGTCCGATGAATTGTCGCTTTCTTCCTTCCCTTGGACGGGATTGACACCTCAAGAGTGACAGCTGCTCGTTCCGGTTTGTTGCGGCTATCGACGTGCGGCCCATGGGCCTTGACCGACAGGTTGCCCGTGCCGCCACCCGAAAGGCGGGAAATATTACCCGTCAGGGCAAATTCGATAGCGTCGACGATACCGCTCTTGCCGGTTCCGTTGGGTCCGCATGCCGCGAAGTTCTGCCCCTTGAGGTTCAAGGTCAGATTGCGGATGCCGCGGAAATCCTGAATGCGAATGGTCTCGATGCGGATCATGCGCCGTCGGGGAAAAGAGCGGCTTTAATCGCCGCATCGTTGAATTGGCCGTCGTCCAAAATGGCTTTACGAAACTTCGGCGCGATCTCGGCAAAACCCTCCGTTTCAGCCAGTTTGTCGAAATAGGCGGTCAAGACGGATCGGGCCACAGTCCTGACTTCACCATCGTTCCCTGGAGCAAGCAGGGGCTCTTCGTCGGTATCCATGGCCACACCATATACTTATACGACCAATAGAATAACACGCATTGGTAGATCTGGCACGTGTTGGTGAAGCCGTATGTCGTATATTATGGGGTGATAACAAGGCGGCCAGTCCAACCTCGATGTGAAGGTCAGCAAGCATCACGAATTATAGCTTCGACATTGTGCCGACATCGTTCTCAGGGGGTCAGGACTTGCTCACGGGGAATCTCGACGACGATACGGCCTTTACTAGTTGCGTTTGTACTCTAGTCGAGCTAGACGGCCCAGCTCAATGACCAATTCTAATCACTGAGCATCGCATCAATACCTTGAACGAGAGAGATCATGGGGAGGAGAACGAAATGAAAGGCCTCATCGATATCATTTTTCTCCACGATAATTTTTGTACCAGCTATTTGTTGCTTCCATCTCCCCACACATCCTTTCGCCATTTTTTCATTTGCCCTACCGACGTTATGAGCCACGGCATTGCGCACGTGGATGAGGCTCTGAAGGAAACTAATCTCGACCGTGTCGATAATGTTACTATGAATGGTCCACTGACGATCTATGGCGATAATCTTCAGAACAGTCGGACTGGTGAGGTGAATTCCGTTTCGCAGCGTCACATCCTTCGGGACTTCGGGCCTGTCGCAAAGACTAAAGAGATCTCCCACAAAATCTTCGACGGACGAACATATTGCCAACAGGCACGCCAAGGCGAAATCGTTTTGGATTTCACAGCTTTCGACGGCCGAGAGCATGGAACGACCGGAATGAATTGTCGTGACGCCATCCGAAAAGTTGTCGCTTAGTCGGATGTCAAGCGAACTGACAATGTCCCGCGTCACGTCATCAAGGGATTGGATTAACTCGGTACCAAATAGCATGAAGGCATACATTGCTTCGATGCGTTCTAGATTTGCCAGATAGGCATTATAAGCGGAACATACCTTTGGATAACGTAAGTTTAACTCCCATTTACTCATAATTGACATTTAGTTTTTCCTATTATAGGCTCGACATCATCGATATTATGTGTATGTACACATCACCTATTTAGAATTTTCACGTAGAAATCGCTGTTTCACAGGCACTTAAGGCTTTTTATGTAGACTCCGAGAGTTTACCGTACCCATGGCGAATGAATAGCCGGAGTCCTCGCCTTTTTACCTGTCCGTGGCGCCTGCCTACGGCATATCCGGTGCGTATTCCGCCTGCTCCTCAGACGAAGGAACCGGCGTTCCGGCAACATCCTCCGGAATTTCCTGAAGCAGGCTCTGCCCCTTCTGCAGCCGCCGTCCCAATGCTTCGATGAAGCCCTCATAGCGCTCGCGGCCCTTGATCTGCGCCGCCGCTTGGGCATCGTTCGGCAATGGTGGCGTGATGGTCAGCCAGAAACGGATGAACAACGCCAGGGCCTCCGCCGAAACACCGACATTGCGTTCGAGCCGTTGGACCTGTCGGGACAATCGGTCGAGACGTCGTGTGAAAGCCGCTTCGCGCCGATCGGCACCGTCCGGCGACAAAAAGGACGCCACGGCCGCTTCAACGATCGCCGAGCGCGACAATCTCTTGCGATCGGCGAGGTCGGCGATCTGCTTCAACAGCTCCGACGGGAAGTAGACATTCATCCGCTCGCGCATCGCCGCTCTCCCTAAAGCTCAAGGCCGTCGCCGGGATCGAGCGAGGCTTGGCGGGCGAGGCCGCGCATCTGCTCGCGCAGGACCCGCGCCTGACGGACATTGTCCTCGGGCTCGTCGTCGATGACGGCGAATTCTCCGCCTGGCGGTTCCATCGTTTCCTTCACGATGGCCTCATGATCCGGTAACTCGGGCTCCCGGCGCAGGCCACTATTGGCGGGATCCTCGGTCTTCTTGATCTCGGCGAGTAACGCGGCGGACGGCTTTTGCGGCGCAAGCGCGGACCAGCTATCAGCCTTCGCCGGTCCCGGATTTTTATCTAGCTTGGGGGGCGGAAGGACCCGTTCCGTGAAACGCTTATCCTCGAAATACCGTGCCTTTTTCGCGCGGATCGGCGGGAGCCCGGCGACCATGACGATCTCGTCGGCGGGAGGAAGTTGCATCACCTCGCCGGGGGTGAGCAGTGGCCGCGCCGTTTCCGAGCGCGACACCATCAGATGGCCGAGCCAGGGCGAGAGCCGATGCCCGGCGTAGTTCCGCATCGCCTTCATTTCAGTGGCGGTGCCGAGCGCATCGGAGACGCGCTTGGCGGTACGCTCGTCGTTGGTGGCGAAGCTTACGCGGACATGGCAGTTGTCGAGAATCGCGTTGTTGGGACCATAGGCTTTCTCGATCTGGTTCAGCGACTGGGCGATCAGGAAGGCTTTCAGGCCATAGCCGGCCATGAAGGCGAGCGCGGACTCGAAGAAATCAAGCCGGCCGAGCGCCGGGAACTCGTCGAGCATCAGCAGCATGCGATGCCGTCTGTTTTTTGCGTGCAGGTCTTCGGTTAGCCGCCGGCCGATCTGGTTTAGTACAAGGCGAATCAGCGGTTTGGTTCGGCTGATATCGGAGGGCGGAACCACGAGATAGAGTGTCGCCGGCCGGTCATCGCCGACCAAGTCAGCGATGCGCCAGTCGCAGCGACGCGTGACATGGGCAACGACGGGATCCCGATAAAGACCAAGGAACGACATCGCCGTGGAGAGCACGCCGGATCGCTCGTTGTCGGATTTGTTGAGCAGTTCCCGCGCCGTCGACGCCACCACCGGATGCGGCCCAGCTTCTCCCAGGTGCGGCGTCGTCATCATCGCCTTCAGCGTCGTCTCGATTGGACGCTTCGGGTCGGAGAGGAAAGAAGCGACGCCGGCGAGCGTCTTGTCCGCCTCAGCGTAAAGCACATGCAGGATCGCGCCGACCAATAACGAATGACTGGTCTTTTCCCAATGGTTGCGCCGTTCGAGCGACCCTTCCGGATCAACCAGCACATCGGCGACGTTTTGCACGTCGCGGACCTCCCATTCGCCGCGCCGGACTTCCAGCAGCGGATTGTAAGCAGCGGAAGCCGTATTGGTCGGATCGAACAACAGGGCACGGCCGAGCCGGGCGCGAAAGCCGGCGGTCAGGGTCCAGTTCTCTCCCTTGATATCGTGGACGATGGCTGAACCGGGCCAGGTCAGCAGCGAGGGGACCACCAGGCCGACGCCCTTGCCGGAACGGGTCGGCGCGAAGCACAGCACATGCTCCGGCCCATCATGGCGAAGATAATCGCGTCCGAACCGGCCGAGCACTGCACCATCCGGGCCGAGCAATCCGGCATCTTTCGCCTCGGCTATGCTCGCCCAACGGGCCGAGCCGTAAGTTTCCGCGTTCTTCGCTTCTCGGGCACGCCATACCGACATGCCGATGGCGACGGCGATCGAGATGAAGCCGCCCGATGCGGCGATGTATGCCCCTTCGACGAAGATCGAAGGGGCATAGGCGTCGTAGGCGTACCACCACCAGAAGAAGGCGGGTGGCAGATAGACGGGTACGCCATGTGCCAATTCGAACCAGGGATGGCCGAGTTCCGGTTGGAATCCGAGCCGCCAAGCGGTCCATTGTGTTGCCGTCCAGGTCGTGATCAGCACGATCAGGAAGACAACGGTGATCTGGCCCCAAAGGATCTTGGTTGCGGACATGGATCGAGTTCCCTGACAGCAAATACCGTCAAGGTCGGGTCCCGATCACCTCGATTACAAGACGCGGTTACCGGTGAGCGAAGGATTGGCGCTCAAAGCGCGCAAAAAGGGGGAACGATGTGGGGCGATGGCGAGTAGATCGCGGAAGATCTTGGATCTGACAGGTCTTGGATCCGAAATTTGACGGATTGCCCTGGGCGTCATATCCTTCCTCTCGGGGATGGAGTTCCCCGAAACCGTCCGCTGAGGACTGATGACTCCTACCTACGCGTGTCGTGAGGATACGTGGGCGGGAGTTTCCGGTCTGCCTGCCTGAGGGCGCCCCCTCTCGATCGCTTGCGTGGTAACGATCGCGCGTGCCGAGCGCAGGAGGCAGTGAGTGGTTCTGTCAGGCCCCACTCCCGATGAATCGAACGGATTGGCTGCGGTGCTCGGCGGGGCGGTCGAAGTGCTGGGCGCTCTCGACCGTCGTTCGGCGTGCTTGCCACGTCTTGCCGAACTGTTGACCCGCTTACGCGAGAGCCGTCTGCAGGTCGCCGTCCTGGGACAATTCAAAAGAGGTAAAAGCAGCTTTCTCAATGCCTTGTTGGGAGCCGAAGTGCTGCCGACAGCCGTGCTGCCCTTGACCTCGATTCCGATATTTATCCGCGCTGGTCATCCGCCCGCTGTGCGAATTCACTATCGCAACGGCAAACCAGCCGAGGAGCGCATCTACAACCACGCGAAGGAAATGCAGTCCTATCTCCGGGAAATCGCCACCGAAGAGGGCAACCCGCAGAACCGAATGGGAGTGGACCGTATCGTCATCCATCTCTCGGCTCCGATGCTGGCAGATGGGACAGTGCTGATCGACACCCCGGGAATCGGCTCCACCCACCGTCACAACACGGAGACGACCGTCGGAGTCCTGCCTCAGTGTGACGTCGGCGTGGTCATCCTCTCTGCCGACCCGCCGATCACCGAAGCCGAGATCGGCTTCCTTGAGGCGGTAAAGGTCCAGGTGCCATATCTGGTCTTCGTGCTGAATAAGGTCGATTACCTGACCGCCGCTGAGCGAGTCGAGATCGTGCAGTTCTTGCGCTCGGTGCTGGCGGAACGGTTGGAAATCGCACCGCCGCCGATCTACTGCCTTTCGGCGCGGCAAGCGCTGGCCGCCAAAGGGGACGAGGATCCCGGTCGTATGGCCGAAAGTGGGCTCGTCGACATCGAAGAGCGGGTCATTCGCCCCCTTGCACGAGAGAAAGTCTCTTTGCTGCAATCGGCTATCTCACGCAAGCTGCGGGCCGTCCTCGCCGAGGCGCACATGGACCTTGAACTGGCGTCCGGGGCCCTCTCTTTGCCACTGGATGATCTGGCTCGCCGGCTGGCCACCTTCAGCGAGCTTTTGCCGCAATTCGAGCGCCAGCGTCGGGAAGCCCAGGATCTGTTGGCCGGAGAAAAGAAGAGACTCCTCGTCGCGTTGGAGGAGACAGCCGAGCAACTGCGCCACCGCGCCGGGGCCAAGCTGGCGGAGACGATCAATGCCGCTCTCGCTTCCACGTCAGACAATTGCGAAGCCGCGGCACGAGAGGCTTTGACGGAGGCCATCCCAATCTTTTTCGACCGCGAACTGCAAGGATTATCGGCGATGTTCGGCGACAAGATCGCCGAAATCGTTCGGCGGCATCGAAAGCGGGCTCTGGAATTGACCGAGGCGGTGCGCCACACGGCGGCCGAGTTGTTCGAACTGTCCTGGCAAGGGGCGGTCGGCGAGGAATCGTTCGAGCTTGAGCGACAGCCTTACTGGGTGACGCAACAACTCGTCGGTTCGCTCATTCCGGTCATTGACGGTCCCTTCGACTGGCTGCTGCCCCGGCTTAAGCGGATGGCCCGGTTGCGCAAACGCCTGCTGGAAGATGCGACCCAGATGGTGGTGCGGAATGTCGAGAACCTGCGCTGGGCTACTCTTCAGAGCGTCGAGGCGGTGTTTCGCCGGTTCGCCGCACAACTCGATCAGGAACTGGCGGCCGCCCTGCAAGCCACCCATGGGTCAATTTCCGCCGCCTACGAGCGCCGGATTTCGGAGGAAGACCGGATCGGGCCGCAGATGGAGCAGATCCGATCCGCCCTGGGACGGTTGCAAGACCTCATTCGACAAGCCGATGGCCTGGCCCGGAAACAGGGGGACAAGAAGATATGAAGACCAACCAGATCATGCGCTATTGGCAGGCGCTCTATGCCGCCCATGATCCCGGCCAGTCCGGGGAAAGCTGGGAACTGGACGGGGTGCGCTGGTCGCGGGAGCGGCATCTCTTCTGGGGAGCCTCCCATTCCTTCCGTATCGAGTTCCATAGTCTGGTTCGACCACCACCGAAAAGGTGGCATCTCGTTGTTGTCAAAGAGCTCTATTGGGGCGAGGACCGGGAGAAACCGCTCAAGGATACGGCTTGGTACAGAATCGACAACGGCAACTCCCTCGACGTCATGGCTTGGATCGAGGCCAACCTTCCCGCCGGTTTCAATCGGCCGCTTGTCGCAGAATGAGTATGCGTTATGGCGAGCCAGATGCCGTCGACCATGGAAGAGCGTATTCGTGATGCCCTCGGCAGGCTTCGCGGTTTGCGCCAAGGCGACTTGGCTGTCCTCGATCTGTCTGCCCAGGGCGAGGATGGGAGCCAGGGAGGGCATAGTGAACCGCCTCGCCGGTCTTCTGAGAAGCGACAACTGGATTCTGGCGGAAGAAGCTGCAAAGTTGCCTGGAAGCCGTTCACAACGACGAAACCGATGATTCGGCAAGGTTCTGTGCGTCCTTGGCGACCCTAGCGGTTCGGTTTCCACGGTCCGTTGACATTGCGATGGCCCGCCAGGGAGATGAGAGCCCTGTGGTGTGCGTTGTTTTCTTCGCCACTCATGAGAAAGCGGCGCGTTCCATCGAATTTGAGGACGTAGCGATGCATGTCCTCGACGATCCGCTCCAAGGCGCCCGCCTCGGCAGCCAACAACCGTTTTGCCATATCGTCGTCCGCAACGCCTTCGACGACCAGCCGGAGGTGCGGAAGGCATAATGCCGGATGGGATGCCGACTTTTCGCCATCCTGGCCCTTGAGCCGACGCACCACCTCGGCAACTGTCGCGTCTTCGACCTCCTTGTGCAGGCGGCAGATCACGCAATTTTGCGGCGTCGATTGAAGGTTGGCGAGTTCTTCGGAAAACTGCGCACCTGCCGGCTGCGAGGCTATGTGGCGGAGACGGTCAGCTGTCCGTTCGAGCACGTCGGCGAAGCCCAGGCAGGTGCCTCTCGGGCTCGCCACGGCGTCGTAATGCCAGGTGTGGAACGCACACAACCCACCATGATCGGCGAGAGACCGCCGGGCCTCCGGGCGGACGCTGATGTCATATTGAAAATGACGAAGGAAATCGTAAACCGCCGACTCGACCTGCTCACAGATTGCACAAGAGAAAAATCGGAGAAGAGGTGAGGCGTTATGGACGTCCGGTAACATTTCCTCCGTGGCATCGGCCGATCGATGCCGCATGACCTCTCGCCGGAGCGATCGAAGGCGCTCCTGCGAAGACTCTGAATTTCCGGCGTCACGCAATAACATCTCGACGCGATCGCACATGTGCAGCAGGAATTCGGTCTGCTTTTCCTCGATGAGAAACCGGATCAATTCCTGTTGGAACTCCGGCAACCCGCTCTCCACCCATTTATCGTGGTCTTGCATTCTGTTGGCTTCGAGACCGCTGATGAGCGGAGACGGAAAAAATCTGCGGTCGGGCGCATACCGAAACCTGCTCGACTTGCTGCCGAATATGGCCAAGAACCTCGGCCCGTTCCTCCGGTGAAAGCATGTCATGCTTGTTGATCAGGAGAAAGGTTCGGCCGGCGGTGGGGCCCAAGCCTCGAAGCAATAGCAATTCTTCTTCGGAGAGCGGACTGTCGTAGCTCGTGACCAGCACGAAGGCATCGGCCTCGGGAAGGAAGCGCTCGGTGGTCCGGGTATTCTCGATGATGGAGGAGCCGAGCCCCGGCGTGTCGACGAAATGAAAGCCGCGACGAAGGAGGTCTGCGGGCAGTTCGACCCGAGCGACCGCGACGCCACGGGAATTGCCGGGATTACCGCGCTGAGTGACGTAGTCCGGCAACGCATCGAGAGCGATCCGATGAGGGAGCCGATGGCTTTCATAATCGATGAAGACGCACTCATTGCTGCCATAACTCACCGTCGTGATGACCGAGGTGAGAGGGACGACACCGGTGGGCAGGCGTTCCGTTCCCAGAATGGCATTCATCACCGAGGTTTTGCCGCGGTTGAAACGACCCACCACAACCAGATTGAACCGATCCTCGGCCAGTCGGGAGAAGAGATCGCTAAAGGCCCGCGACAAAGCGGATGGCACCGCATCATAAGTGGGCGTTGCCGAACGCAGCAGTTCCGCCAGTTCGAACTTCGCTTCCTGGTATTCTTTCAGGTCCATCCTGCCGCTCCTGACGCAGAGTGTCGACCGACCCATATGAAAATCGGTACAGCGGCAAGCTCAACCACAACGCAGAACACGAGTGACGCGGTCGGAGAAACGTCATAGAGAACTCCGATCACGGCGCTTCCCAGGAACCAGAACAAACCATAGCCGGCAGTGAACAGGCCGAATGCCGTGGCTCGGCGTTCTTTCGGTACCATCGGCGCGACGGCCGCCGGAATGATCGATTCGTGGACCCCCATTCCCAGTCCCCAGATTGCGGCGCCGACGAATGCCGCCCAGAACCCGCCGAGGAACACCAGCGGTGCGAACAAGGTCGAGAGCAGCGTTAGGCCGATCAGGACGGTGAATCCAAAGCGATCGAAAAGTCGTCCAAAGACCAGCGACCCGGTGCCGCTTACCGCCATGGCAACCGCGTAGAAAATTGCGATCCAGTCGCTCGGCACCGCATGGGTTCGGCTAAAATGGTAGGCGATCAGCGGATAATCGGCGAAGCCCGCAGCGACCAATGCGGCACCGGCCAGATAGATCCAATAGATCTTCGGCAAACCATTGTCCCGGACGATTGGCGGTGACGACTCTAAGTCTTGCGGCCGTGGGTAAAGTCGCCGGGAGATCAGGACCAAGGCCAGATTGATCAGCGCCGGGACCAGCAACACCGCGAAGGCTCGGTGGTAATCCCCATGAGTTGCGAGGACCCAAGCCACGACCAGCGGACCGAACATCGCCCCGAATTGGTCGAGAGCCTCATGGAGGCCGAAGACCCAGCCGTAACCACCGACCTGCTTGGCAGCGTGAGACAGCATAACGTCACGCGGCGGATTACGGATCGCCTTGCCGACCCGTTCAAGAATGATCAGCACTGCTGCTGCCGGCCAGCTTCCGGTGAGCGCCAGCGCTGGTACAGCAGCCATCTGAATGACATAGCCGAAGATGGTAATCGGCCAATACCGGCCAGTGAGATCGGCCATCCGTCCCGACACCAGCCGGAGACTATAACCCAGTAATTCGCCGAAACCGGTGACGATCCCGACCGCGGCTGCGCTGGCCTGCAACGAGGCGAGATATGGCCCCAGGATGCTGCGCGACCCTTCATAAGTGAAGTCGGCGAAGAAACTCAGAATTCCGATGAGCAGAACAAACCTGAAAGCGGTCCGGCCTGTCTGCCGTTCGGCGGGAACGGGATCGGGGTCTCCGGTCATGGCGGACGACTCCTGTCACCTCTTGAACGCGCCCCCTTGCCGTTGCGGTACGACAAGGGGAGCGCAATGCCATTTTTCTCAATCGCATAACGTGCAATCGGAACGATGACGACTGCTGTTAGACGCTGTAGTACATCTGATATTCGATTGGGTGCGGGGTGTGCTCGAACTTGTAGACTTCTTCCCACTTCAGTTCGGCATAGCCGTCGATGAACTCCTTCGAGAAGACGTCTCCCTTCAGCAAGAAGTCGTGATCCGCCTCAAGATTTCCCAGAGCTTCGCGCAAGGATCCGCACACGGTCGGAACGGTGGCCAGTTCCTCGGGGGGCAGGTCATAGAGGTTCTTGTCCATCGGATCGCCGGGGTGGATCTTGTTCTGGATGCCGTCGAGGCCGGCCAGCAGCATGGCGGCGAACGCCAGATAGGGGTTGGAGCCTGGATCGGGGAAACGCACTTCGACGCGCTTGGCCTTCGGGCCGGCGCCATAGGGGATGCGGCAGGAGGCCGAACGGTTGCGGGCGGAATAGGCCAGCAGTACGGGGGCTTCGAAACCGGGGATCAGCCGCTTGTAGCTGTTGGTCAGCGGGTTGGTGA
>Ga0326727_10009339_pt1 | contig 24195 bp, 16 predicted proteins | sample MB2enrmetagenome_FD_207643 | JGI IMG/M metagenome (GOLD analysis project Ga0326727, IMG submission 207643) | Lab enriched peat soil microbial communities from McLean, Ithaca, NY, United States - MB29MY | ecosystem: Environmental > Terrestrial > Soil > Wetlands > Peat | place: USA: New York... | reverse complement strand
GCGTGGTCCTGCGTCGAGCGCACATTGGCCGCGTCCTTGAAGCCGAGCCAGGGCTGGCCGGTTTGGGCCAGCGAATCCAATATCTCCCGCCAAAGATCCGCCGCGTGGATGCGCTGGAAGTGGCGCATTTCCCCGCGGTCCGCCTTTTGTTCGTACTGGAGGTAACGCTTCTCAAAGGCCCGGCCGTATTGCTGATGCAGATCGGGCACTTCGTCGGGGCCGAACAAGGTCCAGCGCCCTTGCTGGCGGACCCTTTTCATGAACAAATCGGGCACCCACAGCGCCTTGTTCAGGTCGTGGTCCCAAGCCGGGTCGCCCGGCGGCGCGCGTTGCAGAAAATCCCAAATCCCGATGTGCCACGGCTCCAGCCAGGAACAAGTCAACCCGCCTTTCCTGCCCGGCTCGTGGTGGGCGCTGACATGTTCCAAATCGCTCCAGCTCGTCGCGGCAAAGCAGGCGACCAGCCTCGGCTCAATCGTGCCGGCGTGGCGCAGCACCGGCTCCGCGGGCACGAAGCGGAACGTGGAAAGCGCGTCGTAAAACTCCAGCGCGCGGGCGTTGCACTGGTTGCCCTCGTTCAACGCCAGCCCCATGGCCGCGCGCATCCAGAAGTACTGCGGGGTTTCGATGCGCCGTCCGCCGTCGCGCAGCAGGTAATCGTCATACAACGCCTGCAAGCCCGCCGCGGGAAACAACTCATCCCGTTCCAGCCGCAAGGCCGCCGCCAGCATCTCCAAATCGAAAGCCGGCAGTTCGCGCGCCAGCCGCTTCAAATAGTGCCCTTCATGGATATAGGCGCTGAAATGCCCGCGGTGGACGGCCTCCAATTCCTTGCCGCGCGCCGCCGTCGGCAATGCTTGACTGTAAATCTCCCGCAACAACGAAGGCGCAGATCCGGCGGGAGAAACTTCCGTCTTGTCCAGGGGCGGCGCGGCCAGCGGAGCCGGGTTCGCTCCGGGCGGACTTTGCGCGGCAGGCGTCCCTTTGGACTCCAGGCATGGCCGCGCTTTGTTGGATTCCTCGCTGCGCCAATCCCGTTTGCGGACGTAGATTTTCTTGCCCGGCAACGGCTCCATGCCGCGCAAATGCAACTGCTCCTGGAGTTGAGCGCTCATCGCGAACGGCCATGCCACAAGCGAGGCAGCACCACCGCTTGTGTACGATTGGCCTGACAACGCTACTAATAGGCGTCGCTGGTGGCTTTGTCAATGCGCTTTCCGCTGAGCGTCGATGGCTTCGCTTTGAGAGCTTTCCGACGATCTAGTGGTTCAGGCATCTTCGCTTCCGGCTGTTCTGGCAGTCTCGCCTGCCAATTTGAGTGCCTCCGCTTTAACTGCTTCAGATAAGTATAATCCTCCTCGCTCTTCGAGTATGCCGATCGCTTCCCGTACCGAAGCAATGTGGCCGCGCTGTTTTGCGCGAATCAGCAGCCACAGAAGTCCGGCGCATTTGATATTCAAACCGGCCGCGATGCCGCGAGCCTTCAAATCATCAGTCAGAAGCAGGTCGGCGTTGAGTTCCTTCGACAGCGTAATGGCTTCGGCTTCTCCACGGCCCAACGACGCCGTTTGCGGTAGCCGCCGGTCCGCCCTCGCAATGGGACGAAGCAACAAGAACTTCGGTATTGTCGAGTGAAAGGCGAGCAGCTCGTCCCAAACAGCCTGCGGCATGGTGACGCTGCCAAAAAGCTCATGCAGCAAGTTTCCATCCCAGCCTTGAGCAACGTCGTGACGGCCGTGGTATCGCTGACGTCAATCATTCAGGGACCCCGATCCGCATTCACGAGAGTTTGTCACTTGTTGCGGCGTCTTCGCGCAACTCACCCACGCCATAATTGATCGGAATATGGCGGCGTCCCAATTCAGCCAGCAATTCGACAGAGGAGATTCCGGCGACTTCAGCGGCGCGTCCGAGTGACACGGCTTCCCGTTTGTAGAGGCCGATGGCGATGTCCACCACGGCGTCGCGCTCGTCCAGGGTGACATTGCCGAGCCGTTCTGTTGGAATCGTTAGAGTCATGCCTCTTTATCTCACAAAACGCGGCGATTTTCCAGCACGATGAGAAACCATGCGTGCGCGCCAAGACCCTTACTCTGCAGCGGGTTTGGGTTCGACGATGGGAATGGGTTTGAGCAGGTAGGTCAGCGCCTTGACGGCCAGTTCCATCATTAGAAACGGTTTGGCAATCAAATCATTGGCGCCGGCCAGGGACGATTGGGCGCGCACTTCAAACTTGGTCAGGCTGGTCACAAAAATGACCGGCGTCGCCTTGTTGGTGGGCAACTTGCGCAGTTCGCCGCAAAGTTCAAAGCCGTTCATGCCGGGCATTTCGGCGTCCAAGAAAATGAGATCGACCGCGTTCTCGCGCAGCAGGTTCAAGGCGGCGCGGGAATCTTCCATGGCGATGGAGCGCAGGTTGGACTTGGCCATGGCGACGGTGATGGTGCGGCGCGCGATCGGTTCGTCGTCCACCACCAAAACGAGCATGGATTGCGGAACCTCGCGGGGCGCCCGTTCCAGGTCCAGAAAAAGCATGTTCAGGCAGTCGGAAGCATGGGCAATGGTGCGCAGCACCGAGCTGGTCAATTGCTGCGGCTTCTTGTGCAGGTCCTTGATCAAAGCGTCCAAGGCGCCGGAAAGGTGCGAGATGCGGCTGAAGCCGGTGATGCCGGCCAGGCTGGCCAGCGAGCCGACGGCGGATTCCAAGCCAGGCAGGAGAGCGATTTGATCGGTGGTGTTTTTGCTCTTGATCAACGAGCCGACGCGGTCGCGCAACTCCGCCTGGATCTTGGGAGCGCGCCGGAGAAACTCCTGCCGGATTTCGAAGTGAAACGTGGCGCTGCCGGTAACTTCCTCCAACGGCGTAGCCGCCGGGGCGGTCGCCGGTTGGGCGGCGGGGGTGGCAGCCGGTTGGGCGGCGGGGGTGGCAGCCGGTTGGACAGCGGCGGGGGTGGAAGGCGGCGGGGTTGCCGCCGGGGCCGGAGCGGGGGCGGCTGGTTTGGTCAATTTCTGCGCCGAGGGCCGGGCAAAGACGGGCCGTGTGGTATGGGTTGTCCCTTCCGGATCCGGCTTGGCAAAAGTCGCGGTGTTGGACGTTGAACCTGGCGCGATCTTCTCCTTGGCAAACGATGGCAGGGTGATGGACGTTTTGACTTCGGCGCCAGCCAGCGGCATCGAAGAAACCGTCGTGGACGGCGTGCCGGCGGCCGGCTTGGGCTTGCGCGTGAAGAGTTGGGTCGCCTCTTCCCAGGGAGATTCGGCGGGCAGCATGCGGATGCCCGATCCGGGTGTGCCGTCGTCCACGGTCTGGGCCGCGTCCAATGCGTCAAACGGGCGAAACCCGGGCATGTCCCCGGCCAGCAACTGTTCCATCAATTCCAACGCCAGGTTCGGCGTGCAGTCCATTTTCGAAACGCACTTGTTCGCCCCCGCCTTCCAGGCTTCCACCGCCAGGTCGGGACGGTAAAAACTGGATACGACAAGAATGGGGGTGGATTTGAAGTCGGGCCAGGCCCGAATCTGGCGAATCACCTCCACACCATCCATTCCCGGCAATCCAATATCGACCTGCACGGCGTCGGGTTTGAAAGTCCCCATGAGATTGAGCGCGGCGGCGCCTTCCTCGGCCGTTTCCACCTGGTAGCCGGCAATCTCGAATTTGCGGCGATAGATCGAGCGGACGATCATCTCGTCCTCGACAATTAAAATCTTTTTCATCCCGTTAGATTATGAGCCGGGCAATTGACGGAGGTGATCCTGCACCGCATGGCGCAATAATTCAAGCGCGGAAACGGCCTCCGCCAGGGCCGCGTCCGCCCCATCCAAATGGCCTGCCTTGGCGCCTTGCTCCAGCTTGCGCAAGGGCGGCACGATGGCCGACAGGCCGCAAGCCAGGCTGGAGCCGGCCAGCTTATGGGCCAGGTGATTCACGTCCGCGATGGCGCCGCCTTGCACCGCTTGGCGCAGACTCTGCATGATCTGGTCGGCCTGGCCGAAATACATGTCCATCAATTCACGCAACAGCGAGGCATCGCCGCCGCAAGCGGATTGAAGCTGCTCGAAATCGATCAACGGAGCCGGATTGGATGAGGGGTCGGTGGAGTTCAATGGTGTTGGTATTCCTGCACGTAAGTGCCGAGTTTGTTACGGGTCATTTCCAAGTGACGGCGGGCCTGGTCAAACAGCGCTTCAACGTCACCGCCTAAACGGCCTTCTTTGCCGCGTCTTTCCAGTTCGCGCAAGGGCAGGACCATGGCCGACATGCCGCAGGCCAGGCTGGCCCCGACCAGTTTGTGGGCGAAATGGTCCACGTCCTTGGCCGAGCCGGAATTAATCGCGCCGCGCAACCCGTTCATCAAGTCGGTGGCCTGCGCGAAATAAAGCTCCACCAGTTCCTGCAGCATCTTCGGATCCTCGTTGGCGGCGGCTTCCAGCCGCTCCAAATCCACCAGCGCCTCCGCAGCGGGCGTGGCTGGCGCGGCCGCCGCCGGGCCCTGTTCCGGCTCCTTCCCCTGCGCCGCCGCCTCGCAGGCCCGTCCCAGCGCCGCGCGCAACTCGGAATCCTTGACGGGTTTGGACAAGTAATCATTCATGGAGGCTTCGATGCATTTCTCCCGGTCCCCCTGCATGGCGTTGGCCGTCATGGCAATGATGTAGGCGGGTTTGCGGCCGAGGGCCTTTTCGTGCTGGCGCACTTGCTGGCTGGCTTCGTAGCCGTCCATTTGCGGCATCTGGCAATCCATGAAAATAACATCAAAGGGCGCGCGGCGCGCCGCTTCCAGCGCCTCCACGCCGTTGGAAGCGACCTCGGCGGTCAGGCCCAGCTTGCGCAATTGCGCCACGGCCACCTTCTGGTTGATCAGGTTGTCCTCGGCCAGCAGGATGCGCAGGTTCGGCGGCAGGGGGCGCGCGGCGGCGGCCTCGTCCGCGGCCGACTTGAGCGGGGGGCTGCGCCTGCCTGTCAAACATTCGTAGAGCCGGGACTGCTTGACCGGCTTGACCAGGCAGGAGTCGATGCCCGCCTTTTCAAGCTGTTCGTCGTCCAGCAACTGGCCCAGGGACGTCAGCATGATCAGCCGGGTGCGCGTCAGCTTGGGGTCGGCCTTGATCACCTTGGCCAGCGTCACGCCGTTCATGCCCGGCATGTGCATGTCAAGCAGAACCACATCAAAATGGTCCGGGGTCGAATCCTGCAGTTTTTCCAGGGCTTCCTGGGCGGTGGCGGCGCAGGCCGCATGGATGCCCCAGACCTGCATCTGGTCCTCCAAAATCCGGCGGTTCGTGTCGTTGTCGTCCACGATCAGCACGCGCAAGTTGCCCAGGTCGGCGGGCGCGGCCGGGGTGGCGGCGGCGGCCTGCTGCTTCTCCAGCCGCGCCGTGAACCAGAAGGTCGATCCCTGGTTTGGTATGCTGGTAAAACCGATCTGGCCGCCCATCATCTCCACCAATTGCTTGGAAATCGCCAGGCCCAGCCCCGTGCCGCCGTACTTGCGGGTCGTGGAGCTGTCCGCCTGGCTGAAGACCTGGAAGAGCCGCGGCTGCACCTCGGCCGGGATGCCGATGCCGGTGTCGCGCACCTCGAAACGCAAATCCACGTAGGTGGCCGTTTCCGCCATGTTGGCCACCGAAACAATCACCTCGCCATACTCGGTGAATTTCACGGCGTTGCTGACCAGGTTGACAAAGACCTGGCGCAGCCGTCCGGGGTCGCCGCGCAGCCGGGTGGGCACGTCGGCCAGGACAAAGCCGGCCAGTTCGATGTTCTTGGCCTGGGCCGTCTCGGCCAGCAATTCCAGCGCGCCTTCGATGGTCTCCTGCAAATTGAAATCAATCGTCTCGAAAATGAGCTTCTTGGATTCGCCCTTGGAAAAGTCCAGCACGTCATTGATCAGGATCAGCAGGGATTCGGCGCTGCGCCGGATGGTTTCGGCGTACTCGTGCTGCTGCGACGACAGGCCGGTGTCCAGAAGCAGGTTGGTCATGCCGATGACGCCGTTCATCGGGGTGCGGATCTCATGGCTCATCTTGGCCAGAAACTCGCCCTTGGCCTTGACGGCGCCCTCGGCCTCGGTTTTGGCGCGGCGCAATTCTCCTTCCACCGTCTTGTACTCGGTCACGTCCTGGACGGTGCCGGCATGGCCCCCGCTCTTCTCGCTGTCGCCGGATTCATAGCGAATCGGGGCCGTGCGGCAGGAAACCCACCGGGTCTGGCCGCCGGGCGGGACCACGCGAAATTCCTGGGAAAACTCCTTTCGTTCCGCCAGGCAGCGGCTCCACTCCTCCAGCACCCGCGGCTTGTCCTCCGGGTAAATGGCGCGCGTCCACCCCTCGCGCAGGCTTTCCTCAAAACTCAGGCCGGAGATGGACAGCCAGCGCGAGTTGCAGTAAATCCACTGCCCCGCCGTGTCCGCCAGGAAGATGCCGTCGGGCGAGGATTCGCCCAGGGAGCGGAATTTGGCCTCGCTTTGCTGGAGGTGGGCCTGGATGTGCTTGTACTTGACGTTTTCCTGGTGCAGGGCGTCGATGTGCTCGGCCACTTCCTGTTCAATGGTCTCATGCAGGAGCTGCTGTTCGGCCTGGTTGAAGGCCATGCCGGAGGTCAGGCGCAGGCTTTCCCAAATCCACAGCGCCAGGATGGTGTCTTCAAACAGGACCCAGCCCGTAAACGCGACCCAGTTCCAGGGCGCGATTTGCGTTGCGCCAAAAACCGACTGGATCCAATGCATGCCTCCCACCCAACGGTCCGCCGCCACCACCACCGTGGCGGAGAGCAGGACCTTGACATCGCGATAGGAGGCCAGCGCGGCCAACGCGCCGAAAATGAAGAAATGGGTTTCAAAACCACCGCCGGTCAAATGGGTGAACAGGGCCGGGGTCATCATCTGGCCCAGCGCAATCACATGCCGGGTGTAGGCGCGGCCGGGGCTTCTGAGGGCAAGGTAGAGAGGCAAAAGATAAATCAGGCCGGCCAATTCCGTCGCGGCGCAGATCAGCCTCATGGGCCTTTCCGTGGGCCAAATCACCGGGGAAATCAGGGAAGCCGAGGCCATGGCGGCCAGCCACTCAAAAACAATCAGCCAGCCAAACATCCGGTCGGTCACTTGGAACGTGCTTTTCCGGAGGGCGTGGAATATCTTGTCGGCCCGCTCCTGGGCCGCATTTTCGAACGTTCTTTTTTGCTCAACGGAAGTCACAAAAGGATTTGTCGAGTCAAGTCAGATAGAGATAGCAGCACTTGGGCCCAATTGCAACACGTTTCTAAGATGCTGGCATGGAACAACTTACGAATTCAAATTACTGAGAAGCCACGCGGGGCCGGATTCTCAGTCCAAGCAAGGCCATTCGCAGCCCAATTCCGGCTTTTATCATCCCGGCGAAACCCGCTTCTTGGGGGCCTGCGCGCCTAAAAACCCGAAGGCGCTCAAAGGGCTTGCGGAATTTCATTCAAGCTGCTTATCATGCTGAACGTAAAGCGCTTATGCCCTTGACGGCCGTCAATCGCGATCGGGTTGGCGAACTCCATCGGCTGGGCGTGTTTAGTGGAGCCGGTTTGCGGAGAGGTTTGTTGTCATTGCGCCAAACCCAACCACCTCTGATTCAATAAGTTATGCCTGTAAAGATCAAAATCCGCATTGTTGCGACTGGCATGGCATTTGCAAACCAAGCAGGCGTGATAGTCGTGCAGACACGCTCTACGAGTCGGAATGGTTTGGATGAAATGCGCAAATGAAAACAGTGAAATACTCAGAAAATGCTTCAGCCGCGAAACGCCCGGAATTTTCCACGTGCATGAAGGGGATGATCCCCGCCCTTTTGGGCTTGTTGCTATGGGCCGCGCCAGCGGTCCGGGGCCAGGATTTTTACAGCACAAACGCCGACGGCAGCGTTTATACCTGCAACACGAACGCCGACGGCAGTGTCACGATCGATGCTTACGCCGGGCCTCCTTGGGCGGTGACGATTCCGACCAACATCAACGGCATGCCAGTGACCACCATCGGCGATGGGGCCTTCCAATACAGCAGCGCCTTGACCAGCATCACCATCCCCAATGGCGTCACCAGCATTGGAGACAACGCGTTCGAATTCTGCACCGTCCTGACCAGCGTCACGATTCCCAGCAGCGTCGCCAATCTCGGGGAGGAAGCCTTTTATGACTGTCCCAACCTGACCAGCATCACCATCCCCAATGGCGTCACCAGCATCGGGGACTGGGCGTTCGCCGAGACCGCCCTGACCGGCGTCACGGTTCCCGCCAGCGTTACCAACATCGGAGTGGGCGTCTTTGACGATGCCACCTTGGCGGCAATAACGGTGAGTGCGCAAAACGCGGCTTATAGCGGTACGAACGGAATACTGTTCAACAAAACTCAAACCGTCCTCCTTGAATTCCCGGGAAGTAAAGACGGAATTTACATGATCCCCGCCGGCGTGACGAACATCGGGGATTACGCCTTCGACCGCTGCACCAACCTGAACGGCGTGACGATTCCGGGCAGCGCCATCAGCATCGGGGACAATGCATTTCGAAATTGCTACTTTCTCACCAACGTCACCATCTCTAATGGTGTCACGAGCATTGGTGCGCTGGCTTTTGACAATTGCACCAATCTGACCCAAATCAGGATTCCCGGCAGTGTCTCCAGTATTGGAGATGGCGCGTTCGCTGCCACCGCCTTGATCTGCGTCGCGATCCCCGGCAATGTGACCAACATCGGAAACTTCGCGTTCGCCTTGTCCAGCCTCAACTGCGTCACGGTCCCGGGCAGTGTCACCAATATCGGAATGGATGCCTTCTATTCCTGCACCAACCTGCTCAGCGCCTATTTCACGGGCAACGCTCCTCCTTCCGTTGGGGCGGATGTGTTCCTTAATGACACCAACACAACGGCCTATTATTTTCCGGGCGCCAGCGGCTGGAGTAACACTTTTTGGGGGTATCCGTCAGGTCCTCCAGCCGTGCCGTGGACCCCGCTGATCCAGGCCGGCAACCCCGGCTTTGGCGTCACGTCCAGTCAATTTGGATTCAACATCACCACGCCCTTCAACAGCAATCTCACCATCGTGGTGCAAGCCTCCACCAACCTGGCCTGTTCCCCCTGGTTTCCGCTCCAGACCGTCACACTGACCAACGGTTCGTACCATTTCAGCGATCCGCTGCCAGGCAACGTCGTCAGCCGGTTCTACAGCCTGGGCCTGCCGTGCGCGCAGTGTGGCGGCACCCTGGAAGGGATGATCGGCCCCTCGAATGCCGTGAACGCGGGAGCGCAGTGGCAGGTGGATGGCGGCGCGTGGCAGGGCAGTGGAACAATGGTTGAACTGCCCGCAGGCATTCATATCGTCCAGTTCGGCAATATCGTCGGATGGAACCCGCCCACCAACCAAATCCTTATCATCACCAATGGATTTATGACAATAGCCACCGGGAATTACACGGTACAAGGCGGCACCCTGCAAGTGACCATAACTCCTCCCGACGCAGTGAGCGCGGGAGCGGAGTGGCAGGTGGACGGCGGCGACTGGGAGACCAACGGAACAACAGTCGGGTTGCCGGCGGGTCCCCACAATATCCAGTTCACGAACCTTGCCGGATGGAACACGCCGTCAAACCAAATCGTCACCATTACTAATGGATTTGCCACGACAGCCATGGGAACCTACACGCAGCTATTTTTTGATGGGTTCACATACGCGGTCAACGCCGGGGCCGTCACCATCACCGGTTACACTGGGTCTGGCGCGGCCGTGACCATCCCATCCTCCATCAACAGCCTGCCTGTTACGAGTCTTGGACAAGGTGTCTTCCAAAACGACTCCAACTTGGTTTGCATCACGATTCCGGCTTGCGTCACCAACCTGGGGCGCGGCGCGTTCTCCAATTGCACCAACCTGGCCGGCGTCTATTTCTATGGCAACGCCCCTGCGGATAATGCGCTCGTGTTCTTTGGCGACACTAATGCGGTGGGCTACTATCTGCCCGGCACGACGGGCTGGGGCCAGTTGTCCAGCGACACTGGTCTTCGGACGACAGAGTGGATGCCGCAATTGCAGAGCAGCAGCGCCGGCTTTGATCCCACGTCCGGTCAATTTGGATTCAACATCACCACCCCCAACAACAGCAATCTCACGGTCGTGGTGCGAGCCTGCACCAACCTGACTTCTTCCCCCTGGTTTCCGCTCCAGACTGTCACACTCACCAACGGTTCGTACTTTTTCAGGGACCCGATGTCAAGCAATGTCGTCAGCCGGTTCTACAGCCTCGGCCTGCCGTGCGCGCCGTGTGGCGGCACCTTGGGAGGGATGATCGGCCCCTCGGATGCCGTGAACGCGGGAGCGCAGTGGCAGGTGGATGGCGGCGCGTGGCAGGGCAGTGGAACATTGGTTGAACTGCCCGCAGGCATTCATACCGTCCAGTTCAGCAATATCGCCGGATGGAACCCGCCCGCCAACCAAATCGTGACCATTACAAATGGATTTGTGACAACAGCCACCGGAACCTACACGCCACAAGGTGGCACCCTGCAAGTGACCATAACTCCTCCCGAGGCTGTCAGCGCGGGAGTGGAGTGGCAGGTGGACGGCGGCGTCTGGGAGACCAGCGGAGCAACGGTCGCGTTGCCGCCAGGCCCCCACAATATCCAGTTCACGAACCTTGCCGGATGGAACACGCCGTCAAACCAAATCGTCACCATGACCAACGGAATTGCGACGGCCGCCATGGGAACCTACACGCTGCAAATCTTTGATGGGTTCACAGGCGCGGTCAACGCCGGGGCCGTCACCCTCACGGGTTACAGCGGGCCGGATGGGACCGTGACCATCCCATGCGCCATCAACGGCCTGCCCGTTACGAGCATTGGACAAGGTCTCTTCCAAAACGACCCCAACTTGATCTCCATCACGATTCCTGCTTGCGTCACCAACCTGGGGACCGGCGCGTTCAGCAACTGCCCCAATTTGGCCACCGTCTATTTCTATGGCAACGCCCCTGCGGTTGGTGCATCCGTGTTCTCTGGCGACACCAACGCGGTGGGCTATTATTTGCCCGGCACGACGGGTTGGAGCCAGTTGTCCGGCAGCACCGGCCTTCGGACGACACTGTGGATGCCCCAATTGCAGAGCTCCGGCGCCGGCTTTGGCATCGTCTCCAATCAATTTAGATTCAATATCACGTGGGCAAGCAACACGGTCGTTGGGGTGGAAGCCTGCACAAATCTTGCCAGCTCCGGCTGGACCCGCCTCCAAACCGTCACTCTCACCAACGGTTCCTACTACTTCAGCGAACCCCTGCAAACGAATAGTTCCGGTCGTTTCTACCGCCTAATCTCGCCTTGAGGCGCGCCCGGGAACCTGGGGAGATCAGCGTGCAAAAGCATGGCGACACCCTGCGACTCCTTTGACGTTCACTCGTTCGAGGCGATCAGCTTGAGCAGTCCGGGAAAGCGCCGGTTGAGCTCCTTGGCTCGCAGGGACGTCATGCATTTGGCGCCCTCGACCCGGGTGGGGACCAGGCCCGCTGCGCGCAAGCTCTCAAAGTGATGCGACACGGTGGCTTTGGACACCGTCAGCCGAAACTCGTTGCACGCCAGGGACCGTCCCTTCGCCTGGATGACCCGGTTCGGATTGGCGCTTGGGATTTGCCGAACCGCATCGTGATGGCACCGTTGACCCGGCAGCGCGCGGGCGGGGAGCGGGTTCCCACACCCCCATGGCCGAATACTACCAACAGCGCGCTTCCGCCGGCCTGATTATTTCCGAGGCGACATCGGTCACTCCGATGGGCGTCGGCTACACGGACACGCCCGGCATCTGGTCCGCGGCGCAGGTGGACGGTTGGAAAGGGGTGACCCGGGCGGTCCACGCCGCCGGCGGCCGAATCTTATTGCAGCTCTGGCATGTCGGCCGCATTTCCGACCCCCTGTTTTTGAATGGAGCCTTGCCGGTGGCACCGAGCGCGATTGCCGCCGCCGGCCACGTCAGCCAGGCGCGCCCCTTCAAGCCGTTTGTCACTCCCAGGGCGTTGGAGTTGGAGGAGATTCCGGGGATTATCGCGGCCTATCGCAAAGGCGCCGGCAATGCGCAGTTGGCCGGCTTTGACGGCGTGGAAATCCACGGCGCCAACGGCTATCTGCTCGATCGATTTCTCCAGGACAAAACGAATCATCGCACCGACGCCTATGGCGGCCCGATCCAGAATCGCGCCCGATTGCTGCTGGAAGTCGCGGACGCCGTGGTCTCCGTCTGGGGCCCGGATCGCGTTGGAATGCACCTTGCGCCGCGCGGCGATATGCATGACGTGGGCGATTCCGACCTTTTGGCGACATTTACCTATCTGGCTCGCGCACTGGGAAAGCGCCGCCTTGCGTTTATCTGCGCCCGGGAATCGCTGGGCTTCGGCCGCCTTGGGCCGCAATTGAAAGCGGCTTTCGGCGTACGCTTCATCGCCAATGAGCAATGCACCCTGGAAACCGGCAATCGACTCCTTGCGGTGGGTGAAGCGCACGCCGTCGCCTTTGGCAAGCCGTTTATAGCCAATCCGGACTTGCCTGAACGGTTTCGCCGCAACGCGCTGCTCAACGAGCCTGACCCGTCCACGTTTTACTCCAGCGGCCCCAAAGGCTACAACGATTACGCGGCGCTCCATCCTGGGTGACCTCGCGCCGCAATATGGACGCCCCGCGGAGCGGCCTTCAATGGTTTGATCCTTCCGCCGCTCTTGAGCCTGAAACTTGGCGCCGGGGCGCGAGAGCGCATCCCGCGTCCCCTCCGTACATGCAAAAGGCAGGATTTGCATCCTGCCTTTTGGTCTGTAAAAACCGATTAGGCCTCAGTCAAACAACGGCCCCTTACTTCGACTGCTTCCAGCGCAGAAGACCCAAGCCCATCAGGGTGACGCCCAGCAGCGAAACCGTCGCGCCGCCATCCGGAACCGTGATTTGGTGGAACGATTGTTCAACAAAGGATACGGACGTAGTCGTATAGGGACTCAACGAGCTGATCGAGATGTCCTTCACCACATCCAACTCGTTCTGCGGAGGAACAATGTAGGGTTGCTCGTAGGGGCCAATGGTCCAAGGACCGGCGCTGATAAGACCGGTGCCTACGGTGGTCGTTCCGACAACAGGCCCGCCTGGTACCCTGACGGTTTCCACAATCCCCACGTTGCCAATCCCAGTCAGTATCGGTGATATCGAGCCAGCGTAGTCCTGGTCAATCCAATTGATCGTCCCGGACGTAGCTCTGACGGTGTAACCCAACTCGAGATCTCCTGAGGCCGCCGTGGCTAAAGAGATTACAGACATGTTGCCTGCCCACTGCAGGTAATACACGCCGCCGGAGTAGGTGGCTGTCACAGTGATTCCAGACGCGCTAAAGCTGTTGAGCCCACTCTCGCTATCTGTGAACCCGCTGAATATTTTGTCGCCAACTTCAAGATAATTCCCGGTGCCAGCCAGTTGATTCAGAGTGGCTGTGGTGCCCAGATCACCCACCGCAGTAGCGCTTGCCAGCCCCGTGCCGCACAACAGCCCCGCAGTCACCAAGCCCAATGTTTTGATTGTTTTCATTATTAAATTTGCCTTTCTTTGTTTGTGATTGCCCAAACAGTTTTTACCAACGAACGTTTTGTATGCAATGCGCGTGCCAAGAGTTTGCAATTGCATTTCGACGTTTGAAAACCGCATATAAGTGGCTTTCCATAAGGCGTTTACCTATTCAACATTTTTCCGCTCCCTCCTGCCGCTTGCGCCCGGCACGGCTTAAACCGTAAACGATTCCGACAGCTTGGCCGCTCTCACCGAACCAAAACTATCGTAAATAGCTTGTTATAAGCATCTTATGCGTCAATTCCGGATTCGTAAAGTCTTTCGACAGGGCTAACAGTCGATTGAAAAGTCTCACAAATCGTTGCCTCTTAGAATGTTACAAATACAACGCCGCCTTCACACCGGTTTGATTCACCAGTCCGGGCCTAATCCAGCCCGCAAGCCTTGCGCGCCCGGCCAAGGACCTCTGTGGCGAGCGTCCGTGCCTTGGCGGCGCTCTCTTTGAGCACTTGTTCGACGTAATCTTTGTTGGCTGCCAACTCGGCGCGTTTGGCGCGGGCCGGGGCGAAGTAATTCCAATAATCCTCGAAGAGCTTCTTTTTCAGATCGCCGTAGCCCAAGCCGCCCGCCCGCAGGCGGTCTTCGTAATCCCTGGCCGTGCCGGGGTCCGCCACCAGCTTGAGCAACTGGATGGCCAGGTTTTTCTCCGCATCCGGTTTTGGTTCCTGCGGCGTCCGGCTGTCCATGACCAGGCCCATCACTTTTTTGCGCAAGGACTTTTCCTCGCCAAAAATCTCAATCGCGTTCCCGTAGCTCTTGCTCATCTTCTGGCCATCCAGGCCCGGCACGACGGCTGTGTCCTCGCGAATCCTCGGTTCGGGCAGAATAAAGGTTGTCCCGTAGGCCTCGTTGAACTTGATGGCAATGTCGCGCGTGACTTCCACGTGCTGCTTTTGGTCGCGCCCGACGGGCACGATGTTCGAATCGTAAATCAGGATGTCGGCCGCCATCAGCACCGGATAGGCCAGTATGCCGTGATTGGGGGAAAGGCCGCGGGCGATTTTGTCCTTGTAACTATGGCACCGCTCCAGCAGGCCAATGGGCGTGACGGTGGTCAGCAGCCAGGACAGCTCCGTCACCTCCGGCACGTCGGATTGCCGGAAGAGCAGCGCCCTCTTGGGGTCCAGGCCGCAAGCCAGGAAATCCAGCGCCACGTCCCAGGTATTGCGCCGCCGCTGTGCCGCGTCGTAGAGCGATGTCATCGAATGATAATTGGCGATGAAATAAAGCGCCTCGCCCTGCTCCTGCAACTCGATGGCCGGCTTCATCATGCCAAAGTAATTCCCCAGATGCAGCGCCCCTGAAGGTTGAATGCCGGATAAAATTCGCATCCGCCCAGTAAAACAACTCCCGCCGGCCGGCGCAAGTTCAAGGATGCGGTTTGGAAGCGGGATCGAAAGGCGCGTCCGGCTTTGGCGGGTTCCGCGCGGTGAAATCAGCCAGCCATCGTTGCGCCTCGCTGCGCAGCCTCTCACGCTCTTCCGGGTCAAGCCCGCGCGGATCGAACCGCAGGCCGCGGTGCAGATGGAAAATCCGGCGCAGCCGGTCCGAGCCTGGAAAGGCCAGTTCCAATCGTTGCTGCCAGGAAAGCAGCGGCTCGTTGGAGAGGCGGGAGAGTTGGGCGGATTCCAGTTTGCGTTCGATCAGGTATAACTCCGAATCCAGCCCCGGCCAGGCGGGCGGCGCCGGGGCCTGGAGCGCGGCGGAGTGCGGGCGGCGGCGGCGTTGTGTGAACAGAATCCGGCCGATCAGGTAGAGAATCAACGGGACCAGCAGCCACGTCGTGTAATGGGCGAAGGAAGTCTTGCTCCAGCGCCATTTGGAGAACTGGAAATACAAATTGGACAACGTGTCCGATGCGGGTTCCCACCAGGACGTCTGCGCCTGCGCCCTGTCCCGGATTCCAGGAGTGGTATCGACCTGCTCCCAAATCCCCCTGTTATTATTGGTGACGCAGGCCAGCGCCCAGGCGTGCGCGTCCCGCGCCCGCACCAGGCAGGTGTCGCCGTGCCGGGCGGAGTCCCGCACCAGGTAGCCGGTCGCATAGCGCGCCGGCACGCCGGCCTGGCGCAAGAGCAGCACGGTCGCGGTGGCAAAATACTCGCAATGTCCCCGGTGCGACTGGGTGAGGAAATACCTCAAGGGGTCCCGATGCCGCGGCACATTTAACGAATAAGCAAAGCGCGTCGCGAAATACCGTTCGACGGCGCGGATCTTTTGCCGGTCGCTTGGCATCTCATCCAGCTTCAGGTCCTCCACCACTTTTCGCATTGTCCATCGCTCCGTTTCCGGCACCCACTTGTCCCGCTCGCACGGCGGCGAATCGAAGGAGCGGCCCGGCCCAAAGAAGGCCCGCATCTCCAGCAACCCCGGCCCGTTGTCCATCCGCGCCATGCCCAGGCGGTTGGTGCCCACCTCCGCCGGCCCGTTGTCAATAGCAATTTCATACGTGCCGTGGGGCAGGGGCAGCACCCCCTTGCCGCCGTCGTAGTAGGCGGCAATCGCCACCTCGCTCGACACCGCGTTGGAGGGCAGCAATGGGTAGGTGTCGTTGCTGCGCGCGGCGATGGCGATGAAATCGTTGTTGGTCACCAGCCAGGTGCCTCTCCGGTAGGCGTCCCAAGTCGCTTCGCACAGCCGCGGCGGCACGAATGCCCCCGGCTGGGCACGGAGGCGCAGAACGATCTTTCCAGACAGCGCGATCCGCCCCGCCACGCCGATTCGGGTCTGGCATTCCCGCGAATCCGGCGGCTGCCGGAACAGTTCCGCCAGCCAGGTGCCCAGGACGGTCTCCATCTCCGTCTGCATGGAACGCAATTGCCGGTGGGTAAAGTCGCCCGCCGCCACCGCCAGCGCCGCCAGCACCAGCCAAACGGCCAGCGAAACGCGCCGCGGCCGGGTGCCGGCCAGGGCCCACACCACCAGCAGGGTGATGCCGGGATAAAAAAAGGCGTTGGGCTGTATCGAGGCGCTGGCCGCCAGCAGACAGAGGGCAAAGCAGCAATAAGAGATGTTATAGGATTTAAGGGCGGCCGGACTGTCGGGGGAGCGGCGCAGCAGCCACCAAAAGACACTCAAAGGCATCTGGGCGCGGTTCCCATAGGCCTGCGCCAGCATCAGCGGGCAAAAGCAGACCGGCAGCCATTCCGCCAGCTCGAAAATGAAATATCCCCGGTTCTCTTCCGTGGAATACAACAGCAGCGCCGCCCCCATCAGCAAGGCCCAGCACAGGTCGGCGATACGATTGAGGTCGGCGTTGGAAAACTCCCAGCGTGTGCGTGTCAGGCGCGCGCCCTCCACCGCCGCCGCCAGCAGGGCGCCCCACAGCACCATGCCGTTTTCCCAACCCCAGAAAAGCAGCGCGCCACCCATGAGCAACGGGGGGGTTCTCATAACGCCGCCAATTTCTCCGCCATGCGCCCCGCCGGGAGCGTGTGAAAATTCCCCGGCTGCGCCGCCATGGGACCGGGCGGCAGTTCCTCATCGTCGGGCGTGACGACCAGCACCCGCAACGGCACCCCGCGCGACATCAAGGCATTGACCAGCCGGTGGCGCGGCTCGTCCCAGCGCAGAAAAACGCAAAGGCACCCGCTCAGAGTGCCGGCGTGGCTGAGCACCAGGCCCTCCAGGGCGGCGAAATCCTCCTCCTGGCACATCTGCACCGAGGCCAGCACTTCCAGCACGCGGTCGATATGGCCCACCCCGCGCCCGCTGGTGAAGCAATAGGCCTCGGGGCCGACAAACATCAAGTCCAGCAACGAATCCTGGTTCTGCACCGTGTATGCCAGCGAGGCGGCGACCGAAACCGCTCCCTCGAACAATTCCTCCTCGGCCGGCCCTCCGAACGTGTCCAGTACCAGCGCGTGCCGGACAAAGAATTCGTCCTGGTATTCTTTGACGATCGGTTTGCCCAGCTTGGCGAAGCTTTTCCAATGCATCCGGCGCAAGGGGTCGCCCGGCCGGTATTCCCGCAACGCAATGAACTCCTCCGATTCGCCGACCGATGAGGCCAGGGAGACCCCGCCCAGTTGATACTTCATGGAACCGGGCAGGTCGAAGCCCGGAATGGCGTAGCGCTTGGGCAGGATCAACAGCGATTGCTCCTCGGGACTCGTGCGCAAGGATCGGAACAACCCAAACGGGTCCGGACAAGCCACGGTCATTCCGGTCAGGCGCAGCACGCCGCGCCGCAACGGCATCATCTCCATCTCCACCTGGCACTCCGCCCCGCGCGGCAGGTCCGGCACGGGCTGTTCCGGGATGTGGGCGCGCCGGTTGCGGGCCACCAGCCAGCGCCAGCGGTAGATGCCGTAGGTGCGGTCCCACCAGTTGCGCGTTTCTTCGCCGGGCTCGGGCGTCGAGGCAAATTCGTGAAAGGTCGGGCGCGGGTCCGGCAATTCCTCGATCAGTTGCAAGGCCCGGGCGGCGCGGCGCGAGCGGTTCCGCGCCAGCACCCGGTAGCGTAGCCGTTCGCCCGCCGCGCCGAACTTGGGCAGGATGCGCCGCAGCTCCAGCTTGGGCCGTCCAAACGGGGTGCAGGCCGCGCTGACCAGCAGCACGCACCCCAACAGCGCGAACGTTTTGTAACATTGCGAGGCGTTGACGTCCGCGCCGAATGTCGCGGCCGCGAGCGTCCCGCCCACCACCAGCCAGCCCGCCAGGGTGATCCGCCGGTCAAAGCGGCGCGTGATGGAGGCAAAAGTGTGGTAATTGCGGTGGAGGTAGCGTTTGAAAAATGTTTCCCTCCGGTTCAACACGCGGCCCCTGGCCGGACGCCGCCCGCCCCGCCCCTTCATCCACTTTCGCAATGGCGCAAGCATACCAGCCGCCCCCGCGACTCAGACCGGCACGGGCACTTTCTTGACAATCTCCTCCACCACCTGCCGCGGCGTCAGGCCGGAGAACTTGGCCTGCGGCTCCAGCACCAGCCGATGCGCCATGACCGGCACCGCGATCTCCTGCACGTGCTCCGGGTTGACAAATTCCTGGCCGTCGAACAACGCCAGCGCCTGCGCCACCTTCATCAGCGCAATCGAGGCCCGCGGGCTGGCCCCCAGTTCCACCCCCGGCGCCGCGCGCGTGGCCCCCGCCAGCTTGACCACGTAATGCTTCAATTCCTCGCTGATGCGGATGCTCTGCGCCCCTTCCCTCAACCGCATCACGTCCAGCATCGTCGCGCACGCCTGCACGCTTTCCACCGGATGCCCCGCCGCCTGCGCCGTCAACACCGCCACTTCCTCCGACGGACTGATGTAGCCCAAATCAAATTGCATGGCGAACCGGTCCATCTGCGCCTCTGGCAACGGATACGTCCCGCGAAACTCGATGGGGTTCTGCGTCGCAACCACAAAAAACAGGTGCGTCAAGGGCCGCTTCACCCCGTCCACGCTCACCTGGTTCTCCGCCATCGCCTCCAGCAACGCCGATTGCGTCCGGGGCGAGGCGCGGTTGATTTCATCGGCCAGCACGATGTTGCTGAAGACCGGCCCTTCATGGAACGAAAACGTCTGGTCGCGCTGGTTGAAGACCGAGACGCCGAGGATGTCCGACGGCAGCAGGTCGGGGGTGAATTGGATGCGTTTGAAATCAGCGTCGATGGAGCGGGCCAGCGCCTTGGCCAGCGTCGTCTTGCCCGTCCCCGGATAATCCTCCAGCAGCACGTGCCCGCCGCTGGCCAGCGCGGCCAGCAACCGCCGCGTCGCCACCGCCTGGCCGTGCATGACCGACCCGATGCTGGCCGAGATCTTCTGGTAAATCATCCGGGCGTCCGCCAGGGTGGCATCCGACGGAGCGCCGCCCGGCGGGGATGGCTTGGAGAAACCTGCGGCGGCGCCCGCGTCCCGCACGGTCCTTGCGGCGGCGCCTGTTCCCGTAATTGTGGCGGAAGGATTCACACCATATACGTTACGTCATTTGTTCATTTTCCCTTGAATCCCCCCCCTTGGCAAGTGCATTCGCGGCCAAGGGCGTGCCCTGCGGCGAAAAACCCCCGGCCCACAAACGTCAAAAACGCCGCCGCCTCCTCCTTTTCCTTGAAGCGCCGCAACCAATTGCCAAAAAGGCCCTTACGCATCAGCGCCCGGGCCGCCGCCGTGAAAATCACTCGTCAGGACGGAAGACCCCTATAGAATGGGCGGCCATGAGCAGGCGCGCCATGGCCCATCTGAGTTCCGATCCTGTGATGTCGGATTTGATTGACAGGATCGGGCCGATCCGCCTGCGCCCGCGGCGCCTCCCCCCCTTTCAGTCTCTGGCCCACGCCATCGTCCACCAGCAACTCAACAGCACGGCCGCCGGCGCCATCTTCGAACGCTTTAAAATGCTCTTCCCCGACGATGCCTTCCCCGACCCCGCCCGGGTCGCCAGGACTTCTGTGGAGCGTTTGACCAAGGCGGGCCTCTCCCGTCCCAAGGCATCCTATATTATTGACCTGGCCAGGCGTTGCAACGCGGGTCTCCTGCCCGGCGTCGGTGACTGCGATTCGCTCAACGACGAAGAGATCATCGCCGCGCTCACGGAAGTCAAGGGCGTCGGGCGCTGGACGGCGGAGATGTTTCTCATTTTCAATCTGGGCCGGCCGGATGTCCTGCCCGTTGACGACCTGGGCGTGCGCCGGGGCTATCAAATCGCCTGCAAGAAGCGCGCCCTGCCGGAGCCGGAAAAGCTGGCCCGATACGGACTGCGCTGGGCCCCGCATCGCACCCACGCCGCGTGTTACCTGTGGCGGGCGGTTGATGCCGCCGCCAATCCCAATTGGTAACCTGGCAACGTGGGCCGCATCCTTGAAAACGGCCCGGGGCGCTTGTTGCCAGATGGCAAAGGAAAGTTTCAAGCGGCGGCGGAATGCCGCGCATTTTCCCGGGGCCGGCGCTGCCGCGGCTTGTCTCGAAACGTCCTTTGCGGCGGCTTCCGCCCCAGGCCCTTGAAGAACGTGTAGCAAAACACCCCGTCCCTTTCCGCCGCCCGATACAAGCCCGCCACGCCGTTGTCAAACATACGGGGTTCGATCAGTCCCGCCCCAATGGCCGCTCCGCGCACCCCCTCGATCATGGCGGTGAATGTCTTCTTCGTAAATCCCTCCACCAGCCCGGGTTTGCTCGAATCCACATAGACCATGCGGGGCGAGACGCAAACCGATTCATAGCCCGCGGCCCGCAGCAACGGGTAAAGCTCCCTCCCGATCATGGCGTTGCCGCCGGCCTGCCGCTGAAGTTTGACTTGACATTCAATGGCCCGGTGCGCCGCGGCGTTGTCGGGATGAAAAAACACCGACCCGTGGTCCCCTTCGATCACCGTGACGCTGCCGCCCGGCTTCAAATGGCCTTGGAGAATTTGCAGCGCCCGGACGGGCCGGGAAAGATGCTCCAGCACGAAACAGACGAAAATATGGTCGAAAACGTTCCGGCCATAGGGCAGATCGAGCATGTCCGCCTGTTGAAAATGGACGTTGCCCAGGCCCGCCGCCGCCGCCTTTCGCCGCGCTTCCTTGAGCGAAGGCCCGGAAATATCCACCGCGGTAATCATGGCCCCGGGACTGTTCCGCGCCAGGGTGACCGTTTGCGCCCCGACGCCGCACCCGGCCTCCAACACCCGGCTCCCCGGCGGATAGCGCGTGTCGCAGTGCAGCAACTCGGACAGTGTCGAGGCCTGGTCCTGCAGACGCAGGTTTTCCCGGGGATCGTATCCGTGAATATATTTCTTGCTCATGTTTCCGCCCTCTCGGCAGACCGGCACACCCATACCATGTCGGCCAGGCGATGGAAAGAACGGCCTCGCTCCCGCTTCTTTTTAAATCCTGAAATGATTGCTTTAAGTCCGGCAGCCGGTTACTTTGGCCGCGTCAAAACACAATTGTAATGCTTGGCACCTTAAATCCGGGGGAAGAGGCCCAGTTGCGGCAGACGATTGAGATGTTTGAAGTCATCACTCAATCCCAGCCGCAGGACTATCAGTCGCTGGAAATTCTCAAGGAAGCCTATCTCAAGCTCAACTTGGAAAAAGAGGTCGTCCTGACCTCCAAACGCATCGCCCAAGCCTACGTGCAATTGGGCCAGTTGTCCTCCGCCATCCTCGAATACGAGACCATCCTGCAGCGCCATCCCGAAGACCGCGATGCCATGGCCGCCATGGCCCAGATCGAAAGCAAGGCCAACAACCTCACCGCCCCCCAGCCGGCCGAAATGGAGCATCCCCTCAAGGGCCAGACCGTCCTCGCCAAAAAGGGCGCCGGCCCGGCCGCACAGCCGGAGGTCGATGACGGCCGCGGGCCCATGCACAAGTTCTTCGTGCAGAGCAAGCTCATTACCGATGGCGATTTCCAGTCCTGCTGGCCCAATCCCGACTTGACCGCCCCGCCCTCCAAGACCGTCGAGCCGTTCATTCAGAATCTGGCCGAACGCCAGATCATGCCCTTGGACAAGTCCCTCAAACTGCTGGCCGATCGCTCCCGCCTCGCCTACATCCCCCTGGACCGATACGAGATCGACATGGATTTGGTGCGCACGGCGCCACGCCTGGCTTGCCAGCGCTGGTGCGTCATGCCGGTGGACCGCATGAGCAAAACCCTGATGATCGCCACCGCCAATCCCTTCAACAAACAAGCCGTCTTGGACCTGGAGGAATCGAGCAAATACAGGCTCCTCTGGCTTCTGGCCTCCCCCACCGATTTGCTCCGCATCCTCGGCAAAGCCCTGCGCTGATCCCCATGACCCCCGTCAAAACACTCGGAGAACGCATCGCTGAGGCCCTGGTCGAGGACGGCCTGTTGACAGCGCAACAGGTCGAGGAACTGCTGGAGAAGCAAAAGAAGGAAGGCACCCGCTTCCTCAAGCTCGTGGTGGAGAAAGCCTACATCACGGAAAACGACCTCGTCGTGGCCATGGGCCGGGTCTTGAACACACCCCCCATCAACGTCAACCGCCTCATGGTCCCGCCCGACCTGGCCGACTTGGTCCCGCGCGACATGGCCGCCAATTACAAGGTCCTGCCCGTCGCCCGCCTGGGCAACAAATTGTTCCTGGCCATGGCCGACCCCCTCAACGTCCTGGCCGTGGACGATGTCAAGCGCATGACCAAGCTCGAGGTCTCCCCCATGATCGCCTCCGAAAAGGCCATCCTGGACCGCCTGGCCAACCTCGACACCTCCCGCACCGGCACCATGGAAGACATCATCCAGGACGCCGCCAAAAAGGCCGAAGCCGAAGCCGAAGCCGAAAGCCTGGAGATCACGCAGGAAGCCGCCGATGTCCTCAATGTGGCCGAGTTGGGCGCCCGCGCCGAGGAGGCCCCCGTCATCAAGCTGGCCAACCTCATCCTCGTCCAAGCCATCAAAGACCGCGCCAGCGACATTCACATCGAGCCTTTCGAAAACATGGTGCGCCTGCGCTACCGCATCGACGGCAGCCTCCTGGACATGCCCCCTCCCCCTAAAGCCATGCAGGTCGCCCTGGTCTCCCGCATCAAAGTCATGAGCAGCCTCGACATCGCCGAGCGCCGCCTCCCCCAGGACGGCCGCATGCGCGTCCGGGCCGGCGGGCGCGACATCGATCTGCGCGTTTCCTTCCTCCCCACCGTCCACGGCGAAAAATGCGTCCTGCGCGTCCTCGACAAATCCAACCTCTCCGCCAGCATGGACAAGCTGGGCATCGACGCCGAAACTTTCACCCGCTTCAAAGCCGCCGTGGACGCCCCCCACGGCCTGATCCTGGTCACCGGCCCGACCGGCTCCGGCAAGACCACCACCCTCTATTCGGCCCTCAACGAACTCAACGGCCCCCAATACAACATCGTGACCGTCGAGGACCCGGTCGAGTTCCAGCTCCCCGGCGTCAACCAGGTGCCCGTCAGGAAGGAAATAGGATTGACCTTCGCCAACGCCCTCCGCTCCATTCTCCGCCAGGACCCCGACATCATCATGATCGGCGAAATCCGCGACACCGAGACGGCGGAAATCGCCGTGGAATCGGCCCTCACCGGCCACCAGGTCTTGAGCACCATGCACTGCAACGACGCCGCCGGCGCCATTTCCCGCCTGGACGACATGGAGATTGCGCCCTTTCTCATTTCCTCCTCCGTCATCCTGGCCTGCGCCCAGCGCCTCATGCGCAAGGTTTGTCCCAGTTGCAAGGAGCCGGTGGATTACCCGGAGAAAATGTTCAAGGACCTGGCCATTGAACTCAGCCTCTTCCAAGGCAAGACCCTGTTCCGCGGCCGCGGCTGCGAGCGCTGCAAAAACTCCGGCTACTCCGGCCGCATGGCCATCATCGAAGCCATGACCATGACCGATGAAATCCGCAAGCTGGTCATCAAACGCGTCGGCGCCCAGGAGATCTCCAAACTCGCCATCGAGCAAGGCATGAAAACCCTCCGCCGCGTCGCCTTGGAAAAAGTGGGCGAAGGCCTTTCAACCCTGGAACAGACCCTCCTCCTCACGGCGGCCGAATAACGAGCCTGCCCGCTACCCCCCAACCGGGAGGGGCGAGCGCCCGCGCATTAGTGTCCAGCTAATCTGGGGGGCACCCATACGAAAGGCTTGATTTTGCCGCGGATTGTTGAGGTGGGCCGTGTTATCGACATGGAGGACAAACGGGGA
>Ga0326727_10009338_pt1 | contig 24196 bp, 23 predicted proteins | sample MB2enrmetagenome_FD_207643 | JGI IMG/M metagenome (GOLD analysis project Ga0326727, IMG submission 207643) | Lab enriched peat soil microbial communities from McLean, Ithaca, NY, United States - MB29MY | ecosystem: Environmental > Terrestrial > Soil > Wetlands > Peat | place: USA: New York... | reverse complement strand
GCCGTCGCGCGACGGCTGGTGGCGGGCGGTGAGCCGCGGCGTGCGGGCCGAGCGGGCCCGCCCGGAGATGGCGGGGGACATCGGCGATCGCCTCTTCGCCGCCGCCCTGGCGCTGGGCCGCCACGGCATCACCGTTCCGCCGCTGGAGCTGGCGGTCGCGGGGGACCTCCCGCCGTCGGCGGGGCTGGGCTCGTCGGCCGCCGTCATCCTGGCGGCCACCGTCGCCCTGCTGCGTCTGACCGGCCACCGTGTCTCCGCCGAGGAGCTGGTCGCGATCGCGCTCACCGCCGAGCGCGACGTCGCCGGCGTCCCCTGCGGGGACCTCGACCAGCGCGCCATCGTCCACGGCACCGACGGCAGCGTGCTCGACCTCGACTGCGCCGCGGGCTCGCGGCGGAGCATCGCCTGGCCCTGGCCGGAGATCGCGCTGCTGGTCGCGACCAGCGGGGATAGCCACGACGTCGGAGGCGGGGAGTACCGCCGGCGCCGCGAGGCGGCGGAAGAGGCCTGCGCCTCCCTCGGGGTGTCCTCGTGCCAGGAGATCGGTGAGCGCTGGAGGGAGCTCCCGCCTCGGCTGCGACCCCGCGGCCGTCACATCGCCACCGAGACCCTCCGCGCCGGCGCGGCCGTTGCCGCCCTCCAGGCCGGTGACGTCACCGAGCTGGGCCGGCTGATGGACGAGAGCCAGGCGTCGCTGCGGAGCGACTGCGAGGTGAGCACCCCGCGTCTCGACAGCATGGTCGCCGCCGCGCGCGGGGTCACCGGCTGTCACGGCGCCCGCCTGGTGGGTGCCGGCTTCGGCGGCAGCGTCATCGCCCTCGTCGACCAGGCGGCCGCCGCGACGTGTGCGGCTGCGCTGACGGGGGTCAGCGGGGTCGAGGGTGGCACCTGGCTGGTCCGCCCGGCGGCAGGTCTGGAGGTGAGCGCGTCCGACGTGCTCGGGGAGGGCGACCGCCGCGGCTGACACCGTCGCCGGCGTCGTCACCCCCTCCGGAGAGCCCCGGAGTGCTCGCGTATAGTTCCGCCCGAAGCCCGCTCCGGATCGGAGGTGCCAACGTGACCGACACGACAGCCGCGCAGTGGGTCCCCGAGGACGGCACCGGCCGCCTGGCGGAGACGGCTCAGGGCAAGTGCTTCACCTCGGATCTGAGCGTCGACGAGTTCCTCCTGGTCCGCGAGGGGGGCTTCGTTCCCCTCGGCCTGGTGATGGGCACCTCCATGTACCACGTGGGCCTGCAGATCGCCGGCTGGAAGCAGTCCGTCGAGCTGACCACCCTGAGCCAGGCGATGTACGCCGGCCGCGAGCTCGCCATCGAGCGGATGGTCACCGAAGCGACCCAGCTGGAGGCGGACGGCGTCGTCGGGGTCGATCTCCACATGGTCAGCTACGTGGGCGGCGTGGATGTCCTGGAGTTCCTCGCGGTGGGAACGGCGGTGCGCTCCGAGAAGGCTCCGGGCTCGTTCCGAGCTCCCGGCGGCAAGCCCTTCAGCTCCGATCTCTCGGGCCGCGACTTCTTCAAGCTGCTGCACTACGGCTGGGTGCCCACCGGGCTGGTGCTGGGCTGCTGCGTCTACCACATCGCCCACCAATCGATGTTGCAGTCGATGCGGCAGGTTGGCCGGAACGTCGAGATGCCCCTCTACACGCAGGCGATCTACACCGCCCGCGAGCTGGCCATGTCGCGGATGCAGTCCGAGGGCGAGCGCGGCGGTGCTGCCGGCATCGTCGGGGTCACCGTCAGCCAGGACTCCCACGCCTGGGGCGAGCACGCGGTGGAGTTCCTGGCGCTGGGGACCGGGGTCCGCCCGGTGGCCGCGGCCGCCAGCACCCTGCCCTTCATGGTGCCCGTCTAGGCTCGGTGCGTCCGGCCGCCGCGGCGCGGGCCCGGTACTTGCATAAACATGCATCGTGACCGTATAATCCCTCGTCCATGTCCGCCTCCGTGATCCGCGCCGCCGTCTGTGGGGCGACCGGGTACCTCGGCGCCCAGTGCGTCGAGATCCTCGACCGCCATCCCGCCTTCGAGCTGGTCCGGCTCCAGGCGCGGGGCGCGGCCGGCCAGCCCTTCGCGGCCGCGGTCCCGGGGAGCCGGGTCGGCCTCGAGGTCGAGGCCGGGCTGGACCCCGGCGACGTCGAGGTGGTCTTCGCCGCCCTGCCCCACACCGTGGCCGCCTCCTGTGCCCGGGAGTGGCTGAGCGCTGGCCGGGTGGTGGTCGACATGAGCGCCGACTTCCGGCTCCTCGATCCCGCTGCCTACCGGCGCTGGTACGCGGTCGAGCATCCGGCGCCCGACCTCTGCGGCGGGGCGGTCTACTCATTGGTCGAATTCCACCGCGAGGCGATCGCCGCCGCGGACCTGCTCGCCATCCCGGGCTGCTACCCGACCGCGACCCTGCTCGGCACCGTCCCCGCGCTCCGCGAGGGGCTGGTCGAGCCCGAGCTGGTGGTCGACGCCAAGAGCGGGGTGAGCGGCGGCGGCCGGTCGCCGTCGCTGGCCTTCCACTTCTCCGAGGTGAACGAATCGGTCAAGGCCTATGGGGTGGACGGCCACCGCCACAAGGCCGAGATGCTCCAGGAGCTGGGCGCGGCCGCGGGTCGGGAGGTGCGGCTCACCTTCGTGCCCCACCTCATTCCCATGACCCGGGGCATCCTCGCCACCGCCTATCTCCACCCCGTCGCCGGGCGTGCGGTCGCCGACATCGCCCTCTTGATGCGCGGCCTCTGCGCCGCCAATCCCTTCCTGCGCTACGAGGAGATGCCTCCGGCCACCAAGTCGGTGACCGGCAGCAACGTGGCCGCCGTCAACGTCACCGGCCAGGATGGCGTCGCGGTGGTGACCGTCGCGGTGGACAACCTGGTCAAGGGCGGCGCGGGCCAGGCGGTCCAGGCGGCCAACGTCCGCTTCGGCCTGGAGGAGACCGCCGGGCTCCTGGATGCCTCCCCGTGGCCGTGACCGAGGCCGGGACCTCCGAGACCGACCTCGAGTTCGCGGTCGGCGCCGGCGTCTGCGCTCCGCACGGATTTCGCGCCGGGACGGCTGCCGCCGGCATCCGCGGCGACGGCGACCTGAGTCGCGATGACATCGCGGTGGTGGTGAGCGACCGGCCCTGCGCCGGCGCCGGCGTCTTCACCCGCAACCTGGTCAAGGCCGCTCCCGTGGTCATCTCCCAGCTCACCCTGCGCCGGGGCACGCCGATCCACGCGGTGGTCGCCAACTCCGGCAACGCCAACGCCTGCACCGGCGCCCAGGGGCTGCGCGACGCGCTGCGCATGTGCGCCCTCACCGCTGCGGCGCTGGGACGCGACCCGGTGGAGGTGCTGGTCTGCAGCACCGGCGTGATCGGCCGGCCGCTGCCGATGGAGCGTGTCAACGAGGGACTGCGCGCCGCGGCTGCCACCCTGAGCCGCGATGCCGGCGAGGCGGCCGCCCGGGCGATCATGACCACCGACACGGTTTCCAAGACCGCGACCGCCGCCTTCACCGTGGACGGTGTCGAGCACCGGGTGGGAGGGATGGCCAAGGGCGCGGGGATGATCCACCCCGACATGGCCACCCTGCTCGCCGTCGTCACCACCGACGGGGATGTCGCGGCGCCCGACCTCCAGACGCTGCTCGGCGAGGTCGCCGGATCCAGCTTCAACTCGATCACCGTCGACGGTGACACCTCCACCAACGACACCCTCTTCGCGCTCGCCAACTGCGCCGCCGGCGGCCCGCCGCTGCGCCCCGGGGAGGCCGGCTTCGAGGCCCTGCGTCTGGCCTTCCTGGGCGTCTGCGAGTCACTGGCAGAGCAGGTGGTCGCCGACGCCGAGGGGGCCACCAAGCACTTCCGGGTCACCGTCTCGGGTGGCCGCGACGACGCCGAGGCGCGCCTCGCCGCCCGCACCGTGGCGGTGTCACCGCTCGTCAAGACGGCGGTCCACGGGGCCGACCCCAACTGGGGGCGGATCGTCATGGCCCTGGGGCGGAGCGGCGCGCACTTCAGCCTGGACCGGGTGCGGGTGAGCATCGCCGGGACCACCGTCTTCGAGCACGGCGCCCCCCTCGAGACCGACCTGGGCGCCGTCGTCGCCGCCCTGCGCCAGCCCCGCAGCGAGATCGACATCGACCTCGGTGCCGGCGAGGGACGCGGACACGCCTGGGGATGCGACCTCACCGCCGGCTACGTTCGGATCAACGCGGAGTACACCACATGAGCACACCGACCGAGACCATGGACGAACGCATCCGCCGGGCCGAGGTCCTGATCGAGGCGCTCCCCTACATCCGGCGCTTCTTCGGGCACACCCTGGTGATCAAGCTGGGCGGCTCCGCGCTGGGGGAGGACGTCGACGCGTTCCTCCAGGACGTGGTCCTGCTCCGCTTCGTCGGCATGCGCCCGGTGCTGGTCCACGGCGGCGGGCCGGAGATCTCCTCCTGGCAGAGGCGGCTCGGCATCGAGCCCAGGTTCGTCAACGGGCTGCGGGTCACCGACGCTCCCACCATGGAGGTGGTGAAGATGGTGCTGACCGGCAAGATCGGGCCCGACCTGGTGGCCCGGATCCACCGGCTCGGCGGCCAGGCGGTGGGGATGAGCGGCGAGGACGGGCCCACCCTGATGGTCCGCCCCCGCGGTCCCGAGCAGGGTCAGGAGCTGGGCTTCGTCGGCGAGGTCGACCAGGTCAACGCCGAGCCGGTCGAGGCCGTTCTCGACCAGGGCCGGATCCCGGTGATCGCCTCCATCGGCCTCGGCGTCGACGGCGACGCCTACAACGTCAACGCCGACACCGTCGCGGCCGAGCTGGCGGTAGCGCTGCACGCCACCAAGCTGGTCCTACTCACCGACGTGGAGGGCGTGCGCGGTCCGGATGGCGAGCTGCTCAGCGTCCTCGACGCGGCCGCCGCCGACCATCTGATCGAGACCGGCGCCATCAGTGGCGGCATGATCCCCAAGGCGCGCGCGGCGCTGCGCGCCCTGGACGCGGTCACCGCCTCGCACATCATCGACGGCCGCGTCTCCCACTCGCTGCTCCTCGAGCTGCTCACCGAGAGAGGGGTCGGCACCATGGTGACCCGGTGAGCGCTCCGGCGCGGGAGATGAGCGCGGCGCTCTCCGCCATCGAGGAGCGGGCGGCCACGGTGCTGATGTCCACCTACGTCCCCCTGCCGGTGGCGATCCGGGAGGGGAGGGGCTGCATTCTCATCGACGTCGACGGCCGCGAGTACCTCGACCTGGTTGCCGGCATCGCCGTCAACGTCCTGGGCCACGCCCATCCGGCCGTGCTGGGGACCATCGTCGAGCAGTCGGCGCGGACCGTGCACCTGAGCAACCTCTACTTCTCCGAGCCTCAACTGGATGCTGCGGAGCGCCTGGTGGCCACCGCCTTCCCCAGCCGGGTCTTCTTCTGCAACAGCGGCGCGGAGGCCATCGAGACGGCCATCAAGATCGCCCGCAAGTGGGGGAAGCGGAACCGGGGCGGCGCCTCCGGCATCATCTGCGCGCGCGGCGCCTTCCACGGCCGCACCCTGGGGGCGCTGGCGGCCACCGCCAACCGCCACTACCGGGAGCCTTTCGAACCCCTCCCGCGCGGCTTCGCTCACGTCGCCTACGACGATCTGGGCGCGGTCGAGGCGGCCATCGACGAGCGCACCGTGGCGGTGCTGATGGAGCCCATCGAGGGCCAGTCCGGGGTGGTGCCGATGCGCGACGAGACCCTGCGCGGCCTGCGCCGGCTCTGCGACGAGCACGACCTCCTGCTCATCCTCGACGAGATCCAGAGCGGCATGGGCCGGACCGGGAGGTGGTGGGCGCACCAGCACGCCGGGATCGTCCCCGACGTGATGGCGGTCGCCAAGGGGCTGGGCGGCGGCCTGCCGATCGGCGCGGTCCTGGCCGGTCCGCGCGCCGACGTGCTCGAGCCCGGCGACCACGGCTCCACGTTCGGAGGCAGCCCGCTGGTCACCGCGGTGGCGGCGGCCGTGCTCGCCGCCATCGAGAGCGAGGGGTTGGTCGCCCACGCGGCGCGAGTGGGGGAGCACCTCCGCCGGGGGCTGCTCCAGCTCGGTGAGCGGGGCGCGCCGATCACCGAGGTGCGCGGCCGCGGCCTGATGCTGGGGGTCGTTCTCGGCGAACCGGTCGCGCACCGCGTGGTCGGGGAGGCGCTGGACATCGGCCTGCTGATCAACGCCACCGGCGCTTCGGCGCTGCGCCTGGTCCCCCCGCTGGTTCTCACCGAGGGGCAGGCCGACCAGGCGCTGGGACGTCTCGCCGCCGCCTTCGAGAAGGCCCTCGAGGGAGGCCCGGAATGAACGGCGGCAGCGAGGAGGCGGCGCCATGAACGTCAGCTCGGCTCTCGCCCCGGTGGTCAAGACGGAGCGTCAGCAGGCGATCCTGGACCTGGTCCGGGACCGCAAGCTGCGCACCCAGGAGGAGATGGTGGCGGCGCTGCGCAGCCGCGGTCTCGACGCCACCCAGGCGACCGTCTCCCGCGACATCCGCGAGCTGGGCCTGGTCCGCGTCCATGACCCCGACGGGCTGCGCTACGTGACCGGCGGCGACGGTGAGGAGACCTCACCGGTGAGCACCCGGCTGCGCGCGGTGATGCGCGAACATGTCCGCTCCATGGAGTTCGTGGAGCACATCGGCGTCGTCCACACCCGCCCCAGCAGTGCGCCGCTGGTGGCCGCTGTCATCGACTCCGCGCATTTCGAGGAGGTCGCGGGGACGGTCGCCGGCGACGACACCGTGCTGGTGGTGGTCCGCTCCCGCCCGGGCGCGCGCCGCCTCGCCGACCGCCTCCGCGAGGCGATGGCCGGGACCGCCGCCCGCTCCCCGGCCGGCAACCCCACGGGCGGGCAGGGAGGGACACGGTGAGCCGGTCCAAGCGTTGCGTGCTCGCCTACTCGGGCGGTCTCGACACCTCGGTCGCGATCCGCTGGCTCCAGGAGCGGCTCGGCTACGAGGTGATCACCTGCACCGCCGACATCGGCGAGGCCAAGGACATCGAGGCGGTCACCGACCGAGCCCTGCGCACCGGCGCGCTGGCCGCCTACGCGGTGGACGCGCGGCGGCTGTTCATCGAGGAGTTCTGCTTCCCCAGCCTGGCCGCCTCGGCGATGTACGAGGGTGCCTACCCGCTCGCCACCGCGCTGGCGCGGCCGCTCATCGCCAAGATCCTGGTCGACGTCGCCCGCGACGAGGGTGCCGAGGCGGTCGCGCATGGCTGCACCGGCAAGGGCAACGACCAGGTGCGCTTCGACGTCGCCACCGCCGCCCTGGCCCCGGAGCTGGAGGTGGTGGCCCCGGTCCGCGACTGGGAGATGGGGCGTCCCCAGGAGATCGAATTCGCCCGCGAGCACGGCATCGAGATCCCGGTGACCCAGGAGTCGCCGTACTCGGTCGACGCCAACATCTGGGGCCGCAGCATCGAGGCCGGACCGCTCGAGGACCCCTGGCAGGAGCCCCACGCCGACGTCTTCGCCTGGACCGCCGACCCCGGGGACGCGCCCGCGGAGGGGGTGGTGGTCAATCTCGGCTTCGAGCACGGCATCCCGGTGACCCTCGACGGTGAGCGGTTGAGCGGCGAGGCGCTGGTCATCCGGCTCAACACCCTGGCCGGCGCCCAGGGGGTGGGCCGCATCGACCACGTCGAGAACCGTCTGGTGGGGATCAAGTCGCGGGAGATCTACGAGGCCCCCGCGGCAGTCACGCTCCACGCCGCCCACACCGCCCTCGAGACGCTGACCCTGGGCCGGGACGTCTTCCACCTCAAGCGCCGCCTCGGTGACGAGTGGGCCCGGCTCGTCTACGACGGGCTCTGGTTCGGCCAGCTGCGCAGCGCGCTGGCCGCCTTCGTGGCGGTCACCCAGGAGCCGGTGAGCGGGGAGGTGCGGCTCCGGCTGCGCCGGGGCACGGTCAGCGTCATCGGCCGGCGCGCGCCGGGATCCCTCTATCGCGAGGAGCTGGCGACCTACGATCGGCGCCAGGACACCTTCGACCACTCCGCGGCGAGGGGGTTCATCGAGCTGTTCGGGCTCCCGCTGCGCACCCAGGCCCGCATCCAGGGAGCCCTGGAGGATAGCGCCCCGCTCCACCTCGAGCGCCGGGTCAAGCGGCGCTGATGGCCCGGGTGACGGGCGGGCGGGGGACCGGAACCAGCCCCGGGTCGCCGCGGCGCGCACCGGCCAAGGTCTGGGAGGGCCGGCTGGGAGCCCGCACCGCCCGGGGGGTCGAGGAGTACACGGGCAGCCTCGGGGTCGACCGCCGGCTCTACGCCGAGGACATCGAGGGCTCGCTGGCCCACGCGCGGATGCTCGCCGAGGTGGGGCTGCTCGAGGCCGCCGACCGCCGCGCCATCGAGGCCGGCCTGCGCACGGTTCGCGACGAGCTGGAGCGGGGAGACTTCGCCGCGCTGCCCGGTGACGAGGACATCCACACCGCCGTGGAGCGCCGGCTCCACGAGCTGATCGGCCCCGCCGCCGGGCGGCTGCACACCGCTCGCAGCCGCAACGACCAGGTCGCCACCGACCTCCGGCTCTGGTGCCGGCGCCGAACCCTCGATCTGATGCTCGGCTGCGCCGGGCTCCAGGAGGCGCTGCTGGTCCGCGCCGCCGAGCACCGCGCCTCCCCGCTCCCCGGCTACACCCACACCCAGCGGGCCCAGGTCGTCTCCCTCGCCCATCACCTGCTCGCCTACGTGGAGATGCTCCAGCGCGACGCGGAGCGGCTCGGCGACGGGTACCGGCGCTGCGATGTGATGCCGCTGGGGAGCGGTGCCCTGGCTGGGACGACGCTGCCCATCGACCGGCAGAGCACCCGGCGGGCGCTCGGCTTCGCGGCGCTCAGCGCCAACAGCCTGGACGCCGTCTCCGACCGCGACTTCGCCGTCGAGCTGGTCTCCTCGTGCGCGCTGCTGATGGTTCACCTCTCCCGGCTGGCCGAGGAGATCGTGCTCTGGACGACGGCCGAGTTCGGCTTCGCCGAGCTGCCCGACACCCACGCCACCGGTTCGTCGCTCATGCCCCAGAAGAAGAACCCCGACGTCCTCGAGCTGGCCCGGGGACGGGTGGGACGGGTCACCGGAGACCTGGTGGCCCTGCTCACCGTCCTCAAGGGGCTGCCCCTCGCCTACAACCGCGACCTCCAGGAGGACAAGGAGCCGCTCTTCGACGCCGTGGACACCAGCCTGGCGACGCTCACCATCCTCGCCGACGTGGTCGCCCGGCTGCGCTTCGACGTGGCGGCGATGCGCCGCGCCGCGTCGGATCCGATGCTGCTCGCCACCGACGTCGCCGAGCACCTGGTGGTCCGGGGCATGCCCTTCCGCGAGGCGCACACCCTGGTCGGCGCCGCGGTGCGCGATTGCGTCGCGCAGAGCAGGAGCCTCGCCGACCTGCGCCTCGAGGAGTGGCGGGAGCTCTCCGGCCTCTTCGACGAGCAGGTGCTCGCGCTCTTCGACGTCGACCAGGCGCTGCGGCGCCGCGAGCTGCCCGGCGGCCCGGGCCCCCGGTCGGTCGCCCGCGCCCTGACGCGTGCCGCCTCGGGGGTCGCCCGCACCCGCAAGCTGGCCGCCGCTCTCGCCGGCTGAGCCTCCGCCGGGATCGCCCGGCGCCCGGCCTCACCTCGCCGGTCTTCCCCATCCCCGCCGGGGTGCCTCTCGTTTCCCGAGGTAGACGATATTTCGTGACGAACATTTCGTGACGAAAGATCATGAAACCCCCTACGTAAGAGACACCCTCCCCGCCGTCGCCGCTGCCCGCGCGGGCCCCGCTACCCTGGGCCGGTGACGCTGCCGGTGCTGATCGTCGGAGACGTCCAGGGCGACCACGAGCGCCTGGAGGCGGCGCTCGCCGCCTTCCCGGAGGAGACCGTCGAGACCATCTTTCTGGGTGACTTCTTCACCGGGGGCCGGCCGGGGGACGGCGGCGGCCACAGGGCGGCCCGGATCGCCATGGAGAGGCGCAACAGCCGGGCGATCCTCGGCAACCACGACCTGCTGCTCATGGCCCTGGTCGAGGAGGGGCGGTATGGCGGGGAGCGGCTGCGGACGCCCGACGGCGCGCTGCTGGAAACCATCTGGAGGGTGCGCCGCGGTGACCCGGCCGACCTCGAGGCGCTCGCCGGTGACGCCGAGCTCGAGGCCTGGCTGCGCCATCTGCCGGTGATGCTGCTGCTCGACGACGGGACCCTGGTCCAGCACACCGACGACGACCAGGGCTACGCCACCCTCGGGGAGAGCGTCGAGCTGGTGAACCGGGCCGCGGCGAAGCTCCTGAGCCAGGAACCGGGTGGGGTGGCCGTGCTCCTCCGCCACGTGATCGGCAGGCGCGCCTTCGAGGAACGCGCGCGGCTGGAGGCGCATCTTCGCCGCTTCGGCGCGCGGCGCGTGGTCCACGGTCACACCCCACACTGGAAGAGCTCGCCGGATGTGCGCCAGGGTGGACGCGTGATCGGCTACGACGGCCGATTCTCCCGCCATTGGGGCCGCGCCCCCGGTGAGGACGCCGGTCCGGTGGGTGCCACCGTCGCCCTCCTCCCGCCGATGCCGCCGGGGCTCGCCTGATCAGCGGGCGGCGGTGGACACCTCGCGCAGCCGGCCGGTGCGGAGGTCGTACACGAACCCCCGCACCTCGTCGCGGTGGGGCAGGTAGGGGCTGAGCCGGATCCGGGCGACCGACTGGCGCACGTCGGCGTCGAGGTCGGCGAAGGCCTCCAGCGCGAAGGGGGGCCGGACCCCGGTCTCCTGCTCGATCTGAGCCTTGAGCTCGTCGTCGGCGAAGGTCAGCATCCCGCATTCGGTGTGGTGGACCAGCATCACGGCGCGGGTCCCCAGGAGGCGCTGGGAGACGACCAGCGAGCGGATGACGTCATCGGTGGCGACGCCCCCCGCGTTGCGGATGATGTGGGCGTCACCGGTGTGCAGGCCGAGGATCGCGGGGAGGTCGAGCCGGCCGTCCATGCAGCCGACCACGGCGAGATGCCGGGCGGGCGTGTGCGAGGGAGGGAGGGTGTGCTCGTCGAAACGGGAGGCGAGGATGAGGTTCTCGTCCAGGATGTCGTCGATCACCGGCATGTTCCTCTCCTTGGGGAGCTACTCGTCCGCGTCGGGGTCGAACGGCGTGCCGTGAAGGTGGGGCATTCCCTCCTCGACGGCGAAGCGCGTCTCGCACATCGGGCATTCCACGTAGGGCGCCAGCTCGTCGTCGAGGGGCGGCAGCATCTGGGTGCCGCACTGCGGGCAGACCAGCACCTGGGGCTGGACCTCGGTGTCGCGGCGCATCGCGTCCCGGGCCGCGGCGAGGTCCACGGCGACCGCCTGGCACTCGGCGCAGACGAAGGTGGCGAGGCTGTCGTCGTGCTCCAGGTGGCGGGCCCGCGAGTCCACGTAGAGCGGGGCGTTGAGGGCCTCGAAGCGTCCCCCCGTGCAGCCCGCGGGACAGCGGAGGTCACGGCTCCGCATCTCAGCGGGGCCGGAGCAGCTGGGCCAGCCGGGCGACCGGCGGCTCCTGCGCGGCGGTGACGTAGGCGGCGACCACAAGCGAGAGGACCATCACCTTGAGCGCCTGGAAATGGGCGGAGGCGTCGCGCCCGTCCACCAGCGACCCCAACGCCGCCCCCTCGATCGCCGCGGCGATGGCGGCGGCGAGGTTCCGCGGTGACACCAGGGTGTACGCGGGCAGCCGCCCCAGGGCCCCCCGCGCCTCCGCCTCGATGGCGGCGGCGAATCTCACCCGGAGCGCCCGGCACGGCTCGACGAGGGCGGGGTCGGAGAGGCTGAGCACGGAGAGGTCGGAGAGGGCGCGCCAGACCTCCGGATGGCGGGCGGAGAGGAGGGCGGCCGCGTCCAGCCCGGCGACCAGGCGCTCGAGGGGGTCCTCGATCCCCTCCATCGCCGACGTCCAGGTGTCGGTGATCTGCCCGCCCAGCTCCGCGACCACCGCCACCAGCAGCTCGCCCTTGGACGCGAAGTAGTAGTGGAGGAGACCGGGGGCGACGCCCGCCTCCCGGGCGATCTCCTTCATCGAGGTGTCGGCGGAACCCAGACGGCCGAGCGCGGTGGCCGCGGCCGCGACGATCTCGGCTCGGCGCCGGCGGCTGATCTCAGCCCGGCCGCGAGCGCCCACGACCTCGGGGTCCGCGGTCGCCCGCCGCATCTCAGGCTGCCGGCGTGAGTTGATTGGGCATCCGACCAGCGATTCTAGCACCGGGGTGAGGCGGGGGTGGTTCAGACCTCAACCGCGGAGGCGGGGTGGAAGCCGATGCCGAAGCCGCCGGGGCCGGCATGGCAGCCGAGCACCCCGCCGATCTCGACGACCCGCGGCAGCTCCCCGGTGACCTCCGCCACCCGCTCGGCCACGTATTTGGCCATCTCGGGTCTGGCGGCGTGGGCGCAGATCACCTTGGTTGGGCCCCAGGCGCGTGCCGCCACCGCGACCTCCTCGACGAGGCGGTTGAGAGCCCTCGGGTAGGTGCGCACCCGGTCGAGCGGCTCGATCTTCCCGTCGACCACGGTGAGGATGGGTTTGATGCTGAGGACGGTGCCCACGAAGGCCTGGGCGCCCCCTATCCGCCCGCCGGCGTGCAGGTACTCGAGGGTCTCGAGGCTGAAGACCAGCCGCTGCGCTTCCCGGAGCCGGGCCAGTGCGGCCACGACCGCATCCGCATCGGCACCCTGGTCCCTCATTGCCACCGCGACCTCCGTCGCGGCGGTGTGGGTCGGCCCCACGGTCCGGCTGTCGACGACGCGGATGTCCAGCTCGGGCAGGGCCGCACGGGCCTGCAGCGCCGACCCGTAGGTCCCGCTCAGCTCCGCCGAGATGGTGGTGCAGACGATGGCGGCCCCGTCGCTCCCGACCCGGCGGAAGACCGCCTCGAACTCGGCCGGGGTGGGCTGGGAGGTGCGGGGATGGTGGGCATCGGTCTCCATCCTTCGGTAGAACTCCCCCGTCGTCATGTCGACACCGTCCCGGAACTCGGCCTCGCCGAAGATCACCCGGAGGGGGACGATGGCGACGTCGTGAGCGGTCGCGTAGGCCTCGTCGAGATCGGCGGTGCTGTCGCAGACGAGGTGAATCGGTTTCATTGAGGGTCCGATCCTAACCGTCTGACCCCCCGTCGAGATCGGGAGCGGGGCCGGCCCACCCCCCGGGACGCGGCCGGGTCAGGCCGTCACCGCCGCCGCGGGATGGTAGAAGAAGCCAAACGCCCCCGGTCCCACGTGGCAGCCGATGACGCAGTTGACCTCGACGATCTGGGGCGGCTCGTCGGTGATGGCCGCCACCTTGAGGGCGAGCGCCTCGGCGCCCTCGCGGGCGTCGGCGTGGGCCAGGGTGACGACGGTCCTTCCCCAGAGGCGGACGGCCGACGCCAGCTCCTGGACGAGCCGGTCGAGGGCCCGCGTGTAGGTGCGCACCTGGTCGATCACCTGGACCTTGCCGTCGATCCAGCCGAGGACCGGCTTGATGCTCAGCACCGTGCCGACCAGGGCCCGGGCCATGCCGATGCGCCCGCCGCGGCGGAGGTACTCCAGGTTCTCGACGGTGAAGACGAGGCGCTGCTGCAGCTTCAGCCGCTCGATGGCGGCGACGATGGCGTCGGCGTCGCCGCCGCGGTCCCGGATGGCCACGGCCATGGCCAGCGCGGCACCGTGCGCCGGTCCGCAGGACTTGGTCTCGACCACCCGGATGTCGAGATCGGGCAGGGACTGCCGCGCCTGCATCGCGGCGCCGGCCGTGCCGCTGAGATCGGAGGAGATGGTGGTGCAGATGACGGTGCCGCCGTCACTCCCCAGTCGCTGGAAGACCTCCGCGAAGTCGCCGGGCGGCGGTTGGGAGGTGCGCGGGTGGGGGCCGCCGGCGCGCATCCGCCGGTAGAAGTCGCCGGTCGACAGCTCCACCTGGTCGCGGAGCGCCTCGTCACCGAAGATGATGCGGAGCGGGACCATCTCCACGTCGTGGGCCGGGTAGTAGGCGAGCCCGAGGTCGGCGGTGCTGTCGCACACGAGGTGAACGCGCTTCACTGCGGCACAGATCCTACCCGTCCGGTCCGTGGGAGTCGTTGGCCGCGGCGGCCAGCTTCCGCGCGTCACAATCGGCCCTCATGCTCCTCGCCCTCGACGTCGGCAACACCGACACCGTCCTCGGCGTCTTCGACGGCAGCCGGCTGGTCGTCGACTTCCGGGTCCACACCGAGCCCCGGGCGACCGGTGCCGAGCTGGGGCTGGTGGTGGTCTCCCTGCTCCGTTCCGCCGGCCTGGAGCCCGAGGCGATCTCTGCGGTCGTGGTCAGCAACGTGGTGCCCGATCTCTCCCGTGCCATCGACGAGCTGGCCCGCCAGCGCTTCGGCCACCCGCCGCTCGTCGTGGGGCCGGGGGTGCGGACCGGGATTCGCATCCACTACGAGGACCCGTCGCTGGTCGGCGCCGATCGGATCGCCAACGCCATCGCCGCCCACCACCTCTATGGGGGGCCGGCGATCATCTGCGACTTCGGCACCGCGACGACCGTGGACGCCATCGACGCCGCCGGCGACTACCTGGGTGGAGCGGTGGCGCCGGGCCTGATGGTCAGCCACGACGCCCTGGTGCAGCGGGCCGCCCGGCTCTCCCCCGTCGACCTGGCGGCGCCGGCGAGCGTCCTCGGCCGCAACCCCCGGGCCTCGATGCAGGCGGGGTTGGTGCTGGGCTACGCGAGCCTGGTCGATGGGCTGGTGGCCCGGATGCGCAGGGAGATGGAGGATGACCCCAAGCTCATCCTCACCGGGGGGCTGGCGCCGCTGATGGCCGGCCTGGTCGCCGGGGTCCATGCCACCGACGAGCGGCTGACCCTGGTGGGGCTGCGCCTGATTCATGAGTTGAACGCCGCCTGACGGTTGAGCGCCGGCTGACCGTCGTCACCGCCGCGGGGGCTACGCCGAAGGCCCGGCCCCTACCATGACCGGCATGACCCTGGTGGGCTCGGCACCGATCGCGCCGACGCCGGCGCCCCTGGCTCCGGCGACGCTCCGGATCGGCCGGCTGGCGCTGGACTCCCCGGTGCTGATCGCCCCCATGGTCGGGATCACCGACGCTCCGTTCCGCCGGCTCGCCCGCGAGCTGGGGGCCGGCCTGGTCTCCGCCGAGATGACCGCGGCCGAGGCGGTGGTCCGCCTCATCCCCCGGACCCTCGAGCAGCTCAGCTTCGACCCCGGGGTGCGTCCGGTGGCGGCCCAGCTGGTCGGCAACGATCCCGCCGTGATGGCCGAGGCGGCGGCGATCTGCGCCGCCCGGGGGGCCACGGTGGTGGACGTCAACCTTGGCTGCCCGGTGCCGCGGGTCACCGGCCGGGGCTCGGGCGCCGCCCTGGCCCGCGACCTGGCCGCCACCGCCCGCGTCGTGGCGGCCATGGTGGAGGCGGTCGACGTCCCCGTCACCGCCAAGATGCGACTCGGCTGGGACCGCGACTCGATCAACGCCCCCGACCTGGCCCGCGCCCTTGAGGACGCCGGCTGCGCCATGGTCACCGTCCACGGTCGCACCCGCGCCCAGCGCTACCTCGGCCGGGCCGACTGGACCGAGATCGCCCGGGTCAAGGAGGCCGTCCGGATCCCCGTGGTGGGAAGCGGCGACGTCACCGACGTCCGCGAGATCCGGAGCCGGATCCTCGCCGGCCAGGTGGACGGGGTGGTGATCGCCCGGGGCGCCCTGGGCAACCTCTGGTTCGTCCGCCAGGCGGTCCACCATGTCGCCACCGGCGAGCTGCTCCCCGATCTGGGCTTCGCCGAGCGGATCGAGCTGACCCGGCGCCACCTCGACCTCCTCATCGAGCACTACGGCGAGGCCCGGGCCCTGGTGGTCGGCCGCAAGTACGTGGCCTGGACCATCAAGGGGTGCAACGGCGCGGCCCGGCTCCGGGCGATGGTCCAGGGCCTGGTCACCCGCTCCGACCTCGACGCCATCCTCGGCCAGGCGCTGGCCGCCGGCCTGGGGCCGGGCGGCTGGTTCCAGCCGGTGTTCACGAGCGGCGACGGCTGACAGCGGCGGCCGCCGACAGTCCCGACATAAAAAAGAGGGCGCCCCTGGAAGACCAGAGACGCCCCGAGAGGGGGGGCTATGTGGGAGCGGTCCCCGACCGCTGGTTTGGATGATAGGTAGGTTATCAGATCGGGGTCAACCAGGTGGGGCCAGTTTGTTACCTCAACGTGGCCACCATCGTTTCACCCCTAGCCCCTATACTCCCGGCTTCCCCCCTGATGCGCCGGCGGCGCTCGGCAGGTTCCCAACCCCGTTCACGAAGGTCAGCCATCGTCATGGACAAGCCGGTGTTGCTCACCAAGGAAGGCCTCGACAAGCTCCAGTCCGAGCTGGACGAGCTCCGGACCGTCCGGCGCCCCGAGATTGCCGAGCGGATCAAGTACGCGAAGGACTTCGGTGACATCACCGAGAACGCCGAGTACGAGGACGCCAAGAACGAGCAGGGGATGCTGGAGGGGCGGATCCTCACCCTGGAGATGATGGTCCGCAACGCCGTGATCATCGAGCAGGCCGAGGTGGGGGGGGTGGTCCAGGTCGGCTCGACGGTCGAGGTCAAGGACGAGTACGGGACCCAGGCCTTCACCATCGTGGGGCCGGCCGAGGTCGACGTCACCTCCGGCCGCATCTCCATGGAGTCCCCGGTGGGCAAGGCGCTCCTCGGTCGCCGGATCGGGGACCGGGTCGACGTCCAGAGCCCCGGCGGGACCCGGCAGCTCCAGGTGGTCGCCCTCCGCTGAGGGGGCCGCGGAGGCGTCCACCCGAGATCGCGTCGAACCGGCCTGGACTGCGCGGAACGGGCCGCCGCTCCGGCACCATGTACGCGCGCATGCCCGACGACCCCCTGATGGCCGAACGCCGGCGGAAGGCCGAGGCCCTCGCCGCCCTGGGCCTCCCCGTCTACAACGTGGACTTCCGGCCCGACCACAGCCTCGAGGAGGCGCGCTCGGCGCTCGCCGCCTGGGAGGCGGGCGGGCCGGCGCCGGACAGCCCGGGCCCCCCGGTGGCGGTCGCCGGACGGCTGATGCTCCACCGGATCCAGGGCAGGAGCGTCTTCTCCCACCTCGAGGACGAGAGCGGCCGCATGCAGGTGTGGTTCCGCCAGGACCGGCTCGACGGACCGGCCTTCGAGGCCGTGAAGCTGCTCGACCTCGGCGACATCGTGGGCGTCCAGGGGACCCTGATGCGGACCCGCCGGGGGGAGCCGACGGTGCTCGCCACCATGCTGACCCCGCTGGTCAAGGCGCTCCGCCAGCCCCCCGAGAAGTTCCACGGGCTCCAGGACCAGGAGACCCGTTACCGCAAGCGCTACTACGACCTGATGTCGAGCGTCGACCAGCGCCGCCACTTCCAGACCCGGGCCGAGCTGCTGCGCAGCGTTCGGCGCACCCTCGAGGCGAGGGGCTTCCTGGAGGTCGAGACCCCCATCCTCCAGGTCATCCCCGGGGGCGGTCACGCGGTCCCGTTCCGGACGCATTGGAACGCACTGCACACCGACGTCTACCTGCGCATCGCCATCGAGCTGCACCTCAAGCGCCTGCTGGTCGGTGGCTACCGCCGCGTCTACGAGATCGGCCGTGTCTTCCGCAACGAGGGTCTCTCACCGCGGCACAATCCGGAGTTCACCATGCTCGAGGCGTACCAGGCCTACGCCGACTACACCGACATGCGCGAGCTGACCGAGGCGATCGTGGTCGAGGCGGCGCACGCCGTGCCGGTCGCGGCCGCGGAGGGGGAGGAGCCGGCGGGAGGCGACCCGCTGCGGCGCCGCTACGGCGGCCGCGACCTCGACCTCACGCCGCCGTTCCCGGCCCGGACCATGGCCCGGCTCATCGAGGAGGTCTGCGGCTTCGACCCGGTGCGGGCGTGGGACGACGGCACCCTGCTCGAGCGGGCGCGCCGGGCGGGTGTGGAGCTGCAGCCGGGCATGGGCGGGGGCACCGTCTTCAACGAGGTCTACGAGCAGAGGGTCGAACGCACCCTCTTCGATCCCACCTTCGTCCTCGACTACCCCGCCGAGGTCAGCCCACTGGCCCGCCGGCGGCGCGATGATCCGAGGTTCGTGGAGCGCTTCGAGCTGGTGGTCGCCGGGCGGGAGCTGGCCAACGCCTTCAGCGAGCTCAACGACCCCATCGACCAGCGTGCCCGCTTCGAGGACCAGGCACGCCAGCGCGAGCTCGGGGAGGCGGAGGCACAGCCGCTCGACGAGGACTTCCTGGAGGCAATCGAGGCGGGCATGCCCCCGGCCGGTGGCCTGGGTCTGGGCATCGACCGGCTCACCATGCTGCTCACCGACAGCCCGGGCATCCGCGACGTGCTGCTGTTCCCCACCATGCGCCCAACCGGTGGCGGGGAGGCCGAGGAGTGATCCCCCTCCAGGAGCTGCGCGAGGACCCCGACCGCTATCGACGGGGTGCCGAGCTGAAGCACGAATCGGCGCCCATCGACGAGATCCTCGAGCTGGACGCGCAGGCACGCGGCCTCCGCGCCCGGGTGGAGGCCACCCAGGCGGAGCGCCGGCGCGCCTCGTCGGCCGTCCACGGGGCGCCCTCCGACGCCGACCGCGAGCGCCTCAACGAGCTGAAGGAGCAGGTCCAGGCGGGGGAGGCCGAGCTGGCGGAGATCGAGACCAAGCTCCACGAGCTGCTCCTCTACGTCCCCAACCCGCCCCACGAGTCGGTGCCCGTCGGCCGCGACGAGAACGACAACGTCACCGTGCGCACCTGGGGGGAGGCGCCGGAGTTCGACTTCACCCCGCTGCCCCACTACGACATCGGGGAGCAGCTCGGCATCTTCGACTTCGAGCGCGCCGCCAAGATCAGCGGCGCCCGCTTCGCCATCCTGCGCGGCGACGGCGCGCGCCTGCAGCGGGCGCTGATCACCTGGATGCTCGACGTCGGGATCCGCGAGCACGGCTACAGCGAGGTGCTGCCCCCCTACCTGGTCCGCACCGAGTGCATGGTGGGGACCGCCAACCTTCCCGACAAGGAGGGGATGGCCTACCAGACCAGCGACGACCTCTACCTGGTGCCCACCGCCGAGGTCCCGGTCACCAACATGTACCGGGACGAGATCCTCGACGGTGCCGCCCTGCCCATCTGCCATGTCGCCTACAGCGCCTGCTTCCGCCGCGAGGCCGGGGCGGCGGGCAAGGACACCCGCGGCTACATCCGGCTGCACCAGTTCGACAAGGTCGAGATGGTGAGGTTCACCACCCCGGAGACCTCATTGGACCAGCTGGAGATCCTCACCGGTCATGCCGAGTCCCTGCTCCAGCGCCTCGGCCTCCGCTACCGGGTGCTCTCGATGTGCACCGGCGACATGGGCTTCGCCCAGTGGAAGAAGTACGACGTCGAGGTCTGGGCACCGGGGATGGGCCGCTGGCTCGAGGTCTCCTCGTGCAGCGCCTTCGGCGACTTCCAGGCGCGGCGGGCCAACATCCGCTACCGGCCCGCTCCCGGCGAGCGGCCCCGCTTCGTGCACACCCTCAACGGCAGCGGGCTGGCGGTGCCCCGGGTGCTCGACGCGGTGCTCGAGACCTACCAGCACGCGGACGGCAGCGTCGACGTGCCCGCGGCGCTCCGGCCCTACATGGGCGGGATCGAGCGCCTCGGCTCCGGGAGCGCCTGACCATGCCGCGCGGGGTGGAGCGGGAGATCAAGCTGAGCGCGAGCGAGGACTACGTGCTGCCCGACCTCAGCGACCTCGGCGCCGGGGCGGTGCACGACTCGGGACCCGAGCCCCAGGAGTCGACGTACTGGGACACCGCGGCGCTGGACCTGGTCCGCCAGGGGTTCGGGCTGCGCCACCGGCGCCACCTCGACCGTCCCGCCGAGCCCGGCATCTGGACCCTCAAGACTCCCGGACGGATGGAGGGCGACCGGATGGTGCGCGGCGAGCACGAGCTCGCCGCCGCGGGCTCCGCCCCCCCCGCCCAGCTGCTGGCCTTGCTTCCCGAGGGCGTCACCGCCGCCCAGCTCCAGCCGGTGGTGCGGCTGCGGGCCAGCCGGCGGGTGCTCACCCTCCACCAGCCCCTGCCCGGGGGCGGGGCGGGGCCGGCCGTCGAGGTCATGGACGACACCGTCCTGGTCCACGCCCCGGACGGCCGCGTCGCCGATCGCTTCCGCGAGCTGGAGGTCGAGATGCAGGACGGTGCCGACGACCTCGCCGACCGGGTGGCGGCGCGGCTGCGCGCCGCCGGTGCGGGGCCGCCCGAGAGCACCTCCAAGTACCGCAGGGCGCTGCAGGCGCTGGGGCATCGGGTCGGAGACCTCGCCGACATCTGAGCCACGGTGAACCCCGGCCGCTCCGGCGCGGAGGGGAGTGGGGATGCGGCGATCGGGCGCCGGGGCCGCTCAGAGCTGGGTGGCGAGGATGGGCGACCGCTCCCAGCGCCGGACCCAGTGCTCCTCGGCGATGACCGCGGGACGGATGTGCTGCTCCATCAGGGTCTCGTAGAAGGCCTGGCGCCGCTTCTCGACGTCGTCCGGCGCCCGCGCCGGGCCTCCGCTGCGGCGCTCCTCGATCCAGGGCGGCACGCAGCGCAGGATGATCCGGCTGTTGAGCCGGATCGCGCACTCGGGGTCGTCCCGCTCGTCCACCTCGACATCGATCCGAAGCAGGGGGCCGGTGGTGTCGAAGAGCTTCCAGCCCTGGGCCCAGCGGCGTCTGCCGTCGTGGGTGGTCACCACGTACAGGGGCTCGCCCTCGACGCGCTCGCCCTCGGCGGTCCGGCACACCTCCGCGAGCAGCTGGCGCATCCGGCTGTCGAGGGCGTCCCCGAGGTAGGAGGCCAGCGAGGGGGTGCGGTTGTCGAGGTCGGGGGCGGGCACCTCCGGCCGGAACTCCACCGGGCTGAGCACCTGGACCAGGCGGGCGTGGCGCCGGCAGACGTGCCAGGTGCCGACCGTGACGATGTGCTGCGGGCACCAGGCGGTCGGGCACGCGGTTCCGCGCCGGTCGCGGTAGTCGCAGGTCACCCGGTCCGGCCCGTCGCAGCCCGGCTCCGAGCACGTCTGCGAGGTCGCCTGCCCAGGGGTGGAGGGGACGGGGACACCGACCAGGTCGGTCTCCGTGGTCGCCCGGCGCTTCAGCAGTGGCACCCTTGGCTTCCCTTGTTCGGCGTCTGCCCCCCCGGGCACGCTCCCTCCTGGGGCGAGTTCACGTTAGCAGGATCGTTGCTCTCCTGTCAAACGCTCTGAGTCCCGTGTCGGAGCCGTGTGCAGGCGGATCCGCACATCCCCGGCCCCGACCTTGCAACACTGAACCGTCCGGGGTGTCGGCTCAGGTGGCGCGCCACCACCCGGCACAGCGCGGGGCGTCGAGGAGAGGACATGGTGCGTGCGGCTCGGGGGCTGCCGGTCGCAGTCGGGGTGATGCTGGCGGCTGCCGGTGCGGGGTGTGCCTCACCGTCGGGAGGCGGCACCGCCGCGCCCACCGCGGCGCCGCTCGTCTGGAGTGTGGTTGCCACCCCCGCCGCCCCGTCGGGCCTCACCGACCTCTCGCTCGCCGCCGTCGCCTGCGTCTCCCTGACCGACTGCTGGGCGGTCGGCACCGCTCAGGCCGCCGGGACCGCGCAGGCCGCGGGCCAGACGGGCCACAACAGTCAAACCCTGATCGAGCAGCTGACGGCCGGCGTCTGGAGCGTCGCGGCCAGCCCCACGCCTCCCGCCAGCACCTTCTCCGTGCTGCAGGGAGTGAGCTGCGACGGTGGCGGCGACTGCTGGGCCGTCGGTTACGACCTGGACCCCACCGGGCTCGCGGACACCCTGATCGAGGAGGACACGGGCGCCGGGTGGACCATCGTGCCCACTCCTTCCCAGCCCGACGGCGAGGCCGGATTCCTCAACGGGGTGACCTGCACCAGCGCGGGCGACTGCTGGGCGGTCGGCTCGGTCGCCGGCAGCGACGGCAGCAGCGCAACCCTCGTCGAGGAGGACACGGGCAGCGGCTGGAGCATCGTGCCGACCCCAACGCCGCCTTCGGGCGTGACCAGCGAGCTCGACGCGGTGAGCTGTCCCGATCCCAGCTACTGCTGGGGCTCTGGCGACCTCATCGACTCGAGCGGCGCCATCCAGGTGCTGACCCTGGAGGACGCGGGCGGCGGCTGGACGGTCGTTCCCAGCCCCTCCGCCCCCAACCAGGCGCCGAGCAGCCTCGACGCGGTGAGCTGCGTGAGTCACAGCGAGTGCTGGGCGGTCGGTGACTACGACGACCTCAACGGCACCTCGCAGGCGCTGGTCGAGGAGGACCGGGGGAGCGGCTGGGCCATCGTCTCCAGCCCGGCTCCCCCCGGAGCCATCGGGGAGGAGCTCTCGGCGGTGAGCTGCGTGGACGCGAAGGACTGCTGGGCGGTCGGCCAGATCCTGGAGGCGGGCGGCAAGAGCCAGACCCTCATCGAGGAGAACGGTGGGGGCGGCTGGACGGTGGTCGCCGGCCCCGCCGGGCCCGGCAGCACGACCAACCAGCTCGCCGGCGTCACCTGCGTGAGCGCCGCCGCCTGCTGGGCGGTCGGCTCCGACGCCGGCAGCGGCTCGAGCTCTGCTCCGGCGCTGATCGAGGAGGGCCGGTAGCCGCCCGGTCAGGCTGGCGGAAGCGCGAAGGCATCGCCGCGGCGCCGCACCCGGCGCGCGCGAGGCACCCAAGTCCCCACCGCCTCCCGGGGGGACTTCGCTAGAGTCCCGGGAACCGTCCGCCGATCGTTGGGGAAGATCCATGCGCTGGACACTGCCGCCCGAGAGCGTGCCTGAAGCCTGGTTCAACGTCGTACCGCGTCTTGCGGAGCCGATCGCCCCCCCGCTCCACCCGGGCACCCGCCAGCCGGCGGGTCCCCAGGACCTGGCGCCCCTCTTTCCCATGGCGCTGATCCTGCAGGAGGTCTCCACCGACCCCTGGATCGACATCCCCGGTGAGGTGCTCGACATCCTCCGGCTCTGGCGCCCGACCCCCCTGGTCCGGGCCCGCCGCCTCGAGAAGGCCCTCGACACCCCGGCCCGCATCTACTACAAGGACGAGTCGGTGTCCCCGGCCGGGTCGCACAAGCCCAACACCGCCGTCCCTCAGGTCTATTTCAACCGCGAGGAGGGGGTCAAGCGGATCACCACCGAGACCGGCGCCGGCCAGTGGGGGAGCGCCCTCGCCTACGCCTGCGCGCTCTTCGGGCTCACCTGCAAGGTCTACATGGTCCGCGCTTCGTACCACCAGAAGCCGTACCGGCGGGTGATGATGGAGACCTGGGGCGGCGAGGTGGTGGCGTCCCCGGTGGACCAGCCCGACAGTCCCGGTTCGCTGGGCATGGCGATCAGCGACGCCGTCCGCGACGCGGGCGGCCGCGACGACACCCACTACTCGCTGGGCTCGGTGCTCAACCACGTCCTCCTGCATCAGACCGTGATCGGCCTGGAGGCCAAGGAGCAGCTCCAGGCGGCGGGGGAGGAGAAGCCCGACCTGGTCATCGGCTGCTGCGGCGGGGGCTCCAACCTCGGTGGCCTGGCGCTGCCCTTCGTCCCGGACGCGGACGTCGAGCTGCTGGCGGTCGAGCCGACCAGCTGCGCCACCCTGACCACCGGGAAGTTCGAGTACGACTTCGGTGACACCGCCGGGCTGACCCCGCTGCTCTCCATGTACACGCTGGGTCACGACTTCGTACCCCCGTCGATCCACGCCGGCGGCCTCCGCTACCACGGCGACGCGCCGATCATCAGCAACCTGGTGCACACCGGCCGGATGCGCGCCACCGCCTGCACCCAGACCTCGGTCTTCGAGGCCGCCATCCAGTGGGCGCGGACCCAGGGGCCGATCCCGGCGCCGGAGACCGCGCACGCGATCCGGGCGACCATCGACGCCGCCATCCAGGCCCGCGAGGAGGGCAGGGAGAAGGTGATCCTCTTCGGCTACTCCGGGCACGGTCTGCTCGACCTGCAGGCGTACGACGACTACATGGCCGGCAAGCTCGCCGGCAGCTGAGACCGGCGCCGTCCCATCCCCGGGCTCCCGAGCAGCGGGGGTCCGGGGTGGCCGCGCGCCAGCTCACATCGGGAGGCCCTGCTCCAGGTACTCGAGCGCCTCGTCCATTTCGGGTAGGAACTCGGTCCACTCCCGGTCCGGGTCCTCGACGAGTGGCTCCATGGCCACCAGCATCACCCCGATCACTGCGCCTACGAGGGCGCGCACCCGCATGTCGTCGACGGGCCGCCCGGCGCGGACCGC
>Ga0326727_10009337_pt1 | contig 24197 bp, 25 predicted proteins | sample MB2enrmetagenome_FD_207643 | JGI IMG/M metagenome (GOLD analysis project Ga0326727, IMG submission 207643) | Lab enriched peat soil microbial communities from McLean, Ithaca, NY, United States - MB29MY | ecosystem: Environmental > Terrestrial > Soil > Wetlands > Peat | place: USA: New York... | reverse complement strand
TGGAATACTGGGCAACCGAAAATCGTCCTGCCGGCCGCTACATGTTGCTTCGCTGCCGGCGCTGCGGTTCTCCTTTGCTGATCGAGCAAGAGAACACCGGTAACATGGCGGCTGGCGATATCTTTGATTCCGCCCCGGTCGTTCTCTACCCACGATCCGACTTGCGGGTGAACCCAAAAGCTCCGCCAGAAATTCGGGCTGCCGCCGAGGAAGGCTTCAACTGTTACCGGGCGCGCGCCTACACGGCAGCGGCAATCATGTGCCGCAAAACCCTCGAAGGAGTTTGCGCGGCGCAAGGCGTGAAGGAACACACGCTCGCCGCCTCACTGAAGAAGATGCTCGACACCGACCTGATCGACAAGCGCCTTTACGACTGGTCGGATCAGTTGAGACTAATCGGCAATGAGGCCGCACACGGCGTCGGCATAGTGTCATCAGTGCAGGATGCTCGCGATGGCCTCGACTTTACTATCGGCATCATCGATTACCTGTTTTCATACCGGGATCAGTTTGAGAAGTTCAAGCAGCGGCGGGCGAAGGGAAACGCCGCATAGAAGGCGCTATTGATGGAGTTCAGGCGTCGTACCCTTTCGCAGTTGGCCGACATGATTTGCGGCAATCAGGTTGACGGTAAGCCGCTGCCATTTCGCTACAGGAGCAGCAGCTACCTGACGCAGTTCTTTGTCGACTGCGATACCGACTACATGCATGACGGCAGCACTCGAAGTTCATGGGTTTATAGTCGATTGGTCGAAATCCTTCAGGAGCCGCACCCGGACGCACGCACGCCACCTGGTACTTTTTGTCGAATCATCCGCGTGCTGATGGATAAGGAAGACGTGACGGACGATGACGACAAGGACCGCACGAAAGCGCTAGAGAAGCTAAATACGGCACTTGCCCGCGAGGGCTTCGAAGCATTCTACGGCGAGGACCGGCAATGCCATCTCCGCCATATCGGCACCGACACCATCGTTCACCAATCACCCAATCCGCACCGGCATTTCACGGTGCTTGAGCAGAAGAAGCGGGCGCAACTAGCGGTCTATCTCGGCAAAATTTCCGAGGACGAGCTAATCGGGGATGTGTTGCTGCCCCTGTTCCGCCAGCTCGGGTTTCATCGCGTGACGGTCGCTGGCCACAAGGACAAGGCGCTTGAATACGGCAAAGACCTTTGGATGAAATACACTCTGCCGACGACGCACGTTCTCTATTTTGGTATTCAGGCAAAGAAGGACAAGATCGACGCATCAGGCGTCAGCACCGCCAACGTTGCCGAAATTTACAATCAAGTTTCGATGATGCTCGGGCACGAAATTTTTGACCCGGAGATCGGAAAGCGCGTTTTGGTCGATCACGCCTATATTGTCGCCGGCGGCGAGATCACCAAGCAGGCCCGAAACTGGCTTGGCAACAAGCTTGATGCAAACAAGAGAAACCAGATCATCTTTATGGACCAGGACGACATCCTAAATCTGTTCGTGGTCACCAACATGCCGCTGCCCGCGAAAGCTTTGCCCCCGCCGCCGCGCGGCGACCTCGACGACGACATACCGTTCTGACCCGGATAGGGCACGCCAGCCATGATCGACCGGGGCAAACAGCAGTCACCATAAACTGGTTTGGTGGCCAACAGTATGAATGAGATATGATAAGGACATTATCACACATAGAGACCAGTCACGCCCGGGGAGAATCCGTGTTGCCCCTCGACGTCAATCTGCCCCTTGTTGCGACCTGCCGCGCATCAACCTCCACCTGCGGAACACGCGAAAGCCTTCACTTATCGATGCTCCAAGAATCGCAAAAACTAGGTTCGTCAGCGCCGTAACCCAAAATCCGGAACGGTCCTCGCTGCGTAGCTCTCCACGAAGGGCCTGCGCAACCGCCGCAACTTGGTCCGAGTTTAACGTGCTCAACTTCTTGGCCTCATCAGCATCACGTTGGAGCCTCTCAACCAATGCTTGTCTTTGCGAAATCTCCTGTTCTATGTCGGAGATTAGCCGGGCCGAGTCGTTGAGTGATTTCGTTAGCGTACTGATTTCTTCCTCAAGAGTCTGTGTATGCTTGCCCCCGAAGATGCCTAGGGTGGTGGACAAGGAAAGAGCGAAACCGACCGTCGTCGCCAGAACCGCTATCATCTCGAGCCAGGCATGAAACCAGAATCGGCTCCGTACGGGCTTCTTCATCGCTATCACCCCGAAATTCTCCCTCACCTGACATTGTAGCTGCGTACGACTCCACAGGAAAAGAGCCGCCCCGTGCGAGGTGGTTTCGGTGCCGGTCAGGTTTTTTGCTACCGTGGCTATGCCATTCCATCCGCCGCCGGTGGAGGGGGACGATTCCACGCCACTATTATGCAGCGGACATTCGCAGCAAAAGGCCTAATCTTTTCAGTGGGCTGGTTTTGCAACGAACCTGTTGATTTTCGCACCATACGAACGCCGCGACGCTTCGGGGCTGCCTCAGGGCCGATCTCCGCTTCCCACCCACCTAAGTCACCGGGCACGCTTGCATGAATGTCCGCTGCGGAGCACCCAGCGGGTTCCGCTGAACGATCTGAATGGCAGCGAAACTGACTTACGACACGCCGGCCGACCAATTCACTGACAGACGGTCTAATACAAACCGGGTCCACCCCAAAGCTCCGGATCAGGGGGAAGAATCGTGCTGCCGTCGTAGCGCAGTCCCGCCCCGCGATCGAGCGCCAGGAGCAACAACCCGTCGAGATCGACCGCCTCGGCCCCCTGTGCGACGAGCAGCGCCGGCACTTGCCGCGCTTATGCCGGAACCTTGGCCGTCAATTCGATCCCCAGCGCCTTCATCACCATGATCGTTGTCTTCAACGTCGGATTGCCCTGTTCGCTCAGCGACCGATAGAGCTGTTCGCGCGAAAGACCGGTCTGCTCGGCGATGTGCGCCATACCCTTCGCGCGCGCCACGACGCCAAGAGCATGCGCTATATAACCCGAGTCCTCCGTTGCGAACGCCTCCGCCATGAAGGTCGCCATCGCCGCGTCTGAGGTCAGATCCTCGGCCGGGTCGTACGTCGTGAGTTTAACCGCCATGTCACGCCATCCATTCAGCAAGCAGTCGTTTCGCCGTAGCGATATCCTTTGCCTGGCTTCCCTTGTCGCCACCGCACAGCAGGATCACCAACGCACTGCCCTGCCTGTGAAAGTAGAGGCGATAACCGGGACCATAGTGAATGCGAAGCTCGCTGACCCCGTCCCCCACCGGCGCCACATCGCCAGCGTGTCCGTAAGCAAGGCGGTCCAGACGGGACGCGATCAATGTGCGTGCCCGCGCATCCTTCAGCCGCGTCCGCCATCGCCGAAACTGCTCCGTCTGCTTCAGTTCGAGCATTGGTCGGTGTAGTCTATTGACTACATATTATCAAGGGAGTTCCAAGCCCACGCCATCCCAGAGTTTCGGATCGGGCGGATGGATCCTGTTGCCGTCGTAGCGCCGTCCCGCCCCCATGATCGAGCACCAGGCGCAACTGCCCGTCGAGATCGACGATCTCGGCAATCTGCGCGACCAGCAGCGCCGGCGCGATCCCAAGCGACCTGCCGATCACGTCACCGACCATGATCCCCAAGCCAAGCCGCTTCGTCGCGTCCTCCGCAAACGCCCGCCCCTAAGACGCCGCCAGCATCCGCCCCAACGGCCGGCCGCCAAACAGGTGCACATGGAAATGCGGCACCTCCTGCCCGCCATCGGCGCCCATATTCGCGAGCAGCCGGTACCCCGGCGCCTCCAGCCTCAGATCCTTCGCGATCCGCCCCACTGCACGGACAAACCCGGTGATCTCCGCCTCGCTCCCCCCGGCGGCGAAATCGGCCCACGAGCAATACGGACCTTTCGGGATCACCAGCACATGTGTCGGCGCCTGCGCGTTGATGTCGTGGAACGCCAGCGCCCAATCGTCCTCGTAAACCTTCTTGCAGGGGATTTCCCCGCGCAGGATGCGGGCGAAGATGTTGCTGTCGTCATAGGGTGGCAGGCCGCTGACCGGCATGGTGCTTCCTCCTGAATGCGGTCAGGGGATTTTCGTCGTCTCCAGCCCAAACGCAATCGGCAGCCGGGCGGCGCGCGAGGCTTTCTCGGCGATGCCGCTGACGCCCTCGCGGCGCTTCAGCTCGGCCCAGACCTCGTCGGGACTGACGCCGGCGGACACCCACAGCACGATCAGGTGGTAGAGCACGTCGGCGCTCTCGGCGACCACCGCGTCACGATTGCCGGCGACGGCCTCGATCAGGCACTCCACGGCCTCCTCGCCGAACTTCTGCGCGACCTTGGCGGTGCCGCGCGACAGCAGGCGGGCTGAGTGGCTGACCGCCGGATCAGCGGCGCGCCGGCTGACCACGACGGACCACAGTCGGTCCAGCACCATGGCGGCTGGTGCGAGCGACAGCGGGGGCGGCGGGCGAAGCGGCGACGGGTCGGCCAGCAGGTTGGCGCGCTTGTTCGGCTTCAGCTTGCGCCGCTTGCCAGCCTTGACTCGATCCGCCTTGATCCGATCGGCCTTGACGCGTTCGGCCGCCGCGACGCTGGCCTGCGCCGGCTTTTTGACGCGCTCGACCTTGGCGGCCTTGCTACGGCCCGGCTTGGCCGGTTTGGCGCGTTTCCGCTTGTCGCTCGATTTGGCCATGGCCGCTCCGTCACGCCGCCCGGCGCGGCAGGCGCGCTGGCAAGACGCGGACCGGCAATCCGGCCGCAGCCAACGCCGCCTTCACCTGCGCAATCGTGAACGTCCCGAAATGGAACACGCTGGCGGCCAGCAGGCCGGTCGCGCCCGTCTGCGCGCCATCGACGAAATGCTGCAGCGTCCCGACGCCGCCCGAGGCGATAACTGGCAGCCGCACCGCGCCGCACACCGCGCGCAGCAACGCCAGGTCGAAGCCCTCGCCGGTGCCGTCGCGGTCCATGCTGGTCAGCAGGATCTCCCCGGCGCCCAGCGCGGCCACCTGGCGGCACCACGCGATCGCGTCGATCCCCGTTGGGCGGCGACCGCCATGGGTGAACACCTCCCAGCGGTCGGGTCCGGTCTGTTTCGCGTCCACAGCGACCACAACGCACTGACTGCCGAATTTCTCCGCCGCCTCCCGCACCAGCTCCGGCCGCGCCACGGCGGCCGAGTTGATGCTGCATTTGTCGGTGCCGGCCAGCAGCAGGCGGCGCATGTCCTCGGTCGAGCGGATGCCGCCGCCGACGGTCAGCGGCAGGAACACCCGCGCGGCGGTGCGCGCGACCACATCGAGGATGGTGTCGCGGTTCTCGTGGCTGGCGGTGATGTCGAGGAAGCACAGCTCGTCGGCACCGGCCGCATCATACAGCGCGGCCTGCTCCACCGGATCGCCGGCATCGCGCAGCGCGACAAAGTTCACGCCTTTCACGACGCGGCCGTCCTTGACGTCCAGACAGGGGATGACCCGCAGCTTCAACATGAGCGCACTGATACAGGGGTGCATCGTATGCATTGCAAGAGCGCTGCACGCGATGCTGGCACGCATCACCGAAACGCCACCAACAATCGGGTAATTCGTCTAGATATGGTGGCTTTCAGGTAGAAAACAGCGTCAGCGCCGCCGCTGGGTCAATCCGGCCGTCGTACAGTGCACGACCGACGATGACGCCCTCGATGCGCGTCCCCGCCGCCGCGTCCCGCAACGCAGCAAGATCGTCGAGGCTGCCGACACCGCCCGAGGCGATCACCGGGATCGTAACGTGCCGCGCGAGTTCGGTCGTCTGTGCCAGATTGAGGCCGCTCAGCATGCCGTCGCGCGCGATGTCGGTGTAGATGATCGCGGCGACGCCGGCGTCCTCGAAGCGGCGCGCCAGGTCGAGCGCCGACAGCGTCGAGGTCTCCGCCCAACCCTCCGTGGCGACAAACCCGTCGCGCGCGTCGATGCCGACGGCGATGCGGCCGGGGAAAGCGCGGCAGGCGGCGTGCACAAGGTCAGGCGTCTTCACCGCGGCACTCCCGAGGATGACGCGACGGACGCCGGCGGCCAGCCAGGCCTCGATGCCGGCCATGTCACGAATGCCGCCACCAAGCTGCACCGGCACGCGCGCCGCGCCCAGGATGGCGGCGACCGCGTCGGCGTTCACCGCGCGGCCGGCGAAGGCGCCGTTCAGATCGACGACATGCAGCCAGGCAAAGCCGGCGTTCTGCCAGGCGTGCGCCTGGGCGGCGGGGTCGGCGGCGTAGACCGTGGCCCGGTCCATCTCACCACGTTGCAGGCGGACGCAGGCGCCGTCTTTCAGGTCGATGGCGGGATAGAGCGTGAGGGCGGCCACGGCTACGCGTCGCCTGCGTGGTGTTGCGCCTGTAGGTGCCGGTCGCGGCGACGTGCCGGGAAGCGTAGCTGTCTCATGGCAGCGACGGCATCACTGATGGGCCTGCTGCCCCAGCGCATGTCGCATCCAGGCAACAGGGACCAGCCGTGCGACGGTCGCCCGACCGCCGTGTGACGCGCTGATTCCGCAAGTCGTGCAAAAGGCCCCCTCCGACTGTTCCGCCCGCACACGCAGGAAGCCGCGGCGCAGTTTTATGGTCGTTTCCGGCCGCATCGTATCGCCGCATCGCTCACACCGCATTTTCCGTGGCCCCCTTTGCCCTCGATCAGGATGGCGGGAACGTATGGCAGCGCTGGGAACATATCAAGAACAATTTTGCACCTCGCGCCGTTGCGGCAAATAGTCCCGATGACGTGCCGCCGCTCAGGTGGCCACCGCTCAGGGGGCCGCCGCTGCGGGGACGGCCGCTGAGGGGGACGCCGTGGTCGCAAGGGAGGCAGGCACCGCTGCGGAACTGTCTCACGGGCGCCACCATACAGGCAATCCACCGCTGGCGGTCAGTCGGTCGAGCGGCTGCCCGCCGGCGACGAAACGATTTGGCGGGAGCGGACACCGCCCGCCTTGGTCGTGGTCTCGACACTCACCCAGGGCACCATGGTCATCGTCGTCATCGAAACGGTGTCTTTTCGAAGAGCCAAGGACGACGCATGACCTTCGGATACGAATTTGCCGAACCGATAGCCCATCGATCTGCGGACTGTTTTACCGCCTGTGCGATGGCGGCTAGCCGAGCCCCGGCAAACTACTCTGGTCGTGATCCCATTCGGTCAGGAACCTTGCCCGCATCAGCCCGTTTACGGCTGCGAATATCATTCGGTGTGGATCGGTAATCCGATCGGATGCCGCTGTTGGGACTGCACTGACAACGCCGCCCCGCTCGCCGTGAGCGGCTTGAGCAGCCCCACCAGCAACAAATCTCGCGGGAGACGATAAATGGCCGCCGACACGATCGACCAACTGAAAACATTGCATACCAATGCCGTGGACGCACGTAATGGCTACAAGGAGGCGCTGCACGATGCCGAAGGCCACGGAATGACGCCGCTGTTTCAGAACATGATCGCACTGCACACGACGAACGCAGACGAACTCTCGGCCCTGCTCACTCGACTGGGCCAGCACCCTGATCAAAACGGCTCGTTCATGACCATCGTCCATCGTACCATCATGAGCGTCCGTTCGTTGTTTGGCGGTCTGGACGAGAGTGTTGTGCCCGGCCTGATAGACGGCGAGAAGCGCAACATATCGCGTTACGACGACGCGCTCGAGGCCCGGGACGTGAGCGCGGAAGCTCGTGTCCTGCTGGAAAAGCAGCGGGATCGGATCGAAACCGCAATAGCCTCCATGCAGGCCGTCAAAGCCTGATCATCGGGGTCGCCGGCGGGTGAAGACCGTCAGCCGCCGGTATCCTGCCGCCAAGGCTTTTTGCCAGCTCCGGCGGACATCGACTCAACGTCCGTTCAGGCTGACCTTTCCGAGCCTTTGTCGTCCCAGCCCCTGGCACAATCTTCGGCCCCACCGCCGGCATCACCCGGCTTCTGCCCTATCACCCGCGGCGCCGCCCCGGCTCTCCCGGAACACGCCCAGGCACGAGCTCACTCCCGACGAGCGAGGCGTAGCGAAGAGAACATGTAGATTCACGCTTCGTTAGCCATCGGTCCGTATAATACCGCGGAACTGCAACAACCGTCACAACACTGATCAGTTGAACCGGATCAGTCGGGCCGGATCAATCGGGATGCCTGGGACCGCCGCCATTTCGTCAGCCATCAGCGACCAACACCGGCACTCACACCCAGCGGCATCGCCGCAGGAACAGGCGTGGCTGGTGTTTCAGGCAATGGACCGGACGGACGATATCGTCCTGTTGCTCGAGACCGACGGCGACGACGCCAGCTCTGACGCCGTCATCGTGGGTATCAACGGCGCATTCCGCCGCGCTTCGGGCTTTACCGACGCGCAGGTAATAGGCCGGCCGGTGGCGGAGCTGTTTCCCAACCACGACGAGACCGCGGTGCTGCTGGCGACCATCCGCAATCACGGCACGCTGCGTGCCGAGATGCAGTGCAGCCGTGCCGACGGCAGCATTTTCATGATTGGCCTGCATCTGATGCCGGCACCGCCGCGCACGCAAGGCCACCCGTGTTTCGCGGTGCTGGCGTGCGATCTTACCGCCGTTCTACAGGCTCGGAAGATGCAGAACTCGATCCAACGCCTGCTGGCCAAGGTCTTCATTTCGGTCGACGAGGCGGTGGCGATCGTCGATGGCGGGGGCCGCATCGTGATGACCAACCCGCAGGTGGATCGGCTGCTCGGCTATGCGCCGAACGGGCTGGTCGGCCGGCGTTCGCTCGAGCTGGTGGCACCTGACGGGCGCGAGGCAATCGCCGCCCTCCGCAAGCAGCAGCTCGAACGCAGCGAGGACATCACCTATTGGGCGCCGCTGTTGCGGGCCGATGGATCCACCCTGGACACGCGTATCACCTCGGTCTTCGTCGGCTCTGATGAGCTCAAGCTGTTCCGCATCCTCACACTGCGGGCGGACAGCGGTGCCGCGGTTGAGATGCGAAGCCAAACCGCCGGCCGGATCAGGCTGGTAGGTCTGGACGAGGTGCGCGCTGCGCTGGGCGACCGGTGGCCAGCGGTTGCCGTCCGCGCGATGGCGACGGCCGAGACGGTGATCCGTCGCCGCTGCGGGGCGCAAGACAGCGTCGATCGCATCGACGACACAAGTTTCCTGATGAGCTTCGGCAGCCTGAGCGAGGCCGAAGCGTCATTCCGCGCCGCGGTGATCGGGCGCGAGATCCGCGAACGCCTGATCGGGCAGGGGACCGATGTGGACGCCGCCGAGGTGCGCACGATCGCCGCCGCGGTGCGGTTTCCCGATCGGCAGGAGACGGGCGCCGCGCTCCGGGCGCTGCTGCTGGCCGGGCTGGATGAGCAAATGGAGCGGATCGAGGGCGAAGCGCGGGAGGTGCTGCAAACGGCACTGGCGAGCGCAACCTGCCTGCTGGAGCGGATCTCCGGGCGCAATCCCGAGCAGACGGTGGCCATGCTGGTCAGGTTGTCCAACGACATGGAGCGCAAGCTGTTCTGTGCGTTATCCGTGCTGCCGCGTAGGGCGACCGACGCCTTCGACCTTGATGGGTTGCTGCTTGGGCTGGCGGCACAACAGGCGCTTGACGCCCTTGAGAACGCCGATGCCACCAAGCTGCTGGTCAACGTCCGGTTCGACGTGTTCGGCACACGGGCTTCCACCGACCGATATGTCAGCTTGTGCGCCAAACTCGACCCCCGGGTGTGCAAGCGTCTGACGCTGCTGTTGACCTCGCCGCCCGAAGGTTTGCCGAGATCGCGCCAGTTGGAATTCGTCAACCGGCTGCGCCCCTATTGTGCCGCGGTGGGATTCCAGGTCGACGAGGTGGCGCAACTCGCTGTCATCGATCTGTCGCAAACTGCCAACCCGCTCGTCGCCCTGCCCGCGACGGCGTTGCTCGGGATTGCACCGGACCGGCTCAGGGAGCTGGTCGCCGGGCTGCATACGAAACGGGCCAGGGTGTTGGTGCGCCGGATCGGCACGGAGGACGACGCGGCTGCCGTGCTGGCACAGGGCGTCGATATGATCTCGATGGAGCCGGCGGAGGCATAGGGCACGCCCGGTTGTCTGTACACCTCTCCCCCTGGGAGAGGTCGGAGCGCGTCAGCGCTCCAGGTGAGGGCCTTGCGGCGCAATCGGTGGTCCGTGCTGCGCCACCCTCACCCGCCGCTTCGCGCCGACCTCTCGCAAAGGGAGAGGTAAAGTCGCGACGGTCATCCCGACGCTGGTTGCAGCAGCTTGTAATAGAACAGCCCGCGCACCGACTTGCCGCGCACCCGCGCGTACAGCGGATGCTCGCCCCAGCGCTGGTAGCCGAGCGACTCATACAGCCGGATCGCAACCTGCTGCGTCTCGCGCACGTCGAGGTTCAGCACCTGGAATTTCATCGCGCGCGCGGCTTCCTCGACCTTCAGCGTCAGCATCCGCGCAAGGCCATGGCCGCGCGCATAGGGCGCGATGAAGGCGTGCATGAGATGCGCGCTGAACGCCTGCGCCTCGTTGTTGCGCGGCGGCCGCACGAGTTGCGCAGAGCCGACGATGGAGTGATTGAGCCGCGCCACGAAAACCTGTCGTTCCGGCACCAGAAGCAGCCCGCGAAAGTAGGTTTCCAGCGCGCGGCGCTCGGGCGGCCGCACCCAGCCGAAGCCGCCGCCCTCGATGATCGCGGCATGCGTCGCCTCGCACAGCGCGTGCATGTCCTCGTCGTTGAACGCCTCGATGCGCTCGACGCTGAGCACGGGCTCGGTCTGCGCGGGTGCGAGGGGCACGTCGGTCATCAGTCAGGGTACCCAGCGCAAGAAGTTGGCCAGGATGCGCAGACCGACCTCCTGGCTTTTCTCGACATGGAACTGGGTGCCGGCGCGATTGCCCGACGCCACCATCGCCACCACCTTCCCGCCATAGTCGGTCGTCGCGATAATCTCATCCTGCGTGCCGCCGGCGAGGGCGTAACTGTGCACAAAATACGTGTGATCGCCCGGCGTCAGTCCGGCCAGCAATGGATGCGCGCCCGGCGTGAACTCCAGCACATTCCAGCCCATCTGCGGCAGCCGCAGCCCCGGCGCCGCCATCTCCGCGATGTCGCCCTTGAGCCAACCGAAGCCCGGCGTCACCGCGTGCTCCAGCCCGCGCTCCGCCATCAACTGCATGCCAACGCAGATGCCCAGGAACGGCCGGCCCGCCGCCGTCGCACCCTCGATCGCCTCGCACATGCCGTCCACCGCGGCCAACCCCGCAGCGCAATCGGCAAACGCGCCCTGCCCCGGCAGGACAATCCGGTCCGCGGCCGCAACATATGCCGGGTCGGCGGTCACCGTCACCTCGGCTGCGATGCCCGCCCGCTCCGCCGCCACAACGAGAGCGCGCGAGGCGGAGGCAAGGTTGCCGCTGCCGTAATCGACCACCGCGACCTTCATCGCCCAACCCTCAGAGCAAGGGCGTCCCTCAGAGCAAGGGCCGCCCTCAGAGCAAGGGCGGCCATCAAATCACACCCTCGTGCAGCTGCTCGCGCAGATCGCGCCGCCGGAGCAACAGCCGCTCGAACGCGCCGTCGGCGTGTCGCCCGGTCACCACCTCCGCCAGCGTGTAGCCGCGCCGCGCCAGCGACCACCGCCGCAGGTCCTGGCCGGAGAACCCGAGCAACAGGGCCAGCCCAGACTCCAGCAGCACAAGCAGGCCCCCATCGGCCAGCGCCCCGATCGCCAGCCAGGCGGCGAGCGCCAATGCCGCCGGCACCCACGCCCGATGCGCCGCCAGCCACAGCGGACCGAACACCGCCGCGCCGAGGCTGAACCCCTCGCGCACCAGCACCGGGTCCCCAGCGTTGCGCAGGTCCCCAGCGTTGCGCAGGTGCCCAGCGTTGCGCAGATGCCCAGCGTTGCGCAGATGCCCGGCGTTGCGCATATGCCCAGCGTTGCGCAGATGCCCAGCGTTGCGAAAATGCACTGTCCAGATCCTCACAGCGCCCCCTTGGTCGAGGGCACCGCATCGCCAACGCGTGGATCCATCGCAATCGCCGCGCGCAATGCCCGCGCCGTCGCCTTGAAACACGCCTCCGCCACGTGATGCGCGTTCTGCCCGGCGCGGCGGGTCACATGCAGCGTGATGAGCGCGTTGAACGCCAGGGCGCGGAAGAATTCCTCGAACAGCTCGGTGTCCATCTCGCCGATCTTCGGTTGGGCGAACGCAACGTCCCAGGCAAGAAACGGCCGCCCCGAGAGGTCGACCGCCACCTCGGCCAGCGCCTCATCCATCGGCACCAGCGCCTGGCCGAACCGGGCGATGCCACGCTTGTCGCCAAGGGCCTGCGCCACCGCCTGGCCCAGCACGATACCGACATCCTCGGTCGTGTGGTGGAAATCGATGTGCAGATCGCCACTGGCGCGCAACGTCAGATCGAACAGCGCGTGCCGCGTCAGCGCCGTCAGCATGTGATCCAGAAAGCCGATGCCGGTCGCAATGTCCGCCCTGCCCGATCCGTCCAGCGACAGAGTCAGGGAAATGTCGGTCTCCAACGTCTTGCGCGCCAGGCTAGCAGTCCGAGCCATGGCGCAGCACTAGCGCGCCCCCGGCGGCAGGCCAAGAGGTTATGCTTCGGCCAGGTGGCCGACGCGTCGCAGCAGGGCTGTGAGGCGCGAGAAGGCCAGCCAGAATTCGGGGTGGCCAGGTGCGTCGTCGCGGTTCGCGTTGGCGATAGGCTCGCCGCGGCGCAGCAAATCGAGGCGGCTCTCAAACCGGCCGCGCATGTTTTCCAGGAAGGCGCTGGAAGCCGCCAGATATTGTTCAAGCATTTCGCTGGCCAGTTCGATCTCCGCCAATGCGCGCCCATCGAACGAGAACGCCTTCATCATTCGCGCGTCGGTCAGCAGTGCGATATGCAGGTGGTGGAGATCGACCAGGTGCTGGGCCACGCGCTCGCGGGTGTCTCGGACACTGTCCCGAGCGTGCGGTTCTTGAGCAGGAGGATCTTGCGCCATCGCAATAGGATATGCACGAAACCACTAACGGACTGCTAACGCGGACAGGTATTTGGGGAGATCGGCTGCCGCCAGCCTACGGCAGCGCCGGGCGCCACGCGTCGGCGAAGCCGCGCTGACGCGGCAGCAGGATCATGTCCCAGGGGCTCGGCATGGGTCCGCATGGCACCTGGATCAGCGCGGGCCGGTTGAGCGCGAAGGCTTGGCGCAGCGCGGTTTCCAGCGCGGCTGGACTGGTGGCACGCAACCCGGCCGCGCCGAAGCTCTCGGCAAACGCAACGAAATCGGGATTGTGCAGGTCGCAGGCGATCAACCGGTTGCCGTAGTGCTGTTGCTGGATCAGGCGGACGTTGCCGTAGGCGGCGTTGTCGAACACCACGCCGACCACCGGCAGGTTGTGCCGCATGGCGGTGGCGAGCTCCGCCGCCTGGTACATGAACCCGCCATCCCCCATCACCGCAACGACCTTGCGGCCGGGCAACGCGGCCTGGGCGCCAAGCGCGGTGCCGTAGGCCCAGCCCAGGTTGTCCTGATAGCCGGGCGACAGATACAGCCTTGGGGCAGCGACAGGCCAGGCAAGCCGGCTGACGAAGCCGAGCTGGGTGACGTCCTCGACGAAGATGCCGTCGTCCGGCAGCGCGGCGCGGATGGCGGCCAGGTAGGCGCGCTGCGGCTGCAACCGTTCCAGTCGCTCATCGAACCAGGCGCGGGTGGCGGCAAATTCGGCGTCTCGGTTGGGACCGGCCTGAATCAGCGCGGGCAGTTCCGCCAGCAGGTCGCGCAGGATGGGCGCGGCGTCGCCGAGCAGTGCGCAGGCGGGCCGGCGGAACCGATCGAACGCGGTGGGATCGGCGTCGATGCGAACGACCGGCAGGGCGTCGTCGATGCCCCAGTTGCTTTCCTGCCAGTAAAGCCGCGTGCCGATCGCCAGCACGGCGTCGGCTTCCTGCCAGAGGCGATGCCCCTCGGTGAACGAGAACGCGAGCCGGTGCGAGGTCGGAATGATGCCACGGCCGCGGCGGAACGAGATGACGGGCGCGTCGAGCTGTTCGGCGATCGCCTGCACCTCGGGGCCGGCGTCCAACGCGCCGCCGCCCAGAACGATGATGGGCCGTTGCGCGGCCCCCAGCAGCTTGGCGGCGCGGGCGATCAATTCGGGATCGATCGAATATCGCGGCGGTATCGCGGCGCTTGCAGTGGCAGCATCGACTGTGCCGCCGGCCGGGCCCCAGGTGTCGATCGCGCATTCCAGCGCGACCGGACCTTGCGGCGGCGTGGTCGCGATGCGCAGCGCGGCGTCGATCAGCGCCGGCGCCTCCTGCGCAGCGCGGATGCGGGCAGCGTGGCGGGTGAAATGGCGCAGCAGGCCGAGCTGGTCGCGCAGCTCGTGCAAATGGCCGTGGCCCTGGTCGATGGCGAAGGAGGGTATCTGGCCCACCAGCGCGAGCACCGGCGCGCCCATGCCGTACGCCGTCAGCAGCGCGGCGGCGGCATTCAACAATCCAGGGCCGGGCACCATGGCGCAGGCCTGTGGCCTGCCGGTGACCAGCGCGGCGCCGAGTGCCATGTAGGCCGCGGTCTGCTCATGGCGGGGGTGGATCACACGGAAGCGCTCGCCGGCGCGGTGAGCGGCGTCGAACAGATGGTCGTTGTGCACGCCAGGCAACGCGTACAGCGTGTCGATGCCATGGCGCAGCAGGCCGTCGACGACCGCCTCGGCCGTGGTCATACGTGGCATAAGGTCAGGATGCCGGGCTGCTGCGCAACTGCACTGCCGCCGCATCGCCGCGCAGCACCTTGAACCGTGTCGCGGCCCCGTCGCGCCAGAACGCCAGATCGAATTCCTGCTCGCCCAGCCGCACCCCGTACAGTGTCACATCCGGCAGCCAGTCGGGCAGCACCGGATCGACATGCAGCACCCCGCGTGGTGCATCAAACGCGATCCCGAGCATCGCCTGCAGCAGCATGAACGCCGAGCCGGCGGCCCAGGCCTGCGGCACGTTGGCGCCGCGATACTGCACCGGAAAGGTGATGTCGCTGCGCTCGATGCCAGCATAGAGTTCGGGCACCTGGTTGAGCAGGAAATGGCTCGCCGCGCCGGAGATGTCGCGGGCGACGCGCCCGACCTCGGCGGTGAAGCCGTAGCGCTTGAAGCCGGCGGCGATGATGCCGTTGTCGTGCGGCCAGACCGATCCAAGTTGATACGCATACGGATTATACGACGGGTGCAGCGCCGACAGCGTGCGGATGCCCCAGCCGGAGTTCATGTCGGGCGCCATCAGCCGCGCCACGACGCGGGCGGCGCGGTCTTTCGGAACGAGGCCGGAATACAGGCAATGGCCGGGGTTTGACGCGACGGTCCACACCGGCTTCTTCTCTCCGTCGAGCATGAAGGCGTAGAACCCGCCCGCCTCATCCCAGAAGGCCTCGTTGAATTTCTCGAACAGCGTCTTTGCCTTGGCGCGCAGCGCGGCCGCACGGTCGGGCTGCGCCAGTTCGTCAAACACCTCCGCCATGCGCAGCCAGGCGTCGTAGACGTAGCCCTGCAGCTCGACCAACGCCTTCGGGCCCTTGGCGAGCGTGCCGTCGGGATCGCGCGAGGAATCGCCGGAATCCTTCCACGCCATGTTCTCGTAGCCGACCGGCGAGCGCGTCTGGAATTCCTGGAAGCCGTCGCCGTCGCGATCGCCCCACTCGTCGATCCAGGTCAGGCACGCCTCGGCAGTCGCGAGATGACGATCGAGCAGCGTGCGGTCGCCGGTCGCCCGCCACGCCTCGTGCAGCACGATCAGATACAACGGCGTGGCATCGGCGGTGCCGTAATACGGCGTGTGCGGGATCAGCTTGAAATGCGCCAGCTCGCCGTAGCGCATCTCGTGCGGGATCTTGCCCGGCTCCGCGTCGCGCCAGTCGTCGCGCTCCTTCGCCTGGAGGTGGCCCAGCACTTCCAGCGCGCCGCGGGCAAAGCCGGGATCGATCATGATGGTTTGCAGCGAGGCGATCAGGCTGTCGCGGCCGAACGGCGCGACGAACCAGGGCAGGCCCGCGGCGGGGAACAGCACCTCGCCGTCGGTGCCCGGCATGTTCAGGCGCAGCGCGGACATGTCGTCCAGCGCCTGGAAGTAGAAGCGGTAGAACTCCTCGTTCGAGGTGTGCAACCGCGGCACGGTCTTGCGCCAGTTCTCGCCCGAGGTCGCGTGGGGGGACCGCGTTGTCAGATCGGCACAGTCGTCCGGTGCTGTAAAGTGACGCTCGCCGTTGCTCAGATCGTACAGCAGGCAGCAATGCCAGGCGGCGCCGGGTTCCAGGCTGATCTCGAAGCTGATGCGGCCGTTCGCCAACACACCCTGCGTATTGGTTTTGCCGGTGCGGATGGTGATGGCCCGCATGAAATCGCGGTTGCTGTAGTCGGTGGTCACGCGTTGCTCGGTATCGGACCATTCCGTGGTGATGCGGCCGCGGCGGACGATCTTGTGGGCCTTCACCTCGAAGATGTCGGCAAAGTCGCTGCGCACCGCGATCTCAAGATTGAAGCGAACCGCCACCGAACCATAGTTGGTCAGGTCCAGGTCCTCGTGCAGGCCGCCGTCGAGGGTGCGGCTCAGCATGAAGCCGATGGTGCGTTCCGGGACCTCGCCGTCCTCGGTGCGGAAGCTTTTGTTGGTGAGGAACAGCCGCGCGGTGTCGTAGGTGGCCGCGCCGCCGCTCAGCAGCTCCCACGGTTCGCCGTTGGCGTAGATCGACCAGGCGCTGATCAGCCTGGTGTCGTAGAAATACAGACCCTTGTCGGAGGGCCAGTTGATCTGGCCGTCCGGCTCGGTCAACAGGACGATCTGACCCTGGTGGATCGCGATCTGCGGCGGGCCAACCTGGACTTTGAAGGGCATGGCGCAGTTCTAGCGCAAGATGGCGACGGCACAACCTTGCCGGTGCGTGACAGTCGTGCGAACCAGAAATATGAGCGCGCCGCCCGACTGGACCCTGGAGCATATCCGCCAGCACATTGCCGAGGGGCTGCCGCTGGTGCCGCTGTTCAATCTGGAGGTGGTGGAGGCGACGGCGACGCGCGGCCGGCTGCGGCTGAACGCGGGGGAGCACGTGTCGCGGCCGGGTGGCAGCGTGGCGGGGCCGGTGCTGTTCGCGCTGGCCGACGTGGTGACCTATGCGCTGATCCTGGCGGCGCGGCACGACCCGGATGCGGTGACGGTGGACCTGACGATCAACTTTCTGCGTGCGGCGCGGGCGTTGCCATTGCTGGCCGAGGCGGTGCCTTTGCGTGCCGGCCGGCGGCTGTTCACGGCCGAGGTACGGATCAGCGAGGCCGATGGGGCCGGGGCGCTGGTGGCGCAGGCAACGACGACGTGGTCGCTGGCGAAACGCTCGGGCGCGTAGGGCGCGGCTGCACGTGTCGTTTCGGTAACAGTTTGATTGCTCGCTGTTGCGACCGCGGGCCGATCAGGCGCCAGGTTCGTCGAACACGATATCCTGCGCGCCGGACCACAACACCAGCTTCCCCAGGCTGGCCAGATTCTCGTTGCCCTCGACGATCGTCAGGAAATGGTTGCCCGCGAGCTGCCCGACCTTGCTGGCGAACCGCACGCCGCCATACGCCAGCAGGATCTCGGTCTCGCTGATGCCGCCGGGATACAGCAGGATCTGCCCCGGCGCGGGGTAGCTGGTGTGGTTCTCCTGCGCCAGGCCGAGATCGAAATCGCCCAGCGGGATCCAGCATGCCTCACCGCTCCAGCGGACATGGATGATGCGCTGGTGGTACGGCAGCAAGGTGCGGAACCTGGCGCAGGTGCGCGGCGCGTCGCCGTCCTCGAAGCGGGCGAGGAAGTCGTACGGGCCGGCGGTGATGCGGATTTGGGTCATGCGGTGGGGTCCGTGGCAGTTGACTCGTTTATAGACCACTTGCGGATCCGGCTGGCACCCTGGTCTGTATATGTGTATAATATTCGCGACTAATACACATCGAGGCTGGGCATGCGTACCAACATCGAGATTGATGATGAATTGCTCGCCGAAGCGATGGCGGCGACAGGCGAATCCACGAAGCGCGCAACCGTCGAAGCCGCGTTGAGGACCGTGGTTCGTCTGAAGCGGCAAAAACAGGCAGGGATGGACATGGCCGGGCTCGGTTGGGAGGGTGATCTCGACGCAATGCGGGAAGGTCGCGTGCCGGATTGATCGCCGTCGACAGCTCGGTTTGGATTGCGCATCTGCGTAACACTCTCTCGGACCCGGTTCGCATGCTACGGTCTCTGTTCGGGCAACAAGCTCTCCTGGTCGGTGACATTGTCATGCTGGAGGTGTTGCAGGGCGCGCGCGATGAAGCCCATGCGATTCGACTCGCGCGGGACCTGACTGCGTTCGATGTCATGCCGATGCTGGATGAGCGAATTGCCGTGCAGGCGGCGCATAATTACCGCGTGTTGCGGCGCAAGGGCATCACCATCCGCAAGACGGCCGACCTGATCATCGGCACGTTCTGCATCGAGCACGGCCACACGCTGCTGCACGACGATCGCGATTTCGACCTGATGCACGCGCATCTCGGGCTGCAGGTTCTATAGCGCCCGCACCGTTCCCACGCGGCTCGGAATTTGCTTTGCGATACCGCAAGGAATCCGCTCGTCCACGCCACTCCAAGCCACGATCGGAGCAGCGGCGCGATGGCGGCCGGCGACAAAAGCCTCGACCGCCTCGGCGGCTTCGATCATGTGCAGCACGCGGATCCGGTCGTCAGGCCGCATACTGGAGTTCAGCACTGCGGACGATCTCGCCGCGGAAGTGTCGGCTAAGGTCTTGCGCCGTGCGCAGATCGACGGGCCGTCCGCCAAGCAGCGAGGAGATTTCCGCTTCGATCCCCGCCAGCCCCAGCAATCCTGGCTCACACCCGGACTCGAACTCCACCAGCAGATCAACGTCGCTATCCTGCCGGGCCGTCCCTTTCAGGACCGATCCGAACAGTGAGAGGCGTCGGATGTGGTGTTGCCGGCAGAGCGCAGCCAGTGCGGCGCGGTCGGCAAAAAGGCTATCGGTCATGCTGTCTCCGTCTTGGCGCGCAGACACGTTAGGCGACGCCATTGCAACCGGATCATAGCGCATGCGTCGCCAGGGGCGAAGCGAGGGAGCACGCCGCTGTCATCCGCAAGACAGCCGACCTGATCATCGGCACGTTCTGCATCGAGCATGGCCACACGCTGCTGCACGACGATCGCGACTTCGACCCGATGCACGCGCATCTGGGGCTGCAGATTCTGTAGCGCCCGCGCCGCTCTCACGCGGCCCGGAATTTGCTTGCCCAAACACCGAGAAGTCGCGCGTCCACGCCACTTCCAACCACGATCGGGGCAGCAATGGCCGGAAAAATGATGCACCTGGGATGGTTCTGCAACTTCATGCCCGGTGAGTGGGACCATCCCTTCGCGGCGGGCTGGCCGCCGTGGGACGGCAAGTTCCACGTCGAGATCGCGCAGATGATGGAGCGTGCCTGCTTCGACTACATCATGCTGGAAGACACGCTGATGGTGTCGGAGGCGTACGGCGGCAGCGCCAGGGCCACGCTGAAGCACGCGCTGCTGGCGCCGAAGCACGACCCCGCCCCATTGGCGACATTGATCGGCGCCAACACATCGAAACTGGGGGTCGTCGCGACGCTGTCTACCATGGCCTATCCGCCGTTCATGCTGGCGCGGTTGTGCTCGACGCTCGACCACATCGCGGGCGGCCGGTTCGGCTGGAACATCGTCACCACCGGCGAGGAAGCCGCGGCGCAGAACTTTGGCCTCGACGCACCGCCCGAGCGCGAGCAGCGCTACGAGATGGCCGACGAGTATGTCGACCTGGTCTGCAAGTTATGGGATTCGTGGGACAGCGACGCCGTCGTGCAGGACCTGGCGACGCATACCTACGCCGACTTCGAGAAGGTCCGGCCGATCAACTTCGAGGGCAAGTATTTCAAGTGCCGCGGCCCGCTGAACACGGTGCCCTCGCCGCAGAAGCGCCCGGCGTTCGTGCAGGCGGGCGGCTCGCCACGCGGGCGCGCGTTTGCCGCGAAGCACGCCGACTCGGTGATCGCCACCGCGCCGGGGATCGAGGGGATGAAGGCGTATCGCGACGACGTCCGGCGCCATGCAGCCGCCGCGGGGCGCAATCCCGACGACGTGAAGGTGCTGTATCTGGTGTTTCCGGTCATTGCGGAAACCGATGAGGAGGCCTTCGCGAAGCACGCGCGGATGGTCTCGACGCCGGCGTTCATCGAGCGCGCGCTGGCCAACGCCTCGATCAACACCGACATCGATTTCTCCCAGTTCGATCTGGACAAGGAACTGCCGGAGGTGTCGACCGGCGCGTCACAAGGCGCGCTGGATGAGTTCGCCCAACGCGGCAGCGGCAAGACGCTGCGGCAGTTGGCGATCGAGAAATACGACGGCGGCGGCCTGCGCCTGATCGGCTCACCCGACCGCGTGGCGGCGCGCATGGCGGAGGCAATGCAGGAGGTCGGTGGCGACGGCTTCCTGATCAGCACGCCGTATATGAAGGTGAATCGGCGCCAGGTGATCGAGGTAACGGAAGGGCTCGTGCCGGCGTTGCAACGACGTGGTCTGGTGCGGCGAGAGTACACGAAGTCCACGCTGCGCGAGACGCTGCGGGAATTCTGATCGGGGCCGGAACAGGCGAACGCCCGCGGTCAGGCCCACTCCGGCACGCCGGGTATGCGCAGGGTTTCCACCTCGGGAAGGTCGATGCCGAAATCCCTGGCCAGCAACGCCCGCAACGCCGCGCGGTCCGGCAAGCTGGCCTTCGTGGTCGTGCCGTCATGCACGTGGGTCACGTCGCGGTTCATCACGTTCACCCGTCCGTCCGGCGTGACGGCACTGCCCATGAACCAGTTCACGAACGGCGACTGCGGATGCGTGGCGGTGAAGTGGTTCGCCACCTCGAAGTCGATCGCCGTTTCGGCGGTCATCGTGGACACCCAAGCCGGCACCTCCACCCCGTCGCGCACAAGGTGCAGCACCCACTCGTTGCCCTCCCGCGCCATGCGCTGCAACGGCCGCTCCGCCGGGACACCGCCGCCGTCCAGTGCCAGCGGCTTGCGCGAGGCGAACAGACCGAAGCCGGGATCGACAACGTAGCGGCCGCCGTCGACCGTTACGCTCAGGAACATGTGGGTGCGGGGTGAGGCCGCGCGCGGCGTGAACACGATGACGCGGGCGGCGTGCCGGACGGGGGCAAACCCGAGTGCCTCCAGCACGCCGGCGAACAGCGTGGCGTGCTCGAAGCAGTAGCCGCCGCGCCGGTCGCGGACCAGCTTGGCTTGCAGCCCGGAAATGTCGAGCCGCACCTCACGCCCGAGCAACACGTCAAGGTTCTCGAACGGGATATGCGTCACATGCGCATCGAGCAGCCCGGACAATGTGGCCAATGTAGGCTCCGCCGTGCCGTGCCAGCCGATGCGATCGAAATATGCGGCCAGATCCAGCGTGCCTGCCATTGTCTCCCCCTGACCCGTCGCCCGGTAGGTCGGCGCAACACCCCAGGTTTAGGCAATGTCGCCAACCGGCGTCCAGCGCGGTCCTGGCCTGCGCCGCGGGCGGCTACTAGCCATCGGTCCCTGATGCCTGCTAGCTGGCGCCATGTTTGATTTCGCCTGGTCAGAGATCGCCGTCATCGCCGGGGTCGCCCTGGTGCTGATCGGCCCAAAGGACATGCCGGTCGCCATCCGCAGCGTCACCGGCATGATCAAGAAGGCGCGCCGTATGGCCGGCGAGTTCCAGACCCATGTCGACGAGATGCTGCGCGAGGCGAACCTCGACGAGGTGAAGAGCACCATCAACGAGATCCGCAATTTCGACCTGAACAGCACGGTTGAGCGCCACCTCGACCCCGACGGCTCGCTGCGCACCACATTTACCGACAATCCGTTCGAGCCAACCCCGGCGGTGGCAAGCGAGGACCTTGCGCCATCGGCCGGGACCGCGGCGTTGGAGGCCCAATCGGCCGGTCCCGTCACCGATACACTGGTCGCCGCCGCGCCCGCCGTGGCGCAGCCGCCCGACTTCATGCCGCCGGGTGCGGTGCCGCCCGCCCTGCCGATGCCCACGCCGGATGACGAGCCGGAGCCGCCCGCCTTCGTCCCGCCCGAGGTGGCACGCGCGGTGCGCGCCCAGCATCCCCGCATCGGGCACGGCTGAGCCGTCATGAGCGACAGCAAGACCGAGGATCCGATCGACGATAAGCCGATGCCGCTGATGGACCATCTGCTGGAGCTGCGGCGCCGGCTGATGTGGTCGATCGTGGCGTTCTTCGTGGCCTTCGCCGTCTGTTACTACTTCTCCTCCAGCATCTATTCGTTCCTGGCACGGCCGCTGGCCGACGTGCTGCGCGCGCAGTCGGGCGGGCAGGATGCGCCGCACCTGATCTACACCCAGCTCTACGAGGCGTTCTTCACCCAGATCAAACTGGCGATGTTCGGCGGGCTGTTCGTTGCGTTCCCGGTGATCGCCGCGCAGTTGTGGCTGTTCATCGCGCCCGGCCTGTATCGCAGCGAGAAGAACGCGCTGCTGCCGTTCCTGGCGGCGACGCCGATCCTGTTTCTGATGGGTGCCGCGCTGGCGTACTACTTCGTGTTCCCGTTCGCCTGGAAGTTCTTCGCCAGTTTTCAGACGCCCACCGGTGCGGGCGGTATCGGGATCGAACTGCTGCCGCGCGTCGGGGAATATCTCGACCTGGTGATGCGCCTGATCATGGCGTTCGGCATAACGTTCCAGTTGCCTGTTCTGCTAACTTTGCTGGCGAAAGTGGGCATCGTCAGTTCCAAGGGACTGGGCCGCTTTCGCCGCTACGCCTATGTCGGCATGTTCGTCGTCGCCGCTGTGCTGGCGCCGCCCGACGTCATCACGCAATGCGGCCTCGCGCTGCCACTGATCGCGCTCTACGAGATCTCGATCATCGCGGCGCGGATGGTGGAGCCGAAGCCGGTTGAGGTCTGACAAAATGGGCAAGGCCAAGATGGGAAAGACCTGAAACGATGCATGACATCCGCACCGTGCGCGCCGATCCCGCCGCCTTCGATGCCGCGATGGCGCGGCGCGGGCTGGCACCGGTGTCCGACCGGCTGCTGGCATGGGACACGGAGCGCCGGGCCGAACTGACCGCGCTCCAGGAAAAGCAGGCCCGGCGCAACGCCATCGCGCGCGAGGTCGGCCAGGGCAAACGGGCAGGCACCGACACCGCCGCGCTGGAGGCCGAAGCCACTTCATTGCGGACCGAGATGGAATCGCTGGAGGCGCGGTCCGCGGCACTGGAGGCGCAGATCCGCGGCGAGCTGGAATCGCTGCCCAATATCCTCGATCCCGACGTGCCGGACGGATCGGACGAGAGCGACAACGTCGTGCTGGCGCAGCATGGCTCGCCGCGCGACCTGGGGTTCCAGCCGAAGCAGCATTTCGAGCTCGGCGAGGCGCTCGGGCTGATGGATTTCGCCGCTGCGGCCAAGATCGCCGGCCCACGCTTCGTCATCCTGCGCGGCGCGCTGGCGCGGCTGGAGCGGGCGCTGGGCCAGTTCATGCTGGACCTGCACACGCGCGAGCACGGCTATACCGAGATGGTGGTGCCCTCACTGGTGAACGACGCCACCGCCTACGGCACCGACAAGCTGCCGAAATTCGCCGACACGATGTTCCGCACCACCGACGGCCGCTGGCTGATCCCGACCGCCGAGGTGCCGCTGACGGCGATGGTGATGGGCGACATCGTGCCCGAGGCGGCGCTGCCGATGCGGCTGACCGCGCTGACCGACTGCTACCGCAGCGAGGCGGGCGCGGCGGGGCGCGACACGCGCGGCATGTTGCGCCAGCACCAGTTTCGCAAGGTCGAGATGGTGTCCATCACGCACCCGGATCAAAGCGACGACGAGCACGAGCGCATGACGCGCTGCGCCGAGGAGGTGCTGCGGCGGCTGGAAGTGCCGTTCCGCCGCGTGGTGCTCAGCAGCGGCGACACCGGGTTCGGCGCCACAAAGACCTATGATCTGGAGACCTGGTTGCCGGGGCAGCAGGCGTGGCGCGAGATCAGCTCGTGTTCCAACACGCGCGGCTTCCAGGCGCGGCGGATGAATGCGCGTTTTCGTTCCGCGGACGGCAAGGGCGTGGCGCCTGTGCACACGCTGAACGGGTCGGGCGTCGCGGTGGGGCGCGCGCTGATCGCGGTGATGGAGAACCATCAGCAGGGCGACGGCTCAATCCGCGTGC
>Ga0326727_10009334_pt1 | contig 24203 bp, 13 predicted proteins | sample MB2enrmetagenome_FD_207643 | JGI IMG/M metagenome (GOLD analysis project Ga0326727, IMG submission 207643) | Lab enriched peat soil microbial communities from McLean, Ithaca, NY, United States - MB29MY | ecosystem: Environmental > Terrestrial > Soil > Wetlands > Peat | place: USA: New York... | reverse complement strand
GCTGGAAGTGGACTCAACCGAGATTCCAGCTTGCGCAGGTGACTCTGGGAGGGCAGGAAATCGCCCGGTTTTTCCGCCGCAGATGCTGCTTTGGTTTTGCAATTCCCCTCTGGGGCGATACACTCGAAGCAAATCTGTCACCAAAAAACAGATTCCGGATGAAATCGAGTGGTCCATACCGGGGAGCGCGTCTCAAGAGAATTGTTGCATGGATTGCCTTGCTGACGATTGCAATGGGACTTCGCGTCGGCTTGGCGATCCATTTTCCCAACGTTTTTCATCCAGATGAGATTTTTCAAACTTTGGAGCCTGCGCATCGGCTGGTTTATGGCTACGGCGTAACCACGTGGGAATGGAGAGAGGGAGTTCGCTCCTGGGTGTTTCCCGCATTTCTGGCCGGCGTGATGCGCGCCACCGGCTGGATGGGCTCCGGCGCCGTTGGTTACACTTACGGAATTATCTTCGTCTTATCGCTCGCCTCCTTGTCAACAGTGTGGTTTGGCTTTGCTTGGGCCAAGCGCGCCAGCGGAATGGAGGCGGCGGTTATTGCCGCGGGTGCTTGCTCCGTTTATTTGGGACTGGTCTACTTTGCGCCCAAGGCGTTGACCGAAGTGGCGGCCACCGACGTCTTACTTCCAGGCCTGTATCTGGGCGTCTACGGAGATAGGAGCAACGAGAGGAAGCGATTGATTCTAGCGGGGATTCTCTGCGGCATCGCGGCATGCCTTCGGATCCAGCTGATCCCGGCCATCGTCTTTGCCGCCATCTATTTTTGTTACCCCCGCTGGCGCCGGAGAATTCCCGCCGTTGTTGCGGGATTCTCGCTGCCGGTTTTGGCGTTCGGGCTGGTGGACAAGATCACCTGGTCTTATCCCTGGCAATCCTCCATTCGCAACTTTCAGGTTAATGTCTTGGAAGGCCGGAGCCAGGTGTATGGGGTCCAGCCCTGGTACTGGTATCTGCCGGTGCTGTTGGGCTTGCTCGGCCCCGCTGTACTTTTCATCGTGCAGGGCGCGCTACGCAGTCCATTCCTGGCCGCGGTTTCGCTCATTATTCTCGGTTCGCACTCCCTGCTTAATCACAAGGAGATTCGGTTTATGTACCCGGTCCTCCCTCTGGCAATCACCTTGGCCGCGATCGGGTTCGTGGAATCTGCCACGCTTATAAGAACCAACCTCAAGCTGGCGGAATATTCGAAAACTGTTATTGCCGTTGGTTTGCTTTTCTTTGTTCTCTCATCGGCGTACATCGCTTCCATTCTGCCTGGCTTGTGGAAAGCTCCAGGCGCTCAGCTCGCCCTGGATCGACTCAGCCGGGATTCGACGCTCTGCGGCGTTGGCTTCTATGGCGTCAACTGGTGGGACATCAGCGGATATACCCACCTCCATCGCAATGTTCCAATTGTTCCTGTCATGGACAGCGCCGACTTTGCGAGAATGACTCCGACTTTTAACGCTTTGATTGCACCATCTGCAACACCCGAGGCGCCCGCCGATTTCAAGAAGAGCAATTGTTGGAATGAGATTTGCTTGTATCGGCGTGCGGGCGCTTGCAAAGCGCCTCAACCGGAAGACACATTGGATGGGTTTCTGCGAAGAACCGGAAATTGAGAACCCCAAGGAAATTTGCCTTTACAGGGTGTTTCTTTGAGCAATTCGCTTTGAACCTGTCCCGCAAATGCTGTTGGATCCCCCGCTCCCCAATCTGGGCCCGCGTCAAATGGAATAGCCGTAACTGCTTGGTGTCATCGGAAAGAACTATGCCCTTGAAGAGCGGAAAATGGATATAGACCCCGTTGCTGGAAGAGCGGAGCTCCGCCGGGATACGGACGGCCTTTCTCCGCACGCCCTTAAAGACCTTTGCCTTTTCAAGGAGCGCCGCTGCTCTCACCTCTGCAATAGAGCATGCTATGTAGCAGAGATGAAGTTAGCCGCGTCTCCCCCAGAATCGCGTCGAGTCCCATACCGTTCAGGTGTATCGTTCGATACAGAGTGGGCACCCCCAACCAGTTCGCTACCAGCGGATGATGGGCAGGAGGCTGGAGTAATCGTCGGTCCAAAGACGGACCCTGGGGTTCTCAGCGGGCTGTCGAGCCTGGGCCGCAACTTCGGGAAGCGCGAAGAATTCGGTATTGTTCGTGAGCAGCACCCAGTGGGCGGTAAACTCGCCGCGATCGTCGTTGGCAAAGCTCGAAACTCGCATGGCCTTCATGCCTGCCGCCTTGGCCAGCAGGGCAACCTCGGGCTCAAGATCGACGTGCTGATTGGAGATGTGAAATGCGAGGATGCCGCCGGGAGCGAGGTGCCGTTTGTAGAGGGCGACCGCCTCGGTGGTGAGCAGATGCAAAGGGATGGCGTCGCCGGTGAATGCGTCGATGACCAGCACATCGAAGTTCTGAGGGGATTCTCGCGCCAGGGAAGACCGCGCGTCTCCCTCGACGATGCTGATGCTGGCAGCCGAATCGCGCAGATAAGTGAAAAAATGCCGGGCGATGGGAGCGACGGCTGGATTGATCTCGTAGAAACGGATGCGATCGCCGGGGCGGCCGTAGGCGGCGATGGTTCCCACGCCCAGGCCGACGACGCCGATGTTTCGCGCGCGGCCCCGGCAGCAGAGACGCAAGCCCAGGCCCACGCCCGAATCTTCGGCGTAATAAGTGGTGGGAGTTCTGCTCAGCGCCGGCGAGAAGATCTGCGTGCCGTGCTGGATGGTTCCGTTGGTGAGCGTGCGCACCGTGGCTCCGGGATAGGAGAAGGACTGGCGGACCCGCAGGCTGCCATAAAAATTGCGGACAGCCGCGGGCGTGTCCCACTTGTAGGCCGAGTGCAACATGAAGAGCAGGACCAGCAGCAGGATGCTGGCAGTGGACCACAAGAGGCGCTGGGTCCAGCCGCCGCTCCAGGTGACGGCCAGAGCGAGCAGCGCTGTAACCAGAAAGGCGATGGCCAGGTCGTAATTGAAGGAAAAGATGAGCGGAAACGCGATGCCGATGAGGAAAGAACCGAGCGCGCCACCGGCTGCGAACAGGAGATAGAAGAGGGTCGATTCCGAGGCCCGCTGGGGGCGCAGCGCGCAGGCCTCGGTATGGCAGAACAGGCAGGATATAAAGAGCTCAACCAGAAAGAAGATCATGCCGATTCGAAGCGGCCAGGATGCGTCCACCTGGGAGAGCATATAGCCGAGGGCGGCGAGCATGACGACCAGAAAGCGCGTGACGATAGAGCGCGGTAACAACCGGGGGAACTGGAAGGCGAGAATCACCGTGACGAGATACACCGCCAGGGGAAGAATCCAGAGCAGCGGGATGGCGGCGACGTTGGCGGTGAGATAAGCGGTGACGGCGCTCAGTTGCATGGCGGCGCCCATGGGCAGCAGTATCCATAGCAGCTTGTGCCGGGGCGGGGCTGGGGCTAGGTGAGCTTCATCCCCCTCGTTCGCCCGCGGCGGCGCGAGCGTTACAGCGCGGGCCTTGGCGGCCAATACAGCCGAGACGAGCGCAAACGCGGCAAAGCCGCAGCACCATGCAATGCGCTGCGCTTTGAGGGTGAGGCGCGGTTCGACGACGGAGGGGTAAAACGCAAGCGCCAGCAGCGAAGCCAGATTGGAGAGAGCAAATAGGCGATAGGGAATGCCTCGGGTCTCAAGCCGGGCAAGCCAAACCTGCAGCAGCGGGCTGGTCGCGCCGAGCATGAGAAACGGCAGGCCGATGGAGATGGCGAGCGTGAAGAATATGGAGAGAACGGGATAAGTGGGGCTCGGGTCGATTGATCGGATGCACCAGGCGATTGCCGACCCGGCGGCGGCCAGCAGCAGAACGAAATGAAGATTCCAGCGCGAACCATGCGCCAGCCAGTGCGCGTAGAGATATGCGGCCAGCAGCGCTGTCTGAAAGAAGACGAGACAGGTAATCCAGACCGATGCCGATCCGCCCAGGACCGGCAAGAGCTGTTTAGCCGCGATGGGCTCGACCAGAAAGAGCAGGAGGGAAGAGAGAAAGATTGTGGTGCCGAAAAGCAATCGCCAGTGAGTCATGTGCGGTCTCGGGCATCCGATCTATGGGAAGAGTCAAAAGGCCGCCGCCGCCGGCAGAATCTCCTCCACATCGACCCACTGGGTGGGGTAGTTGCCGGTATAGCAGGCGGTGCAGTAGCCGGTGCGCTCTTCGGTGCGGCAGGCTTCGAGCAGGCCTTCGAGAGATAAGTAGGCCAGGGAATCGGCTTCGATGAACTGGCGGATCTCTTCGATGGATTTGTTGGCGGCTATCAGTTCGCGCTTGCTGGGAGTATCCACGCCGTAGAAGCAGGGAGAGATGGTCGGCGGGCAACTGATGCGGAGATGGACTTCCCGTGCGCCCGCGCCTCGGACCATGCGCACGATCTTGCGGCAGGTCGTTCCGCGGATGATGGAGTCGTCGATGAGGATGACGCGCTTGTCTTCGAGCAGGTTGCGGACGGGATTGAGCTTGAGGCGGACGCCGAAGTCGCGGACGCGCTGCTCGGGCTCGATGAAGGTGCGGCCGACGTAGTGGTTGCGGATGAGGCCCATGCGGAAGGGCAGGCGCGCCTCTTCAGCGTATCCCATGGCCGCGGTAACTCCGGAGTCGGGGACGGGGACGACGAGGTCGGCGGGGACGGCGGATTCCCGGGCCAGCCGGCGGCCCATCCGGTCACGGCTCTCCTGCACCCAGAGGCCGAAGATGCGGCTGTCGGGGCGGGCGAAGTAAACGTGCTCGAAGATGCAACTGGACTGCGGAACGCCGGTCGAGTACTGGCGGCTGGTGACGCCGTCATCGGTCACCATGACCAGCTCGCCGGGGAGAACGTCGCGAATGTACTCGGCGCGGAGCAGGTCGAAGGCGCAGGTCTCGCTGGCGAAGACGATGGTGTCGGGGCCGTCGGGGTTGGTCATGCGGCCCATGGAGAGCGGACGGAAGCCTCGCGGGTCGCGGGCGGCGAAGATGCGGTCGCGGGTCATCATCACGATGGAGAAAGCGCCCTCCACCTGACGGAGCGAGTCGGCGATGGCGTCTACCAGAGAGCCGGCGCGGGAATGGGCGATGAGCTGGACGATGATCTCCGAGTCGGAGGTGGTCTGGAAGTAAGCGCCGTCCCGCTCCAGGCGGCCGCGCACGTTGCCCAGATTGACCAGGTTGCCGTTGTGGGCGATGGCGATCAGGCCCTTGACCGAATCGACGCGGATGGGCTGGGCGTTGAGCAGGGCCGAGTCGCCGGTGGTCGAGTAGCGGGTGTGGCCGATGGCCATCTGGCCGGGGAGCTTGGCGAGAATGTCGTCGGTGAAGATCTCGGAGACCAGGCCCATGCCCTTGATGTTGGCCAGGTGGAGGCCGTCGGCGGTGGCGATGCCGGCCGACTCCTGGCCGCGATGCTGGAGGGCGTAAAGGCCGAGATAAGCCTGGCGCGCGGCGTCGGGATGGCCGTGAATGGCAACTACGCCGCACTCCTCGTGCAATTCGTCGCTGCCCCCGACGAATTGCAGGGACTGAGGGACCGAGGGACTAGGGACTCGTGGACTGGCGGGAGGTCCCGTGTCAGCGACGCCGGGGACACCCTGGTAGAGCCGCCAGGTCATGCGGTTACCTCGCCATGGAGAGTGGCTTCGAGAGCCGAGGCCCAGGGTTTGCGCAGGGAAACCAGCGGAGCCGAGATGAAAGGATCGCCATCGACGTCGATCTCCAGGCGGTGACCGCCGGTCGAGCCGATGCGGGCGGCAAAGAAGCTGTATTCGGCGGCCAGGGCTTCAATCTTGGAGACGTGGCTGGGGTGGGCGGTAATCAGCATGGTGGTGGCTGGCTCGGCGAAAAGGCCAAAGAGAGGGTGGACCATGAGGGACTGATCCTGTTCGACAGTCGCGCCGATCTCCTTCGGGAATGCGGCTTGGGCCAGGGCCACGGAAATTCCTCCGTCGGAGAGGTCGCGGGCGGAATGAATCAGCTTGCGCTCGGCGAGGACGCCCAGAAAAGTGTGCAGATCGGCTTCGGCGTCGAGATCGAGCGGCGGCGGCTGGCCCCAGATGCCGCCGAGGATGACCTTGGCGTATTCGGACGAGCCAAAGGCGGCCAGTTCGGCCGCCGCCGTGGAGGGGGGAGCGTCCGGAACCGGGTCGGGGAAGATGGAAGCGGGAATGTTGGGGTTGAGCTCGGGGACGACGTAAAGATTCATGGGAATTGGCTTGAAGGGGACGGCAAGATTGGGGTCCGATTCCTCGTCGCGCGGGATGGGCCAGAGCAGAACAATGGCGTCGCCTGGGGCCTGGAAATGAGACGGCACGGCCTTGCTTACGTCCTCGATAATGCCGACGATGCCCAGCACCGGGGTGGGATAGATGCCTTCGCCGCGGGTTTCGTTGTAAAGCGAAACGTTGCCGCCGGTGACGGGCGTCGAGAGCGCCGTGCAGGCCTCGGCGATGCCGTCGATGGCGGCCGAGAGCTGGGCCATGATCTCCGGCTTCTCGGGGTTGCCAAAGTTGAGGCAGTTGGTGGCGGCCACGGGCGTTGCGCCGGTCGAGGCAACCTTGCGCGCACACTCGGCCACGGCGTGCATCGCACCGAGCTTGGGATCGAGGTACGCCCAGCGGCCGTTGCCGTCCAGAGCCATGGCCAGGCCGCGCTCACAGCCCGGCGTGCCCGTGCCCTTGATGCGCATCACGCCGGCCTCGCCGCCGGGACCGATCACGGTATTGGTCTGGACCATGGTGTCGTACTGCTCATGGACCCAGCGCTTGGAGCAGACGTTTGCGCTGGCGAGCAGCTTCTTCAGGTCGGCGGTGTAGTCGCGGTCCTTGGCGAGCTGGGTGAGAATCTCATCGGGCGGGTCGAGCGGAACGGGGGCCTTCCAAGTGGCGACGAAGCGGTTGTAGAGCGGGGCGTCGCCGGTGAGGGATTGATTGGGAATGTCGGCGACCAGTTCGCCGTGATGGCGGATGCGGAGCCGCGGCTCGGGCTGGACCGTGCCCACGATGACGGCGTCCAACCCCCACTTCGCGAAGACGCGCAGAACTTCGTCCTCGCGGCCCTTGCTGGCCACCAGCAGCATGCGCTCCTGGCTCTCGCTGAGCATGATCTCGTAGGCGCTCATGCCGGTTTCGCGCTGCGGAACGAGGTCCAGCTCGACGTCCAGTCCGACGCCGCCCCGGCCGCCCATCTCGCAGGTGGAACAGGTCAGCCCGGCCGCGCCCATATCCTGAATGCCGACGATGGCGCCGGTGCGCATGGCCTCCAGGCAGGCCTCCAGCAACAGCTTCTCCATGAAGGGATCGCCCACCTGCACGTTGGGGCGCTTCTGCTCGGAGCCTTCCTTGAACTCCTCACTGGCCATGGTTGCGCCGTGGATGCCGTCGCGGCCGGTCTTGGCGCCGACGTAGATCACGGGGTTGCCTGCGCCGCTCGCCTTGCCATAAAAGATCTCGTCGATGCGGACCAGCCCCAGGGCGAAGGCGTTCACCAGCGGGTTGCCGCTGTAGCAGGCCTCGAATTTGGTTTCGCCGCCCAGGTTGGGCACGCCGAAGCAGTTGCCGTAAGCGGCGATGCCGCTGACCACGCCTTCCACGATGGAGTGGTTGCGCGCCATGAGACTCCGCTCCTCCTCGTCCGGATTGGCCTTGGAATCCCCCTCCTCGGCAATCGGACCGAAGCGCAACGAATCCATCACCGCCAGCGGCCGTGCGCCCATGGTGAAGATGTCGCGGAGAATGCCGCCCACGCCGGTGGCCGCGCCCTGGAAAGGCTCGATGTAGCTGGGGTGGTTGTGGGACTCGATCTTGAAGGCACAGCCCCAGCCGTCGCCCACGTCGATGATGCCGGCGTTCTCTCCCGGCCCCTGGACCACGCGGTCGCTTTTGGTGGGCAGCCGCTTGAGATGCACGCGGCTCGACTTGTAAGAACAGTGTTCGCTCCACATCACGCTGTAAATGCCCAGCTCGGTGAGCGAGGGAACGCGGCCCAGAGCAGCCAGAATGCGGCTGTACTCCTCCGCGGTGATGCTGTGCGTGGCGAGCAACTGCGGGGTAACCGCAACCGGCGAGGGAACATCGGCAGAAAAGGCGGTGGTCATCACGGATGCCTCCATTGTCGCATGGGATTCACATTTGGGGGCGTGTGGAAAGCAGGGGCGGATTTGCATTGTCCCATTCCGGACGCGCCTCCGTGCGAGCGGCGATGCGTCCCAGGGCAGCGATGCTCACAGGCCCTTGAGGTAGGCGCGGACCTCGGGAGTGGACCAGTCCTGGGCGCCGACGAACTTGCGCCGGATAACGCCCTGGCGGTCGATGACGTAGGTTTCGGGCCAGGCCTCGGAGTGGTAGAGTTTGGCCGCGGATTGAGCGGGGTCGCGGACGGTCGTCAGGTCCACGTGGTGGCGGACAAGAAAGCTTGTGTAGGCGTTGGGGTCCTGGTCGACGCTGACGGCAAGGATGGCCAGATCGGGCTGGTCGTGGTGAAGATCGAGGAGCGAGGGCAGCTCCACCACGCAAGGCTCGCACCAGGTGGCCCAGAAGCTGAGCAGCACCACCCGGCCCCGGTAGCTGGCCAGATGGATGGACGTGCTTCCGTCGGAGACGTTGAAGTCGGGAGCGATCTGGCCGGTTTGTGCGGGATGCGCGCCGCGGTCGCAAGCGCTCAGAAAAGCGAACGGCAGCAGCAGAGCAGCTGTGAGTAAGCGAGGGGAGCGCACATCCTTATAATACGGAGCGAAAGGCCCCAACGAAAGGGCGGCGCATCATGGGCGACGACAGACCGGCGGCGGGAGCGGGCGGGTTCAATTCGGTGCTCGGGCTGGCCGGTGAGCCGGGAAGCCACGTCGCCGTACCGGGACGCTGGGGCTGGGCCGTGGGAACCTTCTTCGACCAGCCGGAGCCGGAGCAGTTGCTCGAGCTAACCGTCGTGGTTCCGGCGCGGAACGAGGAGGACTGCCTGGGCGAGTGCCTTCAGTCGCTGGTCAGCCAGTCGGAGGAGATCTTCGAGCTGGGCAAGGATTGGGAACTGATGGTGGTGAACGACCACTCGACGGACCGCACCGCCGAAATCGCGCGCGGTTTCGCCGGGGTGACGGTGCTGGAAGCGGCCAGGCTGGAGCAGGGCTGGACGGGCAAGGCGAATGCCATCTGGACGGCGGCGCGGCGGGCGCGCGGGCGGTGGCTGCTGTTTACCGATGCGGACACGATTCATCAGCCTGGCAATCTGCGCCGGGCCATCCATGAGGCGCAGCGGCACCGCGTCGGGATGCTGAGCTACTCGGCCCGGCAGATTGTGACCGGGCTGGCGCAGCGGACGGTCATGCCGCTGGTCTTCAGCGAGCTGACGCTGGCCTATCCGTGGGCCAAGGTCTCGGACCCCAAGCAGCGGATTGCGGCCGCCAACGGCCAGTTTCTGCTGGTCGAGCGGGAGGCTTACGGGCGCATCGGCGGCCATGCCGCGGTGGCCGATAAGGTGCTGGAAGACGTGGAGCTGGCCGTCCTGGCCAAGCGGCGAGCGGTGGGGCTGCGGTTGCGCTATGCGGACGACGCGCTATCCACGCGGATGTACCGGTCGGCGGCCGCCATGATCGAAGGCTGGACGAAGAATCTGGCGCTGGCGTTCAACGACGCGCTGGCGCTGGCGGCGTGGCGCGCGCTGGATTTTGTGCTGCTGCTGGGGCTCCCCGTGCTCGCGGCCGAGCTTTGGAACGCGCGCCTCGCGCCGCATTCGCTCCAATGGATAGGCGCGGGGTGGGTGCTGGCGCTATTGTGGGTGCGGACCCTGTTCCGGTTCTATGCACGGGTGGCCAAGTCCAACTTCTCGTTTCTGGACTGCGCCCTTTCGCCGCTGGGGCTGCCGCTGTTTGTCGCGCTGCTTTGCCGCAGTTGGTTCCAGCATCGCATCCTGAAGCAGGTAAGCTGGAAGGGCAGGAGCTACGCGGGTTGAGAGGTCTTTCTATGGAGCGCCCGGAGAGATTCGATCTCCCGGCCTGTCGATTCGTGGGTTTACCCCAACGTGGAATCTGCTTCCGCGCCGATGACCGGAAGATTGGCTCCAAGGATGGGGAATGCTCAACGGTTCTGACCAGGGCACGTTTCCGTGGGCTATGAGAGGATCGTTCTGGGATGCAAGAGATTCTTTCAAAAACCGTCGATCCAAAGGCTCCCTTGCGCGGACAGGAGTTCTACGAGTTGCGGCTCTACGATTCCGATTGCGCCGGAGAGCCTGTATTTTGTGTGCAAGAGGCCCGCATTCGATGGGATGAGGACGGCGGACGGCCGGTGCGGGATCGGGTTTACAACGCGCAATTCCTGACGCTTAAAGAAGCCCGGGAGTGTTACAACGAGCGGAGGGGTGCCCTAGCCGAAAAGGGATTCGTCTACTCGGATATGGACCTCCTCTGAGCACGGCAGGGCGGAGGCCACGCAAACCATCCCCGGCGCGCGGGCTTCCCCTTTGCTCAAACAAGCCGCGGCCCGATGCCATTGAAAGAGGATTCGGGAATCTCTCAGGCGGACGGAAAACCGGGCACACTCCAAGATCGGCCGCAAAAAGCGAAAACGGCCATGCGGCCGCAAGTGATGGATGAATTATGGATTAGATGGTGCGCCCGGAGAGATTCGAACTCCCGGCCTACTGATTCGTAGTCAGTCGCTCTATCCAGCTGAGCTACGGGCGCACACGCGCGGCCGCCGCGGCGGCCATAGACAGATTATCAGGGTTCATCGGGCGGCGCAATCGGTTGCGAACCGGCTCAAAGGCCCCGCTCAGGCAGCGGCGGACGGCGGCGGGGTGGCCGGAGGCGGCGCAGCCGGCATCGGCATCGTCAGGGCGGCGGAGGGTTCCGGGGCGATCTCAAGCCCAGCCTGGCGGACGAGCTTGGCCACGGCGGCGGGGTCAAGCCGCGTGGCGTCGTACTCCACGCGCAGCGTGCGCGCGGCGCGATCGAAGCTGAGACGGCGGATGCCGTAAACGTCCTTGATGGCCGCCAGCGCCAGGGCCTCCCGTTCCGTGGGCGGCACGGCGCAGCGAAAGAGAATCTCCACCGTGGTCATAGGGGAATGATAGCAAGGCCGATGCCGCGGGAATTTCACCCCCGATGCGTTAAGATTCTCGACAGAATGAAAGACATCTACATTGCCGATCTGGCCGCCTTTGAAGAGGGCAAGCTCTTCAACGGCTTCTTCCTGGTTCTCCTCAAGCAGCAGCGGACCACCAAGACCAACAAACCGTACCTCAACCTGATCCTGGGCGACAAGACGGGCCAGCTTGAGGGCCGCGTTTGGGAGCCGGGCGACCCGCGCATCGCTAGAGATTTCGACCGGGGCGACATCGTGAAGGCCCGCGGCAGCGCCTCCCGCTTCGACGACCGCCTGCAGATGAAGATCGACCAGCTCCGCAAGGCCGCCCCCGGCGAGGTGGACAAATCCGATCTGCTGCCCTCGACCACCTGCGATGTGGCCGCGCTCTGGCGTCAACTGATGGGCTTCGTCGAGAGCCTCGCCAACCCCGACCTCAAGCGCTTGCTCGCCACGCTGCTCGCCGATCCGGCCCTGGCCGAGGCCTACCGCGAAGCCCCGGCCGCCAGGCAACTCCATCACGCCTGGCTCGGCGGCCTGCTGGAGCACGTGGTCAGCCTGCTCGTCCTGGCCGACCGCGTCGCCCCCCATTACCCCATCCTGGACCGCGACCTGCTGCTCACCGGCGTCCTCCTGCACGACATCGGCAAGGTGCGCGAGCTGAGCTGGGAGATCGGCTTCGAGTACACCGTCGAAGGCGTGCTGCTGGGCCACATCCAGATCGGCGCCGCCCTGGCCGAGCGCGCCATGGACAGCCTGCCCAACTTCCCGCCGAAGTTGAAGACGCTGGTCCTGCACATGATTCTCAGCCATCACGGGAAACTGGAGTTCGGCTCCCCCAAGCTGCCCATGATCCCCGAGGCTCTCGCCCTCAATTTCCTCGACGACCTGGACGCCAAGATGCAAGCCGTCCAGGGCGAATTCGATAAATCGATCCGCGAAGGCAAACGCCCCGGCGAACTGACCGGAAAGGTCTGGGCTCTCGACAACCGCCAGCTCATCGACTCCCGCCGCTGGCTGGCGGAAGATGGAGAGTAGGGACCCGCTCCATGACTTCTTAAAACCATGCGAAGCATTCTCCGGGTCCCTATTCAGAGCCGGCAACCGCGAGTTATGGGAAGCGGTACACCGTAACGCGCAGGATGGTGAACGGGCGCAAGATCAGGATCTCTCCTTGCGCGTCGTCGTCGCCGGCGATCTGGCGGGTGACCTTCCACTTTCCATCGACGAAGTTACCCAGTTGCACATCGCCGAGGCCTACATTCTGCGGGCCGGGCGTGTTGGGGGTGAAGTCGATCCTCATGCCGCCTCCGGCAAAGTAATACTCGTCGGGGCCGGCGGCGATCAGGATGGCGGCGGCTTCGAGCGGCGGCTCGGAGTTGGTTGCCGACGGCGACGGGTCCGGCGATGCCACGACCTGTCCCTTCGCTTGCGGAGGCACGTGCGCGCTGCGGCCGGTGTAAGTCAGGGTCAGGGTGTAGTTACCCAGCTTGACCTGCTTGGGCGGATCTCCCTGGTTCAGCCGCACGGCGGTGATCGAGTCGGCGCCCTGGTGGGCCAGAATCATGGGCGACAACTGGTTGAGAAGGCTGTAAGTGGTGCCCAGGTCCGGCGGAATGGGCCTGTTTCCGTCGATGCCGAACGGAGAGAAGCCGATGGTGTTGTACTTGCCCACGGCCATGAGGACATTGGCGGGATTGGTGCTGGTTTCGGGAATGAAGAGCGGGTTGCCGCTGCGGCTGAAGCGCGCGCAGAGATTGTCGAAGTACTCGAGGTAAAGATCGGGCGCGAGGATATCGATGTCGGGAGCGCCCGCGCGCCAGACGTCATGGACCTGCGGCAGCGGACCACCGCTGGGATAGGTGCCCGGCCAGGCATGATTGGGCTGCTGGAGCCAGGCGTTAACATACATGGGAATGTTATATTCGGCCTTGCCCGCCTGCGCCACCTTCTCCAGGAAGCGGGCGTAGTTCCATGCCATGAATATCTCGTCCGACGGCCAGTGGAGACGCTGCCAGCTATTCTCATGCTCCAGCGGGCCGAGTATTGAGACGAAGGTCTGAATGGGTATCTCCAGGCTTGCCGGCTTGCCGGGGCCGAAGACCTCTTCCCAGGTTCCGGACTTCTTGTAACCGTTCGCGGCCCAGACCTCGCGAAACTCGGGAATCAGCGTGTCCTTGTGCGCCTGAAGATAACTCATAAGCTCAGCGGGCACCGGCCCGGCGAAGGCGCGGTTGGCGGCCGGAGAGCGGTCGCGCGAATCGCGCAGCACGCCCACCTCGTTCTCCACCTGCATCATGAGTACGGTGTGCTGGGCGCCGTCCACTTCCTTGATATGGCGCATAAGCGCCGCAAACGCGGCCGCGTCGGCGTCGCGCGTGGCGTCGCTCAAGGTGCTGAGCAGCTCGACGGGGCCGGAGATGGAAACCGTCTTGCCTTCGCCGATCTGAATGCGCGGAAAGCGGACGTAGTCCTTCTTGACCCAGTAGGGCGGATAACTGGATGTGCCGTTTTTCCAGCAGCCGAACCAGATAAAGACAATGTGCATGTTATTCTCGCGCGCCTTGGCGATAACTCCATCCACCAGGGCGTAATTGAACTTGCCTTCCTCCGGCTCGAACTGCGCCCAGGAGACGCCGACCAGCACGGTGTTCAGATTGCCGGCGACAAGTTTGGGCCAGATTGGCTCCATGGGCTCGAGAGCCGTAGCCGCGTTGTTGCTGAGTTCTCCGGAGAGAATCAGGAACGGCTTGCCATCCACGACCAGTTGTGTGGCGTTGCCCTGCTTCTGCAGATGTGGAGCGCCGGCAGCGGTCTGCGCCTGGCTCAATCCCGCCGCGCAAGCGGCACATAACATCCAACCGAAAAACATCCGACTCATTCGCATCGATAACTCCATTCGGGCGGTTCGATCGAGGGAATCGCCGTCAAAGCGCTTCCCGTTCGTGCCGGAAGCGCTTTAAGGCGCGATTTCCGGTCGCCTTCCCGTTCGTGAGCGATTGTACGCCCCGCGGCCGGGGGTGGGCATCCAGGAAAGCTCTGAGCAGTCCCGCCTCGCGGAGCCGGCGTTTTCCCGGAGATGGAAGGATGGGTTGCAACCCATTGCCGCCGGCCCGGCTTCATTTTGCTGCACTATGATGGGTGTGCGGATCGATAGCGCCAGGGCGCGCGGCCTGCGAAGATCGATTCTGTAGCCCAACAAGACAACCTGGAGCCGCCTGGATGAACGCTCGTTCTCTTCTCAAGCCGATGCTTGCGCTTCTCATTTGCGCCGCCATCACCCCGCAGGGCCACGCGCAGCCTGCGCAGACAGACGCCGCAAACGTCAGAGAGAGAATCCCGATGGACGCCGGGTGGCATTTCGCTCTGGGCAATGCCGCCGACCAGCACCAGGACTTCGACTTTGCGACGATTCCGTTCTTCTTTGCCAAGGCGGGTTACGGCGACGGTCCGGCCTCGTTCAAGTTCGACGACCGGACCTGGCGCGTCGTCAACCTACCGCACGACTGGGCCGTCGAGCTGCCCTTCGACCGGCGCGGCGACGGCAATCACGGTTCGAAGGCTATCGGCCGCAACTTTCCTGAGAACAGCGTCGGCTGGTATCGCAAGAGCTTCACGATTCCCGGCGAAGACCTCGGCCGCCGCGTCGGGATCGACTTCGACGGCGTCTACCGGGACTCGCAGGTCTGGGTGAACGGCTTCTATCTCGGGACCGAGCCCAGCGGCTACAACGGCTTCCACTACGACATGACCGACTACCTCAATTACGGCGGCACGAATGTGATCGTGGTGCGCGCGAACGCCACCCTCGAAGAGGGTTGGTTCTACGAGGGCGCCGGAATCTACCGTCATGTGTGGCTCACCAAGACCGGCCCGCTCCACGTGGCGCACGACGGAGCGTTCGTCACCGCAGCGGTGGCCGACCCAACCGCCGCGCATCCCGAGGCGCAGGTCACAGCGCAAGTCACGGTGCGGAACGACGCCGACGCCAGCGCCCGCTTCACCATCGGAGAGGAGATCGAGGACGCTGCCGGAAGGTTTGTGGCGCAGTCCATCGCGTTCGACGCCGGCGTCTCGGCAGCAAGCAACGGTGACTACTCCGCGACGATCCCCGTGCACGACGCCCGCCTCTGGTCGCTCGAGGACCCTTATCTCTACAAGCTGATCACCACCATCAAAAGCGGAGAGAAAGTAGTGGACCGCTACGAGACTACCTTCGGCATCCGCACCATCCGCTTCGATGCGGACCATGGCTTCTTCCTCAACGGCAAGCGCGTTGAAATCAAGGGCACGGACGACCATCAGGACCACGCCGGAGTGGGCGTTGCCGTGCCTGATACGCTCAACGTCTTTCGCGTGGAACGGCTCAAGGCCATGGGCTCGAACGCCATCCGCACCTCGCACAATCCGCCCACCCCCGAGCTGCTAGATGCCTGCGACCGGCTGGGAATGCTGGTGCTCGATGAGAACCGGGCGATGGGCGTTACGCCCGAAGACTACGGCCAATTCAAGCGCTTGATCCTCCGCGACCGCAACCACCCCAGCGTCATTCTCTGGTCCATCGGCAACGAGGAGTGGTCGCTGGAATGGACCGCGTTCGGTGAGCGCATCACCCGCGACATGCAGGCGTACGGCAAGCGGCTCGATCCCACGCGCCCGTTCACCGTCGCCCTCAGCGGCTCCGGCGCGGGCAACTCGCTCTCGACCGACGTGCTCGGATTCAACTACTATGTGCAGCACCATATCGACGAGATGCACGCCCGCTTTCCTTTGAAGCCCATCGTCGGCACCGAGGAGTCTTCGTCGGAACACACGCGCGGCATCTATGCCGACGACCTCCCGCATCAGCATCTCGTCGCCTACGACTTCGAAGCCGGCGGCCACCACGTCTCGGTCGAAGATAGCTGGCGCTATTACCTCGCGCGTCCGTTTGCGGCGGGCCTCTTCTACTGGACCGGCTTCGATTATCGCGGAGAGACCACGCCGTTCGAATGGCCGGCCATCAGCTCGCAGTTCGGCATGTTGGACACCTGCGGATTCTTCAAGGACAACGCCTATCTGCTGCAGTCCTGGTGGACTGACAAGCCGATGGTCCACCTGCTGCCCCACTGGAACTGGCCCGGCATGGAGGGCAAGCCCATCGATGTGCGCGTCTACAGCAATGCCGATGCGATCGAGCTCTTCCTGAACGGCAGGAGCCTGGGCCGCAAAGCGATGCCGCGCACCTCGCATCTGGAATGGAAGGTGGCCTACGAGCCGGGCGCGCTGGCGGCCCGCGGATACAACGCGGCGGGCCGCGAAGTGGCGAGCGATACCGTGGAAACAGCCGGCCCGGCGGCCGCCATCGAGCTCATTCCCAGCGCGGCCAGAATCGCGGCCGATGGCGAATCGCTCTCCGTGGTCACGGTGCGCATCAACGATGCCGCCGGGCGCATGGTGCCGGAGGCCGGGAATCTCGTCTCCTTCAGCCTGACCGGCCCCGGAAGGATCATTGGCATAGGCAACGGCGATCCCGCCTCGCACGAACCGGACAAGTACATCGAGACGGTCCGCACGGTCCCGGTGGCGGAGTGGCGCACGCGCTCGATCGATCCGCGCGCTGACGGCCCGGAGACCGCTCCCGGCTTCGACGATTCCTCATGGGAGAAGGCGCGCGATCCCCGCTGGGATGAGCGTCGCATCGATCCGCCGGCCAGCGTGTTCCGCGGGGAATTTACTCTGCCCGCGGACTCGCGGGACGCGGCCATCACGCTGGTGCTGCGCAGCGTAGGAGAGACTCAGTCCATCTACCTGAACGGCCACGCGCTGGGGCTGAACCTGCCCCGCGATCCCGTCGGTTACACCTATGCGCTTGACCGCGGCCTGCTGCAACCGGGGCGCAACGTGGTCACGATCTTTGCCACGCGCTTCACCAACAAGGCTGACCAATTGTTCCGCTGGGACGGCCCAGGCCCCGCTGCGGTGCAAGTCGTGACGCCGGCCCCGCAATGGACGCGCAGCGCCTTCAACGGGCTGGCGCAGGTCATCGTACAATCTACGCCGCAGGCGGGCGCGATCAGGCTGACGGCTGCTTCGCCCGGGCTCGCCCCGGCGGAGATTGAGATCGCTTCCCAATGATTGCCGCGGATGCGGCTCCCAGGAGTTATGACCTATTCAAAACCCGCGCGCGGAACGCGGGAGAAATGAGGATGGAAACAATGAAGAACTTCATGGTCGCGGTTGCTCTGGCGGCAACGGTAACTGGGTTTGCATTGCAGGCGCAGGTCAAGGAGCGCCCGGTGCCGCGCCTCGTCGAAAGCGATGGCCGCTATGCCCTGATGGTGGACGGCGCGCCCTTTCTGATGCTGGGCGTGCAGTCGAATAACTCCAGCGACTGGCCGGCCACGCTGCCCAAGGTGTGGTCCGCGGTCGAATATCTTCATGCCAACACGCTCGAAACACCGATCTACTGGGAGCAGTTCGAGCCGAAACCGGGTCAGTTCGATTACTCGGAGGTGGACGCGGTGATAGCTCAGGCGCGCGGGCATCGCATCCATCTGGTTCTGCTCTGGTTCGGCACCTGGAAGAACGGCAGCCAGCACTATATGCCGGAATGGATGAAGTTACAGCCGGAGCGTTACTTCCATGTGACCAACAAGAACGGCGAGTTTGTGGATTCGCCGTCGCCGTTTGCCAAGGCGTCGCTCGACGCGGACACGCGCGCATTCACCGCATTTATGCGGCACCTTAAGGCCGCGGACCCGGATCGAACGGTGCTCATGGTGCAGGTTGAAAACGAAACCGGAACCTGGGGAACCCTGCGCGATTACTCTCTTCCCGCGCAGAAGCTCTTTGAAGCTCCGGTCCCGCCCGAAGTTATGAAGGCGATGAATAAGACGGCATCCACGCCTGCTCCGAGCTGGCGGGATGCCTTCGGCGACGAAGCCGACGTGAACTTCCATGCCTGGGCTATCGCCAAATACGTTGGGCAGATTGCCGCCGCGGGCAAGGCAGTTTATCCCTTGCCGCTTTATGTCAACGCCGCCCTGCGCGATCCGCTCAAGCCGGGCGCGCCGGGCAGTTATGAGAGCGGCGGCCCCACCGACAACGTGATTTCGATCTGGAAGGCGGAGGCGCCAGCGATCGACATCGAGGCGCCGGATATCTACCTGCTGGACAGCGCATCGTATCTGAAGGTGGTGGATCTCTATCATCGGCCCGACAATGCATTGTTCGTTCCGGAGACCAGCGGTTCCGGCAATGCCGCGCGCTACCTTTTCTCCGCGATCGGCCAGCAAGCCATTGGTTACTCGCCCTTCGGCCTGGATTATACGCGGGCTCATGCGCCGCAAAAAGGCGAGCCGGACACGGCGGACGGCTTTCTGGAATCGACCGCGCGTAACTACCGGCTGATCGCTCCAATGATGCGCGACATTGCCCGCCTTAACTTCGAGGGCAAGCTCCAGGCGGTGGCGGAAGAGGAGGGCAAGCCCACGCAGACGCTTCATTTTGGAGATTGGGACGCGGTGGTTTCCTATGGAGTCGGCCGCGGCGGCTCGCCCAAGGGAAATGCCGAACCTGTGGGGCGCGCATTGGTCGCACAACTCAAGGACAATGAGTTTCTGGTAACTGGGATGATGGCTCGCGTGGACTTCCGGCCGGCGGGCACCGAGCAGCAGCGGAAGTCCCAGCAGATCGTGAACGGGACCGGACAGACGCCTTCGGCGCTGATCGACGGCAAGTGGCAGCACCGGCAGTTTCTGCGCGTGGAAGAAGGCGCTTATGAAAACGGCGCTTTCAAGCCCATTCGTATCTTGAATGGAGATCAGACGGACTGGGGACTCGACTTTTCGCTGGCGCCCGAGGTGCTTCGAGTTACGCTGGCGACTTATTGACCCGGGCAACCCGGGAGGAAGACGCTGTTATCCCGTTCTTGAAGGAGAAGTGCGCTTATGAGCCGCGAACTGACACGAAGAGCCTTCCTTGGCGATGCCGCCCTGGTTGGAGTTGCGTCCTTGTTGGGACTTGAGCGGGCATCGGCCGGCGAGGCGGCTCCGGTCGGCGCGCCGCCGCCCGCGCGTAAGTTGTGCTTCGACGACGGCTGGAGTTTTTCAAAGGGAGATATTCCCAATGCACAGTCGCCGCAGTACACCGGCGGCAACTGGACTGCGGTGCATTTGCCGCATGACTGGAGCATCGCCGGGCCTTTCAGCGAAAGCGAGGCTTCCGGCAGCGAGGGAGCTTATCTGCCTGCCGGCATTGGCTGGTATCGAAAGAGCTTCCGGCTCCCCGAGAGCTTTGCCGGACGGCGCATCCTGCTGCAATTCGACGGCATCTACCAATGCAGCGATGTGTGGATCAATGGAGTGCACCTGGGCGCGCGCCCCTATGGCTTCATAACTTTCTTCTACGATCTCACTCCGCATCTCCATTTTGCCGGCGAGCCGAACGTGGTGGCCGTGCGCGTGGATAACTCGCATCAGCCGAACCTGCGCTGGTACTCGGGCTCCGGCATCTACCGCCATACCTGGCTCATCAACACCGGGCCGGTCTACATCGAGCAGTGGGGCACGGGTGTCGCCACTCCGCAGATAACTCAGCAGAATGCCGCGGTCGAGGTTTCAACGCGGGTGCGGAACGATCTGGCGCGATCCGCGTCCTGCAAGCTGACTACGGCGATCCTCGACCGGAATGGCGCGACTGTGCAATCGGCGGAGACAGAGGCCGATATCCCCGCCGGCGAAGAGCATCTCTTTGTGCAGCGCATAACTGTGCCCCAGCCCACGCTTTGGTCCACCGCTTCGCCGTATCTTTATTCCGCTCGCCAGGCGCTGCGCTGCGATGGCGCGGAGGCCGATGCAGTGGACACAACCTTCGGCATTCGCTCCATCGAGTTCGATGCGGACAAAGGATTTCTACTGAATGGCGAGCGAGTCAAGCTGAACGGAGTTTGCCTGCACGACGATGGTGGTGCGGTGGGCGCGGCAGTTCCCAGGCGAATCTGGGAGCGGCGCTTCGCGCTGCTGAAAGAGATGGGCTGCAACGCCATTCGCACCAGCCACAATCCGCACACCGAGGAGTTTCTCGATCTTTGCGATGTTATGGGCTTTCTGGTGATGGCCGAGGCTTTCGACGAATGGCGCGAAAGGAAACAGCCGGAGTATGGCTACCACCGGTACTTCGATGAATGGGGAGCGCGCGACCTCAGGGATATGATCGCCCGCGACCGCAATCATCCGTCCATTGTCATCTGGAGCGCGGGCAACGAGGTTCAGGATCAGGATGTGCCCAGAGGCGTGGAAACTCTGCGCGAGTTGATGCGGATACTGCACAGCGAAGATCCCACGCGGCTGGTCACCGTGGCCTGCGACCAGATCGCCGCGGAACCCCGCGGCGCGCTGCCGGAGTTTCTGGCCGAACTCGACGTGGTGGGCTATAACTACGTCGGCCGCTGGCGCGACCGGCGAGAAAAGCTTTACAGCATCGATCGCCAAGCCTTCCCGCGGCGGCGCTTCATCGGGACCGAGAACGGGGCGATGCCCAGTTTTTATCCCGGCGCGAGCGCTTCCTTTTACGACGCCAGACCCACGTCCAACGAGCGCATCGAGATCGAACAGTTACAGCGATTCACCCAGGATTACGACTACGTGAGCGGCGACTTCATGTGGACCGGCGTGGACTATCTCGGCGAAGCGCGATGGCCGTACAAGGCGTCGCGCTCCGGTGTTATCGATACCTGCGGCTTTCCCAAGGATGGCTATTACTTCTACAAGAGCATCTGGACGAAGGCTCCCGTGCTGCACCTGTCGCCGCATTGGAACTGGGCCGGAAAGGAAGGCGAGATTATTTCCGTGATTTGCTTCACTAACTGCGACACGGTCGAACTGTTTCTGAACGGCATGAGCCTCGGCGTGCAGGGATTCATGTTTCCGGAGACGGGCATGGAGAATGAGTGGGCGCACTTTCCGCCCCGGGATAAAGTGCTGCAAACCACAGGCGACCTGCATCTCGCATGGTACGTACCTTATCAACCCGGCACGGTCAGAGCCGTCGGCACAAAGGACGGCCAGGTTGTCCTGACCGTGGAGCGAAGCACGACCGGCAGTCCGGCGGCCATTCGCCTTGCGGCGGATCGAGCGCGCATCGGCACGGAATGGGACGATCTATGCCATGTCGCGGTGGAGATCCTCGACGGGGACGGGCGCGTCGTTCCCACCGCGGATAACGAAGTGGTCTTCGAACTCAGCGGGCCGGGACGGATTCTTGGGCTGGACAACGGGCAGTCCGAGAGCCACGAAAGCTACCAGGGGAACCGGCGCAAGGCCTTCGGAGGAAGGGGGCTGGCGCTGGTGCAATCCAACGGGCGGCCGGGCGAGATTCGGCTCAGCGCCTCGGCGCCGTCATTGACCGGCGCGTCGGTCGCCATCACGGCGGATCGCGCCTGACGCCTGCCTTGCCGGACCCGAGCGGGCCGCGGACCCGATCGCCGCCGCAGGAACCGCGGGGACTCGGAATGGAGGTTCAACGCCGGAATTCAGGATCAGTCCCGCACTTCGCCGAGTTCGCCGATTGCCCGGCTGGTCTCAACCCTCGAGGCCCTCAGCAGCCGCGCTATCTGCTTCAGATGAAGCTGCACGGCATAGGCGCGCAGTATTTCGGCCTGCGAAAACTCGATACCCGTGGGCCGCGCCGCGGTCATGCGGGCTTCGAGCTGGGCGATGTCCTCTTCGAGGTTCATGGGCGGCGGCACATGGAAGCGCCAATCGCGAATGCAGCCGGCTACGTGCCGGAAGCCGGTGCGAATATCCGCGGTCAATTGTCCCAGGGCAGGCTCCAGTTGGCGCGCATAGCCAAACTCGTTGGTGTCTTTGACTGAGAATTCCAGCGCCACCAGGGCGTCGAAGACCGAGCGGCCAAACTGCGAGAGCGTTCCCAATCCCTCGCGCCAGCCTGGACCGCCGGAGGGCTCGTTGCGCGCGGCCTCCAGCAGTTGGTTGTTGCCGCGCAGCATAGCCAGCGCATCGTCGCGTCGCGCGGGCAAGTTCCCGGCGGGCGCTCCTCGAAAACCCTCCAGAATCGCATCGAAGAAGGCGCCCAGCGCCTCATACTCCCGCGCCAGGCCGTCGCGCAGCCGCAGCCGGGCGCGGTCGGGCAAGACCAGCGTGGTGACGGCGAGGGCCACCACGATGCCCAGCACCACTTCGATCACTCGGTCCAGCGCCAGCTCCCAGCGCGGGCCCGCCTTCTCGACCAGCATGACGATGGCAATGGTGACTCCCGCGAGCCGCGAGCTGGTGCGCAGCCCCAGCAATCCACAAATCATGACCGCCGCGAGCACGGCCAGAATGAAGTTCCACGGAAGGGTGCCGAAGAGCGAAAACGAAAAGCCCAGTACGGCGCCGATCAGCGTGCCCAGAATGCGATCCCGCGAGGCGCTGACGGTTGCGCCCATATTGGATTGCAGGACGATGATGGCGCTGATCGAACCCCAGTAGCCGTCGTGCAGGCCGAAGCGCCGCGCCAGGGTCCAGCAGAGGCCGGCCGCCAGCGCGGTCTTGGCGGCGTGGATGAGCAGCCGCTGCCGCTCCATGGCCAGAAGCCCGGAGTGCCGCTTCCGATCCCCGCGCGGCTTCACGGCAGGCTGCCGGGAACCCGTCTTGCTTGCCTTCAGGCGCATGGATCGCATCCCCGGTGGAAGACTCCCATGAATACAGAATGACCGATTCCGGCCGGTTGCGGCGGTGATCCATCTCACGCCCCGCCCGGACTGGTTCAACGGTTGCCGGCTCTCTCCGGGGCTGCGGACGGCTGCAATCGCCCCGCTCATTTAGCATAAGATCGAGGCGCCCGCATCGATCGGGCGGCGCAACCCCATGCTACGAGTTGGATATCCAGCAGCCTTCCCTGCGGAGTTGTTCCGCGATTTCCCCCAGGGAATCGAGCTTATTCCACTGCCTGATTCTCTGGACCGCGAGATCGAGATCGACGTCTGGATTCCCGACCCCTACGCGACGCGCGCCATGAAGATCTGGCCGAGGCTGCGGGGGGTGCGCCTGGTGCTCTCGACCATGGCTGGAACGGAGTGGATTCCCGCCTTGGTGGGGCCGCGCGTGACCATCTGCAATGCCCGCGGCGCGCACAACATCTCCACGGCGGAGTGGACCGTGGCCTCGATTCTGGCCGTGCTGAAGTACTTTCCGTTCTATCTCGATGTCCAGCGGGACGGCCAGTGGAAGCGCCGCTTCGAGGTCGGCGCGCGCTACGCCCGCCTTACCGGCGATACGCGCCCGCTGTACCCGCCCGTCCTGCTGGAGGAGCTGACCGGCAAAACGGTGCTGCTGGTGGGTTATGGCGCCATCGGCAAGGAGATTGAACGGATGCTCGCGCCCTTCCACGTGAATTTGCTGCGCGTGGCCCGCGGCGCACGCAGCGAACCTCTTGTTCATGCGGTCAGCGGCCTGGACGGCCTGTTGCCGCGGGCTGACGTCGTGGTTCTGATTCTGCCTTCCACGGCGGAGACCTACCGGCTGATCGGCGCGCGCCGGCTTGCGCTGATGCCCCAGGGCGCGCTGCTGGTGAATGCGGCGCGCGGGCCGATCGTGGACACCGACGCATTGGTGGATGCGCTTCGATCGGGCAGGATTCGCGCCGCCCTCGACGTGACCGATCCCGAGCCGCTGCCGGAGGGCCACCCGCTGTGGAGCTGCCCCAACCTGCTGCTCACCCCGCACATCGGCGGATCGAGCCCGCAGTTCGCTCCGCGGTCGCTCGCCGTCGCAGCCGGCGAGCTGCGCCGCTACATCGACGGCGAGCCGCTGCAAAACGTGGTTCAAGCGGGAGTCTGAGAACCTGCCTGAAGAATCGTGTTCATCCAGCAGCCGGACAAGCCATCCGCCTGCCGCGGAGAATCCTCAGTTCACTAGAACGTTGATCGTGGTCTGCGCCGTAACCGATCCCGAAGAGGCAGTCACGGTCACCTGGTAGAGGCCTGCGTCGGTGCCGGGATTCCCGCCCCCTCCGCTGCCGCCGCTGCCTGCTCCGCTGCTCCCGGAGCCGCAACTCGACACTCCGCCGGCAAGCAAGACCGCAAACACGAGCAGGCCGAGGATCGCCGGCCAGCGGCGGCGACGCACAAGGAGGCCGCTGAGCAGGATGCAGGCCAGCGCCGTGCCGCT
>Ga0326727_10009333_pt1 | contig 24206 bp, 22 predicted proteins | sample MB2enrmetagenome_FD_207643 | JGI IMG/M metagenome (GOLD analysis project Ga0326727, IMG submission 207643) | Lab enriched peat soil microbial communities from McLean, Ithaca, NY, United States - MB29MY | ecosystem: Environmental > Terrestrial > Soil > Wetlands > Peat | place: USA: New York... | reverse complement strand
GACCAGCGGAATCACGTTGCTGGGAAGCGGCACGAAGCCCACGGCGCTCAGGTTGTCCGCGGTGGCGCCGCCCGTCGAGGAGATCGCCCACTCGATGAAGGTGCGGATGGCCTCGGCAGTACCCGTGTCCGTGATCTTCGCGGGGTTGATGATCAGGTACTCGAAGTTGACGATCGGGTAGGCCTGCGCACCCGTCTCGTAGATGAGCGAGGCGGCCAGGCTGGCCGGCACGCTGCTGGCGCCGGCGGTCACCGCGGCGGTGACGTCGGTCGCGTTCGGCTGCAGGAAGCTGCCCGAGGCGTTCTCCAGCTGGGCCTCACCGAGACCGTCGACGAGGGCAGCGCCCTCGACGCTGATGCCGATGTAGGCGATGCCGCCCGGGGTGCTGTGCAGGGCGTCGACCATGGCCGGGTTGCCGGACGCGGTCTGCTCGTTGGAGACCGACGGCCAGCTCACGGTGGTCCCGTAGCTGGGACCGCTGGACCAGGTGGTGTCGGTGGCGCTGAGGAAGGAGGTGAAGATGAACGTGTCACCCGACGAGTCCGAGCGCCGGATCGGCACGATCGTGGTGGAGGGCAGGGTCACGCCCGGGTTGAGGGCGGTGATCTTCGCGTCGTTCCAGGTGGTGATCGATCCCTCGTAGATCCCGGCCAGCACGCTGCCGCTCAGCTTGAGGTTCGGGAATCCGGAGAGGTTGTAGTTGACCGCCTGCGTGGAGACGGCGATCGGGATGTTGAGAGCGCCCGCGTTCGCGGAGACCTGGCTGGCGCTCAGGTAGGCGTCCGAGCCGCCCATGTCGATGGTGCCGCTCAGGGCCTCGGACTGGCCCGTGCCGGAACCGCCGGCGGCGGGGGTGAGGGTGATGTTCGGGTAGGCGGCGTTGATGCCGGGAGCCAGCTTCTGCAGGTACGGGTAGAGGAGGCTCGACCCGGCCTCGGAGAGGGTGACCGGAGCGGTCGGGTTGCCCGTCTGCACCGCCGCTGCGGTCGGGCTGCTGCTCGCGGCGGAGGACTTCGCCGGCGTCGGCGTCGCCGTGCTGGTGGAACCGCAGGCGGCCACCAGGAAGATCCCGGTGATTGCCGCAAGACCGATGGCCGCGTGTCGACGAACGTTCATGAGACCTCCCCTTCGAAGGATGGGTGTGATGAGGAGGATGAGGGCACCGCGGTGGCGCTCATCCGATCCGACCGCTGACGTAGGCCCGGCTTCTCTCGTCGGCCGGGTCGTGGAAGAAGGTGCGGGCCGTCGCCGCTTCGACCACGCTGCCCTTGCTCAGGAAGAGCACGTTGTCGCTGATCCGCGCGGCCTGGGCCAGATTGTGGGTGACGATGAGGACCGTCATCCTCTCCGCGAGCTGCTTCATCAGGCCCTCGATCCGCTCGGTGGTGTCCGGGTCGAGCGCCGAGGTCGGCTCGTCGAGCAGGATCACGTCCGGGTTCAGCGCCAGGGTGCGGGCCAGGCAGAGCAGCTGCTGCTGGCCTCCGGAGAGGCTGAAGGGCGACCCGCCGAGCCGGTTGCTGACCGCGTCCCAGAGGCCGACCGTGGTCAGCTCCTTCTCGATGAGCTCGCGGACGTTGTGGCGGTCGGCCAGCCCATGAACCCGCGGAGCCAGCCCCACGTTGTCGGCGATGCTGCGCGGGAAGGGGTTGGGCCGCTGGAACAGCATGCCCACCCGGCGCCTCACCTCGCGGACGTTGATGTCCGACCCGTAGATGTCGATGCCCTCGACGACCACCGACCCGTCCACCTGCATCCCGGTGACGTGATCGTGCATGCGGTTGATGGAGCGCAGCAGGGTGGTCTTGCCGCACCCGGTCGGGCCCACGATGGCGGTGACCTTGTTGGGCTCGAAGGTGTTGTTGATTGCGTCCAAGAGCACCGTGCCCTTGAAGCGGACGGTCAGGTCCTTGACGGCGACGCCCGCCGCTGCCTCCTCCCGAGTGGAGACATCGACCCCGGCCATCTGCAGGGAATCGGTAACCACGGATCGAGAGTAAGAAGCCCCGGATTGTGGCCGGGTTGCTTGGGGGTTAAGGAGCGGTGAAGGGGCCGGTTCGGCGCTTTCGGGCGGTGACTCGCCCCCAGCATCCCCCGAGGGGGGCACGCCTGCGGCGTCCTCGCCGGTCACGCCGGCTCGGGATCCCCGGCCGAGCGCGGAGCGGCGGGCAGCTCGACGATGAACGTGGCCCCCCGGCGAGGCTCGGAGACCACCCTGATCGAGCCGCCGTGGGCTTCGACGACGTGGCGGGCGATGGCCAGCCCGAGCCCCGATCCCTCCCCGTCGCGCTGGCGCGAGCTGTCCGCCTTCCAGAAGCGCTCGAAGATGCGCGGGAGGTCCTCGGGCCGGATGCCGATCCCGTTGTCGCGGACGACCAGCTCGACCCGGGTCTGCTCGAGCAGGGGCCGGGCGCTCACCGTGATCAGGCCCTCCGGCGGGGTGAACTTGATGGCGTTGTGCACCAGGTTGCGGAGGACCTGGCCGAGCCGGCGGGGGTCGCCCAGGAGCGGCGGGGTGGCGGGGTCGACCTCGATGGTCACCGTGATCCTCCGCTCCTCGGCGAGGGGCAGAAGCCGGTCGACGGTCCGGACCAGCTCGTCCACCGGGACCGGCTCCAGCGTCATCGTCTGGCGCCCGGACTCGATGGTGCTGAGCTCCAGCAGCTCCTCGACCATCTGGGCCATGTGACCCACCTCGAGGGCGATTCGGTGCACAAAGCCGGCGGCCACCTCGGGCTCCTCGAGGGCCCCCTTCTGGAGGGTCTCGACGAGCAGGCGGATGGCCGTGATCGGGGTCCTCAGCTCGTGGGAGACGTTGGTCACGAAGTCACGCCGGACCCGCTCCAGGCGGCGAAGCCGGGTCTCATCGCGGACCAGCACCACCACCGAGACCTGCTGGTTCTGGACCGGGAACGCCCGGACCACGATCACCTCGCGGGCGCTCGCGATCTCGCGCTCCACGGCCGCCTCCGCATCCCGGCAGGCGGTGACCACCCGGAGGAGGCGGAAGTCCGCGCCCAGCTCGGCGAGCGTGTGCCCCTCGCCCTCGCCGGAGAGGTCGAGGAGCCGGCAGGCCTCCTCGGTGGCCAGCAGGATGCGTCCCGCCTTGTCGACCGCGATCAGCCCGTGCCCCCCCTCCAGCTGCTCACCGACCGAGCGCAGAAGGGTGAGCGTCTGGCTCGCCGATGTCGACGATGCCGGGGGGTTCATCGGGGGAGCCCAGCGTGGTGACCGACGCGAGCGGCAATCAACTGACCAGATGGTATCCGTCTCCGCCGGCGGCGGTGCCGGAACGGGCGACGGTGGACGGTATTTGGCCATCTGACAACCATCGGTTAATGATCCGATAATCTTCCTGACGGAACCGGTCAGTGGTCTTTAATCTCCCGATAATCTTCTCGGCCCCGAAAGGCCCAACGACGACACCGGCGAGCCCCCCCGGGCCATAATGAACACGCCGATGAGTTGCGTGATCGCTCTCACCCCGCCCTGCCCAGGCGCCACGGCACCCCTCTGATGACAACGTCGCCCGCCAAGCACGTTCTCATCGTCGAGGACGAGGACTCCATCCGTCAGACGCTGCGCTACAACCTGAGTCAGGAGGGGTTCGTCATCAGCGAGGCGAGCACCGGGACCGAGGCGCTCTCTGCGGCCCGCCGGCAGCGCCCCGACCTGATCCTGCTCGACCTCATGCTCCCCGAGCTGTCCGGCCTCGAGGTCTGCCGCATCCTTCGCCAGGAGATGACCGTTCCGATCATCATGCTGACCGCCAAGGGCAGCGAGCTCGACAAGGTCGTGGGACTGCATGTCGGCGCCGACGATTACGTCACAAAACCCTTCTCCCTCAACGAGCTTCTGGCGCGCGTGTCGGCGATGCTGCGCCGGGCGGAGATGACGGTGAAGGAGCGTGTCGCGGGTCGCGAGATCGAGGAGATGGACAACTTCCGGATCGACCGCGGCGCGCGCACGGTGCACGTCGACGGCGAGGAGCTCCATCTCGCCCCCAAGGAGTTCGACCTGCTCTCGCTGCTGCTGCTCAACGCCGGCAAGGTGCAGTCCCGGCAGGTCATCATCCAACGGATCTGGGGCAGCAAGTTCTACGGCGATCACAAGACCGTCGACGTGCACGTGCGCTGGCTGCGCGAGAAGTTCGAGCGCTTCGACCGCCTGCCCTTCCGCATCACAACGGTCTTCGGCGTCGGCTACCGGATCGACCGGCTCGACCAGGCGGCGGGCTGAACCGGCCGGCACTCTCGCGCGCCTTCTTCGCGCGGCCCACGCTGGAGGTGGCCGCCGGCATGGTGGGGACGCGGCTCGTCTGCGACCCGGGCACGGCCCTCGAGATCGTCGCGGTGGTGGTCGAGGTCGAGGCCTACCTCGGCCGCGAGGATCCCGCGTCTCACGCGCACCGGGGGCCGACCCCCCGGGCGGCGATCATGTTCGGACCTCCGGGGCACCTCTATGTGTATCTCTCCTACGGCGTCCACTTCTGCGCCAACGTCGTCTGCGAGCCGGCCGGCGTGGCCGGCGCGGTCCTGCTCCGTGCCGCGAGCGTCGAGGGGGGAGAGGAGGTGGTCCGGGACCGTCGTGGGGCCGCCGCCGCCCAGCTCGGCGCCCCCGCCCTGCTCCGCGGCCCCGGCAACCTCGGCGCCGGACTGGCGCTTTCCCTCGCCGACAACGGCCTCGACCTCTGCAACCCGGCCTCCCGGCTTCGCCTCCTCGAGGGGGACGGCGAGGTGCCGCTCGCTGTCGGGCCGCGGATCGGGATCAGCCGCGCCGCGGACCGGCCGCTCCGCTTCGCCTGGGCGGGTCACCCGGCGGTCAGCCGCCCGGCTCCTCGGGGGCAGGCGCGCATCCCTCGCGCGCCGAAGGGGGGCGGGAGCCCCTCTGGGTGAACCGAGCCCGGCTCCGCCGGGCCGCCCAGCGGCTGGCGAGCCCCAGTGAGATCGGGGGCCCCCGCGCCGCCTGCCGCGTGGGGACACGAAGAAGGGGCCGGCGGAGCCGGCCCCTCATTTCTTATTTGCCGAATCATCGGCAGCCCAGCGGAATGTGCCGGGCCTTGTGCGGCACCTTCCGGTGCCAGGTGACCTGCCCGGGGCGTCTCACCCCGTCACCGGCTCTCCCGGGGCGCTCTTGCAATCCAACCTGCCTGCCGGACCACCTCGGGGCGATCTCACGGCGGCGCACGCCGGGGGCGATGGTGGGGGCCCGCGCCGGGCCTCACCTCTCGGCTCGAGTGTGCCTCAGGAGCTGGTAGACACCGCGCATCGAAGCCCAACCTCCATGTGGTCAGATGGCTTCTGTGCCTAGGGTACCCCGTTGTGCCGCTCTGTCAACCGACCCCGGGGTCACGGATCACCGGCGCAATCGCATCGAATTGATCGCCGTCCTCAGGGGTTGCGCGGCCCGTAGACTGAGCGGTGGGGGACGACCTAGAATCTGAACGTCCGTTCGTCTCCCGGAGGCACCATGTCCGGTCACAGCAAGTGGGCTGGGATCAAGCACAAGAAGGCGATCGTCGACGCCAAGCGCGGCCAGGCCTTCACCAAGGTGGCCGCCGAGCTCTCGGTGGCGGCCCGCGAGGGCGGCGCCGACCCCGTCGGCAACTTCCGTCTCCGCCTCGCCATCCAGAAGGCCCGCGAGGTCAACATGCCCGCCGACAACATCGAGCGGGCGATCCAGCGGGGGGCCGGCGGCAAGGAGGGGGAGCGGCTCGAGGAGGTCCGCTACGAGGGCTACGGGCCCCACGGGGTGGCGGTGATGGTGGACGTCCTCACCGACAACAAGAACCGGACCGTGGCCGCCATCCGCAACCTCTTCACCCGCTCCGGCGGGTCGCTGGGGGAGACCAACAGCGTGGCCTGGATGTTCACCAACCAGGGGATCATCCGGATCGCCGCCGGCAAGCGCGACCCCGAGGAGATCGCCCTGGAGCTGCTCGACCTCCTGGACGTGGGCGAGGACGGCGACATCAGCGTCGACGGTGGCTCGGTCCAGGTCTCGCTGGCGCCCCATCTCTTCGAGGAGGCCCGGCGCAAGGTCGAGGAGGCCGGTCTCACCGTCGAGTCCGCCGAGGTGACCATGAACCCGAGCACCTCGGTGACCCTCGACGCCGCACAGGCCCGCCAGGTCCTGCGCCTGCTCGAGGGGCTCGAGGAGCTGGACGACGTCCAGCAGGTCTACGCCAACGCGGAGATCCCCGACGAAGTCCTCGAGTCGGTCGGCTCCTAGCCGGCCTCCGGAGGTGCGCGTCCTCGGCGTCGATCCCGGGCTGGGGCGCACCGGCGTCGCCCTGGTCGAGGGCCGCCCCGGGTCACTGCGGCTGGTTCACGCCTCCTGCATCGAGATCGAGGCCGGCGGCGACGACGGGGTCCGGCTCCTGGTTCTCTCCCGCCTCCTGGCCCAATGGGCGGCGGACCTCCATCCCGATGTGGCGGCGGTGGAGCGCCTCTACTTCTCGACCAACCGCCAGACGGCGATGCGGGTCAGCCAGGCGCGGGGGGTCATCCTCTGCACCCTGGCGGCGGCGGGGGTCCCGGTCGCCGAGTACACCCCCAACGAGATCAAGGAGTCGATCGCCGGCTACGGGGCGGCGACCAAGCGCCAGGTGCTCCGGATGTGCGCGGCGCTGCTCGGCGTGGCCCAGATCGCCGGTCCCGACGACACCGCCGACGCCTGCGCCGCCGCCATCTGCCACCACCACCGCGGGGCGCTGCGCTCCGGCGGGCCCGCCCCTGCCGTGGGCTCGCGGACCAGCCCCGGGCTGGAGCAGGCGATCGCGGCGGCGCGCCTCGCCACCGGCCGGCGATGATCGCCCGCCTTCGGGGCCGGGTGGTGGCCAGTGACGCCGACCAGGTGATCCTGGAGACCGGCGGGGTCGGCTACCAAGTGCTCTGCCACCTCCGCACCCTGGCGGCGCTCCACGAGATGGGCGACCGCGAGGTGACCCTCCACATCCACACCGCGGTGACCGACGACGCCATCCGCCTCTACGGCTTCCTGGGCCGCGACGAGCTGCGCCTCTTCCGCCTCCTCATCGGGGTCGAGCGGATCGGGCCCAAGGCGGCGCTCTCGATCCTCGGCCGGGCCGAGCTGCCGGCCATGGTCCGGGCCATCCGCGACGGGGACGTGGCCCTCCTGGCGACCGTCCCCGGGGTCGGCCGGCGGACCGCGGAGCGGGTCGTGCTCGAGCTGCGCGACCGCCTGACCGACCTGGCGCTGACCATCGAGCCCACCGCCCCCACCCCGGCCGCCCAGGCGGTCGAGGCGGCGGTCGCCGGGCTGGTCGGCCTCGGCTTTCGCGAGCAGGAGGCGCGTCCGGCGGTCCGAGCGGCGCTCGCCGCGGCCGGTGACGGCGCCGACGGCGACGTCACCGCCCTGGTCGGGAGGGCGCTGCGCCTCCTCGACGTGGGCCCGCCGAGATGACCGACAGCCGCCTGGTCAGCCCCGGCGAGCTGGAGGAGGAGCGGGCCGCCGACTCCCTCCTCCGGCCCCGCCGCCTGGAGGACTTCGTGGGCCAGCCCACCATCCGCGAGCAGGTCCACATCCTCATCGAGGCGGCCCGGGCCAGGGCCGAGCCCGTCGACCACGTCCTCCTCTACGGTCCCCCCGGGCTCGGCAAGACCACCCTGGCCCAGATCATCGCCATCGAGATGGGGGTGCAGGCCCGGCTCACCAGCGGGCCGGCGCTGGAGCACCAGGGGATGCTGGCCTCGATCCTCACCGCCCTGGAGGACCGCGACGTCTTCTTCATCGACGAGATCCACCGCCTCAACCGGGCGGTCGAGGAGGCCCTCTACCCGGCCATGGAGGACCTCGCCTTCGACTTCGTCGCCGGCAAGGGGGCGGGGGCGCAGACGCTCCGATTGAGCCTCAAGCCGTTCACCGTGATCGGAGCGACCACCCGGGCCGGGGCCCTGGGCGGCCCGCTCCGCGACCGCTTCGGGGTCACCTTCCGGCTCGACTTCTACTCGGTGGAGGAGCTGACTGCCATCGTCGTCCGCTCGGCGCGGCTCCTCGAGGTGGAGATCGACCCCGCCGGGGCAGCGCTCCTGGCGGGACGCGCCCGGGGGACGCCACGGGTCGCCAACCGGCTGCTCCGGCGGGCCCGCGACTACGCCCAGGTGCGCGCCGCGGGGCGGATCGACGCGGCGGTGGCCGCCGCCGCCCTGGAGATCCTGGGGGTGGACGACCTGGGCCTCGACGAGATGGACCGGCGGGTGGTGGAGACGCTCTGCGGCCCCCTCTCCGGCCACCCCGCCGGGGTCCAGACCATCGCCGTGTCGGTCCAGGAGGAGCCCGAGACCATCGAGGACGTGGTCGAGCCCTACCTGATCCGGCGCGGTCTGGTGGTGCGCACGCCCCGCGGCCGGCTGGCCACCGCCGCCGCCTACCGCCACCTGGGCAGGACCCCGCCCCCCGGCGCCCCCGGTTCCGGAGGCGGCCAGGAGACCCTCTTCGGCTCCTGAGCCGCCCCGCGCCGGCCCCCGCGGCGGGCGGTGATCGCCTTCTCGCCCGCCATCTCGGCGATCTCCACGCCGAGAGCGGGGAGCGGAGCGGCTACACTTCGCCGTCGTGAACTGGCTGCGGGTCACCAAGTGGAAGGTGGCGATCATCCTGGCGGTGGTCGTCGTGGCCGTGGTCGTCGACGGCTACGCCTTCATCGCCCGGGTCACCACCACCCGCACCGCCCAGGTGGCGTCCTCGCCCAAGCCCACCACGACCCAGTTCGCCATCACCGGGGCTCCGGGCGACGCCTTCATCGCCGGGGGGAGCGTCACGGTCGGCGGCCTGCCCGACACCATCAGCTCGATCAACGGCAACGTCATCACCCTGGCCTCGGCGCTCTCGACCGCCCCTGGCGCGGGCGAGACCATCAGCCAGGACGAGGGGTTCGCCGGGCTCACCCACCCGCTCACCTCCACCCCGTCGCTGCTCGGCTACAAGCTCTTCGTCCACAAGGGGCTCGACATCGTGGGCGGCTCGGAGCTGACCATCGCCGTCTGCGAGGGCTACAACGACCCGCCCGGGGCGAGCTGCCGCTCCGGCCCCAAGAACGGCATCAGCATCAGCCAGGCCCAGACCGACACGATCCCGGTGCTCCAGAACCGGGTCAACGGGCTGGGCGTCTCCGAGGCCAGCGTCCAGGCGCTGGGCACCGACGAGATCACCATCGAGCTCCCCGGCGTCCCCCTGGCGGAGGCGGAGAGCGTGCTCGGCACCACCGCCCTGATCCGCTTCGCGACCGCCGCCTCGGGAGCCCCGCCGTCGGGAGCCGCGAGCAACGCCAACTACTGCATCGACAACCCCAAGAACTCCTTCTGCGTCGACCAGGAGAACCTCTACACCCCCTCCCAGCTCGGCAACGGCCAGCTCTACCCGTCCGGGTACCACTGGAAGATCGACAACCTTCTGCCCGCCTCCGACATCGTCAGCTCCCAGGTGGGCACCGACTCGAGCGGCAACCCGGCGGTCGACATCAACTTCAACGGGGCGGGCGCCAACGAGTGGAGCAAGATCACGACGGCGGCCAACAACGCCTACACGGCCGACGGCTGCACCCAGAACAGCGCCTGCCCGGCGCCGTCGATGGTGGCCATCTTCCTGGACACCAACGTGATCAGCGCCCCGGTCGTGGTCCAGGCGTCGTCCAGCACCACCCAGATCACCGGGCTCAGCCTCAGCGAGGCCCAGACCCTGCAGTCGCAGATCAACGCCGGCGCGCTGCCGGCGGAGATCGGCACCGTGGCCGAGACCTCGGTGGGGGCCACCCTGGGCGCCCAGACCGTCAACGCCACCCTGCTCGCCGGAGCGGTGGGCATGATCATCGTGGTCCTCTTCATGATCGGCTACTACCGCTTCCCGGGGATCCTGGCCAGCGTCGCCCTGGTCCTCTACACGCTCATCAACCTGGCCGCCTACAAGATCATCGGGGTCACCGTGAGCCTGGCCGGCCTCGCCGGCTTCGTGTTATCGGTGGGCATGGCGGTGGACGCCAACGTGCTCATCTTCGAGCGCACCCGCGACGAGCTGCGCCACGGCCGCTCGGTGGGAGCCGCCGTCGAGCTGGGCTTCCGGCGGGCCTTTCCGGCCATCCGTGACAGCAACATCTCGACCGGCATCGTCTGCGTGATCCTCGCCTTCTTCGGCTCCGACATCGTCAAGGGCTTCGCCATCACCCTGGGCATCGGGGTGGCGATCAGCTTCTTCAGCGCCGTCCTGATCACCCAGTCGCTGCTGGGCATGGTGCTGCGCTGGAAGATCGGCAAGAACCCCACCCTCTACACCGAGATCCACCCCGAGTACGCCGAGCAGCACCGCCGCGGCCGCTTCGACATCGTCGGCAACCGCAACGTCTTCTTCCTGCTCTCGCTGGCGATCATCATCCCCGGGATCGTGGCCATCCTCGGCTGGGGGTTCCGGCTGGGCATCGACTTCGCGGGCGGCGACCAGCTGCAGGCGACCTACACGACCCCGGTGACCGCCACCCAGCTGGTCAGCACCGTCGACTCGGTGAGCAAGGGGCTGGCTCCGACGGTGCAGAGCTTCGGGGGCAACGAGTACACCATCCAGACCCTGCCCGCCGACGGCACCACCCTGGACGCCGTCCAGACCGCGCTCAACACCGACTACGGCTTCAAGCCCAACAGCGAGAGCCTCAACACCGTCGGCCCCACCATCGCCAGCACCGCGGTCACCGGCGCCTTCCTCCTGATCCTGGTGTCCTCCCTGATGATCGCCCTCTACCTCGCCTACCAGTTTGGCAAGCAGCGCCAGGTCAACCGCTGGCGTTTCGCGGCCTGCACCTTCTTCAAGCTGCTGCACGACGTCTTCGTGCTGGCCGGCATCTGGGCGATCCTGGGGCACTTCAGCCCGCTCGGCCAGGTGGACAACTACTTCGTCACCGCGGTGCTGACCGGCGTGGCGTTCTCGATCCACGACACCATCGTGGTCTTCGACCGGATCCGGGAGAACCTCCGGGTGGGGCCGCGCTTCACCTTCGACCAGATCGTCAACCTCTCCACGGTCCAGACCATGGCGCGCTCGCTCAACACCTCGCTCACCGTCATCTTCGTGCTGCTCGCCCTGGTGCTCTTCGGCGGCTCGTCGATCCAGGGCTTCGTGCTCGCCCTGCTGGTCGGCATCGTGACCGGCACCTACAGCTCGATCTTCAACGCCTCGACCCTGCTCGTCGCCTGGAACAAGATTGCCCCCCAGCAGGCTCCCGGCCGGCCCCAGCGCGGCGCGGTCCCCCGGCCCGTTCGCGCCACCTCCTGAGCGCCGGCGCCACGCCGGCTGACCCGCTCCGCGGCCGGGCCATCCTGGGTACGATCCTCTCGCCAGTCCCATGAGCCGCCCGGACGTCGCCGCCCTCGCCGACCTCCTCCGCCCCGCCCTCGCTCACACGGGGGTCGAGCTGGTGGAGGTCCAGTGGAAGGGGAGCGGGCCGGGGAGCCTGCTGCGCCTGGTGGTCGACCGTCCCGGCGGTGTCGGTCTCGACGATTGCGAGCGCGCTTCCCTGGCGGCGAGCGCCATCCTCGACGCCTACGACCCCATCGACGTCCGCTACTCGCTCGAGGTCTCCTCGCCGGGCGCCGAGCGACCGCTGCGGACCGAGGAGGAGTGGCGCGCCGCGCTCGGCCGGCGGGTCCACGTCCGCTTCCGGGACGGCGACGCCGAACGGGTGGTCGAGGGCCGGCTGATGGCCACCGGCGGCCCCACGGTGGAGCTGGAGGCGCGCACCGCGCGGGGGCGTCCCCAGCCGGTCACCGTGGCCGCGGCGGACATCCTCGCCGCCCGGATCGCGGTCGACATCTGATGCCGGGCCGCGCCCGCCCCGCCGACCCGAGACCCGGTGACGGCGACCTCCTGGAGGCGGTGGCCGAGCTGGCCGCGAGCTCCGGCGTGAGCGAGGACGAGCTGACCGAGATCGTGGGACGGGCGCTGGTCGAGACCTACCGCCGGCTGGTCGTCGACGACCCCGGGCTCACCGCCCGGATCGACTTTCGCGGCGGCGTCCACGACGTGCTCCGCCCCGACCCCGCGGGTGGGGAGACGGTCATGGCGCCGCTCGCCGGCGACGCCGCCCGCCAGGCCGCCCAGGCGGTGCGCGCGGCGGTCCTCGACCGGCTGCGCAGCGCCGGGGCGGAGCGCGTCCTCAGCGAGGCGGCGACCCACCGCGGCGAGCTCATCGACGCCATCGTCGAGAGCCCGGCCGGGGGCAGCTGGTACCTCCGCTCCGGGGACACCACCGTGGTCCTCCCCCCCGAGGAGCAGGCGGCGGGCGAGCAGCTGGAGCCGCGCCAGCACCTCAAGGTGGTCATCCTCGAGGGCCGCCGGCGCGCCCGGGAGGCGGTCGTGGTGGCCTCGCGGTCGCATCCGCAGCTGGTGCGGCTGCTCCTCGAGCAGGAGGTCCCGGAGCTGGGGCGCGGCCAGGTGGCCATCCGCGCCATCGCTCGCGAGGCGGGCCGCCGCACCAAGGTGGCGGTGGAGGCGCTGGACCCGGACATCGACCCCCAGGGAGCCTGCATCGGGCCCCGCGGGATCCGCCACCGGGCGGTCACCTCCCAGCTCGGGGCCGAGCAGCTCCAGGTGGTGCGTTTCGATCCCGATCCCGTCCAGTACGTCGCCAATGCGCTGATCCCGGCGACCGTGCTCGGCGTCGAGCTGGATGCCGAGACGCGGACCGCCCACGTCACCGTCGACCCCGGCCAGCTCTCCCTGGCGATCGGCAGGGGAGGGGAGAACGCCCGCCTCGCCGCCCGGCTCACCGGCTGGCGGATCGACATCGCGGCTGCCCAGGCGGGCCCCGGGGAGGCTCCGTGACCTCAGCCGAGGGAGGGGAGCGCATCGAAGGCGCCGATCACGTTCCCCTGCGCACCTGCGTGGGCTGCCGGCGCCGCCGGCCCCGCTCCGAGTTGGTCCGTCTGGCCGCGGGGGCGGCGGGAGCGGTTATCCTGGACATCCCCGCCCGGGCGCCCGGACGCGGCGCCTACCTCTGCCGGGACCAGGGGCCCGACTGTCTGCGGGCCGCCCTCAAGCGCCGCAGCCTGAGCCGTTCCCTGCGGGTGAGGGAAAATGTCATCGACCCCGAGACGCTGGGCCGCCAGCTCCGCGTGCTCGCCGAGGAGGAATCACCGTCGCCACCATGAAGAAGCTCCGCCTGCCGGCCACTCTCACCGTCAAGGAGCTGGCCGAGCGGCTCGGCGTGCCCGGCGCGCAGGTCATCACCTACCTGATGCAGAACGGGGTGACCGCCTCCCTCAACCAGTCGGTCGACTTCGACACCGCCGCCCTGGCGGCGGACCACTTCGGGTTCGAGGCGGAGTCCGAGGAGGCCCTCGCCCAGGAGGCGGCGGCCCCGTCCCCCGCCGGCGCCGAGCGGCGGCGGCGCCACCCCCTGCTCGACCTCTCCGGGGAGCCCCCCGCGTCCCTGGTCGCCCGCCCCCCGGTGGTCGCCGTTCTCGGCCACGTGGACCACGGCAAGACCTCCATCCTCGACCGGATCCGGACCACCAGCGTGGCCGCCGGCGAGGCGGGCGGGATCACCCAGCGGATCGGCGCCTACCAGGTGGAGCGCCAGGGCCGGCTGATCACCTTCATCGACACCCCGGGCCACGAGGCCTTCACGGCCATGCGCGCCCGCGGGGCCGACGTCACCGACATCGCCGTCCTGGTGGTCGCCGCCGACGACGGGGTCATGCCCCAGACCGAGGAGGCCATCCACCACATCCGGAGCGCCGGGGTGCCGATGGTCGTCGCCATCAACAAGTCCGACAAGGACGGCGCCAACCCCGACCGCGTCCTCCAGCAGCTGGCCGAGCACCAGGTGGTGCCGGAGCGGTACGGCGGCGACGTGCCCACGGTGACGACGAGCGCCGTGACCGGCCAGGGGATCGAGGACCTCCTGGACACGATCCTGCTGGTCAGCGACGTGGTCAACCCGCCCCGGGCCAATCCCGACCGGCTGGCGGTGGGCACCGTCATCGACTCCGAGCTGGAGCGGGGCAGGGGCCCGGTGGCCACCGTCCTGGTCCAGAACGGCACCCTGCGGATCGGCGACAACGTCGTCGTGGGCCGGGTCTACGGCAAGATCCGGGCGCTCACCGACGACACCGGTCGCCGCGTCAAGGAGGCAGGCCCGAGCAAGCCGGTGCAGATCACCGGCCTCACCGACGTCGCCACCGCCGGCGACATCCTCCAGGTGACCGAGACCGAGCGGGCGGCGCGCACCCTGGCCGAGCAGCGCACCACCGAGCAGCGGGCGCGGGCGGTCCAGCCGGCCCGGCGGATCACCCTCTCCGACTTCGCCGCCGTGCAGGGCGAGACCAAGACCATGACGCTCGTGCTCAAGGCCGAGGCCAACGGCTCCCTGGAGGCGCTCCGCGGTCAGATCGTCAAGCTCGAGGATCCCAACGTGACGATCAAGATCGTCGGCGAGGGGGTGGGCGCGGTCGGCGAGGCGGATGTCAACCTCGCTGCCGTCTCCGGGGCCATCGTGATCGGCTTCAACGTGCGGCCCGACGAGCGGGCCAAGGCCGCGGCCGAGGAGCACGGGGTCGACATCCGCTTCTACGACGTCGTCTACCAGGTCACCGACGACATCGAGCGCTCGATCCGGGGCATGTACGAGCCCACCCTCATCGAGGTCTACCAGGGCCGCGCCGAGGTGCGCAAGGTGTTCACCGTCGACGGGCGGCCGGCGATCGCCGGCTGCCAGGTCGTGGACGGCAAGATCACCCGCGCCGCCACCTGCACCGTGCGCCGCGACGGACGTGAGGTGGGCCGGGGCAAGATCGACGCCCTCAAGCGCTTCCGCGACGACGTGCGCGAGGTGGCCCGCGGCTACGAGTGCGGGATCACCCTCGAGGGCTTCACCGACTTCGCCGAGGGCGACGTCATCGAGGCCCACGTCACCGAGCAGCAGAACCTCTGACCGTGCCGCTGCCCACACCGCGCGCCAAGGGCAGAGCTCGGTCCGGCGTCTCCGGCGGCTCGAGGTTCCAGCCCGTGCTCACCCCCTCCTCACGGCCTCCGCGTCCCGAGCGCGTCGCCGAGCAGCTCCGCCAGGAGCTCTCCTCGCTGATGCTCACCGAGATGAAGGACCCCCGGGTCCGCCTGGCGTCGATCTCCCGGGTGCGGGTCGCGCCCGACCTGCGCAGCGCCACCGTGATGGTCTCGGCGGTGGGCGACGACCCCGTCCGCCACGCCGTCGTCGACGCCATGCGCCACGCCGAGGGCTACCTCCGCGCCCAGCTCGGCCACCGCCTCGAGAACCTGAAGGCGCCCCCTCACCTCCGCTTCGAGCTCGACGAGTCGATCGCCTACTCGGTGCGGATCAGCAGCGTGCTCCGCGAGCTCGACCACGGCGAGGAGACCCCGTGACCGTGACCGAGCTGCGCTTCCAGGGCATCGACGATGCCGCCACCAGCATCCGGCGCCTCATCGACGAGGCCGGTGAGATCGGCTGCCTGGCCCACAAGGATGCCGACGCCGACAGCCTGGGTTCGGCTCTGGCCTTCGCCGAGGCGCTTCGGGAGATGGGCAAGCGGGTCCACGTGGTGGTGCCCAGCCCGCTGCCCCAGGGGCTCCGCTACCTTCCCGGCTTCGAGACCATCGTCGCGAAGCCGCCTCCCCTCGACCTCCTCTTCACCTTCGACTGCGCCAGCGTGCACCGCTTCGGCGACCGGGCCGGCCTGGTGGAGAGCGTCGGCCACGTGGTCAACGTCGACCACCACGCCAGCAACGACGGCTTTGGCGAGATCAACCTCGTGGACCCCACGGCGAGCGCCACCGGCCAGGTCGTCCACGGCCTGCTCCAGGCCATGGGTTGCCCCATCTCGGCGGAGACGGCCACCAACCTCTACGCGGCGCTGCTCACCGACACCGGCGGCTTCCGTCACGAGAACACCACCGAGGCGGCGCTCCGTCTCGGCGCCGACCTGGTCGCCCGGGGGGCGGATCCGGGCTGGGTGGCGCTCAAGAGCTACAAGTCGCGCAGCGTGGCCCAGCTCCGCCTCGAGGGGATGGCGACCGCCGCGGCCCGGACCGAGAGCGAGGGCCGGCTGGTGTGGTCGGAGGTGACCCAGGCGATGCTCGACGACTCCGGGGCGACCATGCAGGAGGCCGAGGGGGTCATCGACCAGCTCCAGACCGTGGATGGGATGAAGCTCGCGGTCCTCTTCAAGCAGGCGGGGCCCAGGCTGACCAAGATCTCGGTCCGGAGCCGTGACGAGGTGGACTCCACCGCGCTCTGCGTGCCCTTCGGCGGGGGCGGCCACCGCCGGGCCGCCGGAGCCGAGCTGCGCCAGCCGCTGGAGAGCGCGCGCGAGCGGGTCCTCGAGGTCGCTCGAGCCCTGCTCCGGCCGCACTCGTAGCCGTGGCCGTCTCCCCCCCGGCCACCCCGCGGCGCGGGGTGCTGAGCGCCGTGCTGGCCCTCAACAAGCAGCCCGGGCAGACCTCCTTCGACTGCGTCCGCCAGGTGCGCCGCATCTACGGCGAGCGGCGGGTCGGCCACGCCGGCACCCTCGACCCCATGGCCCAGGGACTGCTCCCGCTCTGCCTGGGTGGCGCCACCCGGCTGGTCGACCACTTCCACCGCCAGACCAAGCGCTACCGCTGCACGGTCCGGCTGGGGGAGCGGTCCGACACCCTGGACACCGAGGGCGTGGTCACCCCGGGGGGCGATGCCACCGATCTCGACGCCGACCGGGTGCGGGGTGCCCTGGGCCAGTTCGTCGGCGAGATCTCTCAGGTGCCGCCGATGCACTCCGCGGTGCGCCACGAGGGCGAGCACCTCTACGAGCTGGCCCGGCGCGGCGAGGAGGTCGAGCGCCAGCCCCGCATCGCCCTGATCGTGAGCGCCGAGCTGGTCGACTTCCGCCCCGGCCGGGTGGCCGAGGCCGACCTCGACGTGGAGTGCGGCAAGGGGGCGTTCATGCGTGTCCTGGCCAGCGACCTCGGAGAGGCCCTCGGGGTGGGCGGCCTGCTCAGCTGGCTGGAGCGGACCCGATACGGATCGCTCGACCTGGCCGACGCCCACACCGTCGAGGAGCTGCGCCAGCTCGACGACCCGACCACGGCCCTGCTGCCGCCCGAGGTGGCGATCAGCTTCCTGCCCGCCGTGTTCCTCGGACCGCCGGCGGTGACCCTGGTCCGCAACGGCCAGGCGGTCTTCCTGCCCCGGGTGGAGGCGGGACTTCCCCAGGGTGAGGTCCGGGCCCACGCCGCGACCGGCGAGCTGGTGGCGGTGGGCGAGGTCACCGGCTTCCGGTTCCGACCCACCAAGGTCATGAGCAGCTGAGCGGGGAGAGGGGATGCCGGCCACCACCACCCTGGAGCACTCCCTCGGCCCCGCCCGCGGTCCGTCGCCGCCCGCCGCGGCCTGCACGATCGGGGTCTTCGACGGGGTCCACCGCGGCCACCGGCGTCTCCTCGCCGCCGCCGTCGCCGCAGCCGCAGAGATTGGCGGCATCGCGGTCGCGGTGACCTTCGAGCCCCATCCCCGCGCCGTTCTCGACCCCGCCAACGTCCCGCCCGAGCTCACCACCCTCGACGAGAAGCGCGAACGGCTGATCGCCGCCGGGATCGACCGGGTGGTGGTGGTGAACTTCACCCGCGAGGTGAGCCAGTGGACCGCGCAGGAGTTCTGCGAGCGGCTGCTGGACCGCTTCGACCTCCGCCGCCTGGTGGTGGGCCCGGGCTTCGCCCTGGGACGCGATCGACAGGGCGACGTCGCCTACCTACGCGACTTCGGCAAGGAGCACGGCTTCACGGTGGAGACCGTCGACGCGGTGACCGAGGAGGGAGAGCCGATCTCGTCCACCCGGATCCGCTCGGCGCTGGTCTCCGGGGACGTCGAGCTCGCCGCCCGGCTGCTCGGCCATCCCTACTTCCTGGACGGCACCGTGGAGCACGGCAATCAGGTCGGCTTGAGGCTCGGCTTCCCCACCGCCAACCTGGGCGTGGAGCCCGGCAAGTGCCTGCCCGAGCTGGGGATCTACGCCACCTGGATCCGCGCCCGGGGCGGCTGGCTGCCGGCGGCCTCGAGCATCGGCTACCGGCCCACCTTCGGGGGGGACCGGCTCACCCTCGAGGCCCACCTCCTCGACTTCGATGGTGACCTCTACGGGGAGCGGGTGCGGCTCGCCTTCGTCCGCCGGCTGCGCGAGGAGCGCTTCTACCCGGACGAGGCGTCCCTGATCGACCAGATGCGGCTGGACGTCGAGGAGACGCGGCGGCTGCTCGAGAAGGCGGAGCCCCCGGGGGAGCTGTGACGGCGGGCTGCCCGGGCCGGAGGCTTTGTCACACGAGGTCGCGGCGGGTGGCGTGCCCCCCCGTCGGCCCGCCGCCGTCACCCGGACGATGGATCAGGACGAGCCCTTCTGGGATCGCGATGCTTGGCTCGTTCGCCCGGCATGAACTGCACAGGTTGTCAGACATCCCGGCCGACCGCGCGTAAACTCACGACCGTCGCGACACCGATAGGCACCTGGGGACGGGGCCCGGCGACCGTGGCCATGGAGGTCCATCTCCGATGAGGCGAGACGGTTCTTTGGTCTTTGGGGTCGTCGTCGTCCTGGCCGCCGCAGGGTGCGGGTCAGCATCGACAGGGAGCCCCGCCACCTCGGCCCCCGCACAGGCGTCCCCGACTGCACCCACCGCGACGACGGCGCCGGCCACCACGACCTCGGCGCCTACGGCAACGCCGTCGGGGCTCACGGGCGGGGCGGGTGATACGAGCGCCAACCCCGACACCAGCTTCATCTGTGCGGCGTCGGGACAGGACGACAACGGCAATCTGGTCGCGTATCTGACGGTGGCCGGCACTGACAGCAGTACCGGACAGTCTCTGTGCGACGCGGCCGAAGGCGCCTCGAGCTCGTGGACAGAGGTCGATACCATCCCGGCAGGCGGGTACGATCCGACTCCGGGCTGCTTTGTGACCACGGACGGTGGTCAGGTCACCGCGCGGGTCTACACCGCGCAGGGGGGCAGTGCGGCGGACACGACGGAGCTTTGCAACACGCTGCTCCAGAGCGCTGGCCTGCCGACCATGGCCCCGTGAACCCAGGGACGCCTCGGCCACCGACTGACGGCGTCATCCCGCCGCGGTAGGCGTCTCGAGGGCTTGTCCCGTGCCGGGCGTCGCCCCGGCCAAGTCAGACCGGAGACATACTGGTCGGCGATCCGGTCCGACCCGAAGGCGACCCGACCTACCGCTGTCCGACCGGGTCCCTCGGACGACGCCTGAGCGCCAGCACGGCGACGACGAGCGCCAGCGCGGGGCATCCCACGACTACCACTGCCCACAGCGATGGTGAGCTCACGATCACGGCGGTGGCGAACAGCAGCACCACCATGCTGAGACCGCAGAGGTACTCCGCCCACGCCCGGCGTGCCGCTGTGCGGACGGAGGCGACGATGGCGAGACCGAGCAGGACCACGGCCAGCATCAACGCCGCCGTCGGCCAGAGAAGGAGAGGCACGCTGGCGAGCAGGCCGACCAGCACCCATCGCCTCGCGGGCGGAGCCGAGGTGCCGACGCTCACGTCGCAAGCATGGCGCAACGCGTGCCGGGTGACCGCCGCCCTCCGCTCGCGGCTAGCGCCCGCCGAACCACCCCCAACGCTCTCTCAGGATCGCCAGCTCCACGACCAGCAGCCCCAGCACGGCGGCACACTCGATGGCGAGCAGATAGGGCCCCAGCCACAACCAGGCCCCGAACACGATCAGGAGCGGCATCCAGACCACCAGGGCGACGCCGAGCAGGTAGGCGAGCCAGGCGCCTCGGACCTGCTCGTGCACCGAGGCCTCGATCGCGGCCAGCAGCAGGAGGACCGTGATGATCGGGAGAAAGGCACCACCGACCACCCCGAACAGCACCCACACCCAGGCCCGTCTCTCAAGCAGGAAGACGCGCATGGCGGCGATTATCGGCCGAGCACGACCTCCACGACCACGCGCCCGGTGCCGAGCGGCGGCCGGGGCACCACGTCACCCTCGACCGATTCGCCGTCCACGGTGAGGGAGACCGCGTTGCCAGGGCCCTGGCGCCGGACCGTGATCTCGTACCAGGTCTCCCGAAAGCGGCGGCGCGCCGTGTAGCCTGGCCAGGCGGCCGGGAGCACCGGCGCCACCTGCAGGCCGCGGAAGGTGGGCCGGATGCCCAGGATCCACTGGGTGGCGGCGACGTAGGTCCAGGCGGCCGCCCCGGTGAGCCAGGCGTTCCGTCCCAGGCCGTACTGGGGGTGCGCCGGACCGCAGAGGTTCTGGCAGTACACGTAGGGCTCGACAGCGGCCCGTTCGACGTCGGCGCGGGCCAGCGGGAGCAGCTGCCGGTAGTACTCGTAGGCGCGGTCGCCGTCACCCTGCATCGCCGCGGCGATGATCGACCAGGCGGCGGCGTGGCAGAAGATGCCGCCGTTCTCCTTGGCGCCGGGCGGGTAGGTGGAGGTGCCGACCACCCGCGGGTCGCCGCCGTCGTACGGAGGCCAGAGGAGGCTGAGGCCGTAGGGGGTGTCGAGCAGGTCATGCGCCGAGCGCATCGCCCGCTCCGCACGCTCGGGATCGCCCACCTCGCCGATGACCGACCAGCTCTGCGGGATGAGGTTGATGCGCTGGTGGGTCTCGGTGGCCACCCCGATGGGACGGCTCTCGTCGTCGAAGGCCCGCGCGTACCAGGCGCCGTCCCAGGCGGACGCCTCGACGGCCTCGGCCATCTCCGCCTTCAGCCCCCGGAAGCGCTCCGCCTCCTCGTGGCGGCCGAGATGGTCGGCGAGCGCGGCCAGGTCCAGCGTGGCGCGGCAGAACTGCATCGCGCACCAGACGCTCTCCGCTAGCCCCGAGCCGTGGTCGACGTTGAGGGTGTCGTCCCAGTCCGCGTAGCCGGAGCGGGGCAGCCCGTGGGGGCCGCGGTGGGCCAGGGTGAAGTCGAGCGCCGCCATCATGTGGCCCCACACCGTCTCGTCGGGCTCACCGGCCGGCTCGGCCTCGCCGTCACCGCTGGCGTCGCCGGCCCGCCGGGTGGGGACGGGCTGGTAGGCCACCGGCTGGTGGACGAGGTCGCACTCGCCCGTCTCGCGCAGGTAGGCGCAGGTCGCGATCACCAGCCAGAGGTGGTCGTCGCTGAACCACTGGGGCCAGGTGGGACGCTCGGTCGCCAGCCCCGGCCCCCCCTCGCCGGTGAGGGGGAGGAACTGGTGCCAGGTGTGCCCGTCGGGGAACTGCAGATGCCATAGCTCCAGCAGGCGCTGGCGGGCCAGGTCGGGCTCGACATGGGTGGTGGCCAGGGTGTCCTGGGCGCTGTCGCGCGTGCCCATGCCGCGCCCCAGCCCGGTCTCGTACCCGGAGACGAAACGGGACCAGTAGAGGTTGGTGCGGCACTGGACCGGGTTCCAGAGGTTGAGGGTGGCGTCGGTGTCCGGGTCGGGGGTGTGGACCGTGAAGCTGCCCAGGTAGGCGTCCCAGTCCTGGCGCAGGGCGCCGAAGGCGCGGCCGACCTGGCCGGGATCGGACCAGCGCTCGACCGCCGCCCCGATGGCCTGGGGCGCGTCGGTGATCCCCAGCATGTAGACGATGCGGGCGCTGCCGCCCGGCTCCAGTGCCACCTCGTGGCAGAGCGACCCGATGGCGTTCCCCCGGGGCGACGCGGAATCGGTGGGCGCGCCGGCCAGCACCACGGCGGGGTCCTCCAGGCCGTGGTAGGGGCCGACGAACACCTCGCGGCTGCAGTCGTGGCCGAGGGGCGGCCGGTCGCTGGCGAAGAACGTGGTGGTGGGCCGGAATCGCGTGGAGGCGAGGATGGCCCTCCGCTCCGGGTCGAAGCGCGCGCTGACCACCTGGCCCGTCCAGTCCAGGTTGTGGAGGTCGCCCATCGCATCGGCAAAGCTCAGCTCGATGTAGCTGAAGGTGCGGAGCGTGACCGGCCGGTCCCCGCGGTTGGTCAGGCGCAGCTCCCACAGCTCCACCGGGCAGGGCTCGTCGGGATCGCCGGGGGGCACGAAGTAGAGGGTCTCAGCCCGGATGCCGCCGCGCTCGGTGGTGATCCGCGTGTATCCCGCGCCGTGGCGGCACTCGTAGCGGTCGAGCGCGGCCCGCACCGGCTGCCAGGTGGCGCCCCAGAACTCCCCGGTGTCCTGGCGCAGGTAGACGTAGCGCCCCGGCTGGTCAGCCGGGACCGCGTTGTAGCGGTAGCGGCTCACCCGGCGGGCGCGCGGGTCGCGGTCGAAGGAGAAGCCGCCGCCGGTGTTGGAGACGATCCCCCCGTAGCGGCCCTCGCCCAGGTAGTTGATCCAGGGGGTGGGGGTGTCCGGGCGGGTTACGACGAACTCGGCCGCCTCGGGGTCGAAGTAGCCGTACTCGCTCTCCGACAACCGCACGCTCACCGGCCCTCCACCAGGACGCTCCCGCTCCGATCGTTCCAGCGGCCGGGAACATAGCACACGCCCGGCGGCGGCCCCGGACCCGGCCGCCGGTCCCGCGGCCGGCGCGCGCCACCGCTCGCGCGACACAATGCGCGGATTGCCCTCAGGTCCCACCAGGAGATGCCCGCCCCGTGCCGACCGACCACGAGCCCCGCAGGTTGCCGGACGGCTTCCTCCTCGGGACCAAGACGTCCGCCTACCAGACCGAGGGCTCCGTCCACGCCGACGGCCGGGGGGTCTCGATCTGGGACACCTTCAGCCACAGCCCGGGAAAGACCCGCAACGGCGACACCGGGGACGTCGCCGCGGATGACTACCGCCGCCTCGATCAAGACCTCGACCTGGCCGCCGAGCTGGGCGCGCCCGCGTTCTGCTTCTCGGTGGCCTGGCCGCGGGTCCAGCCCCTGGGCAGCGGCGCGGCCAACCAGCGGGGTCTCGACCACTACCGCCGCCTCGTCGACGGGGTGCGCCGCCGGGGGCTCTTCCCGGTGGCCACGCTCTTCCACTGGGACCTGCCCCAACCTCTCCAGGAGGCCGGGGGCTGGCCGGCGCGCGACACCGCCGGCCGCTTCGCCGACTACGCGGCGCTGGTCGCCGAGGCGCTGGGCAAGGATGTGGAGATGTGGATCACCCACAACGAGCCGTGGTGCGCGGCGTGGCTCGGATACGCCAAGGGGGAGCACGCCCCCGGGTGCCGCGACGTCGGGCTGGCGGCGGCGGCGACCCACCATCTCCTGCTCGCCCACGGCCGGGCGGTCCAGGCGATCCGGGCGGCGGTCCCCGGCGCCCGGGTGGGGATCGACCTCAACCTCCAGCCGGTGCGGGCCACCAGCGACCACCGGGACGACGTCGCCGCCGCCCGCCGGTCCGACGGCAACCTGAACCGGCTCTTCCTCGACCCGGTGCTCCGCGGCGAGTACCCGCAGGACATGCTCGCCCACTACGCGGGGCACAGGCCCGGCTTCGAGGTCGTCCAGGACGGCGACCTCCAGGTGATCGCGGAGCGGCTGGACTTCCTGGGCGTCAACTACTACGCGCCCCGCACCGTCTGCGCCCCCAACCGGACCGCCGAGGCGCGCGCCGCGGGCTACTGGGTGCCGGCGTCGCCACCGTCCGACCCGCTCAGCGTCGACCTCCGCAACATCGAGGTGCACCGCCCCGAGCTCGAATTGACCCAGATGGACTGGGAGATCGAGCCGGCCGCACTCACCGAGCTGCTGGTCCGCATTCGCGACGACTACGCCCCCCCGCCGCTCTACGTCCTGGAGAACGGCAGGGCCTGCGACGACTACGTCGCCCCCGACGGCCAGGTGCGCGACCCGGAGCGGATCGCCTACCTCCGCGACCATCTCGCCGCCACCCTCGACGCCGTGGACGCCGGCGTCGACATGCGCGGCTACTTCGTCTGGTCGCTGCTCGACAACTACGAGTGGTCGTACGGGTTCTCCAAGCGCTTCGGCCTCACCTGGGTCGACTACCCGAGCGGCACTCGCATCCCCAAGACGAGCTTCGCCTGGTATCGCGACACCGTCCGAGCCCGCGCCCTGGTGCCGTGACCACCGCTGCGGACACCCTGGTCCTGGTCAACCCGGTGAGCGCCGGGGGCCACACCATGCGCCGCTGGCCCCACATCCGGGCGGCGCTGTTCCGGGCAGGCGTGGCGATGAACGCCCACCTCACCCTGGCGCCGGGGGACGCCACCCTGGTGACCCGCCGGGAGATCGCCCGCAACGGCGTCCGCCGGGTGGTGGCGGTGGGCGGCGACGGCACTCTCAACGAGGTCGT
>Ga0326727_10009327_pt1 | contig 24222 bp, 15 predicted proteins | sample MB2enrmetagenome_FD_207643 | JGI IMG/M metagenome (GOLD analysis project Ga0326727, IMG submission 207643) | Lab enriched peat soil microbial communities from McLean, Ithaca, NY, United States - MB29MY | ecosystem: Environmental > Terrestrial > Soil > Wetlands > Peat | place: USA: New York... | reverse complement strand
TCTGGATTGACCATTGAAACGAGTTCCTGATACCCATTAGGTTGTCCGTCGAGATACCCGACCCCATACAGGTCGTCTTTCGCTGCGGCACCGTTCGAACCCCAGGTAAAGAATACCGATGCAGCCGCAAGTTCCTGCCTGCCGACGCGAGCGTCGCACTCCCGAATAAGATCTCCGTACACGGCACGGATGGGCGCATCGGTCCTGGCCATAACGAACGCGAATGGATCGAAGCGAAGCGTGTGCCCGCTTCCGAAGGCACCTGCCAGAAGTCGGGACAAGACTACTGGTTCCGATGGTCCAGCAGGATCGTCGATTTGGAGCTGAGATCTAACACCAGCGAAACACGGTTCCGAAAACACGCGATTCACGATATCCCGCACTCCTTGGTCTGAGTCCAGTACACTGAGCGCGGACGATAAACTCTCGACGACTGCCAGGGCGTGGAGGGCACTGGAGCCCGCGTAGGCGATTTCACCTGGGCGAAGTCCCGTTACGGGCCCAAGGGTGCAGGGATCAGGCGCGAAGCAAGCCGCCTGAGCCCTACCAAGCGTTGATCGAGGATAGTCATCGAGTCGCCGAGCGGCAACAAGGTGCGGATGCGTGGAAACGTACACGCCTTTTCCGCCGTGGGCCTCGACAATGTGGTGCTGTCCGGGTTGTGGCCGAACGTGGCCTAACTCGCGAAGCAAAGCGAGATAGCTAATGTGCTTGATTAGATCTCCTGAATTCCCGGCATTCGTATCCTGCAGGCTCGTGGAGAGCAGGTCACTCCGCGTGAGCATGTCATTGCACCTGATTCGTTTGTCCGCATCTACGGCGCGCATACACTCTACGCGCAGTTCGGCAAGGTGGAAGTCGATCTGGTCTGTCCGGCGATCCTGAGGGAGACACGGCGCCGGGGCGTCTCGCCGGACGGAGGTTAACCGTACAACCAGCGGACGTTGACGAGCGCCGTCCGATACATCGGCTTACCTGGTTTCTCGGTCGTGACGAACTCATCCGCTTTCAGCAGGAATGCTGCTGCCACATGCAAAGCGTCCATCGCAGCCAACCCGCATCGCGCCGCCTCGGTGCGGGCCAGTTTTTCAATCCGGTTCAGCCCGCGATACATAGTGGCCGATGCTATGTATCGCTCGTAGAACAAGAGTTCCAATTGCTGCCGGTTGAACGCAGCTTTCGGAACGATCTCCAGCGCCAAGAACGGGGTCGCCAGAAAAACTCGATTCGAGTCTCGGAGAATTGACAACGCGATCTGTTGGTCAGAGCCCTTGGACCGAGCGGCTGTGATAAGAACACCGCTGTCAAGGAACGTCCTCGTTCGCGCTCGTGACAATCAGCGACCGCCCCGGCGCTCGGAGACCTCTCTGGCCACATCTTTTCGGTTCAGTGGTTTTATGCCGCTCGCAGCAATCCTCTCCGCAATCCTGCTGAGGTCGCGCCCAAGCGCCGATATCCCTGTACCAGGGCTGGCACCGTTCTTCGGAGCAGTAATGACGGTTCTGCGCTTCACATCTACATTGTATTCCGCCGCTCGGCCGATATCCGGACGGGTCAACGACAACGGCAATGCCACATCCTGGGAATGTCGAGTTCGAGACGTATCCCGTCTGGGTGTCCAGCCTGGACGCCGATCCATATCCGACGGATAACTTCATGAATTACAAGGGGAAATTATGAGTTCGAGCAAAGCCTGTTTTAGGCCGCAAAGGTTCGAAACGTATCCAGCGTGGGGAGCCACTGACCTTCAGCTCCATTGTGAACGGCTAAATCTTGTTGACATCATTCATCAGTCCGAGTTCCCCGCCGTTCTAGCAGGCTTGGCGACAATGCTGCTGCTGGGACGGCGCTAGGTCTGCCCAACCTTCGCCCGCGGCAGTTTTAGGTTAAACGTGCAGCCGACGCTTGGAGAAGATTCCAGAACGAGTTCGCCATTTTGGGCTTCGAGGGACCACTTAGCGATGGCAAGGCCCAGTCCAGCCCCACCTGTTTGCGCCGCGCGGGAGTTGTCCACGCGGTAGAAGCGGTCGAAAACGCGCGCCGCGTGTTCCATCGGAATGCCGGGACCGTTATCGGCCACTCTCATCGACACGAAATCGTCGCCGTTGGCCTCCACCGTGACCGAGATACGTCCACCCGAGGGAGTATGCCGCACCGCATTATGCAAAATATTCACCAGCGCTTGCCGCAGCAGAATCCGATCTCCGGAAACGAGCGCGCCGGCATCACCCGATACGGAAAGCTGCTGGCTTTTCTCTTCCGCCAGCACTTCCAACAGCCCGCCAGTCTCTTGAGCCAATTGCAGAGCCGGAAATTCCGACAAGTGCAAAGGGATCTGTCCGGCCTCGGCGCGGGAGATCGTTAGAAGGCTCTCAGTCAACAGCGTGAGACGGCCCACCTCTTCCAGCATGCTTCCAATCACATCGCGGTACTGGCCGGCCCCAAGGTTCTTCTGCAGCGCCACTTCCCCCACGCCTCGAATAGCGGCGAGTGGCGTGCGCAACTCATGCGAAGCATCGGATGTGAACCGGCGCAGTTGGTCAAATGCCTGTTCAATACGCGCCAGCATCTGGTTGAATACCTTCGCCAGGTGAGCGATTTCGTCGTCCACCGCGGCCACCGGGAGCCGTGCGCCCAGCGTCTCCGCGTTAATCCCCTCGGCCCGGGAAGCCATCTCCTCCACAGGGCGGAGCGCTTTCCGCGCGAGCAAGTAACCCGCGATGCCGGCCAGCAGGAGCGTAAACGGAAGAGTCGCCAAAAGATCCAACAAGAATTGCCTGGATGGTTGGAAGATGGCGTCTTCGCTATAGGCGACCCGGATTAATATGGGAGTTTTTCCAATATTGTGACGCCGGCTGAAGAGACGAATGCGCGTTCCGTTGCGCAACCGCGCCCAGCGCGGCGAATAACCGCCCGCTCCCTCGCCGGGAAACGGACTGCCCCCCAGCGACCCCTGTCCCAGCCGCTCGTTCCGCAGCAAAACCCGCCCGTCCGGAGCGAGTACTTCCAGGAAGCGTTCCAACACACGCTTCGACTCCGGGTGGTTGTGGTAGTCCTCGTTAAAGAACAGACTCCCATCCGGCCTTAATTGCAGCAGACCTTCCACCGTTTCAATGTCCTGTATCCCGTGCCGGTCCAGTTCACGGCTTAAATCCCACCAGACGAGTACAGAGGAGCCCGCCGCATAGAGCAACAGAATCGACGCGAGCATGGAGACGTACCATAACGTAAGGCGCGTGCGAATGTGGCCGGACCGAAAAGGATTCAGCATCCTTCTTGCCGGAGCACGAACCCAACCCCCCGCACGGTCTGGATGAGTTTTGGCTCGAACGGATCGTCCATTTTACGCCGTAGCCGGGCTACGTGAACATCGATGACGTTATCGAGAGGCGTTTGGCGGGCAGGCTCCTTCCAGACGTCGCGCGTCAACATTTCGCGGGATACCACGCGCCCTTGATTGCGCAAAAGATATTCCAGGAGATCGAACTCCCGCGCAGTCAGTTCCAACGGCTGGCCGGCACGACTCACCTGATGGGTGGCTGAATCCAATTCCAAATCGGCCAGCTGAAAAAACTGGTTTTTGTCCTGACTGCCACGCCGAAGCAGCGCCCGGACGCGGGCCAATAACTCGGAGAACGCGAAGGGTTTCACCAGGTAGTCGTCGCCGCCGGCGTCGAGCCCTTGCACCCTGTCTTCCACCGAGTCTCTCGCGGTCAAAACGAGAACCGGCGTTTTCACGCCCCGGCGACGCAGCGCGGCAAGGATCTCCAGGCCGCCCCGGCCGGGAAGCATCACGTCGAGGATGAGCAATTCGAACCGCTCGGTTTCCACGAGGAAGAAACCTTCCTCGCCAGTGGCGGCGATGGTGACCTGATAGCCCTCGCGCTCGAGCCCGTCCCGCAAAGCCTCCGCCAGTTTTGGTTCATCTTCAATGACGAGCGTTCGCAATGGTCCCCCGTATCTAATTATTAAAAAACAACTTACCGCTCGCAAATGCGCGTCAGGAAATCTTCAGGAACTCTTCAGTGGCGCTGGATGAATTGTCGATCTACAACATAGAGATACCACGAAAGTGCATGTGAAGACGAGGAATCTCTGGGTGCTGGTACTGATGACTCTGCCGCAAGCGACGCCCGCTTTGCCCCAACAGGCTTTGCCCCAGGCAGCGCCGCGCCGGATCACGGTGGAGGAAGCGGAGCAGATGGCGGTTCGGAATCACCCTCGCCTGGCTTCAGCCGACCTCAACGCCCAAGCGGCCGGCCAGAAACTGAATGAGGCTCGTGCGGCCTTCTATCCTACTCTTTCCGCCAATATGACCGGAGCCGGAGCCGAGCGCGGTTCCATCGTGGAGTCCGGCGCTCTCACCACATCCAGCCTCTACAGCCGGGCGGCGGGCGGCGTGGTTCTGACTCAGATGGTCACCGATTTCGGCCGAACCGGGGACCTTAGCCGCGAGGCCAGCCAGCGCGCAGCCGCCAGGATTGAGAGCGCGGCCCAGACACGAGCCGAGATCGTTCTGGAAGTCCGCCGGGCTTATTCGGAGGCGCTGGGGTCCGATTCGGTCCTTAAGGTTGCAAACGAGACGGTGGAATACCGGCGCACACAGCTCCGCCAGGTTGAAACGCTAGCTCAGAGTTTCATGCGGTCGACGCTCGATGTAAGCTTCGCCCAGGTGAATCTGTCGGACGCGGAACTCACACTGTTCCGTGCGGAGAATGATGCGCATTCCGCGCGCGCTCGTTTGGGAGCGGCCATGGGAACAGACAGCGCCGCCCCTTTCGAACTGGTGGACGAACCGTTACCGGCTGAGCCGCCGGCCGACGCGGAAGCGATGGTGCGAGCGGCGCTCCGTCAGCGCCCGGATTTAGCGGCACTACGCCTGGACCATGACGCGGCCATCAGCCTGGCCCAGGCCGAGAAGCGTTTGGGTGCCCCGACCGTGAATCTACTGGCGGTCGCGGGTGGCGCGCCAGCGATAGAGGGGCCGCCGCGCTCCACCTATGCCGCGGCCGGCGTTAACGTCAGCATCCCGATTTTCAATGGCGGATTATTCGCAGCTCGCCGCAGCGAGGCTGAGCTTCGTGCGACGGCGGCGCAGCGGGATGTGGACGATTTGGTGCTACGCGTCGCAAGGGATGTCCGCATCGCGTGGCTGGAGGCCAACAATGCGTGGGGACGATTGGATCTTACGGCCCGCATGGTAGATCAGGCGAATCAAGCCGTACGTCTCGCGCAAGCCCGCTACGATCTCGGCCTGGGAGGCATCGTGGAACTCAACCAGGCACAACTTAGCCAGACCACCGCGCAGATCAACGCCGCCGCGGCCAAGTACGACTACATCACACGCGTTGCCGAACTCGATTTTGTTACAGGCAATTTAACAGGGAGCAAACCATGAGATACACGTCAATCCTCTTTACCACCGCGGCCATGCTTATGGCTGCGGCGCTTTCCGCCAAGACGCACGATGGTTCTTCGGAGCCGTGTGTCCAGGTAGTGGGTCACTTATCGCTCGAAGGCGTACAAGCCAACCACTTGTTCGTTCGCCAGAGCGCGAGAGGCAAGCGCTATCTTTATGCAGTGCCTGTTGCAGGGCGCAACGTGATGGTGGTCAACATTTCCGACCCTGGCCACCCTGTAATGGAAGGACGCGTCTCCTACGATGGGCTGGATTCCGGTGGGGACGTGAGTCCGGTTGGGCAGAATGCCGCCATTGTCGAAATCGCCGACCATCCTGCCGCCATCCGTACCGATGGGCCGCCACTCCGTAACATCGGCGTAATGGATCTCTCGGATCCTGCGAACCCCAGGATCGCCTGCCACTTTTCCGGTGTCTCCGGGTATCTCGCCGATGAATCCAAGTCGCTGATCTACATCGTGAACGGCGAAGGTTTATGGATCGTTCGTCATCATGAGCCGCCCGATGCGAGCGTGAAGGCATGGGAAGAGTTCGCATCCGCCCCATAGAGCCGCCATCCATGTTGAAACTTCTCGCGATCATCATCGCGGCTGTGACGCTGACGTCGTGCGCGTGGCGCGGTCAGGCCACAACCACAAACGCCGCAGCCGCAGGCGAACTTCACGTTGTCCCGGTGGCCAAGGCCGCGCGCGCCAACCTTTCGAACGCAATTACGATCACCGGAGAATTTCTTCCCTATCAGGAAGTGGACGTTATGGCCAAAGTGGCGGGCTACGTCAAGACCATATCGGTGGATATCGGAGACCGCGTGCATACCGGTCAGTTGTTGGCCACGCTCGAGATCCCGGAGATGGCGAACGACCTCGCCAAGGCGGAGGCGCTGGTTGAGCAAACAGAGGCCGAACTGGCCGTGGCGCGCGATGAAGTGCAGAGCGCTGGTTCCGCCCATGACATCGCGCACATTTCCTTCGTGCGAATTCAAGATGCGGCTAAGCGCGAACCCGGTCTGGTTCCGCGGCAGGAAGTGGATGAAGCGCAATCCAAGGATTTGGTCACCGAAGCGCAGGTCTCCGCTGCGAAGTCCAACCTGGCCGTAGCCGGGATGCGCACCAAAGTGGCGCGCGCCGAAGAGACGCGCATAAAAACGATGAACGCGTATGCCCTCATCACCGCTCCGTTCGAGGGTGTGATCACCAAGCGGTATGCGAGTGTCGGTTCCATGATTCAAGCTGGAACCGCATCGCAATCGCAGGCCATGCCTGTGCTGCGCGTCTCACAGAATAACCTGCTACGTCTGATTCTTCCGGTTCCCGAATCCGTTGTGGCCAGCATTCACGATGGTGAACCGGTGGACGTGCGAGTCTCCGCGCTGGCACAGACATTTCCCGGGCGTGTGGTGCGCTTTGCGGAAAAACTGCGGCAGGATACGCGCACCATGGATACCGAGGTAGACATCGCCAATCCGGATCTGAAACTGGTGCCAGGCATGTATGCCGAGGTGAATCTCAAGCTCGCCGAGAGGGTTCATGCGGTATCCGTTCCTCTCGATGGGGTAGAGGTCTCAAACGGCGTTTCCCAAGTATTTTTGGTCGACCGGCAAAACATCCTGCGCCGCAAGACGGTAGTCACGGGACTTGAAACGGCGCTGCGCATTGAAGTGAGCTCCGGATTGAATGTGGGCGATGTCGTGGTGGTGGGGCGGCACGCCGGTCTCCGCGACGGGCAGCACGTCAAGACCAAACTCTCGGAAGTGACATAAGCGTGTCGCGTTTCGCAATTCGAACCCCTTACCTGATTGTTGTCATCTGCATCGCCGTAATTGTGTTGGGCGTGGTCAGCATCGTGCGCATGCCGGTGGATCTGTTTCCTGGGATGAATATTCCCGTGGTCGCTGTGGCTACGTTTTATCCGGGCATGCCGCCGGAGCAGATCGAAGGCAACATCACGTTCCATCTGGAACGCTTTTTCACGCTGGCCAGCGGGATCGACCACATCGAGTCACGGTCGCTTTCGGGCGTGAGCCTGATCAAAGTCTATTTCCAGCCGGGCACCAATCCCGATTCTGCGGTGACCACGATCGCCAGTCTGGCGATGGCTGAGATCAGCCATCTTCCGCCGGGCACGCTCCCGCCGTTTGTTCTGAAATTCGACGCCAGCAGCCTGCCCGTTTGCCTGGTAACTCTGCGCGGAGACGGGCTTAGTGAAACGCAGCTTAAGGATGTGTCGCAAAACGTGGTGCGCAACCAGCTCGCCGGCGTGATGGGCGCGGCGGTACCTCAACCTTTTGGAGGCCGCTGGCGCCAGATCATGCTTTACGTGGACCCACTCAAGCTAGAGTCCTACCAGTTGAGCCTGATGGATGTTGTACGCGCCATGGGCGAATCGAATGTGGTTCTGCCCGCGGGCGATGTACAGATCGGGCGCTACGACTACAACATTTATGCCAACAGCCAGGTAACGAATATCGCCGATCTGAATCGGGTTCCGCTGAAGGTGGTGAATTCGTCTCCAGTGCGCGTCTCAGATGTTGGGGTCGCCAAGGACGCCTATTCGCTCCAATACAACGCGGTTCGCGTTGACGGCCAGCGCTCGGTTTATTTACCCGTTCTGAAGCAGGGCGGTGATTCCAACACCATCGAAGTGGTGAACGGGGTCCGCGAAAAACTGGCTCATCTGGTGGATACCCCTCCCACACTGGTGACCAAGGTGGTCTTCGATCAATCCCAATTCGTCAAGACGGCGATCAGCACACTGATGCACGAGGGCGGCATCGGACTGTTCCTGACGTGCCTGATGATTCTGATTTTCCTGGGAAGCATGCGGGCGACGCTGGCTGTGTTCTTCTCTATCCCGATTTCAGCTTTGGCCACACTGATGGCTTTGCAACTCGGCGGCAGTTCCATCAATACTATGGTGCTGGGCGGCCTGGCCCTCGCTTTTTCGCGCCTGATCGATAACTCCGTGGTGGTTCTCGAAAATATTTATCGGCATCTGGAACAGGGGGAACTTCCGCTGGCGGCCGCGGAGAAGGGCGGAAGAGAAGTCGCGCTTCCCGTGCTGGCCGCAACACTTACAACCATCGTTGTGTTTTTCCCCGTCACGCTGCTCACGGGCGTAAGCAAGTTCCTTTTTGCGGCTTTGGCTCTGGCCGTTGTACTATCGCTGGCCGCATCTTACCTGGTGGCCATGAGCGTGGTGCCTCTGTTCTGCTCGCGCTTCATCAGTACCGCCGGCCATGATACCGCCGCCGCTCACACGGCCTCAGCCGCGAAAAGCCTCGGACGCCGCTTTAACAACGGGTTCGCGCGCGGGTTTGGGCGGTTACTCGACAGCTACAGCGCGATGGTCGGAAGGATGTTGGCGCGTCCCGTCGCATCGCTGGTCTTGTTCGCGGTCGCCATAGGAGCGGCGCTGTGCTGTTTTCCGCTGCTGGGCGTCTCATTCTTTCCGCGCACCGATGCGGGCCAGTTCGTGATCAGCGTGAAGTCTCCTTCCGGAACACGTTTGGAAGAAACGGAGAAAGACATCGCCAATCTGGAGGCGCTGATTCGAACCACGATATCGCCGCAAGACCTGGGTATGATCGTCTCCAACATCGGCGTCGACCCCGGATTCTCCGCCATCTACACGACCAACACTGCGATGCACACCGCCTCCGTTCAGGTCAGCTTGAAGGAAGGCCACAGCACCAGCAGTTTTGCATATATCGATCGCGTGAAAAAGCGCGCGAGTGAACAACTCCCGCAACTGGCTGTTTTCTTCTCAACCGGGAGCCTCGTGGATGCGGTCCTGAATATGGGCATGCGCGCGCCCATCGACATCCAGATCTCGGGCTCGAGCCTGAAGGCCAGCTATCAATTCGCGCTCGATCTTTCCTCCGAGATCCGTTCTTTTCCCGAGACCGGCGACGTCTTTATCCCGCAGGATCTGGATTACCCCGCGCTGAAGCTCGATGTGGATCGCATGCGCGCGGGAGAACTCGGCCTCACGCAAAAAGAAGTAGTGGGCAACGTGATTACCGCGCTCACATCCAATGCGATGGTTGCCCCCAACGTGTGGATCGATCCCCGCAACGGGAACAATTACCTGCTCTCGGTGCAATATGGGGAGCATCAGATCCGGAGCGTATCCGACCTGGAATCCATTCCGCTTCATGGCGCCGGCATTTCCATGCCCACGCGTCTGGACATGGTCAGCCACATCAGCCACATGCTGTCGCCGACGGAGGTGGATCACTACCAGATCCGGCGCAGCATCGACGTTTTCGTCCGTCCTCGCGAGGAAGATCTGGAGATGATCACCAATCGCATTGAAGGCGCGATTGGCCGTGCCAAGGTGCCTCCGGGCACCGATGTGAAGCTGCGCGGCATGGTGGAAAGCATGCGGACCTCGCTCAAGAGCTTCGGCCTTGGGCTGCTGCTCTCCACGGTACTGCTGTATCTGATCCTGGTGGCCCAGTTCCGTTCTTATAAGGACCCGCTTATCATCCTGCTGGCCTTTCCGCCCGGCCTTGCGGGCGTGGTCCTGACGCTCCTGGCGACCGGCACGACAATCAACGTCATGTCGTTGATGGGTGTGGTGATGCTGGCGGGAATCACGATGTCCGACAGCATCCTGATCGTCGAATTCGCACGCCACCGCATGCGCGAGGGACGCCCAGTTCAGGACGTGGTTATCGAGGCCTGCCGGGTGCGGCTCCGCCCCATCCTGATGACCACGCTGGCAACCATAATCGGGTTGCTTCCGATGGCGTTGAAACTGGGCGAGGGAAGCGAATCCTATGCGCCCCTGGCTCGGGCACTTGTGGGGGGCCTTACTATTTCCGGCATCTGCACGGTGTTCGTGGTGCCTTCGGCGTTCTATCTGGCGAACCGCAAACCTAATGAAGAACCGCTCTACTGAACGAAGCGTTGGCAAGGGACAGTGCGTGAGGGTCCCAGATCGGTCGATAATAAGAGTCTGTTTTATCGTGCTGTTGGCCGCTGCAGTTGCAATCGGCGTCGCAACACGAAGAGCTCTGGGATCAGTAATTTAGGGAACGGAGAGGTAGTTGGAAACCAGAGTTTTTGGGGAGCCACTGACGTTCAGCTTCATTGTGAACGGCTAAATCTTGTTGACATCATTCATCAGTCCGAGTTCCCCGCCCGTATCCGCGACATTTAGCAGGGTTTGCCTCACCGCGGCGTCTCTCCTGGCTGGAAGTACGGGCACGCTCGTTCGACCGCGTTTGGTTTGGTAGTGGCCAGAATCTCGCGTTTTCTATGCTCAATTCTCCGTTCTCTCCTGTTGACAGGCAGAATTTGTTGACAAGGTCGTGAAGGTCGGGGACGCCGATCTAAACACTCTCTCCGTATTTCCCCTGCGTAAGAATCCACGGAAACCGTCCCTTTAAGTGATGGCTCCATGATGGGTTAAACTTAGCTGATTTCCGAGCATGTCGCTCTCCCCCGGCACAAAACTCGGGCCCTACGAGATCCGCGCGCCCATCGGCGCCGGAGGCATGGGCGAAGTGTATCGCGCCCATGACCCCAGGATGGGCCGCGACGTCGCCATCAAGGTCTCCGCCGAACGCTTCAGCGAGCGCTTCTCCCGCGAGGTGCACGCGGTGGCCGCACTGAATCATTCCAACATCTGCCATGTCTACGACGTCGGGTCCGATTACCTGGTGATGGAACTGGTGGAAGGGCCCACCCTGGCGGAACGAATCAAGCAAGGCGCGGTACCGCTGGATGAGGCAGTAAAGATCGCCAGGCAGATCGCCGACGCGCTGGAAGCCGCGCATGAGAAGGGCATCGTGCACCGGGACCTGAAGCCGACCAACATCATCCTGCGGCCAGACGGCACGGTGAAGGTGCTGGATTTCGGATTGGCCAAAGTGAGGGACAAAACCCCTTCCGGCGAGCTCCAGTACTCCCAGAGCCCCACGTTGGACCCCATCAGCCGGGTGGGCGTGGTGGTTGGCACGGCTGCCTATATGTCTCCCGAGCAGGCGCGTGGGAAGCTGGTAAACAAGCGCGCGGACATTTGGGCCTTCGGCGTCATCCTGTACGAGATGCTCACCGGCAAGCGGCCGTTCGCGGGGGAAACAGTCTCCGACACCCTCATCGAAGTGGCTACCAAGGAACCGCTCTGGGAGCCGATTCCGGCGCAGGCCCAGCGTCTGCTCCGGCGCTGCCTGGAGAAGGATCCCCAGCGCCGACTGCGTGACATCGGCGATGCGTGGTTCTGGCTGGAGGACGCGCGAGCAGAGGAAGCCATCGCCTCCGCAACAAAGGGCTGGCGCGGCTGGAAACTGCCGGCCGCCCTGGCCGCGATGGCGATTTTGATCGCCGCCGCTTTCGCCGCAGGCCATTACACGCGTCAACTTCCCAATCCTGGCGCCATCCGCTTTACCTTTGCGCCGCCCTTCAAGACGCATGCCATCAATTTGGCTGTGTCGCCGGACGGGACGCGCATTGCTTCGTCGGGCATCGACGAAGACCACGTCCTCTGGCTCACTTCCATCGACTCCTCAAACGCCCAAAAACTGCCCGCTACGGAAGGAGCGATGAGTCCGTTCTGGTCTCCGGATGGACGCTCTTTGGGTTTTGTCTCGGGCGGTGTGTTGCAAAAACTCAACCTCGACAGCCCGCAAAGTCCGCCGCACACGGTGACTTCTCCCGCCAACCCATTCGCCGGCGCAGCCTGGAGTCCGCGAGGCGTCATCCTCTTTCAGTCGGCGCAGGCTGGGAGCGGGCTTTCCCGGGTTCCCGCCGGCGGCGGAGCGCGCGAGCCCGCAACCCATTTGAATACCGCGCGCCAGGAGATCGTCCATCGCTATCCGCAATTTCTGCCCGATGGCCAGCATTTCATCTACTGGGTCTGGAGCGCGCTCGAAGAGAATACCGGAGAATACGTCGGCTCGCTCGATGCAACAGAGAAGCTGCCGGAAGGCCCGCTGGTGCGCACGTGGCGCGAGGCCCACTTCGCCGAGCCGGGCTATCTGCTGTATCTGGATGGCACGGTGCTTATGGCGCGCCGCTTCGACGCGTCCGGACTGCGTTTTACGGGTGAGCCGCAGGCGTTGCCGGAGCAGATCGGGAGGCACTGGGGCACCACGGGCCACGCCGTCTTTTCAGCCTCGGCAATAGGGGCCCTCATCTACCAGGAAGTACTGCCGCAACCGGCTAGCCGCATTATCGTGCGCGGTCGGGCCGGAAACGTCCTGCGGACCATTCAGGCGCCCGCGGGAAGCCAGTTCCCTTCGCTCGATCCGCTCGGAACCCACGTGGCTCTGCAGGGCGAGGACGAGAACACGGTGGAGGACATTTGGACCATCGATCTCGAGAGAGGGCTGGCCTCCCGGCTGACCGCCAGACAGGGTTCCAACCAACGGCCGGTATGGTCGCCGGATGGGCGGCGCATCGCGTTCATGTCGAATCGCGCCGGCGCTTACGATCTTTACGCCAGAAACGCAGACGGCACTGGTGACGATGAATTGCTCGTCAAGTCGCCGCATACAAAGTTCCCGGTGTGCTGGTCGCCGGATGGCAAGTTTCTGGTTTACTCCGAGACCGACAACAGTGACACGAGAAGGAACATCTGGCTGCTGCCTATGGAAGGAGGGGGCAAACCGATTCCGTTCCTCAACGCTGGGTTCAGCGTGGACGAAGCGAAGCTGTCGCCCGCGCTGGACGGCCGGGGGCGCCAGTGGATGGCATACTTATCGAACGAGACAGGTTCGCAGGAAGTCTACATCCGTCCGTTTCCTCCAGGCGCGCTGGGCGGACCGCCGGGGCCCGCGGTGCGCGTCTCCCCTGCCGGAGGACACGATCCGTTTTGGCGCAAGGACGGCAGGGAGCTATTCTACTTCTCGAATTCCGGGCAGATGGCCGTGGAAGTGAAGCTCGGCGATGTGCCGGAAATCGGTCTGCCGCATTTGCTGTTCCAGTTCGGCGCCCCCGCTGTCTCCGCGGACGGCCAGCACTTCTTGTCCATTGAGAGCGCTGGCGAGCCGGCCGCCGCCCGCATCAGCGTAGTGCTGAATTGGGCGGCGGAGCTGGCGGGTAAGTAATCAGTCCAGGCGGGTGGGGCAAGGATCTGCGCCCCCTGCTAGTTGGTCGCGGTATTGTCGTTCGCGTTCGCGACCCAGATATTCGTTCCGTCGAACGCGATTCCATAGGGAAAGCCCCCAACCGGATAAGTTCCAACCAGAGCGCCACTGCTGGCCTGCAGCTTGGTCACGGTGTTACCCCCAGGGCCGCTGTTGCCGCTGTTTGCCACCCAAATGTAGGTCCCATCGAAAGCGACTCCGATAGGGTACGTTCCCGTCGCGTACGACCCGACCACGGCTCCGGTGCTGGCCACCAGCTCGACCACACAACCCCCGTAATTGGCCGCTACCCAGATGTTCGTTCCATCGAAGGCGATACCGAATTCGTTGCCTCCGAAACCTCCGAGGTTAATGCTGTTAACCAACGCGCCAGTGCTGGCCTGCAATTCGAAAACACCGTTGAAGTTTCCGCCGGTTGAAGCCCATACGTTGGTCCCGTCGAAGGCGACACCGTGAATGTTAGCCCCGGTGGAATAGGAGCTCAGCACTGCCCCGGTGGTTGCCGACAACTTTGTCACGACGCCGCTCCCGTAATCCCCAACCCAGATGTTGGCGCCGTCGAAGGCGAGTGAGTCGGGCCGGCTGAATCCCGCGTAGGTGGCCACCACCGCGCCAGTGGTCGCGAGCAACTTTATCACGATGCCGCCGTTGTCATCCCCAACCCACATGTTGGTGCCGTCGAACGCGAGGGCGACAGGGTAAACGCCCGCCGCATACGTGCCCACCACCGCACCAGTGCTGGGTGACAACGTGACCACCCCGCCGAGACCTGCGACCCAAACGTAGGTGCCGTCGAAGGCTACGGCCCTGGGTTGACCAGCCATCGTCGTCGGATACGTGCTTGAGTACCACTGCAGCAGAGACGCCCGGATCTCGGCCAATCCCTGGCCGCTGGGTCCCGTTTGACCCTGTGGGCCGGCGGGTCCCTGCGGTCCCGTCGCGCCGTCCATGCCGTTCTGGCCCGCCGGACCCGTTGCACCGTTAGCTCCGGTCGGTCCCGCTGGTCCAGATGGGCCCGTGATGCCTGTGGCCCCCGTCGCGCCCGTTGCACCGGCTGGTCCGGCTGGTCCGACTGGTCCGGCTGGTCCGACTGGTCCGGCTGGTCCGACTGGTCCGGCTGGTCCGGCTGGTCCGGCTGCGCCAGTCGCACCTGCGGGCCCCGCCGGACCGGTTCCACCCGCCGCGCCGTTCAATCCCTGCGGTCCCTGCGGTCCCACTGCCCCATAGGTAACCACGAAGACGGTCGGAAGAGAGTTGTGGGGGCTCACGGTGAGTATGTAGCTTCCGGGAGCCAGCCCGCTAGGCAGCTTGGCGACGATCGTCGTAGCATTGTTGGAAATCAGAGTCAAAGTCGTGGTACCCAGCACCACTACTGGTGCGGAGGTGCCGAACTCCTGTCCGGAGACTGTGATCTGGTTCGGCGTCACCGTATAGTTGATCGTCGTTTCAGCGATCGTGGGCACTTGCGCCATCAAAGGCGAGGCCACCAGGAAGACGGCGGCGAGCACTCCAGCGGACGGACACGCCCCCTTCAGGGCGCGGTACATGAGTTTTTCTGAGTAATTCATTAGTCTCTCCTTTTGGCCTGGACCCCGGTTTGGCAAGCCGCTCCGATGGTTCCCGGCGCATAGTGATGCAACCTCTCAGCCAAACACGTATTAGATCGGGCGGCTCAGCGCAAGTGCCGCCAATTCAACCGATTGCGAACCGCGATCAAAACTCGCACACGCATTTGACGAGGCTGTGAGCCTATCCGATCGGATTGTGTCTATCCGATCGGATAGCGGTGCCGTATCCTAAGAAATCTACACGTGGGGGACTTGCACAATCCGAGCCTGGTGGGCATCGGCGGCCCGGTTGAAGGCGGCACGTTCGCGCTGGCGGGCGAAGAGATTTCGATTGGCCGGGACCATACTAATGCGCTGCCGATCAACGACCGCTCGGTTTCGAGACGGCACTGCTCTATCCGCAAACTGGCGGCGGAGCGCTTTGAAATCCGCGATTTCGGCAGCCGGAACGGAACCGCGGTGAACGGCCTGCCGGTCACGGCACGTGTTCTCGGGGACGGCGACGAGATCCGCATCGGCGATTGCTATTTTCGATTCCGGCTGTCAGAGTCGAGCGCGCGCCAGAGTCAGATTCCCATCCGCTTGGACGAAACCGCGCTGCAGACGCAGACCATTCTGCTGAGCCGCCTCTCTGCTGACGGTCACCACGGTCTGGAGTTGCTCATCAAGATTGGGATCGGCATACAGATCGTTCGGGGAACCGAAGAGATCGCCCAGCACCTGCTGGCGTGCCTCTTTGAAGCGATTCCGGCCAAGCATGGCGCGGTCCTCTTATTTGATCGTGGCCGGGACGATCCGGCCTTCGCGTGGGCGCGGGATCGCGAGGGGATGCCGCACGCGGCGCCAGTCGATAGCGCGATCGTGGTTCGGGCGCGGCGGGAAGGAATCGCAGTCCTCAGCTCGCTGGAAGGTGTCCTTGCGGTTCCCATCCGGAGCCAGGACACGATACTCGGCGTCATTTACCTGGAGGCGAAGGGTCCGCGAGCCGCGTTCCCGGCCACATTGAACGATGCGCACCTCCAGTTGGCGGCCGCTATCGGCGCCATCCTCGGAGCGCCATTTGAAAATGCGCGGCGGCTGGAATGGCTCGAATCGGAGAACCGCCGTCTTCAGGAAGCGGTCGATATTGAGCACGACATGGTAGGCGGTGGTCCGCGCATGCGTGAGATCTTCCAGTTCGTGTCCAAGGTCGCGCCCACGGGTTCCACCGTCCTGATTCGCGGCGAAAGCGGAACCGGCAAGGAGTTGGTGGCGCGCGCCATTCACCGCAACAGCCCCCGCGTGGGGCAGCGTTTCGTCGCCATCAACTGCGCCGCGCTGGCGGAGACGCTTCTCGAAAGCGAACTGTTCGGGCATGAAAAGGGCGCATTCACCGGAGCCTTGGCGAGAAAACAGGGAAAGCTGGAAATGGCCGACAGGGGCACCCTGTTTCTGGACGAAGTCGGCGAGCTGCCTCCGGCCTTTCAGAGCAAGCTGCTGCGGGTGCTTCAGGAACGCGAGTTCGAGCGGGTTGGGGGCACCCAGCCCATCCGGGTAGACGTGCGCATTCTGGCGGCCACCAACCGTGATCTGGAAAGCGCCGTCGCCAGCGGCGCCTTCCGCAAGGATCTGTTTTATAGGCTGAATGTGCTGGCTTTGGTGACGCCCGCTTTGCGCGACCGCAGCGAAGACATTCCCATGCTGGCCCGATACTTCGCCGCCAAACATGGCAAGCGCGTGACGCGGAAGGTGTCTGGATTTTCCCGGGAAGCGCTGGCCAGTCTGCAGGCTTATGACTGGCCGGGCAACGTGCGGGAACTGGAGAATGCCATCGAACGCGCCGTGGTGTTGGGCACGACGGAGCTCATCATTCCCGAGGACCTTCCAGAGGCCGTACTGGATGCGCCCGCGGCATCGGAAGCGATCGGCGGCTACCACCAAACGGTGAGAGAGGAGAAGAAACGCGCAATTCTCGCTGCGCTCGCGCGGGCGGGCGGCAGCTATACGGAAGCCGCGAAACTACTCGGCGTTCATCCGAACTATCTGCACCGTCTGGTCCGCAATCTCGACCTGAAAGGGAAGCAGGCGTCTGGTGAATGAATCGCAACGGCCTCCAACCCGAGAGTTAGGATCTGTATCCTTTGGGGAGCTCGTGCAAACATATTAGAATTAATGATTTCCGAACGGAGAGGTAGTTGGAAACCAGAGTCTTTGGGGAGCCAAACTTATTAGAATTAATAACTTACCGGCTTAAAAAAAGTCCGTTGTACACGCGGTGGTACGAGACGGGTATCAACTCGCCCGTCCCTGTTCCTTTGAATCGCCGTTCGCCCGTTGATTGGGCTCAAAGGTCCTTTTAAAGCGTCCGAGAGCAGTCTTGTTAAGATTGCGATCGCCCGATCTGGTGAGGGGCGATTCGTGAAGAAAATTACTTTGGCGCCCATCTGCGGGCCTTTTTCGACTGAAAAGACCCAGCGCAATGCTCGCCCACTTTCGCTAGCGCGAACCCGCAATGAGGATGTTGACGAGCCGGCGGGCGCTGGATTCCCAACCTGGTTGTGCCGTCGTGTGAAGGACGCCAATAAGAGCGCGGATGAAGTCGGTGGGCTCGGTGTCAGCGCGCAGATCTCCGCTGTCGATTGCGCGATTGACGGATTTCGAGAACGCCGCGTGGATGAGCGAGCGTGAGCCTTCCATGAGCCGCATGGGGCCTCCGGCGACGGTATCCATAGCTGGAATAATGAGCTTCTTGGCCGCAAAGTGATCGATGAGAAGCAGCATCCAGGCACGGAGGGCTTCTAGCGGCGGCATGTGCGCGGCGAAGCGCTCCTCAGCAGCCGCAAGTTTTTCCACTTCGTTACGGTAGACCGCCTCGATAAGGGCGTCGCGAGTTGAAAAGTGCCGATACAGGGTAGCGTTTCCGACGCCGGATCGTTGGGCGATGTCGTCAAGGCTAGCCTTCGCGCCATGGCAGGTGAAAACCTCGAGCGCCACCTCTAGAATGCGCTCACGGTTGCGCTCCGCATCAGCGCGAGGTTTTCGCCGGGGCTGCGTTGGATTGAGCTCCTTCTTAGGCATGGCGGCCTCAAGTCAGAAATACGCTTGCAAACGGGGACACTCCCCGCTTATCATTTGATTCGGGGATACTCCCCGTTTTAAAGGAACGGGAGCCTTCATGTCAAGGGCTCCCGCTGGCATGACGACAGGAGAACTAACGATGCGAGTGTTTGTAACAGGAGCTACGGGTTTCATCGGAACTGAACTGGTAAAGGATCTGATCGCAGGGGGGCACCAAGTTCGCGGACTTACCCGTGGTGACTCGGGCGCGCAACAATTGATAGCTGCTGGGGCGGAAGTTCATCGCGGTGACCTGCAAGATATTGAGAGCCTTCGCAATGGAGCAACAGGAGTGGATGCTGTGGTTCACCTAGCCTTCAGCCGCGAAATGTCGAAGTTTACGCAGAATGCGGAGGATGAGATCAAGGCCATTAAGGCTTTGGGATCGGGGCTTCAACCAGGCAAGCTGCTTGTGGTCACTAATGGCATCGGCTCAAACCCCGGAGCACCAGGACAGCCACGCAAAGAGAGTGATCCTCCAACGGACTCGGCCAGGATGCCGCGCAGGCCAGAACAGGCCGCGCACGCGTTGGCAGCCGAGGGGGTTCATGTGGCGATTGTGCGTTTGCCGCAGGTTCATGACACGCGCAAGCAGGGGCTGGTGACGAGGCTAATCCAAATTGCAAGAGATCAGGGTGTCTCGGCATATGTGGGCGACGGTGCAAACCGTTGGGCTGCGGCTCCGCTGATGGATGTAGCGCACCTGTATCGACTGGTGGTCGAAAGGACCGGTTCCGGAATCTCCACTTATCACGCCGTGCAGGAAGAAGGCGTATCGCTGCGAGATATCGCGGCGGCGATTGGTAAGCGGCTGAACTTGCCTACTTCAACGATTTCGACTGATAAAGCGGTTGATCACTTCGGTCCATTTTTCGGAAACGCCGCGATGCAGGACATGCCGGCTTCGAGCGAATGGACACGCAGGACGCTGCGGTGGAGCCCGGCCGGCCCGGGACTAATCGAGGATTTGTCAAACATGGCGTACTGATTTTCCCGCAGAACCGATTCAATGAGAAAAGTGACAACTTTTTTTAGTTTACGCGGTGGGTTTCCCAAAATTATATTGTCCCTCTGCGATTTTAGGCCTTAAGACAGGTTATCGAGTCCTGTTCGCATTCAACGTGCGGGCAACCGATGAGCCATTCCATATTGGGTCTACTGCAGCGAATTCCTCGACCCGCCGTAGCGGCTGAGCAATCCACGAGGGTCGTGCGCAGTTTTCGATCTGACCGACCCCGCAAAAAATGGCGGGGCCGTAGCGGGAAGCTACACTACACCCGAAACATGCTGCGGCCGTCGCGGACTCTTTCCCAGGGCCTTCTTCAGTAACGACGGCAAGTCGGGATTGCAGGAATCTTCGTTCGATAAAGTGCGCGTAAGAGCGAGGGTTAATCATCTAACAAGAGAATTAGAAGTTCTTCAATCAGCGACCGGATTTCGGGAACATCCTTTGCGACGATTTTAAATCCACGAACGGCACCTGAAAGAATGCGCGCCGTCTTCTCGGCGGAGACTTTGGTCTTGGCGCTCTGGAATTTGGCGTGTGATTTAAGGACCGGCAGAAGAATCTTCTCAAAGGACCGATAGCCTTGATTGACAGAATCTTGAGCGAATCCAAAGGTGCTTTCCAGGAGTTCGGCGGCTTCGCTGGAAGCTCGCATCCTTTCAAAAGGTCGAACCGTCCATAGCTCAAAAGCGGCTCGAAGCTTTTCCTTGGGCGTCTTAAGTTGACCTATTTTGCTTTCGATCTCAATCAGAGTCCCTTTGACCCAATGCTCGTAGACGCTCTTAAAAATGTCCTCTTTACTGTCGAAGACCAAATAAAGCGCGGGTCTTGAAATACTGGCCGCCACGGCGATGTCGTTCATCGTCACGCGCTTGTATCCATAACGAAGAAAAACATCAAGAGCGGCGGCGAGTACCTTGTCTCTTTTTGCGATGTCCATCTCTTGACTATTGACAAAAACCGTCTACTTGTCAATAATGGACACATAGACGATTTTTGTCAATGGTTCAGCAGGAGGCGAGATTTGGCTAAAACAGTTCTCATCACGGGCGCGTCATCGGGCATCGGCGAGGAAACCGTCAAGCGCCTTATGACGGCGGGATACACGGTTTATGCCGGGGCGCGGCGACTTGACCGCATGAAATCCTTAGCCGATGCGGGTGCGCGTTTATTGGCTTTGGATGTGACCGATGATGGCTCAATGACCGCTGCTGTAGAAACGGTTATGCAGGAAGCGGAACGTATCGATGTGCTGATTAACAACGCGGGCTACGGTTCCTATGGGGCGCTTGAAGATGTGCCGCCGGAGGAAGCCCGCCGACAATTTGATGTCAACCTATTCGGCCTCGCCCGCCTCACGCAACTTGTACTGCCAGCGATGAGAGCGCGACGTTCCGGGCGGATCGTCAACGTATCTTCCATCGGCGGAAAGTTCGGCGAACCTTTTGGGTGCTGGTATCACGCTACCAAATTTGCGGTGGAAGGGCTTAGCGATTCTTTGCGTATGGAACTGCATCCGTTCGGTATCGATGTCGTCGTTATCCAGCCGGGAGCGACCCATAGCGAATGGGCCAAGATAGCCCAGGACAGTCTGATGAAGTATTCGGGGCACGGCCCCTATGGCAAGGCCGCCGCCGCGCACGCGGAAATGATGGAGGAAGGCCATAAAGGGTCAATTCCTGCGCCGCCAAGTGTTGTCGCCAAGACAATCGTTCAAGCGGTTCAGGCGCGCAACCCCAAGACCCGCTATGTGACTGGCGGATTGGCGAGGACAATGCTGTTCATGCGCCGCGTTCTTTCCGACCGCGCGTTCGACGCGATGTTCCGGATGACTCAACGCCAAATGGCGAAATCCAAAGCGCGCTTTAAACCTGCTTCTCGTAGGCAGACTACTTGAAGAAAGGCCCACTGAAGTTGTCGGCATCAGAAAGGAAACGTCTATGTCCAAAAAAGTTTGGTTCATCACGGGCGCGTCACGCGGCTTCGGCCGCATCTGGGCGGAGGGGGCGCTGACGCGGGGCGACAAAGTCGTGGCAACCGCCCGTTCCGTGGAGTCGCTTTCCGACCTGGCCAGGAAGTACGGCGATGCGGTCCTGCCGTTGGCGCTCGACGTCACGAAGCGTGAACAGGCCGAGGCCGTCGTTCCGAAGGCTCACGCCCACTTCGGGCGGTTGGACGTCGTGATCAACAATGCAGGCTATGCCTTGCTGGGCGCGGTCGAAGAGGCGACTGAGGCGGAGGTCCGCGTGGAATTCGACACGAACTTCTTTGGCGCGCTCGCCGTGATCCAGACGGTTCTGCCGCTCCTGCGCAAGCAAGGCGGCGGGCATATCCTGGGCGTATCCAGCGTCGCGGGAGTCTCCGCTGGGCCGGTGATGAGCTTCTACAACGCGTCCAAATGGGCCTTCGAAGCGCTGCATGAGGGCCTTTCCAAGGAGGTGGCCGGGTTCGGGATCAAGGTGACCCTGATTGAACCCGGAGCCTACGCCACTGATTTCGGCAGCCAGTCATCGCTCAAGATCGCGGCCGGACTGGACGCGTACGCCGGCATCCGGGCGCAGCTGTTCGCCTATGGCGCACAGATCGAGTTCGGTGATCCTCAGGCAACCTTGCCGGCCGTGTTGAAGGTAATCGACGCGGAACAACCTCCGCTCCGCATCTTCCTCGGCACGGAAGGCATGCCCGTGGTCCGCGCCGCCTTCGCCGAGCGGCTGGCCCTGTGGGAAGCCTGGGAGGCCACGTCGAACGCCGCACAGGGCGTCTCTCGAAAGCTGGCCCTCGATTTCGTGTGATCGGCTGACGCCTATTCGCCGGAGGGGCGTACCGGAGCTGCAACGCGCTGCTGCTGGCCCCTCGACGTTCATCGATCCGTTGCCTTACCACAATCGTGCGGTCTTGATGCCACGTTAAAGACCAATTCTGTGCAGCGCTCTTATCAAAGACTAGTGCGCGCACAGGAAAGCAACCTGCCCCCAGCACTGAAGCCGGAATTCGGCCGATCGGACCCGCCGAATTGAGGCCTTACGCCTGCCTGATCTTGCAGCTGCGCGGCAAGAGTGCACCGAAGCGCAAATAATTGGCTTGCCGATAGGGCGGCTCTGAAGAGTTGCGCTCCGTCACTCTTAAGCGCCCAGTCTCCAAAGACCAACGGAGTGCCATCTCCCTATCAAAACTTACGCGACATCGTGCCTAACGCCTGCGCTAGCTTTTGCTCGACTACGAAGTCACCGATGCGATCCCCCACTAACCATTGCAGGTCATGGCCCCGTGCCGCCTCCAGTGCGCGCGCGGGGATTAACCCGATCAGTTCGCTCCCTGCTATGGGAATGTTTCTTCCTAGCGCTTCTTCGCGAACGCGTTCAAACACCACGTGAATCGGGGTGGTCTCAAAATCCGTCAGGTTGATCGACACCTGCACCTGGCCGCGTGATTTCAATTCCAACCCCAGCGCCTTTACGCATTTCAGCCCGCCGCTGGATTCGCGCACGGCGCGAGCGATCTCGCGAGCCGCCAGAAGATCCTGCGACTTAAGATTGATGTTCCACGCCACCAGAAAATTGCGAGCGCCCACGATGACGGCTCCCGCCGTGGGATTCCGGCCTTCTCCGAAATCCGGTTCGCCACGAAACTTCGACGAGCGCAGCACTTCCAAACGGGCACGCGCCGCATCGCGAGCGGCCGCCTCATAAAGAAAAGCGGGCAGGCGCAACTCGCGCCAGCAGCGCGACGCCACATCGACGGCGATATGCGCGCACTCTTCGAGAGATATGCCTGAAATGGGCACAAATGGCACAACATCAGCCGCTCCGATTCGGGGATGAACGCCTTCGTGCGATGGCAGGGCAATCCTCGCCACCGCTGCTTCTATGGCGCGAAACGCCCCTTCCGCCACCGCCCCGGGAGTTCCGGCGATGGTCAGCACAGTGCGATTGTGATCCACATCTGAAGTCTGGTCCAGCAGCGCCGCGTCAGCCACGCTACCGGCCGCGCGAGCCAGTGCGGCAATTGTCTCCGTGTCACGTCCTTCCGAAAAATTCGCGACACATTCAATCGATATCGGCATCGCCGCCTTCAAACACCTCGCCTCGCTTCACCATCTTCCTCACCATGTTCACACCGGAGTAATAGGCTACTTCGCGATAGTCCGAGATCCCCAAGACCAGCAAGTCGGCCTGCTTGCCGCATTCGATTGACCCAACAGATGCGCCCGCCCCCAGGGCGTGGGCCGCGTTGATCGTCGCTGAAATAATGGCCTCCTGAGGCGTCATGCCGTATAAGCGACAAGCCAGCATCAGAATCATTTGCATGTTGTAGCCAGAACTCAACTCCGCGTGGTAACTGCTTCCCAATGCTGGGATCACGCCGGCTTCCATCATGCGGCGGAAGGGCGCTGGATAAGCGAGGCCGGTTTGCAAAAGATAGCCGGGTTTGAAAATTGCGATGGTGGAGGAGTCGCCCAACATTTCAATTTCATCGTCGCGAATACGGCGGAAGTTAGCCACCGAGACGGCGCCGCATCGAACAGCCATGGGCACCGCGCTCGAGAGGGCGACGTACTCGCTATGCATTTTTAACCCGAAGCCGAGTTGCCCGGCGGAGTGGAAGATTCGATTCAGCAGGGGATGCGGGATGGCATCCCGGTCATATTCAAGATCGATGAACTTCGCCATGCGGCGCTTGCGCACTTTCGCTAGAAGATCTTCCGTTACCCAGCGCACCCACTCCACGGGATCGGCGCCGGGCGTCTGCTTCAGCAGCAAAGTCGAAATCAAATCCAACGGAGCCCCGCGGTGCTCGCTCTGCACCCGCAAGACTTTGAGGATGTTCGTCTCGTCAAGCGCATAGCCTGCCCGTGATTCCACAGTGCCCGTCCCATAGAGCGCCATCTCATGAATGATGCGGGTGCTGCGGCGGCGGAGGCTGTTCGACGAAAGCCTCCCTAAGGCCTTGGCGCTCTCTTCCAGAATTTCACGCGGATCGGAATTGCCCAGAAGGCGGCCCAGGGTATCGGAGGAGGGGTGGTCGTGCACCAGGGACGTCT
>Ga0326727_10009323_pt1 | contig 24226 bp, 25 predicted proteins | sample MB2enrmetagenome_FD_207643 | JGI IMG/M metagenome (GOLD analysis project Ga0326727, IMG submission 207643) | Lab enriched peat soil microbial communities from McLean, Ithaca, NY, United States - MB29MY | ecosystem: Environmental > Terrestrial > Soil > Wetlands > Peat | place: USA: New York... | reverse complement strand
TTGCCCTGGCGGTCGCCCACCCCCACGATGGTGAACGGGATGCCGCCGACGCGGATCTCCTTGCCGATGGGGTCGCCGTCGCCCAGCAGGTTGTCCACAATGTCATAACCGACGATCACGTTGTGGGTCGCCTTATCGTCGTCGGCCTGGGTAAAGCCCCGGCCCAGCGCGATGTCCAGGTTGTCGAGCGAGACCATGGTCCAGGTGATGCCGCGCATGTCGGTATCGGAGCTGGAGTGGCCGTTGTAATTCACCGTGGCGCTGCGGTCCAGCCGTACACCCACCTCGCCGCACGCCGTGCAACTGTCCCGGATGGCCTCATAGTCTTCGTTGCGCAGCTTCTTGCGCTTCTGGTAGCGGAAGTACTCCTCGGCGGAGAAGATGACGCCGGGCATCTGCTGCACCGTAAAGACGTCGGCCCCATGGCTGATGAGCTTGGTGGTCACATACCGGTTGGCGCCATTCACCAGGGTGATGACCATGATGACCGAGGCCACGCCCATCACCACGCCAAGAAGCGTAAGAATGGTGCGCAGCTTGTTGGCCCAGAGGGATTGCAGCGCGAGTTTGAATGCCTCACTGAATAGCATGGTTTCGCTTGCCTTCGCCGGGCCCGAATCGAACTGGTTTCCCGCCCTCGCGCCCGACGAAGGCGAAAAGATGGTGCGCCCGGCGAAGGAAATCTCCAGGCGCGCATCGAGGTTCCTGCCCGGCTCCCCCGGTCTACGCAATCTCCGCCAGCCGCAAGTCCCAGGTGGCTATTCCTTTGGACGCAGCGGAGATCGTTCAGGCCGCGTAACGGGTTCCGCGCCAGCCTCAGCCGGGGCTGTCTTGCCTTTGGGGGCTGGTTTGCCCCCTAGTTGATTACGCAGACTTGCGTGAGGCGGTTCCAGCACCCGGCTGCAATCGGCCCAAAGATGGGGCCGGAGCCGGCTTTTCGACGACCACGCTACCGGCCCGAGCTGCCAAACCCCTTTTCCGCGCGGGCTGAGTCTTCCAGGCTCGCCACCTGCTCCACGGCTCCGGTCAGCACGGGAACTGGAACCATCTGGGCGATCTTCTCGCCGGCCTTGAGTTCCACGGCTGCCTGGCCCAGGTTGGTCATCAGCACTAGAATCTCGCCCCGGTAGCCGGCGTCGATGACCCCGGCGGTGGTGGCGACGCCTCTGGCCGCCATCGACGAGCGGTCGCGCACCAGCAGCCCAAGCGGAGCGCCGGTGGCCGGATGACGCGCCTCGACGGCGATGCCGGTGCGCACCTTCACCGTGGCTCGGGGAGCCAGAAGCGTGGCCTCCAGCGCAAACAGGTCGTAGCCCAGATCTTCGCCGGGGTGCGCCACCGCCGGCAGCCGGGCGCTCTCTTCCAACAGCTTCACTCGCAGCATGAATCGATGGTAAAGCAAGACGGCGAGTCAGCAGGTCAGAGAGTCAGCCGGCCCGAGAGTCGGCAAGCGCGGGGTGCCCCACCCTCGCCTGTCATCCTGAGCGACCGTAGCGAAGCGAAGGGAGTCGAAGGACCTGCGTTTTGACCTGTTGCGGCTAGGGCGGGATCCGCCGTCCGCCCCAAATGGTCAGCCCCGGCGGGAATCTTCCCGGCCGGGGCTGTCTTGGAACGACAAGAACAATCGGCAAAAGGACCTGTAAGCCGAATTCTGTCGTGTGCGGTCATTCCTCTAGACGCCGCGTCGCCGCGGACGTTCTTCAGCGACCTACCCGGAGGTTCCGGCAATTGCTTGAGCCGCCTGGGCGCATCGGGCCGATGCGCAGCGCCGCCTGGCTCGCTGGCGGGCGCTTCCCTCCCTATTTGGTCTTGCTCCGTGTGGGGTTTACCCTGCCCCCGGCGTTACCGCCGGAGCGGTGCGCTCTTGCCGCACCATTTCACCCTTACCCCGGCGCTGGAGTCTCCGCAACGGCGGGCGTACCCGGCAAGCCGGGCCAACTCGGGTATTGCGTTTCCAGGGTGGCCCTCCAGCCGCATCCGAAGAAGCGGGAAGGGGTAGCCGGGGCGGTATCTTTTCTGTGGCACTGGCCGTCCGCGAGCCTTGAAGCCCGCGTCCCGGACGTTATCCGGCACACTGCCCTGCGGAGTTCGGACTTTCCTCCCCCGGTTGCCCCCGCTTGCGCCAGAGCCCCCGGCAGCGACCGCCCGGTCCTCCTGCCAGAGTCCAGTGTAGCGCAGATTTGGATTTGCCAGATGCCGGGTCCTCACTCCACCGGGAGATAGCGGTATGTGCTATCATACTCTCGGTGCTCTGGGGCAGGAAGGGCGGTTCCCTTTGCCATGAACAAGGCGCGACAGGCCACGTTGAACGCCGTCTTTGCCCGTCCAACCAAAGCGGACATCCGCTGGTCCGCGATTGAATCGCTGATTCGAGCCTTGGGAGGCGAGGTAACGGAGCGCGCAGGGAGCCGGGTAGCGGCAAGATTGAACGGCGTGACAGCGGTCTTTCACCGTCCGCACCCTCGGCCCGAAACCAAGAAAGGCGCGGTCGAAGCAGTTCGCCAGTTTCTTTTGAATGCGGGGGCGGAGCCATGATGGAATACAAGGGTTATGCCGCCGGGCCAATCGACTTCGATCCGGAGGACAAGACCTTCTCCGGCACGGTCGCCGGGCTTCGGGATGTGATTCACTTTGAGGGAAGAACAGCCGCGGAGCTGGAGCGCGCCTTCCGCGAGAGCATCGACAGCTATCTGGAGTTCTGCGCCGAGCGAGGCCAGCAGCCCGACCGCCCTTTCAACGGAAAGATACTGGTGCGCACCGAGCCGGAGCTGCACCGCAAGGCGGCTCTGCGCGCGGCAGTCGAGGGCGTGAGTTTGAGCCGTTGGATCTCCCGCCAGATCGAAAGCGCGCAGTGAGCGAGTTTCCAGCCCTGCCTGTTTGTTAGCGGTCTTACCAGTTGCGATAGGGGATTTTGGAGGGAGCGACTTCGATTCCGGTGATTCCCATCTTAGTCAGCTCTAGTCCTAAGCTGACCGCGATCTGCTCTTTGTTCGGCGAGGGGCCGACAACGATTCTTCTTAAAGGAGAATGCTGGTCTTTCAGACGAAGCGGTAGCTTGATGTACGGTGTTCGACCGAAAGCTCCGTCGCGAAAATGGACTGACTCAATGTTCGACACCCCCGAAACAAAGTAAGCTACGAACCTCCATTCGTTCTCTTCTTGGAATCCGAAGTGTTTAAAGCTAGACGAAAACGCGAGGAAGCTCGATTGAAGCTCTTTGAATTCTCTTTTCCAGTTTGGGCTGTCAATCATCCTTTCCGATTCGAGAGTTTTCATCTTTACCCTTTCGTTCGCAATTTGCGCGAGCGCATTGCTGTGCTTCCGAATGATCTCTCTTGCAGCTGACTCTTTCGACTCGTTGTCATAAACGCACGGCAGTAAGAGGGTGGCCAACTTCAACTCCTGAGTTAACCTGTCTGCGCTTGAACGCAAGGATTCCGCGTCAAATCCCAAGCTGAACCCTTGGCGGCTGAGTGCATACCCCCTCCATTGGCTAAGTCGATCGCCCGATGAGTCGCTTGCGGGATCGTCCTCCGAAAATGAGACGAAATAAGCATCAACCAGTTGCCCCAGCATTTTGAGCGATTCTCTGACGGCCTCCCAGTACGCGGGAGACATTTGGCTGTCACCGGCCAACATTCGGTCGATTTGGAGGAAGAGGTCAAGTGCTCCCTGCCTTTCTGACAAGTCGTTTAAGAATCGAAAGTGGGTTGCCCAGATCTCTCCGCTCTGTAGTATCCCGAAGAGCCCAGCTTGATCTGTGTAGTGATAGAGCATCCCATCGGGCTCGGCTTGCTCTTCCTTCGGTTGATGCTCTTGCTTTTCCATCTTCACCCCTTAATTCATAGGGAAGCGGCCTCGGCGAGAACCTTCTCGCGAAAGCGGGGATGAAGTTCGCCCGGCGTGCGGACGTCGACCTTGACCCCAAGCGCTTTTTCCAACTCGATCTGTAGGCCCGCCATATCCAGCAGGCTGGCGCGCGGCGCCGGGTCCACCAGTAAATCCAGGTCGCTGCCGTCCTGGTCGTCGCCGTGCAGGACGCTGCCGAAGACGCGCGGATTCGCCATGCCCGCCTCAAGGACAAGCTTGCGAATCGTCTCCCGATGCTGCGGCAATACCTCGGACGGCCTCATGGCGGCTTTCTCCCTCGCTCCGATTCCAGTTTACCGCCGATTTCACCCGTTGGGTCCGAGGATATCTGGCGGTGGAGTCTGCGCCGCCAATGGACCCCGGACGGGAAAAAGCCGCTGACCGGAGGCGGCTACTACGCCAGCGATCATGCAGACATAGGACAGCATGGGACCAAGCCTGGCTTTCATGCAGATCCTCCTTCCCGTTAGACCGGGAAAGCGCGACGCGGTTACGCGGAACTCGAATCTTACGGGCGCTCTTCCATGGGAATCCAGTGGGCGGGGTAGACGGGGCCGATGTACTCGGCGCGCGGACGGATGAGGCGGTTGTCGTCCAACTGCTCGATGACGTGGGCCGCCCAGCCGGCGATGCGGCTGATGGCGAAGATGGGCGTATAGAGGTCGATGTCGATGCCCAGCGTGGCGTAGGTGGAGGCGGAGTAGAAATCGACGTTGGCGTTCAGCTTCTTGTCGGAGTTGATGTAAAGCTCGATGGCCCGGGACATCTCGTACCACTTGGGCACGCCGGCGTCCTTGCCGAGCTGCTCGCTCATCTTGCGCAGGTGGGTGGCGCGGGGGTCCTCGGTCCTGTAGACGCGGTGGCCGAAGCCGGAGATCTTCTGCCGCGCGGCCAGCATGTTCTTGACGTATTCCACCGGGTCGGCGCCGGCCTTGTCGATGGCGTAGAGCATGCGCATCACGCCCTCGTTGGCGCCGCCGTGCAGAGGGCCCTTGAGCGCGCCGATGGCGCCGGTGATGGCCGAATGGACGTCGGACAGCGTGGCGGCAATGACGCGGGCGGCAAAGGTGGAGGCGTTCAATTCGTGTTCGGCGTGCAATACCAACGCCATGTCCAGAGTCTTGACGGCCGTCTCCGAGGGCCTGCCCCCCCTCAGCATCCACAGAAAATTGGCGGCGTGGTTGAGCGAGCGGTCCGGCGGCACCACCTCCAGCCCCTTGCGCAAACGGTCGTAGATGGCCACGATCATGGCCATCTGCGCGGTCAGGTGGTAGCACTTGCGCACGTTGGCGTCGTGAGAGTTGTCCTTCTCGTCGGCGTCGTAAAAGCTGAGCGCGGAGACGGCCGTACGCAGCACCTCCATGGGAGTCGCCGAGGCGGGAATGCCGCGCAGCAGGTCGACGATGCGGAAGTCGAGCCCCCTGGCCAGCGACAATTGGGAGTGGAACTCGCGCAGCGCGAACTCGTTGGGCAGGATGCCGTTCCAGAGCAGGTACGTGGTCTCCTCGAAGGTCGAGTTCTCCGCCAGCTCGTGAATGTCGATGCCGCGATAGGCCAGCACGCCCGCTTCCCCGTCGATCCAGCAGATCCCGGAGTTGGCCGCAACAATCCCTTCCAGACCCTTCCCAGCGACAGCGGTCGTCATAGCTTTCGGATCTCCCCTTTACAATGTTAATCTGGCGGTTGCGGCGGATGTCCTGGCCTTCCACCCCAGCGGCGAAGACCTGTTGCTGGGGACCCCCGGTGTCGAAAACGGGCCCGGCGCCTGAAAATGCAGTAAAGATGTTTATAACGTAGCCATTCCCCGGTTGTCACGGAGTGCGGGACGGCGAGGGGGTTGAGGCGGGTTTTCGACGGTTTTGAGGAGGCGCGCGCGCAAGGAAACAGGCGGTGTTTTTCTGCACACCGGCTGTTCTTTGCGATAATGATCGGGTGCCTCCCCAGCAAATGCGCGGGAGACCCTCTGGGGGAGTCTGGGTTTTGCGGGCTTGAACTCAGCAAAAGCACGGGAGATTCCATGGAAGGAATCCCGGCAACGGCTTCCAACGGGACGGAACGTCGTCATCACCAAGGCTTGAGCAGAGCGCGCAGGCCTTCAAGGAGCGGTTAGCTGGACACGCCGCCAAAGGAGAGAGGGAAACAAATGAGTGGAGAAGTCGACAATGTCCCCAGAACCTATTCCGGCGCGCTGATGGCAGTGCTCGCCGTGGCCCTGGTAGCCGCGCTGGCCGGCCTGATCTGGTGCGCTGTGCTTGGTAACCGGCTGACCGCCCAGCAGAGTGAACTGGCGGAGGCCAAGCAGCAGAACAGTCAACTGCAAGCCAGGTTGCGCGAGACGGACGCCCGCCTGGAGGTGGCCACCGACGAGCTGAAAACATCGCTGGGGTTGACGCAGAAGCAGTTGGACGCCCGTGCCCAGGAGATTGCAGCTCGCGAGCAGCGCGTTGAGGCCGACGCCCAGAAGCTGGAGAACGCCCAGAAGAAGACCGCGCAGCAGGTGACGGCCGTCTCCAGCGCAGTCACCGACGTGAAGACCGACGTCGGCGGAGTGAAGACCGATGTGGCCAAAACGCAGAGCGATCTGGCCGCCGCGGTGAGCCAGTTGACGTCGATGAAGGGAGATTTGAGCAGCCATGCCAGCCTGATCGCCCGTAATCGCGATGAGCTGGAGATCCTGAAGCACAGGGGCGACCGCAATTACTACGAGTTCACGCTGGTCAAGGGCGAGAAGAAGCCTGTGGGCACGGTGAGCCTGGAGCTCAGGAAGGCCGACTCCAAGAAGAGCAAGTTCACCCTGCTGGTATATTCCGACGACAAGCAGTACGAAAAGAGGGACAGGAACGTGAACGAGCCGCTGCAGTTCTACAGCGGCAAGGATCCGCTGCTCTTCGAGATTGTGGTGAACTCCATCGGCGGGAAGAACTCGACCATCACCGGGTATCTCTCGGCTCCCAAGAGCGCGCCGGCTCCGGCGCCCGCTCCGGCTTCTAGCGGACAATGACCGCGGCGTGAGGCGCGAGCACCAGGCTGGGCTGGTACTGGAAGGCGAAGGTAAAACTTAGATCTTTGCCCGCGTCCCATTGCTGTTTGCTCATGCGGAAGGCTGAAACGATGGTTCCCTCGGCGGTCTGGCCGGGTTCCAGGGTTAAATCGAGGGGCAGTCCCTTGCCGTGCGGCACGGGCATCGACGGGTAGGCGAGAAAGACCCGGTCATAATCGGCTGCGCTGGCCGCATAGCTGGAGTGGATTCCGTCTTCCAGCTTGATATTGGCCATGATGTTGCTCAGGAAGAGCGGCTGCGTCCCCTGGTTGTGCAGCTTGACCAGCGAAAAGACATAGATCTGGTCGTAGCTCTCCACGGCCATGGGGGCGCCGTTGGCGTCGAACCCGGAGGTCTCCGTGTGCTGCGGGTGGACCCACACCTGCTCGATCTCTCCGCCGGCCGCGGGCGGCTTTTGCCCCAGGAACACAACGAGGGCGACGGCCACCGTGACCACAGCGGTCGCGGCGACGGTGGCCCAAACCACGTGGCTGGAACCTTTGGTGAATTCCTCGCCGCGGGCGGCATCGTCGATTTCCTGCGGAGTTTCCTGATGCAGCAAGCTCATAGCGAACTTATCTTATCCCCACCGGCGCATGGCGGGCCATGTATTTCGTTGCCGGCGCCGCGGAATGGCGCATTCTTTTGTGCGCCACGCGGTGACTTTTGGGGCGAAGCGCGCGGATTGGTTGCGCCTCAAGAGTAGCCAGCGGCGTGCAAAGCCCCGCTGACAGAAACAACTCGTCCGCCTTGGTATTCCGCTACCGCAAGCAAAGCTCGATCCCCGGTGACCAGGAAATCCGCCTTGGCCGCAAGCGCTGTGCCGATGACCACATGGATCGGGCGCGAGTCGCGGCGTGGGTATGGGCCGCACCAGAGAGACCACTCCGGCGTAGAGGTCGACAAGCTGGTCAACGGACAGCAGCGAAGCGGCAATCTTCTTCTCAAACTCTGATCGGGAGAGAATGCCGGTCAGCTCTGCGAGCAGCGGCAAACTCGAAAAAAGCGAAACATCTTCGTTCTGCGCTAGGCCCAGCAACTGCCTTGGGGGACCGTGCCACAAGAGGGCGGACGCTACGACGTTTGTGTCCAGCACCAATCGCATCAGATGTTACTGTGCGCGCCTTTCAGCGCGCATGACGGCAATCTCCTCGGCTACCGCCTCCGGGGACAGAATGGCCGGGTCGTTCGCGGCGCTCATGCGGTCCATGGCGGAAAACAGCCGATCGACGCGTTGCGCCTTGAGCTGTTGGCGGAGCCAACTCTCCAGCAACTCGGGCGATAGCAGCCCGGCTCGTTGCGCTTCCTGCGCCAGTAGATCGGGCAAATTGATCTGGACAATTGTCATTTTGTCTTCCTCTGGCTGGCTCTCCACCCCTCTACCCTATTGTAACCCGGTTGCCGGAGAGCGGTGTTTCTACGGCCTCGGCCGCAGCGTGGCCAGAAACTCCTCCGCCTCCAGCGTGTTCAGCACGTCCTGAGGTCCCAGCCAGGCGCGGCGCAGCTGGCGCAGGCCGTAGTCCATCCGGCCCAGGTTGCGCGCGTCGTGCGAGTCCGAGTTGATGACGATGCGGCAACCCAGTTCCTTGGCCAGGCGGAGGTCGCGGTCGTTGAGGTCGAGGCGGTCGGGAGAGGCGTTGTGCTCGACGGCGACGCCCAGTTCGGCGGCGCGACGCAGCACCGTCCCCAAGTCCAGTGCGAAGGGCTCGCGGCGCAGCAGCAGCCGGCCGGTAGGATGGCCCAGAATGCGCACATAGGGATTCTCGATGGCCTTGAGCACGCGGGCAGTCATCTCTTCCCTGCCCTGCTCGAAGCGGGTGTGGACGCTGGCGATAACGATCTCCATCCCGGCCAGCACCGCGTCGTCCAGGTCCAGTGAGCCGTCGGCCAGAATATCCACCTCGATGCCGGTGAAGACGCGGATGCGTCCCTTCATCCGCCGGTCTGCTTCGCGAACGCGCTCCATCTGTTCCAGCGCCCGCTTCTCGTCCAGGCCGTTGGTCATGGCCAGATTCTTGGAGTGGTCGGTGATGGCGATGTACTTGTATCCGCAGGCCAGGGCAGCCTCGGCCATCTCGCCGATGGAGTTGTGGCCGTCGCTCGAGATGGTGTGCATGTGCAGGTCGCCGCGCAGGTCGGCTCGCTCGATCAGCCGGGGCAGGGCGTGGCGCGCCGCGGCTTCAATCTCGCCCAGGTTCTCGCGCAGTTCGGGAGGAATCCAGTCCATGCCCAGCGCGGCGTAGATCGCCTCCTCGGTAGCCGCGGCTACGGTCGAATCGTCGTCGAGGCGGGCCAGCGCCCACTCGCTCAACGTGTAGCCCATCTTGAGGGCTCGCTGCCGCAGCGCCACGTTGTGCGCCTTGGAGCCGGTAAAGTATTGCAGCGCCGCGCCATAGGAGGCCGAGGGCAGCAGGCGCACGTCCACTTGCAGGCCGTTCGCCAGATGGAAGCTCACCTTGTTTTCGCCCTTGGCGATCAGGTCGTGGATGCCGGGGTAGGCGGCGACGTGTTCGACCGCGGCGGCGGTATGCTCAGGCGCGCAGGCCGGACCGGTGACCAGCAGGTCCAGGTCGCCAACGGTTTCGCGGCCCCGGCGCAGGGAACCTGCCGGGGTCACTTTCTTAATGCCATCGAAGGCCAGCAGGTGGGCCGCGATGCGGCCGGCGGCGTCTTCGGCCACGTCGATGCGGAAGCGGCCGGCGCTGCGCCGATAGTCTTCGATGCCCTTGCGCAGCTTCTCAATCTGCTTTTCGCCCATGCGCGGCAGGCCGGCCAAACGGCCCCCTTCGATGGCCTCGGCGAGCTGATCGATGCTACCGATCTGCGCCGCGGACCACAGCAGCGCGACCGTCTTGGGGCCCATGCCGGGCAGCTTCAGCAGCTCCAGAACGCCGGCGCCGTACTTGGCCAGCAACTCCTCGCGCAGGGGCAGCGTGCCGGTGGCGGCGATGGCCTGCAGGTTGGCCGCCATGCCTTTGCCGATGCCGGGAATCTCCATCAGGCGGGCGGCTGAGGGCGCGGCGGCCACCAGGTCCACCGTGGTCTGTTCGGCGGCCTCGGCGGCGTGGCGATAGCTGCGGATGCGGAAGCCGTCTCCTCCGTCGATCTCCAGCAGATCGGCGGTCTCGGCCAGCAGGCGGGCCATGGTGGGGTTGTCCATCGCACGGGTCTCCGCAGACATTAGAACAGAGGTCGGAGCAGGGGGGTGGCAAGCCGCCGGCAGTGTGACAAGCGACCGGAATCTGGGCGCACTTTATCGCTACCGCCTGGCGGCGGTCTTGCGCTAACGCCCGGTCTTACGCGCCGCTAGGCTGCGGTGTGGGCGGCATCCCGAAAGCGGACCACTGCATCCGCCTGGGGACCTTTCTGACCTTGGACGATGTCGAACTCCACGTCATCGCCCTCTTTCAGCGTTTTGTACCCATCCAACTGAATCGACGAGTAGTGAACGAATACATCCGGCCCGTCTTCGCGTCCGATGAATCCATAGCCCTTGGCGTTGTTGAACCACTTGACCTTCCCTTTGTACTGGGCCACAGGCTCCTTCTTTCTTTGGGTCTTGCGGGGATGGGCGAGCGACGGAATCGCCCGCCTGTATTTAATATGACGAGAAAAGGAGAAGAAAGGTTGGAGTATTTTTTAGCGGGGTCTCCACCGGGAGAGACGAGCCGGTTCTCCGCGCCGGGCTCTGGAACCCGCCCGGAAGGCGAAGTCCTTGCGACTGAGGCGGATGCCTGCGGGAAGCAGATGCCTGAGCCAGGCGGGCCGCTATTTCTTTCGCTTGCGGGCGTTGAGCCGCGCATACAGCAGCACGCTGCTCAGCGTCTTGCCGTCCAGAATGGCGCCCTTCTCAATCATCTTGAGCAGCTCGGAGAGCTTGACCAAGCGGAACTCAATCTGCTCGTCGTCCTCCGGATGGGCGTCGCCCGCCACCAGCCCCTCGCCTATGAAAACCTTCATGGACTCGCCCAGAAAGCCGGGGCTGGGGTAGTACTCGGCCAGCGGCTTCCACTTCTTTGCGCTGTAGCCGGTCTCCTCGGCGAGTTCGCGCTGCGCGCCCGCCAGGGCGTCTTCGCCGGGGTCGAGCTTGCCGGCCGGCAGCTCCCACAAGAACTGCCGGGCGGCATGGCGATACTGGCGCTCGACAACGATCCAGGGATCCCGCTTGTCCTTGGAACTGTCCATGGCCAGGATGACCACGCTGCCGTTGTGGCGGATGATGTCGCGCTCGCTCTGGCGGCCGCCGGGCTCGATCAGCTTGTCGTGGAGCACGCGGAAGAGAGGGCCCTGAAAGACCACCTCGGAGCTGAGCAGTTGCTCCGTCTCAGCGGGAGCGGCGGCCTTGAGCGTCTTCTCGGCTCTCTTCGCCTTGGGCTTGATGGCCTTTGCCGCCTTGGGCTCTGCGGCTGCCGCCCTCTTCGCTCCCACGGACTTTGCTTGCCGGGGCGCGGCGGCCTTCCCCTTCTTCGCCGCCTTTCCCGGTTCGGCGGCCTTTGCTTCCTCGGGTTCCCCGGGCTTCGCAGTCCTCTCTGGTTTCGGCATTTCCAGTCTCTCTCCTCAATAGCACAGTCAGAAAGAGTATACGCACCGCGCCAGACCGATCGATGCCGGGAGGTCCGTTACTGCCTGTGCTCGCCGGGCGCGCGAATCCTGCTGGCCTCAAAGCTCACGATCTTCCACTCGCCCCGCGCATCCCGCACATAAACGCGGGTATAGCGGAAGCTGCCGGAGAATTCGCCCTCGGGGTTCGTCCCCTTCACGTCGGCCAGCGACGTGACCACAGCCGTCGTTCCGTAGAAGCGCACCTTCCGGTCGGAGATATCGAGCGTCGTAATGTGCGTCCGGCCGGAGCGAAGGTTGGCCAGCGCCTGGTCCTTGGTTTGCAGGCTGCCGGAAGAGGTGATGGCCATGTAGTCGTCGGCCAGCAGGGAGTCCATCGCCGCGGTGTTTCCGGTCAGCACGGCATTGCGCCATGCCTCTTCAAGCTGGTCGATCTCGTGGCGGCGCTCGTGCTTCTGCGTCACGGGCAACCCGGCATGGAGAGGACGCGCCCACACCGCCAGCATCAGCACGGGGATAAGCACAGCCGCCAGCGCCGTCCGGCGGTTCATGCGAGTAGAAGAGTTGGTCGAAGCACCCCGCATAGGCGTATCGGATACTATCTCTCGATGGGCGGGCCGGTCAATCACACTTAAGCAGGAAGCTTCCTGCAGGCGCATTTCCATCGCCGATCGCCTGCTCCTCAAAGAAAAACCAGCCTCGCTCCCCGATCCGGCGCTCCCGGCGTTTGGACGGACGCCACCCTCAAACGACAGCAACCAGGTTTTCCACGCTCCGCTCCCGCAACTTCTGGTAGAGTCCCGCCACCGCGTGCTTTTTGAAGTGGTCCGACTCCCGGTGCGCCGCCTGCGCCTTCGCGTCCACGTACTGCTCATAGATGAGAACGGTGTCGGGGTCGTCTTCCAGATGGTGCGGAATATAGCTCACGCATCCCGGTTCCCGGCGCGAGGCCGCCGCCAGCTGACGCAGCGTCTCCGCCACATCCGCGCGATCTTCTGAAGCGAACTTCATACGAACCAAAAAGCTGACCATGGAATCCGTTTCTCTCTTGCCCAGGCGGCAAAGCCCCAGGACAGTTCTTAAGCTGTCTTCTCAAGCTTACCGATGAATCCGATCGAGAGCCGCGGCGAACTCCGGCAGCACGATCGTCTGGTCCCGATCCGGCCCCGTCGAAACCATTCCGATCCGCGCCCCGCTCTCCCGCTCCTGAAAGCGTAGATACTCCCGCGCCGCCTTTGGCAGCTTCTCAAACTCCGCAATCCCCGCGGTCGACTCCCTCCAACCCTTCAGCGTCGCATACCGCGGCCTGATCTGCTCCAGCCCCTGCACATCCGCCGGAATCACGTCTGTCACCTTGCCGTCGATCTCGTACCCAATGCAGATGGGGATCTCGTCCAGTTCGTCCAGAACGTCCAGCTTGGTAATCACCAGCCATTCGGCCCCGTTCACCTGGTTCGAGTAGCGCAGCAGCGGAATGTCCAGCCAGCCGCACCGCCGCGGCCGCCCGGTCACCGCTCCGTACTCGTTGCCGCGCGCCCGCAGGCTATCGCCCACGGCGTCTCGAATCTCGGTCGGGAACGGCCCCTCGCCCACCCGCGTTACATAAGCCTTGGTCACGCTGATCACCGTGCCGATCGCCGTCGGTCCCACCCCGGTGCCTGTTGCCGCTCCGCCCGCCGTCGCCGACGACGAGGTCACAAACGGATACGTCCCATGATCGATGTCCAACAGCGTCCCCTGCGCCCCTTCGAACATCACGCTCCCGCCCTCGGCCAGAATCTTGTTCAGCAGCCGCCCCGTATCGGCCACGAACGGTCTCACCCGCTCCGCCGCCGCCGCGTACTCCTCATACATCTTCGCCGGGTCCAGGGGGTCCGTCCCGGTCCCAAACAGCGCCCGCGCAATGGCGTTCTTTTCCGCGCACGCGGCCTCGATATGCGTCTTCAGCAGCTCCGGCCGGAGCAGGTCCACCACCCGCAACCCGCTCCGCGCCATCTTGTCCTCGTAAGCCGGCCCAATCCCGCTGCTCGTGGTACCGATCTTCTTTCGCCCCGGCGCGCACTCGGCCGCCAGCTCGATCATCCGGTGGTAGGGCAGGATCACCTGTGCCCGGTTGGACACAAAAAGCTGCCGCTCATCCACGCTCAAGCCCAGTGCCCGCAGTCTCGCGACTTCGTCGAGAAAGGCGATCGGATCTAGCACCACCCCATTGCCGATCGCGCACTTGCACGCCGCCCGCAAGACCCCGCAGGGGATCAGCTGCAGCACGAACCTGTGCCCGCCGATGACCACCGTATGCCCGGCGTTGTGCCCGCCGGCATAGCGCGCCACGGCGCTGAACCGCTCGCTCAGCACGTCCACAATCTTGCCCTTGCCCTCGTCGCCCCACTGGGCGCCCAGCACCACCGCCGTCTTCGCGCTCATCCCGCCCCGCTTCCTTGAATCCATCCTGTCTTTCATCCAGAGAACTGCCCCGTCCCGGCGATCTCTTCAGCCGAAGCCAACGCCGCCGGGTCGCAAAACAAAGGCGCAGACCACGGCGGCCTACGCCACCCTCGATGATAAACCCTCTTCGCATTCATGCCACCGCGGCTGGAGAGAAAGCGCCGGAGCAATCCGGCTTACGGATGCGTCTGGCTGCCGGCGGCGACCTCCAGCCCATGCTTGAGAAGGGCGACGATGGCCTCCAGGCTCTCTTCGGCACCGCGCCGGCTGCCGGGCAGGTTCACGATCAGCGTGCTCCCTCTCAGGCCGGCCACTCCTCGCGAGAGCCATGCAAAGGGATTGCGTCCGGCCCCATGAGCGCGCATCGCCTCGGCCAGCCCAGGGGCTTCGCGATCGATCACCCTGCGCGTGGCCTCCGGCGTGCGGTCGCGGGGGCCTAATCCGGTGCCACCCACGGTCAGAACCAGGGCCGCGCCCTGCCCGCTCAACCGCTCCAGCGCGGCGGCGATCGCATCTTCGTCGTCCGGCGCGAGCCCGGTCCGGATTTCGGCTCCCTCCCAGTGCCGCCCCAGCAGCGCCACCACGGCCGGACCCGCGGTATCCTCGAGCAGACCCTTTGAGCACCGGTCCGAGACAGTAAGCACGGCAAGCAGCATGAGGACGATTGTAAAACCCCGCCGCGCCGCCCGGATATCGATTGCACGCGGCCGCGTTTCCGCTTTGCGGTCAACGCAGCTCCAAGTTGGCAGTAGCATTCCGATCGGCGGTTCAGAATCGCGATGCGACAGTGTCCTTCCGGCGTTTCCGTGTTCCTGGCTCGGATCGCGCACGTCGTTGGAGTCTGCGCCGGAGCATGGCCGAGGTGATCGCCCAAAGCAAACTGGTCGGCCACTTCCCCGACCCCTACTACGGCGACCTCAGGGTCTACGAGCCTCATGCGCCCTGAGCTTCCACCGGGCGAAGCTGTCCTCTTTGCCGCCTTGCGGCGCGTGGTTAGCGCATCGCTACGCTAGCTGCATCCAGTTCAGGCGGTTCTGAACCAGGCCGCGTCGTTGTCCGGGCTAATGTGAAGGGTATATCCGATGGCATGGTAGAGTTCTTCGCGGACGCGTGCCTGGGCTGCGCGGAGCATCCGTTGCAGCTTTGGGCTGGCCTTTTCGATGGGGTTCAAGTCGCGTCAACAGGGCGGCAGATGCGTGGCCGCGCCCAGCGTGTGGCAGCCGCAGCCAGAGAGCGAGAGCAGGGCGAAAGCGATCGGGGCGAGAGCGAATCGGCGCATGACTCATCTTATCGCGCAGGCGCAACCGGAACCCCGACTGGTCGTGGCGTAATATCCGGTTTGCCGGTTATTCAGGTGGAACTCGCAAATGCGCGCGGGAACCGGCATCCCGTTCTTTGCCGCTAATCCAGCGTGAGCGGTATGTGAACTGCCGCCCCTAGTTTCCAGTGGGTACGATTGAACACCGCGCGCAGCAAGCATTACGGCTCACTCTTCCGCGGCGCTCATGACTTCCTTCTCCCCCCGTGGCGTGAGTTGTCCAATCCACGCCCGCTCGATGCGTCCGCTGGAATCGAGAAGCAGCACGGTCGGTGTTCCCGATACCTTGAGAGCATCGAGTCTTTGACCGAAGATCCCTTGAACCTCCACATTGCCCTTTCTCAGGAGGCTGCTGCCGGAGGATGCGTCATTCGGCATGACGACGAGAACATGGGCGCGGAGCGCGTTGCTTTTTTCCTGCTCGCCGAGCTGCCTGTAAAAAGGCAGGCTTGCATCGCAGAAGGGACATCCTCTGCGGATGGCGATCACGAGTGTCTTTGGATAACTACTCCAACTGTATCCCGGAAGCGGCGCCAGAGTCTGGCCCGCGGAGCCCGCCTCATCGCTCCCATGCGCCTGCCGCTTTGACGTCTGGACCGGGGTGTACGACTTTCCAATCAGAATCTCGGGGAGTGGCCCGCCCTGGTCAGCCAAGGGCGGAATATCCTTCGGCCTATCAAGCCCCGAACACGGAACATATCCAATTCTCGACGAGCCATCCTGACTCGCAATGCTGCACCAGCTTCCTTCTTCGCCGGTCGCCGTGAAGAGAATGCGAACAACGGTCCCCTTTGCCAATGTCTTCACGACATCGCTCTCGGTCGACATCTTGGAGTACACCGCAAGAGAATCGACTTTGACAGTGCCCTTCTTGTCCTGCGGAGAGGCCGGAGAAGGCGCGAGCAAGAGCAGAGGAATGAGAGCGCACCACAAGGTCGATGACGGCGTCTTCACCGGAATCTCCTTTCATGACTGAGAGTTCCTACAATTGTACCGATCCTGGGGAAGAGGGCAAGGCAAAGAATCGATCCAAATAAGAGTGACTTGCTACCACCCAAGGAAAATCGGAAGCCATGCGTGACAGACCCAGCGGCCCGTTCGCAACCCAGTTCGCGCACTCGCGCCTGTGCTTGGACTTGTAAAGCTTGAATTTCCAGTAAGCGATTGAAAACACATAGGGAACCTCTGAACAAGTCCAAATGATTACCAGTTTTGAAAGGGCACGGCTTCAGCCGTGCCGCAGATGGCCCACAAAATGACTGGGCTTTAGCCCCTGAGGGAATGTCGGCTGCCCGGCAAGGACTTGTTCAGAGTCTCCTTGGCCTTGACAGAGTAGCGGCCGGTTGGTCGCCAATTCGGAAACCGCGCGGCGCCCCCCATCACACCCAGGCGGTGCCAGCATGCCCAGTCCCAGCGTGTGGTATCCGCAGCCGGAGGGCGTGAGCAGGGCCAAAGCGGTCGAGGCAATCACGAATCGGCGCATGACTCATCTTCGCGCGCAGGCGCAGACGGGACGCCTGTTGGACGTGGCATTTTCCGGTTTGTCGGTTGCCCGCCCGAAACTCCTTTCGGGTATCTGAGGTGCCCGTACGAGCGGCCTGGTGTCCTCTGCTATCCTGTGGCGGATCGAACAGAGCTCGCCATGACCGCACTCCGGCTATTTTTTATTTCGCTCGTTGCCTTGTGCCTTGCCACTTGCGGTTTGGTTGGCATTTTCATAATCGCGTTGTTGTACTTCACTTACCAAGGGACTGGTCTGGATTGGATTTATCCGACCGGCGGCCTATTAGTATTTGCTTGCTTTGGAAGTGCGTTTGCCGCTGCGGCGAGCGGCGTCACCGCCGTAGCCGTAGCCATTCGTCGCAAATACAAACAGCGCCACCTGTAGGTCGGTTCGCGAATCAGGGACGAGGATTTTGAGTGGATTGTCGCTAATTCGGAGACCCCACTACTACCCCCCATCACACCCAGGCGGTCGCCAGCATGCCCAACCCCAGCGAGGACAGCTTGAGCCCATCGGCGCGGTCCTTGAAGTAAAGCTCGTTAAGACGCTCTGAGTTCACTTGTTCGATGCGCCGAAACCCGGCCCGGCGCAACTCCGATTCCATCTGCTCCGGCGTGAAGAAGAGCTGGAATGGCTCACCGGCGGCGGCCACCCGCCCGGCCAGCGCGTCGAAGGCCTTTCGGCCGAGGGGGCTGAGCGTCTCCGGCGCGACGGCGTAGTCGAAGCTCACGCCAGTCCCGGATGGCAGTTGGCCGATTGCCGTGAGCGTCGCGCGAAAGGCATCGAGGGTGAGATAGGGCACGACTCCCAGCCAGCCGAAGAATGCCGCCGAGCCGGCGTCGAACCCCGCTTCGGCCAGTCCCGCGGCCAGCGTCTTGTGCTCAAAATCCAGCGGAACGAAGGTCAGGCCGGCGGGTAACGCTATCTGAGCCTCGGCCAGCATCGCCCGCTTACCCTTCTGCGTGGCGGGAAAGTCCACCTCGAAGACCCGCAGCGACGAAAACGGATTGCGATAGGCGAAGGTATCCAGGCCGGCGCCGAGGATTACATATTGCGCCACCCCGTTGGCGACGGCCTCGGCCAGCCGGTCTTCCGCGTAGCGGCTACGCGCGGCCATGAAAGCCCGAAAGTCGCGCGCAACCCGGTGCGAGGCGCGCTCCAGGTCTCTGGCGAAGCCGGGGCCCAGCAGCCGCACCGCGATGGGATCGTCCAGAATGCGGGGCTGCTCCATCAACTGGTGCGCGGCGCGGCGAATGGCTACGCGAAGGGCTGTCCTGCTGGCGCGGCCGTGCTCCATGCATTGCAGTGTAAATGGCCGTTGGAGCATTTTCACTGTTCTTGTCATACAGGCATGCGGAATCCCACCCTAGCCGCAAGAACGAGAACGCGGCGAGGGTGGGGCTCCCGGCATTGCAGTGTAATTCACCATCAACTCGACTCCCGCGGCGTACCATGGTTCCCATGAGCTGGATTGGATGGGCATTGCTCTCCGCGGCCTTTGCCGCCGCTACCGCGCTGCTGGCCAAGGTGGGCGTGGCGCATGTGGACTCGAACCTGGCCACCGCGCTGCGCACCAGCGTGGTGGTGGTCTTTGCCTGGGGCATGGCGCTCCTTCTGGCCAAGCCCGGGGCTGGTCTGTTGAGCGAGATTCGCTCCCTCGATCGCCGCACCCTGCTCTTTCTCGCGCTCAGCGGCCTCGCCACCGGCCTGTCGTGGCTGTGCTACTTCCGCGCCCTGCAGTTGGGGCCGGCCTCGCGCGTGGCCCCGCTGGATAAGCTCAGTGTGCCGCTGGTCATGCTCTTCGCCTGGCTGCTGCTGGGTGAGAAGCTCAACGCAACAGCCCTCGCCGGCGGCCTGCTCATCACCGCCGGAGCCATGGTGATCGCGCTCGGCTGAGGGGGCAAGACTTCTTTTCTGACCCCGCAATCCGTACATTGGTATACTGGCAGTGTGACCACTACTCTCCTCGAATCCATCTCGAACGGTAATCGCGCCGGGACTTCCCCAGGTCGGAAGCGGGTGTTGTTGCTCAAGCCGCGCGGCTTTTGCGCCGGCGTAGTGCGCGCCATCGACATTGTAAAGATCGCGCTGGAGACCTTTGGCGCGCCCATCTACGTTCGCCGCGAGATCGTCCATAACCGTTATGTTGTAAACGAGTTGGCGGAAAAGGGCGCGATCTTCGTCCATGAGATCGACGACGTGCCCGACGGGCAGCGCGTGATCTACTCGGCGCACGGGGTTTCGCCGGCGGTGCGCGAGCGGAGCAAGGGCCGCAACCTGCGGGTGATCGACGCCACCTGCCCGCTGGTGACCAAGGTGCACATCGAGGCGGTGAAGTTTGCCCGCCAGGGCTACTCGCTGGTGCTGATCGGCCACCGCGACCACGACGAGATCGAGGGCACGCTGGGCGAGGCGCCGGAGGCGACCCAGGTGGTTTCAAACGTGGCCGAGGTTGCCGCGCTCCAGGTGCCGGACCCCAACCGGGTGGCCTATCTGACCCAGACCACTCTGAGCCTGGACGAGGCGCGGGATATCATCCACGCGCTCAAGCTCAAGTTCCCGAATATCGCCGGCCCTCACTCGCAGGACATCTGCTATGCGACGGAGAACCGCCAGGTCGCGGTGCGCAACGTGGCTCACGATGCCGGGCTGGTGCTGGTGGTAGGATCGACAAACAGCTCGAATTCCAATCGATTGGTCGAGGTGTCGCGGAACCTGGGGACGATCGGCTATCTTATCGACAACTCCCGGGCGATCGACCCCCAGTGGCTGGAGGGCGTGACGACTGTTGCCGTAACGGCCGGCGCATCGGCCCCCGAGGTGCTGGTGGAGGACGTGGTCAGTTATCTGCGACAAAACGGATTCGATCGCGTCGAAGAGGTGGAAGTGATGCCGGAGAATGTTCGCTTCGGGCTGCCGCCGGAGATTGTGCAGGCCATCGGCAGCGCGCGCGGGGCTGAGCCCTTGCCGGCGCGGTGACCATACAGGGACTGGGGACTGGCAAACAGCGAACAGGCAGTGCATCCTGAGGCGTTTTGAACCGCATGAGTCTACAGCAGGGGAAGACGCAACCCGCGACACGCACCATTGCGGCGCCCAGGTTCGGGCGGCTGGACGCGGACTTGGGCGAGGTAGAGTCGGCCATTGCGCGTTCGCGTGAGTATCTCTTGTCGCGGCAGCATCCTGACGGGTACTGGTGCGGGGAGCTGGAGGCCGACTCGATGCTGGAGGCGGACTACATCTTTCTGCACACGCTTCTGGAGAGCGGCGATCCGGGCCGGCTCCAGCGCGCCTGCGCCGAGATGATGCGCTACCAGAACGACGACGGCAGTTGGAGCATTTATCCGGGCGGGCCGGGCAATATCTCGCTTTCGGTGAAGTGTTATTCCTCGGCCAAGCTGATGGGCATTGGCGCGGACGATCCACGGCTGGCCAGGTGCCGGGAGTGGGTTCTGAGCCACGGCGGCGCGGTGGAATGCAACACCTTTACCAAGATGTATCTCTGCGCGCTGGGGGAGTACGACTACGACGCGGTGCCGGCCATTCCGCCGGAGATCGTTCTGGCTCCCAGGTGGTTTTACTTCAATATCTATGAGATTTCGTCCTGGTCGCGGTCGATCCTGGTTCCCCTGGCCATCATGTACGCCAAGAAGCCGTTCAAGAGGATTCCGCCGCAGCAGGGGATCGACGAGCTGTTCGTGGGCGGCCGCGCCAATGCCATTCTCCGCCTGCGCATGAACCGCAAGTCGATCGTCTCCTGGCGCAATTTCTTTCTTGTTCTGGACAGGATTCTGCATTTTGCCGAGGCGGTTCACATCCGTCCGCTGCGCAAGCTGGCGCTGGCCCGCGCGGAGAGGTGGATACTGGCGAGGCTGGAGATGACCGACGGCCTGGGCGCCATCTATCCGGCCATGGCCAACGCCATCGTCGCGCTGCGCTGCCTGGGCTACTCCGAGGACGATCCGCAGGTGATTCGCGCCCGCGACGAGTTTGAGAAGCTGGGCATCGAGGAACCGGCCGGCGAGGTCATGCCGGAGCCGACCTTCCGCATGACGCCCTGCGTCTCGCCGGTTTGGGATACGGCGCAGGCGGTCTTTGCGCTGGGCGAGGCCGGCGTGCCGCGCGACGATCCGCGCATGATCAAGGCCGCGGACTGGCTGCTGTCGAAGGAGGTCCGCCACAAGGGCGACTGGGCTGTGAAGGCGCCGCGCACCGCGCCGGGCGGCTGGTACTTCGAGTTCAACAATGAGTTCTATCCCGATACCGACGACACTGCCCAGGTGCTGCTGGCGCTGAACAAGGTGGATAATCCCCGCGAAAGCTACCAGCACAAAGTCGAGCAGCGCGCCATCGAGTGGGAGTTTGCCATGCAGTGCCGGAACGGCGGCTGGGGCAGCTTCGACAAAGACAACACCAAGATGATCTTCCAGTACATTCCCTTTGCGGATCACAATGCCATGCTGGACCCGCCCACGGTGGACATCACCGGGCGGATGCTGGAGATGCTGGCGACTTATGGCTACACCCGCGCGGACAAGCGCGTCGACAAGGCTATCCGGTTCATCTTCAGCCAGCAGGAGCCGGACGGAAGCTGGTTTGGGCGCTGGGGCGTGAATTACATCTACGGCACATTCCTGGTGCTGCGCGGGCTGGAAGCCACCGGCATCGACCATCACGAGCCGCAGATTCAGCAGGCCGCGGAGTGGATTCGCATGGTGCAGAACCCCGACGGCGGCTGGGGCGAAACCTGCGGCAGCTACGACGATCCGAATTTGCGCGGCGTGGGCGTCAGCACGCCCTCGCAGACGGCCTGGGCGCTGCTCGGATTGCTGGCCGCGGGCGACGACCGCTCCGACTCGCTCGCCAAAGGCGTGCGCTGGCTGCTCACGCGCCAGTTGCCGGACGGCGGTTGGGACGAATCCATGGGCGAGGGAAAGTCCCGCCAGAGTATCATTACAGGAACCGGCTTCCCCAGGGTCTTTTACCTGGCCTATACGATGTATCGACAGTACTTCCCGCTGATGGCATTGACCACTTATCGGCGGGCCATGGAACGCGCCGCGGTTGGCGGCTAGAACTTGTAGCCCCGCGGCCGTCGGCTAAGACTTGTACGCCGCACGATCGGCCTCCCGTGGGGAGGCAAGGAGAATAGCCCAGGACAAGTTCGCGCAAGTGAACGCGGTCCTGGGTACGCGGTAGACATAGGATTGCAGCCCCGTAGGGGCGGCGCGAATTGGAAACGGGGCTTCAGCCCCTGAGGGAAAAGATGGCTGTTCCTGTCTCCCAGATGTGGACGGTTTCAACCTATGTGCTGAAGAAGAAGCTGACCGGCGTGAAGCGCTATCCCCTGGTGCTCATGCTCGAGCCTCTCTTCCGCTGCAACCTGGCCTGCGCCGGTTGCGGCAAGGTGCAGTATCCGCCGCACATCCTGAAGAAGCAACTGACGCCGGAGGAGTGCTTTGCCGCGGTGGAAGAGTGCGGCGCGCCGATGGTCTCCATCCCCGGCGGCGAACCGCTGCTGCATCCGCGAATTGTCGAGATCGTCAACGGCCTGGTCGCGCGCAGGAAGTACGTCTACCTATGCACCAATGCGCTGGAACTCAAGCGGCGCCTGCCGGAGTTTACGCCCTCCAAGTACCTGACCTTCTCCGTGCATCTCGACGGCCAGCGCGAGCATCACGACTTTTCAGTCTGCCGCGAGGGCGGCTACGACATTGCCGTCGAGGGCATCCGGGAGGCCGTCAGGCGCGGCTTTCGCGTCACCACCAACGCCACCTTCTTCGATGGCGCCGACCCCAACAGCGTGCGCGCCTTCTTCGACGAAGTGATGAGTATGGGCGTCGAAGGCATCGTGCTTTCGCCCGGCTACAGTTACGACAAGGCGCCGGATCAGCATCGGTTCCTGGGCCGCGCCCGCGTGCGCCGCCTCTTCCGCGCCATTCTCTCCAACCGCAAACCCACTTGGAAGTTCAATATGTCGCCGCTCTTTCTCGAATTCCTGATGGGCGACCGCAACTACGAATGCACGCCCTGGGGCATGCCGGCCTATAACATCTTCGGATGGCAGAAGCCTTGCTATCTGCTCCAGGAAGGCTACGCCGAGAGTTACAAGGAGCTGCTCGAGACTACCGCCTGGGAGAATTATGGCGTGGCCAGCGGCAATCCGAAGTGCGCCAACTGCATGGTCAGTTGCGGCTATGAGACCACGGCAGTCATGGACGGGTACGATTCGCTGAAGGGTTTCCTGGCCATGGCGCGCGGAAACTTCCGCCTGTATCGCGACCGGCACGCGCTCAAGCTGCTCGATCAGCCCGCGCCGCATGGGCCATCGAGGCTGGTCAAGATCGCCGAGCCGGAGCAAAGCCTTGAGGAGACCCGCGTATGACAGTTGGCGCAAGGACGTTGGGTGCCCCACCCTCGCCGTCATCCTGAGCGGAGTTTGGCGCGTCTTTTGCGCCAAACGCAGTCGAAGGACCCGCGGTTTGCAGTTTTTGCGGCTAGGGTCGGATGAAACGTACCCTTGCCGGACCTTTTTCTCAGGAGACCCCTCAATGACCGCCGAAGTGGCGAAGTACACGCGGGAGCAGGTGGAGGCGCTGGAACTGGCTCCCGGCGCCGAACACGAGAATCTGGAAGGCTGGGTTCCCGCGCTGGCCAATGACGAAGACTTGCGCCAAGCCATGGAAAAGGCCCGCGACTATCGCGGCGATGTAACATTGACTCTCAAGTCCGGCGAGCGCATCGAGGCCTTCATCTTCAACTGCCAAACCGGCCCCACGCTGGCGGACTCCTTCTTGCAGTACTTCACCCCGAGCTCGCCGGCGAAGCGCAAGGTAAGTTATGAGGATATCGCCAGCGTCGAGTTCAGCGGCAAGGACCGCGCCGCCGGCAAGCACTGGGAGGACTGGGTGAAGGCCTACAATGCAAAGAAGGCCGCGGGCGAGAAGAATATCGGGCTGGCTCCCGAGGCGCTCGAGTAGCGAAGCTGGGGTCGGGGATAGGGCACTGGCATTCCGTTCCTTTCTTGCGATTACGGCGGAAGACTCAACGCCCTGGTCCCAACGCAAGCTAACTTGCGCAAGGCTCGGCGTAAGCTGATCTCTGGCCCCTGATCTCGGATCTCTGACCTTCTATGAAAGTTTTCCTCACAGGCGCGACGGGATTCATAGGCAGCCACGTTGCCCGTGCGCTGGCCATCGAGGGCGCTCAGTTGCGCATGCTGGTGCGCAAGACCAGCAATCTGGCCAACCTGGAAGGCATCGACGGCGAGACCCATGTGGGCGACCTGGGCGAGCCGGATTCACTCAGGCCCGCGCTGGCCGGCTGCGATGCGGTGGTTCATGTCGCGGCCGACTACCGCCTCTGGATTCCCGACCCCAAGGCAATGTACCGCATCAACGTGGATGGAACGCGCGAGCTGCTGCGGCTGGCGCGCGAGGCCGGGGTGAAGCGCTTCGTCTACACCTCTAGCGTGGCCACCATGCACTTC
>Ga0326727_10009322_pt1 | contig 24226 bp, 20 predicted proteins | sample MB2enrmetagenome_FD_207643 | JGI IMG/M metagenome (GOLD analysis project Ga0326727, IMG submission 207643) | Lab enriched peat soil microbial communities from McLean, Ithaca, NY, United States - MB29MY | ecosystem: Environmental > Terrestrial > Soil > Wetlands > Peat | place: USA: New York... | reverse complement strand
GTGTCTCCAAGTTTTACCGCGACCGGAAGCAGGCTGTGGGTTGTCTTTGGATTGACGCGCACGCTGACATGAACACGCCGGAGAGCAGCCCCAGCGGCAACGTTCACGGCATGCCGCTGGCCGCGACATTGGGCCACGGCCCACTTTTGCTGGCCAGAATTTTCAGCTATGCGCCCAAAATCTCTCCTCGAAACTGCGCGCTGATTGGGGTGCGAGAGTTGGACGCCCGCGAGGCCGGCTTTGTGAAGGAGTCAGGCATCAGCGTGTTTACGATGCGAACCATAGACGAACTGGGGATGCCGGCCGTGATGGAGAAGAGTATTGCGCTCGCCTGCAATGGAACGGCGGGTTTCGTCGTCTCGTTTGACGCGGATGTGGTTGACCCGGATGAAGCGCCCGGCGTCGGCACGCCCGTCCCCGGCGGAATCACCTACCGCGAAGCTCATCTTGCCATGGAAATGGTAGCCGACAGCGGTCGAATGCTGGCCTTCGAATTAGTGGAGATTAATCCCATCCTTGATGTCATGAACAAAACAGCCATACTGGGCGTCGGTCTGGTCAGTTCGGCGCTGGGGAAGAAAATTCTGTGACAAAGAAAATCCGCTTGGGAGTTCTGTTTGGCGGACGGTCTGGCGAGCACGAGGTCTCCCTGACCTCCGCCGCTGCCGTGATGAAGGCGCTCGACCCGGAAAAGTACGAACTCGTACCGGTCGGCATCACGCCCGAAGGCAGATGGCGCGTGGGATCTAAAGCGCTCGGCCTCTTAGCGGGGGCGGCAGGAGATAATCTGGCGCAGCGAACGGCGCCCTTACAGACCGTGCTCGAAGAAGGCAGGGCCGTCACGCCCTCCGTGGATCCAACCGGGCCCAAGCTCCTTCCCATAGCGAAGTCCTCCGGTGCGGTCAACTCTCGTCCCGAAGTTGACGTCATTTTTCCGGTACTGCACGGCACCTTCGGGGAGGATGGAACCATCCAGGGGCTGCTCGAGCTCGCGGATGTTCCCTACGTGGGTGCGGGAGTCCTGGCGTCGGCCGCGGGCATGGATAAAGACGTTATGAAGCGGCTTTTCCGGGACGCTGGGTTGCCGGTGGTTCCCTGGGAGAGGGTGCTCCGAAGGGAATGGGAGGACGATCCTGCGGGAGTTCGGAGGAAGATCAAGAAACGGCTGCGGTTCCCGCTGTTCGTCAAGCCTGCCAATTTGGGCTCATCCGTGGGGATCACGAAAGTACATTCACCAGAGGAGTTTCAAGCCGGTATGGATCTGGCCGCGCAGTACGATCGCAAGATCTTAGTGGAGAAGGCGGTGGACGCGCGCGAGATCGAGTGCGCGGTGCTAGGAAACGACCAGCCGGAAGCTTCCCTCCCGGGCGAAATCGTTCCCGTCAATGAGTTCTACGACTACGAAGCAAAGTACATCAAGGAAGGTTCAAAGTTGCTGATTCCCGCTCGTCTCAGCCGCCGCCAAATCAAGCGCGTCCAGGATTTGGCGGTACGGGCATTCAAAGCCATCGACGGCGCGGGCATGGGGCGCGTGGACTTTCTGCTGGACCGGAAGAACGGGAAGCTCTTCCTCCTGGAAATCAATACGATCCCTGGATTTACATCCATCAGTATGTACCCGAAACTCTGGGAAGCGACCGGCGTCCCCTATTCCAAGCTTCTCGACCGCCTTGTTGAGCTGGCCCTCGAGCGACACCGCGACAAGCTCCGCACGCGTTACGATTACGCCCCGCCGAAGTAGGTGTGCGTGCTGTTGGGGAAGCGCTTTTGGTCGCCCCAGGGGCAGCCACAAGGGTTATGCCGACAAGCTTCAAACACCCGGCCTTGACAACCCGAGTTTCGTATTGTATTTTAACTATCCGGTTAGTTAAATGCAAATCGGACAAACCGACAGACCGGCGATGCGCCACTCGCGGCCTCACAACAGCGGGGCAACGCGGCAGGCAATTCTGCACGCCGCGGAGCGTATCTTTGCAGATGAAGGTTTGGAAGGAGCGCGCACCGACGCCATTGCCGCCGCCGCAGGCGTCAACAAGGCACTGCTCTACTATTATTTTCGAAGCAAGCACAGGCTCTATCGAGAAGTCCTGGAGGGCTATCTGGCGGACTTTAACCGTCAGGCCATGGAACTGCTATCCTCAGAAGGTTCGGCCCGCGCAGTCCTGGAACGCTATATCAACCTCCATTTCGATTTCATCGCGGCTCACCGCCACCATGGCCCGCTGTTCCAACGCATGCTGATGACCGATGAAAAATCCTGGGTGCGGCTGGCGCGGGAACTGGGACTGCCGCGGATGAAAGCCATTCTCAAGGTGATCGAACGAGGAAAGCGGGATGGGGAGCTTCGGCCGATGGACAGCTTCCACATTGCGATTTCACTGGTCGCTTTGGTAGTGTTCTATTTCAGTTCAGCGCCGGTCTTGCGTGCGGTGGGCGGTATAGACCCCTACACCAGGGCGAATGTGGAACGGCGGAGGGCAGAAGTGTTGAGATTCGTCCGCTACGCATTATTCACTGATCCGGAAAGCGAGGCGCCATGAAGGGCAAACTGCTGATTCCGGCGCTCATTCTGCTGGCGCTTGCCGGCAGTGTGGCCTATTACAAAGCTACGACTAAGCCGCACAATATGGTTATCACAGGTATCGTCACCACCAACGACGTCATCGTCAGCGCGCAGATCCAGGGCCAACTGGCGAGACTGCTGGTTAAAGAGGGCGATACGGTACAGGCGGGGCAGCTCGTCGCGGTCATCGAACCGCAGGAGTTGCGCGCCGACCGGGCCTTCTACGCGGATTCGGAACGGGGAACTGCCGCCCAGGTTCAACAGGCGGAGGCCGCGGTGCAGTTTCAGGAGAAACAGACACGGGATCAGATCCGCCAGGCGGAGGCCTCGCTGGCCTCAACGCAAGCCCAGGTGAACGAAGCGGAGGCTAACCTCAAACTAGACCAGGCGAATTTGGAGAGAACTGAGGGACTGTTCAAGGAAGGCATCGTCACGGCGCAATCGCTCGATGAGGCTCGCACCACCTATACAGCGCAGAAAGCCCATGTGGAGTCTCTCCACAAGCAAGTGGAGGCGCAACACGCCGCCGTGGCCTTGGCGCGGTCCAATGAGGATCAAATCACCGTGCGGCAGAATGAACTTCTCTCGATGCGGCGGCAGTTGGCCGCTGCGGGAGCGCAGATGTCGAAAGCTCAGGTCCGCCTCGGTTACACAGAAATCCGGGCGCCCATCCCCGGCGACGTGGCCAGCCTGCCGACTCGCCAGGGCGAAGTGGTGAATGTCGCTCAGCCGATCCTGGAAATCATCAATCCGGACGATCTCTGGGTTCGGGTTGATGTTGAAGAGACGTATATTGACCGCGTACGCCTGGGCCAGAAGATGAAGGTGCGCTTGCCTTCCGGGGCGGAACGCGAAGGGACAGTGTTCTACAGGGGGGTGGACGCGGACTACGCCACACAGCGAGACGTGAGCCGCACCAAGCGCGATGTCAAAACCTTCGAGTTCCGCTTGCGGGTAGATAACAGCGACCGATGTCTCTGGCCAGGTTTAACAGCCTACGTGGACGTCCCGCTGCCGGAAGCCAGGTGAATCCAGGATTTCAAATTTGAAATTTCAAATTTCAAATCCTGCAATGAGGAGAGCCCGTGCCCGCGGTTGAAGTCCAGGAAATCAAGAAGTGCTTTGGGACGTTTTGCGCCGTTGACCGCTTGAGCTTCAACGTCGAACGGGGCGAAATCTTCGGCCTGCTCGGCCCCAACGGCGCGGGGAAGTCGACGCTCATCCGCATGCTCACCACACTGATTCTTCCCACTTCCGGAGGCGCGCGGGTCAACGGTTTTGACGTAGTGCACTCCGCCGGTGACGTGCGCCGTTCGATTGGCGTGATCCCTCAGGCGTTGACTTCAGACATGGAGTTGTCTGCGGTCGAGAACATGAACATCTTCGCCAAGCTCTACAGCGTCCCACGCGAACGGCGCCGGCGGGTGGTGAAAGAACTGCTGGAAGCCGTGGAGCTCACGCAATGGGCGGATAAACCCGTTAAGAACTTTTCCGGCGGGATGCGGCGGCGGCTTGAGATCGCACGCGGGCTCGTGCACGAACCCAACATCTTCTTCCTCGACGAGCCGACCACAGGGCTCGATCCTGCCTCCCGAATCGGCGTTTGGGATATGCTGCGAAAGCTTAAAGAGGGCCGCGACCTCACCATCCTTCTCACCACACATTACATGGATGAAGCCGACAAACTCTGCGACCGGATCGCCATTGTGGATCACGGGAAGCTGGTGGCGCTCGATTCGCCTCTGAAACTCAAGGCATCGATTCCCGGCAACGACATTCTGGAAATCAGCTTTTCCAGGGTTCCGGAAGGCTGGCTGGAGACACTCCGGAGCTTGCCGGATGTGCAGAGCGTAAAGGCGGAGGATCACGTTTATCGCATCGGGTCGAATAACGGGCCGAAGACGACTGTAGCCCTGATGGAAGCGACGGGCCAAGCCAAGGTAGAAATCACGTCGCTTTCCGTGCAGAGCACCACCTTGGACGATGTCTTCATGCACTACACCGGCAGACAATTGCGCGACGCCTTGCAGGACGCCAAGTATGATTTCGGGTTTATGCCTGCAAGGCGCTAGGGACGGATTGTTATGAATCGTACGCTGGCCATTATCGAGCGCGATATGCGCAGGTTCATGCGAAGCCCCACCTTGATTGTGGTTTCCATGTTCCTTCCCATCGTGCAGTTAGTAGTCCTGGGCTATGCCTTCGGCGGGAAGATCAAGGAATTGCGCGTGGGAATCGTCGATCAGGATCGAGGCATTCCCACGGTGAAATTGCGCGAGATGTTTGGAGCCATTGCCGCCAACGCGCGAACCTTTACAACCGTCGATTATACGGACCTCGCCCAGGCCAACACGGATTTGCGGGAGGGGAAAATTAACGGAGTCCTCACCATTCCCCCGGACTTCTCACGGAGGTATCTGACGCAGGACAAACCCCAGGTGGCGCTCATTGAAGACAACACCGACAACTTCGCAGTCGGGGGATTGGAAGGGGCTTTCTCCGATTTGGTCGGCGCCTACAATCAGCGCGGCCTTGGCCCACGTGTGCCCAGCGGAGTCACGCTTTCCATAGTCGAGCTTTACCCTTACGTTCCCTACATCCAGTACCTGCTCTCCGGCACCATCGTGCTCGCCATTTACATTTCAGCAATGATCGGCGGAGGCATTATCTACATTGATGATAAGGCAAGAGGGCTCCATGAGGGCTATCTGCTGACGCCCATCAGCAAAACGGAATTGATCCTGGGCTTCATCCTGTCGGGGAGCATCAAGGCTTCGATGTCCGGGCTGGTTTTAACGACAGTCGGCTCGGTTATCGCCGGGATCCCGCATCCTCTGGATCCAATCCGCCTGGCAAAACTCTTCATTCTCATCGTCATTACTTCCGTCGCCCTAATCAGCATGATGTTTCTGCTGATGGTGAGGGTCAGCGACCCCCTGGTGCCGAGGTCGATTTTCGGGGTTCTCAACACCCTGCTGTACTTTCCCAGCGGCGCGGTCTACCCCATCTATGGATTCCCCGAGTGGATGCGGGTCATGGCCAAGTTCGATCCCTTTACTTATGCGGTTCACGCCTTCAAGAGCTTGCTGCTCAAGAACACGCCGCTGGTCGCCATTGCGGGAGATCTCACCTACCTCACGCTATTCGCGATTGTGTCCATGCTTCTCGCCACCTGGCTTTTCCGGCGGACGCTTTAGCTGCACGCGAGGCGCATGGGGACAGCTTGCCGTCCCCGCCGTGCGATTCTCACCGGCAGGGAGGCCTTATCCCTAAGCGTTCGGAATTCGGGTACAATAGAAACTGAAGGGGGCAAAGCCCATGACGCTGCTCGACGCCACACCTCCGAAACCACCCTTGCACATCTGGAGGTACATTGTCCTTGGAATCTTGGTTATTCTGCTGAGCGTAGGGTTTTATTTCGCGTTCCGGAATTATCCTGAAGAACGCGCGGTGACACGCTTCCTGACTACTCTCGAGCAGGAGAAGTTCCAGGAAGGCTATCAACTTTGGCAGCCCAGCCCAACCTACTCTTACCAGGATTTTCTGCACGGATGGGGTCTCCAGGGAGACTACGGCAAGATCCGGGCATTTGAGATTCTGGGAACCAGATCCAAAGGGTCCGCCCTGGTGATCGTCACCGTGAGGATCAACAATGTTGACCCGCCCCTGGACTTGGTGGTGGACCGCAAGACCAAGGGCCTGTCTTATTCAGCCTTCGACTAGCAGGCAATTTACCATTCATAACTCCGACCTCACCGCCTCGAGCAATTCCTCACGGGTAATCTGCGCCGTGCCGAACTTGAGCACGACGCGGCTGGCGGCAAGGTTAGCCAGTTCCGCGGCGTCTCGCATCGAGGCTCCGGAAATGATGGCAAGCGTCAGAGTGGCGAGGACGGTATCACCCGCGCCCGTCACGTCGTAGACCGGTCGAGGCAAGCTCTTGATTTCCTGCCCAGGTTTATTCGGTTCGAAGAGGATCATCCCCTCGCTGCCTCGAGTAATGACCAGGCAGCCGCAGTCCAACTCGGCACGCAGTCTCTGTCCGCCGGATTCAAGGTCATGCCGGTTGCGCAGGGACGCATGAGCCAACAACTCCGCTTCGTGCAGATTTGGAGCCGCCACCGAGGCGTGGCGGCAGGCCTCCGGGTGCTCGGGCTTGGGATCCACGAACACCGGGATACGGCGCTGACGAGCCAGGCTTTTGATCCGGTTGCAGAGTTCAGAAGTGAGAGTTCCTTTCAGGTAATCTGAGATGATCAGCGCCTCGATCCTCCTGGCTTCGAGCGCGAAACTCCGCGCCAGCTTTTCGGCAGTCTGCCTGCTGATGGTTTCCGGCCGCTCGAAGTCCAGCCGCAGGAGTTGGTGCGCATGGACGGCGATACGAACCTTGCGAGGGGTCATTCGCCGGCGCTCCGAAACGAGGGTGGCGACGGGCATATGGGAACCCGCGAGCAACGCCCGCAGCCGCCTGCCGCTTCGATCGTCGCCGACCACTCCATACGGTATGGGCAGGCCGCCTAACGCGGCGATGTTTGCCGCCACATTACCAGCTCCCCCCGGGTACTCTGCGCCTGCTTCGGCATCTCGAATGAGAACCACTGGCACGGGGGCTTCGGGAGAGATGCGAGTGACCTCCCCGCGCAGAAACTCGTCCAGCATGTAGTCACCCAGAACGGCGACCCTTCGTCCCTGGAATCTCCGGACAATTCTCGAGAAGTGGATCTGTTGTTTGTTCATGGCGCTCTCCAAACGCATGCTGTCATTCTGAGCGAAGCGAAGAATCCCTGCGGGTATGAGGCTACAAAAACAACTGCGGAGATTCTTCGCTTCGCTCAGAATGACAGCGGCCGCTTGGGATACCAGCCCAGCTTACGAATTACCCGCTGACCGGACCAGCACGGATTCCACGGCTGACTTGACCTGGCCTAGGCTCACAGAAAGGATACACTCCGGGCGCTGAAAGTGATAGCACCGGTCGCCTGGGCAGGGGTTGCATTCGTAAAAGTTCTGCACCACCTGCGCGGGAGGATTAGAGGATTGTCGTGGCCATGGCCCCCAAATGGCTGAACTGGAGGAACCAAAGATGACAACGGCCGGGCGGGCAAGAGCCGCCGCGATATGTGCGGGCCCGCTATCATTTCCAATAAACAGGCGCGCGCCGGAGAAGGCTGCGGCGAGTTGACCCAAGCCGCTGTTCTCCAGCCTGCAAATGGCAGAGCTTGAAGCATTCTGGACGGCGTCGAGGACGGCGCCCTCGCCAGGGCCGCACGAAAAAACCGGCTTCAGTCCCATTTCCTGCTCCAGGGGGACAGCCAGTTGCGCAAACTTCTCTGCCGCCCATTGCTTGGTCGGGTAAAGCGCGGTGGGGTGGACCATCGCATATTCCTGGCGAGGTGCGAGGCCGAGGATTGCGCGCCTTTGCTCCCACCATTCCTTGTGCTTGTCATGGACGAAGATGCGGGTGCGCGGTATCTCCTTGCGAGGCAATCCAAGGTAAAAGAAAGCGCAAGCTTGATGTTCGGCGGTGTGCAACGTGGGCTGGTTCAGGATCAGGCGGGCGTCGGGAACCAGGATATGATATTGCTGCGACGAACGGAAGTGCGCAAAGCCGACGCGGATGCGGGCTCCGCTTACTTTCGCCAGAAACCGGCTGGTGGGGCCGCCGTGCAAGTTAACGCAAACCGCGAACCCTTTTCGTCGGAGCGCCAGCGCCGCGCTCAGCCGCGAGGCGATCTTGATGGTCCCCTCTCCGGGGAAGAGTATCTCGTCAACGTCCGGATTGCCTTCCAGGAGTTCACGAAAGCGCGCCTCGACGAGCACGGAGATGACTAAATCGGGGCGCCAGGATTTAAGCAGATGCAGGGCAGGCGTGAGGAGAACGATGTCGCCGATCGATCGAAGGCGGATGATGAGAATTCGGGAACGCTCGGGAAGATCGCCGAGCAGAGAGCCCGGTGTCATAACTGTTGAACCCCGGGAGGCACCTGGAGGGCCTCACTCCCCCTCGATCTTGGCGTCGTCGATAATCATGTCCGGGATGTCATCCTGAACGGGGTAGACCCGCCGGCATTGCTCGCACTTGAGCCCTGCGCCATCAGGGGTGAGTTTCACAGGAATTCTACACACCGGGCAGACCAGAATATCAAGCAGTTCTTTAGAGATGGCCATGATCAGCCTCCGAACGTTTGCAATCTATCAGGCTCGTGCAGGTATTTCAAGTTGGAGCGGCGGGTTGGCCGCGCCGACATTTCGAGCCGTTGGGTTGCGGGCTGCCGCCTCAACCTCAGTCATCTTCACCTCCGGGGCCTTCCCAAGGAGCAATTTCCGCCCGCACCACGCCCGTGACGTCTCGCCAGGAAGCGGGGTCGATCTTCCACACAACAAGGATGGCGGAGCCCTGGTAAACCCGCTCGAAACCCAGTTCCGATTGGGAGATAGTTTCGATCGGGACGATCCACCAGCGAGGCCTGGGCTGGGCGTCCAAGGAAATTCTCACACGCTGCCACTCATCCACGAGCGTCAGGTTGGAGGCATCAATTTCGCCGCGAAAATCCAGCGGCCGCCGAATCCCGTTGGCAAAGAAGTAGCGGTCGGGAGCAGACGGCGCCAGAAGGTTGATAACCAGTTCCGTGCCCAGGGCGGTTTTGGCCGGGCAGGGCTGCGCTGTGGAAAGCGAAGACTTGCACTCAACCCAACACGATTCACCCTGTACCTTGGCGGTGATGGTTTTCTGCGCCGCGATTTGCATGATGCAATCGCCGATCTGAATGGGCGCCGAACTCTCCAGCCGCACAACGCCCGGAATTTCACGGCCCGCCGCCTGTCTCCACGGCGCGCCCGCCAGAAGTTCGTTCTCCTCCAGGCGGAGCAGGCTGAAATCACGCCACCCTTTGGCGGCAGAAAAAACAAACGTCCGGAACATGTGCCGTTCGTAGCGATCGTAGAGCAGCAACGCCTCGAGGTTGGCCTCTTTGCTCAGGACCATGTCGTGGATGGAAGCTGGCCCCTCTTTGGGAGGTTCTTTTGACCCCACGTGCTTGCGCACCAGAGCGTGATAGGCTTCCGGGCGCCGCCGTAAAGAATTCACAAGTTCAGCGTGCGCCGGCTTGAAACGCAGGCTCGAGACCGTCCCTCCGTCCGCGGGCCGAATGATCATTCCAATGGCCGGATGCTCAAGCAGGATCTCCTCCTGTCCGTCCACATCAAAGTCCTCCCGCTTGACGCGAAGCGAAGGATCGTCGGCGAGGCCCTCGACTTTATCCAACAAAACCTCGGCCTGGATCAGGCTGCGCAGCAAAGCGCTGCGGAGGTGGGGGGCGTAAAGGCCGCCGAAAACTCCGTGCCAGTAGGCGTCGTTACATTGCGAGGCCAACACGTGGGTCTGCGCCTCAGTCAACAACCGAACCGCCTCTTTTTCCTGCGACCTGCCACGGCTCAGTGCATGCCAGCGCCGGCTCGTCGCGCACATGAGTTTTTGAATTTGGTTCGACTCGGGATACTTACTGAGGAAGTTGCGCCAGAATCCGCCCTGCAGGAAGCGCCGGAAGCGCTCACCATCCCGCATATTTTCGGTTTCATCCAAACAAGCCTTCAATTCCATGAAGGCTGCAGCAGGCAAAGCCCACTCCATCATCTCCGCGTAGGAAGCCGTGGGGAGATAAACTCGTCCGATGGGGGGGTGCGAAGCCATGTAATCCGAAACTGTGGTCGTTTCGAGCCAGTCGCCCTCCTTTTCCAAGGCGTCGAGAAACTTCTCGAGCCACCCGTTCTCGTACACGTGGGCGTACGTTCCCGGCCATACACCGAATTTTTCGCAATCGTCTCCCACGGCAAAAAGTTGGCCGGGGTTGTTACTCCCCTCACGGAGGATACGCACTGTTTCTTCCGGTTCACGGAAGGGAATCGTGTAGCGGAAAGACTTCAAGCTGGGCACGAGGCGGAGCGGCGCACCCTGTTCTTCGGTGATGTAGATCCCATGCAAACTTGCTGGTTCCAAGCCGGCCGCAAGAAAATGCGTATCGTCGAGCAACACGTACTCGACCCCGGCTTCGGCCAGCGGGCGCGCCAGACTTGGCTCCCACACCCGCTCCGCGACCCACGCGCCACGAGGGGCTTTTCCCCAATGTTGAGCGAGGTAATCTGCTAACTTGCGTATCTGCGCGGCCTTATCGCCGTCAGGAATGGAGGGCAAGATCGGCTCATAGTAGCCTCCGCCCAGAAGTTCCACCTGACCGCGCCCCAGCAACTCGCGAAGCTGATCGAAATACTCCGGGTGGCGAACCTCTAACCATTCGAGCAAGACGCCGGAGTAGTGCAAGCTCAGCCGGACGCGTGGATGCTTGAGGAGAATCTGCGCAAAGGGCAAGTAAGACTTCCGATAAGCTTCTTCAATAACGTGGTCGAAGTTTCCCACCGGCTGATGGGAATGGATTACGAGAGCAAAGAAGACTTTATTCAAGGCCAGGAATCCTTCCTACTACGCCCGAATCTCCCTACGTGCCGACCGGCGCTTTGCCGATTCGTATCGGCGAAATCAACTCGCCGTTGTCACCGCGAGTTCACGCCGGCGCCTGCCGGGGCAAAGGCCCGTGCCACAAGGTAAATCCGCGCGCTCCGAGAGCGCACTATGGCTTCTACACTGATTAGAATAAGATGAAGCCTGAAGACTTGTCAGTAAGAAAAGCGTCACAGCCACGAGCCGCCCGCTTTCAGCCATCAGATTTCAGCGAGGTTCGGCCAAGTGACGCGGCCGCTCTGGAGGAGGAGAAACGATGAATGCGAAAACGCTGCTGGACTACTGTAAAGGAGAACTGGGGGCAATGCTCGTTTGCCTTCGGCATACGGTCGAGATTGAATCGCCGAGCAGTTCCAAGGCAGCGGTAGACCGGCTGGCAGGCTTTCTAGCCAAAGAGTTCAAGCGGTGCGCGGGGCAGGTTCGGTTGCTCGAACACCCGGCGGCAGGATGCGCACTCAAGGCAACGTTCTGGCCAGGTAGACACAAGCAAAAACCGATTCTGCTGCTCGGCCATCTCGACACGGTGTGGGAACTCGGAACGCTGGCCCAGATGCCCTTCCGCGTTCGCGGTCGCCAAGCTTTCGGGCCCGGAATACTCGATATGAAGTCCGGAATCATCATCGGTCTTTGGGCTATTCGAGCCCTGCAAGCCTTACAGATTTCGCCCGCCGGCCCGGTGCACTTCTTTCTAAACCCTGATGAGGAAATATCCAGCGTCGCCTTTCGCGACGAGATTCTTGCTGAGGCCAAGCGCGCGCGCGCGGTGTTGGTGCTGGAGCCGGCGGCGGCCGGCGGCGCGCTGAAGACCGCCCGTAAGGGAGTAGGCGAGTTCAAGATGACCGTTCACGGCCGCTCCGCTCACGCCGGAGTAAACCCGGCGGCAGGTGCGAACGCCATCATGGAACTGACACGTCAACTGCTCACCGTGCAATCCTTCGCACGCCCGCGGCGGGGGCTAACCATCAACGTGGGGAGAATTGAAGGCGGTACCCGGTCCAACGTTGTGGCGGAATGCGCCACGGCGTGGATCGACGTGCGCATTCCGCGGTTGCATGACCGGGCGATAATCGAGCGAAGAATTCGCGCCCAAAAACCTTATGACCGAGGGACTCAGCTTGAAATCGAAGGTGGCATCAATCGGCCGCCCATGGAGAGGAAAATGACCGTAGCGCTCTTTCGCAAGGCGCACGCCGTGGGACGGGCAATGGGCATGGATCTGGCCGAAGCCTCCACCGGCGGAGGTTCGGACGGCAATTTTACAGCCGCGCTGGGCGTCCCGACTCTGGATGGCCTGGGCGGGGTCGGTGACGGCGCCCACGCCCGTCACGAGCATATTCTTATCCCCGAGTTGCCCCGCCGGGCTGCTTTGCTGGCCGCCTTGCTGGCCGCGCTTTAGCCCTACGTTCCGTACTTCTTCACGAGGTAATTTGCGACCTCTTGCTCGAACGCGGGGTAGGTGAGGTGAAGCTCATTTCGAAGAAGCAGACTGAAGTCAGGCTGAGCGGGCATGGCTTTGAGGAGGTTGCAGATTTCACCCATATCATAGTTGGCTCGAAGATACTCGAGGGCAGCCAGCGATTTGGCATAAGAAAGCGCCACTTGGTCCTGGGGCATATTCAGGAAGGGGCCTTCCAGCGCTTGAAACGAAGGTAAGTGTCCGTCTGTTACTGCCCGCGCAAGCTGTGCTCCCAATATCGCCGTGGTGTCGCCCTCCTCGAGTTGCGCCAAACCCTCATTAAACCAAGTCGGGCAATGGCCCATGGTAATCTGTCGCACGAAGGAGTGGGTCAGTTCGTGCTTAAGCACGCGGGCGAGGTCGGCGGTCATCTGCGTCAAGCCGGAAACGGGCACGCGGATTTTCCCGTCGTTGAGCGCGCCCACCCAGTTCGGCGAGCGGGTTATATCCTGGAAGGCCTGGTTGGGGTAGAGGATGACGATAATGACCTCGCGCGGAGAATAGTCAAGATCGAGCACGAGGTTCTGGAACGATGCCTCGAGGCTGTTCAGGACCTGGCCGCTCAGTTTCTCGACCGGTTCTCCCCCGTAGCGGAGCAGAAAGTGCTCGCTGCGAAGCTCGCGGTAGTAGCCCGCGATTTCGCGTTCGCGCTCCGCCTTAGCCACCGCTTCACGGAGTCGCGCGTTATCCTGCAAGGCAAGCGCCTTGTTCCATTGAGCGATAGCCTCGTCCAAATTCTCCATTCCGTAAAAGGCCGACCCCAGCAACATAACGACATCCGCCGACTTGGGATATCGGTCCGAGGCGGGCAAGAGCAGGTCCACGGCTTCCAGATAGTGACTCTGGGTTACCTGCAGGTAAGCGAGCGCCAGAGTTAAGGACAGATCGTTAGGGAGCAGCTTCAACGCCTGCTGGTATTTCTGGATGGCGCCGTCGGGGTCGCCTTTGCGAGCCTGGAAGAGCGCTGCCTGCTGATATCCTTGCTTCAGCAGACGAGCATTTTCCGCGGACGGATCGTGAGCAAATTCGTCGCCCAAATGCAATAGATAGGCCTCATCAACAGCCCCAGCCTTGATGACAGGTGAATCACTCGCGGACGAAGTTTCGCCGAAAGGGAATGCAGGCAGGGGAACCTCGCGGACTTTCTCCTGCGGGTTCTCAGTTGGTCGCGGCGGCGGCGTTTCAGCAGTACCGGAAGATCTTTCGATATGATCCACCATCGATTTTGGTATCGAAAGTTCCCCGCCCTGAACTGAGTAAACGACCTGCTTCGAGTCTTCCTGCGTCACCTGAGCGACTATCTTGCGGCCATTCTTCAAATAGATAACGTCCGCAAACGAAGTGAAAGGAATCAGCGTGAGTAGAAACAGGAAGAGAAGCCGCCGCAAGCTCGTCGCTTTCTTCTTTCGTGGAATGCCTGCTTCCAGCATACGCTAAGTATAATACAACCCGCGCCTCAACCCGTTCGAGTTGTGCTACGAGGTTAAGCGCGCTAAAGTATGAGCGCAGAGGGTAAACGATGCCGGGCGCAGCCAACCAGCCAGGACGCTTTCATCTCGCCACAACCCTGAGAAGCGAATCGACGCTGCTGGCGTGCGCCGTTCTGGTCGCCATGCTGGGATTGCCGGGCCGAACCTGGGCGCAGAGCGGGCCCGATCCGCAACAAGTTTTCGACCAACTCCACAACATTAAGGTGGATGAAAACCAAGTTTATGTACTCCGGCGCGCCCACTTGATCCGTGACCACGTGAAATTGTTCTTCACCCGTGGCTATATTGGGTTCTTCACTCCGGCCGCGGGGAAAATCACCGGCGCCGTTTATACCGGAGAAGGAGAAATCCTGTTAATCCCTCCCACGCGCACCGAGAAAGAGAGTCTGGCCCGATTCATTCACGCGCCCATTCTTGAAGAACAGTTCAGCACCGCGATTCTGCGCTTCACAGACCAGACCGCTAAGGAACTCCTGGCTGTAGCGCAGAAACCAGAGCCCGACGACCCGGAGCGGCCGCCAGAATTCCCTCAAAGATGGAACTCCTCGCCACTCCTATTTGCTCTCGAAGATACGCCCCGGGTCTTCGAAGATTTGCTGGGCGACACGACCATGCCGTTCTTTCACGCTCGCTTGGAAGGCAATAGCCTCAAATGGTTCGACGTGGTTGACGACGAACGATCGCCGGAGGCCGTGACCGTGGTTGCTGCCCGCCGCAACGGGGATGCCGTGTTTGCTGACTGCTGGTGCGCTTTCCAAACTAAGACCTCAGCGGCCCGTTTCGCCTATCAGACGCCCGGGACGGTGAAAGCCCTGGCCTACGATATTGACACGCATCTCGAGACTGACAACAGCATGCAAGGCCGTGCAGAACTCCTGTTGGAATCACTCTCCAGCACCGACCGGGTGCTGACTTTTGATTTTGCCCGACTACTTAATGTCTCGAAGGTCCTGAATGAGCGGGGGGAAAGCCTGCCCGTCTATGCGTATCCGCAACAGGAAGATATCGAGATCGGCGACCGGAGCAAAGGCTGGATCCAAGTGGTTTTGGGGGCGCCGCACCCCGTGGGCCAAAGATTCCGGCTCCAATTCACCTACCAGGGGAACGTCATCACCAACGTTGGGAACAACGTTTTGTACGTGGGAGAGAGGGGTGGCTGGTACCCGAACTTAGGCTTGGCATTTCCGGCTACCTTCGACCTTAGGTTTGATTATCCGGAGAACCTCACGCTGGTTGCCACAGGAGCAAGGATCGAAGAGGAAACCGCAAACGGCAGGAAGCACAGCCGGTGGCGCTCGGACGGCGTGTTTCGGGTTGCCGGCTTCAATCTGGGGCCGTACCATTCCGTAGAGCGCCGGGCGGGAAAGACAACCGTGGAAGTGTATGCGACGCGCGAGGCGGAAGCGGCGCTCGAGGCGCGTCACTCGCAAAAGCTGGTCCCGCATTTTGTGATCCCCAACCTCGGGCGCGAGCATGCTCCGCCCTTGTCGATTGCTCCCGAGACCGTTCCTCCTCTAGCCCCCGCCGCCTTGCTGCAAACGGTGGCCGAGAGCGCTTCACAGACGCTTGTCTATTTCGAAAGCCTGTTTGGCCCGTTTCCCTACTCCCGTCTCGCCGTCTCCCAGATTCCCGGTAACTTCGGCCAAGGTTGGCCGGAGTTGATCTACCTTCCAACTCTGTCGTTCTTGCGCAAGTCGGAGCGCTCTGAACTGGGGTTTGCGGAGAAAGACGAGGACCTGCTTGGTCATGGGATGGTGGCCCACGAGATTGCCCATCAATGGTGGGGTAACCTGCTCGGTTGGGCAACCTATCATGATCAGTGGCTTTCTGAAGGGCTGGCGACCTACGCCGCAGCGCTCGACTTGTCGAGGCAAAAGGATGGCGAGCACCGATTCCACGAGCTGCTAAGGAGTTACAAACTCGATCTGCTCAACAAGAGCAAGAGTGGAATGAGCAACGAGGCGAGCGGCCCTATCTGGTTGGGCCAACGCCTCTCGAACTCATTGACCCCGGGCGGTTATGACGCGGTCGTGTACAAAAAAGCTTGCTGGGTTCTGCACATGTTGCGAGGCCTAATGCGCGATCCTGCCACGGGTTCCGACGAGAAGTTCTTCCGCCTATTGCGTGAATTCGTTGCCACCAATCAGGGAAAGAGCGTTTCCACGGAAGACTTTGTTCTCGCGGCGGGTAAAGGCATGACGCGCGCCAGCGACCTCGAACACAATCACCGGCTGGACTGGTTCTTCAATGAGTGGGTGTACGAAACGGGTGTCCCGACCTACAAGCTGGAATCGAGCGTGAAAGAACTCCCGTCGAAGAAATTCCTCGTCCAGGGAAACATCACGCAGAGTGGAGTATCGAGCGACTTCGAAATGCTGGTGCCTGTCATCGCCGAGGTGGGCAAAGAGAAGAGGGCCAGCTTGGGACGCGTGGCCGTCACCGACGAAGGGGGCCGCTTCAGGTTTACAACCGCGGCGAGGCCCAAGCGGATAGCCATTGATACGGATAACCTGCTCGCCGAGTCCGAGCAGTAAGGCTCGAAGCGCTGTGCTGGAACCGAACTTACAGCCTAGCCCGGCGGCCAGTGAAAAACCCGTCCACCCAACAGGTGAAGATGCAGGTGGAAAACGGATTGGCCTGCCCCGGCGCCTGTATTGATTACGGTCCGATACCCGCGAGCTTCCAGCCCACGTTCGCGTGCGAGTTGCGTTGCCACCGAGAGCATGCGCCCCAGGAGAGGAGCGTCTTGGGCGGTGGTGTCTTTCAATGAGGCAAGGTGCTTGCGCGGCACAATGAGGGTGTGAACAGGCGCTTGGGGATGAGCGTCCTCGAAAGCCACGATTTCCTCATCCTCGAAGACGATCCTGGCAGGCAAGCTCCGTTCCACAATCCGGCAGAAAATACATTGATTCATGTTTCGTTATGAGTCCGGCCCTTGCGGCCGCTTCCGACGAAGTAGGGGCAGGCCTGGTGCCTGCCCGTGTGGGCGACCACAAGGGTCGCTCCTACATCCCTGTTAATTCAGACGTACAACAAAAGTCTCCGTCGCCAAGTTGGCCCGCCGCAGGCTCTCGGCAAGAGAACGCGCCGCATCTTCGCTGCTTTCGCGGCCAACTCGGACGCGATAGAAGAGGCCGTCGCCGCGATCAAAAGTCTGAATCGTGACCGGCCCAAACTGTGAGAATTGAGATTCGATGCGCTCCTTCAAGCGCTCCGCATTGTCCTGATTCCTGAAGGCCCCCACCTGCACCGCGAAAGTTCCCGGGATCGCGGCGGCCTGCTCGAGGTCCAGAATCTCGAGGCGGACTTGTGCTATGCCGGGCATGTGCATGGCCTGAGCAGCCGCATAGGAGAGGTCGATAATGCGCCCTTCGATGAAAGGACCGCGGTCGTTGATTCGCACCGTAACGTCACGGCCATTCTCGAGGTCGTGAACAGTCACGCGAGTACCAAAAGGCAGGGTTTTGTGGGCGGCGGTCATGTCATACATATTATAGATTTCGCCGCTGGCGGTCGGACGCCCGTGGTAGGGATGCCCATACCAGGAAGCGATTCCTCTCTCGCCCTGAACAATGGGGACGGGGGTTGACGGTCCGCGAGCCGTCGAGGGCGCGCGCCCTGCGGCCTGAAGGGGGCGATGCCGGTGCAGGCAGGCGGTCGAGGCTAGCATCATGCCGCCCACCGCCACCATCTGCGCCACTCGCCGCAAATCAGGCCGGCCCAGATTACCCGCCACGCTATTGGCCACTTTTTCCAGGCTCTTCCTTCTCCAGGTTCTTGGCCAAATCGTCCAAGTGGCGCGATGCCCGCCGCAGCAGCGTGGCTAGCTCGTTACGGGTCGAGGGCTTCAGCTTCTTATCGACGTAGTCCGCAAGTTTTGCCACTTCTTGATCGACCGCACGTCCGGCTTCTTCGAAGTTCATGGCTCCTCCCACTCTCGCTTTCGCTATTCTAATCAACGCGCCGGTGCGCGACAAATGATTTTCCTGACCGGCCCGAGCGCGCATGGACTATAATTGCTCCTGAATGGAACTCCCTCCCAAATTCTGGTTTCAACTGGAAAGACTGAAGAAAGCGCTTCGTTCCGCCTTCGGTTCGCCAGAGCAAAAGTACGACACCTCGCACCGGATGTGCCCGAACTGTCGCGCCCTGATTGAACGTAATGCCTCGGTGTGTCCTTTCTGCGGCGAGAAACTGCGCTCGCCGCGCGCGCGTTCTTCTTCCGGCACTCCGGGCCGGATCATGGGCATCATCCCGATTCCATCTACCGCCACCTCGGCGATCGTCGCCGTCACGATCGCGCTCTACGGCATCTCCTGGTACATGACTGCCACATCCGGGGCGACGCAGGCGATGGGCGGGATCAGCGGCGAGGTGCTGCTGCGCCTGGGCGCCAAGAGTCCTTACATCCTGGTAGGGCAATGGTGGAGACTGGTTACAGCCATCTTCCTGCACGCCGGCCTGTTGCACATCGGAATGAATCTCTGGTGCTTGTTTGATCTTGGTCCGGAAGTCGAGTCGCTGTTTTCGACCGCCAAGTTCGTGGTGTTCTATCTGGTCACCGGCGTACTGGGATTCGTCTTGAGCCTCTGGTGGCGTCCCATGGGAATGTCCATAGGGGCATCGGGAGCCATTTGCGGGTTGATCGGCGTACTGATCGGCGCCAGCTTTCATCACGGCCACCTCGGCAAGGCGTACCGCGGGCAACTCTGGCGATGGGTCGTCTACATTGCCATCTTCGGCATTTTCCTCCCCATCGACAACGCGGCTCACTTCGGCGGTCTGATCGCCGGAATACTCCTGGGCTACGTGGTGCCGGAAGGCGAAGCGGAGACGCAAGCCAGCCAGAACCTCTGGAACGTGCTCGCACTGCTCTCTGTCGTCATCATCGCCGGCTCGTTTACCCTCATGGCTTTGCAATTGGGCCAACCGATTCGCTAGTCCTAGCGCACCCTCCAAACCCCACACAGGTCCGGTCGGGGCCGAGTTTCCAGCGTCAAGGACCGACTGAAGACCAGGAGGACACTGCGGTGGGCAAACCTGTTCTCGGGCCTTGGGAGGACAAAGGTCCGAAATGTTATAATGCTTTGATTGGATACCCCAGCCAAGTCTAAACCCGACCACTGGTGGGCGCTGCTGCCGGACGTCTGGTTCCTGCTCCGGCCGCGACGGGGCCTGCTGGCCATCGGCTTCGTGATCATGGCCGTGAACCGCGTGGCCGGGCTGGTTCTGCCCGCGTCCTCGAAATACCTCATTGATGACGTCATTGGCAAGCGCCACTTGCAACTGCTGGTCCCCCTCGTCCTGGCCATCGTCGGCGCCACGGCGGTGCAAGGCGTATCTTCTTACGCTCTGACCCAACTCCTCTCGAAGGCCGCCCAGCGGCTGATCGCCGAACTGCGGTGCCAGGTGCAGGCGCATATCGGGCGGCTGCCGGTGGCCTACTACGACTCCAACAAAACAGGCGTCCTCGTCTCGCGCATCATGAGCGATGTCGAAGGAGTGCGAAACCTGATTGGAACCGGATTGGTCGAGTTCGTGGGCGGAATGTTGACGGCAACGTTGGCCTCGATCATTCTGCTGCGCATCAGCGTTTTCATGACGGCCCTGGCTTGTGCCATTCTGCTCGGCTTCGGGCTGTTTCTCCGCTACTCGTTCAAAGTGATCCGTCCCATCTTCCGCGCCCGGCCCAAGATCAACGCCGAAGTCACCGGGCGGCTCACGGAATCGCTGGGCGGCGTGCGCGTGGTGAAGGGTTACCATGCTGAAGAGCGCGAGGCCACGGTGTTTGCCGCAGGCGTGCGGCGGCTTCTCGACAACGTGCTCAAGACCCTCACTGCCACTTCCCTGATGAGTCTTTCGGCCACCACGCTGCTCGGCATGGTCAGCGCGCTCATTATGTTTCTGGGCGCGCGCAAGATTGTTGCCGGGCACATGACGCTCGGCACCTTTGTGACCTACACCATTTTTTTGGGACTGCTGGTGGCGCCGGTTTTCCAGATCGTCATGATCGGCACGCAGATCACGGAAGCACTGGCGGGGCTGGAGCGCACGCGCGAGGTGCTTCGCGAGCGGCCCGAAGACGACGACCCGGCGAGGTCGTTGCGCCTCGACCACATTAACGGCGAAGTGGTTTTCGAGAACGTGAGCTTTGCTTATGAAGCCGGCAAGACAGTCCTGAGCGACATGAGCTTCCGGTCCGCCCCGGGCACCGTCACGGCGCTGGTCGGACCCTCGGGCTCGGGCAAGTCGACGATGACCGGCCTGGTCGCGGCCTTTTACACGCCGAGCGCCGGAAGGGTGGTGGTGGACGGAATCGATCTGGCGAAAGTGCGGCTGGATTCGTATCGCAGCCAACTGGGAGTGGTGATGCAGGAAACCTTCCTGTTCGATGGAACCATCCGCGAAAATGTCGCGTTCTCGCGGCCCGACGCCGGCGAGAAACAGATCCTCGCGGCTTGCCGCATTGCGCGCGTGGATGAGTTTGCGGAGACCTTCGAGAAGAAGTACGACACGGTGGTGGGTGAGCGTGGCGTAAAACTCTCCGGCGGCCAACGGCAGCGTGTTTCCATTGCGCGCGCGATCCTGGCGGACCCCAGAATCCTGATCCTCGACGAGGCGACTTCGAGCCTCGACTCCGAATCGGAGGCCATGATTCAGGAAGGGCTGTCGTACCTGATGCGCGGCCGGACAACCTTCGTGATCGCGCACCGCCTCTCCACCATTCGCCGCGCGGATCAAATCCTGGTGGTCGAGGCCGGTCACATTATCGAGCGCGGCACTCACGAGCAGCTCTATGCCGCGGGCGGCCGCTATTACGAGTTGTACACGAAGCAGCATGGCGTTGCGGCAAACCTTTTCCTGGCGCCGGGCGAAGGAGACAAGGTGAGGGACGCCGGAGCAGACGCGGAACCCGGCGCCGCGGCAATGCGCGTCGAGACCATTCCCGAAGCCGTGCGTCTGCTGCGCGGGCGAGACCGGTAGCACAGGCCGCAGGCTTGCCCGGACCGATTCGGTGTAATCCGATGCACACTCAAATCGAAGCCTGGGTTTTCGACGCTTACGGAACTCTGTTCGACCCTTATTCGGTCGAGGGGAAAGCGGAGAGCATTTTCCCGGGCCGGGGCGAGGCTCTGAGCAGGCTCTGGCGCTCGCGCCAACTCGAATATACCTGGCTGCGGGCGCTGATGAATCGTTACGCCGATTTCTGGCAGGTCACACGTGAGGCGCTCAACTTTGCCTGTCGCAGCCTGAGCTTGCCTTGCGACGAAACCCAGCAAGTGGAGTTGATGCGCGAGTACCTGCGCCTGGCAGTTTATCCCGATGCGCGAGCAGGGCTCGAAGCCCTGGCGAGCCGGCGCCTGGCAATCCTCTCCAACGGCACTCCCGAGATGCTTGAAGCCGTGGTTGCGCATGCGGGATTGAAACCTGCCTTCGCCGCCTTGCTCAGCGTGGATCAGGTGAAGACCTACAAGCCCAACCCCATCGTCTATCAACTGGCGGCGGATTCGTTGAACTTGCGGAAGAACCAGATCGGCTTCGTCTCTTGCAATTACTGGGACGCCGCCGGCGCCGCCGCTTTCGGTTTTCCAGCCTTCTGGCTCAATCGCGCTGGAGCGGCCCCCGATGAATTGGGAACCGGGCCTGCCGCAGTCGTCACGCGGCTGGACGAACTCACGGGCTTGCCGTGGTTGCGCTGACTTTTCAGGTGGAGTAAGCTTGCCGTCATGAGCACCGTCGAAGAAATCGAGGACGCTGCCGCCTGGGATCGGCAGATCGAGGAAGATGTCGCGACGGGCCGCCTTGATTCGCTTGCTGATGAGGCATTGCGCGATCTGCGCGAGGGGCGGTGCACCGGCCGTTGAGACACGCCTTCCGCCCCTGCGGTGCTTATCTAGGCTATCCATAAATCCCTTCCTCCTGCGCGGCTTCGATGAGCGCATGAATATTCTCCGGCGGAGTCGTGGGTGGGATTGCGCAGCCGGCGTTCAGCACAAACAAGCCGCCGGGTTTCCAGACCGAGATCAGTTGCCGCGTTGCCGCTCGAACTTCCTGCGGGCTGCCGCGCGCGATGACGCCACTGGGATCGATGTTCCCGAAAAGAACGTGGCGGGCCCCCACGGTGGTTTTGGCGATCGCGGCTTCCGTCTTGTAGTCCAGTTCGAAGCCGCAGAACTCGTATTGCGCCAGATCGGGAAGGATTTTGGTTGTATCGCCGCAGATGTGGACAACCGTGAAAATCCCCTCCGCCACCAGCCTCTTCACCAGCCGTTTCTCGTACGGCCGGGCAAACCGGTTGAACATATTGGGGGAAATGACGTCGGGGCCGGCAAGGCTGTCTCCCAGCGAGGTCAGGTGAGCGCCCGCTTTGATCAAGGCGCGATGCACGGCGAGATGGCTCTCGTAACAAATCTCGAGAAGCTCGCGGATGGCCGGGTTTTCGGGCTCGGACGCCAACTCCATCAAGAACTCTTCGGTCCCGCGCAACATGCAGGCAAGGTCGAAAGCCATCTGGTCCGCGTTACCGCGGATCGCCACCTCGTTGCCGGCCTGCTTGGCGAGCAGGCGCACCGCTTCGAGCAGCGCGGGGATGCGGCCGTCGCACTCCGGGTTGATAACCTTCAGCCGGCCCACCTCCCGAAGGCTCTCGATGGCCGGGCGCACGATCCGGCCGGGTTCGTCGGGGGCGCATTCCGCCTGCGCGCCCATGGCCTCCGCCAGCAGCGTGGTGTCCGTGTCGATCAAGAGGCAATCGTGGCCGTATTTCTCCCAGGCCTGCAAATGGGCCTGGGCGATTGCCTTGGGATCAACCCGATACCTTTCCATGGGAATCCGCGCCTCTCGTGCGGCCATCATGAAATTGTGAAGACACACCGGGAGGCGGTCCGGAGTCCTGCCGCTGATTACGGCTTGCACTCGCTCGAGTGAATTCATAGTTTGGCTTCCAATACGTATGGAGATCGCGTCATAGGGGCGACATTTGCGCCCTCCTTCGGGCCGCCACAAGGGTTGCCCTCACCGGCCATCGCCGGAACGGCCGGTTGAGTGACAACTTGTCTTGTAAGTGGCGCGGCACACATGCTTGGCCGGCCCGTACTGCGGCGCGTCTTGCGCCTGAAATCGTACTCTTTTTCGCTTCGATTCGCACCTTTTGCGCGCTAAAATGAGTTCGTTTTGAGATCGCTATTTCAGTTATCCCCTGTCTTTGCAATAAATCTTTGAGTTCGTTCCCACGATTTTTAATCTTTTTGAAGACGGCGGCGAGGACCGCGCCGAGGAAGATGAGCAGCGCTGCCGTTCCGCCGGCAATGGGCGTTATCGCCCGCTCCTCGTGCAGCACGCCGCCGTGTTCCGCGGGGAACGGCTGGATTGAATTGCCCGTTCCAGCCTGTCCCTTCGGGACATCGCAGACCACACAAGACGAGGTCTGCGCCATCCCCGTCGTTGAGGGGTTTACAGCCGCCGGGGCGCGGGTTCTACGGCGGCAGCTTTGCACCCGCGTTGCGCCGTCCTGCGGGTCGCTCGGATCCGGCGGCGAGGACGCTTCCAGGCTTTCCCGCGCTTCGCTCTTCCGCTCCCGCTGCAACTCCATCAGCAAGCGGATCTTGCGTTCCAGTTGCCGGGCGAGCGAGTTCTGCTGGCGGATAATCACCGCCCACTGGGATTGCGAGGGCGCCGTCGCCGCCATGCGCGCCGACCGCGTGTTCTCCACGTGCTCGTGCAGGTACAGCTCGTATTCCCGCCCCACGTCCGCGATCTCTTCCGCCACCCAGCCCGTCATGTCCCTCTTGGCCTTCTCGAAGGCCTCCCCCGGCGGCATCTTCGCCAGCCCGTAGCGGAACTCGTCCAGTTTCACGCCCCGCAGGGTGAAATCGCTTCCGTACAGAGCGATCAGCGCTTCCCGCATCTGGTAACCGAATTCGTTCTTATCAATCATGGCCACAAGGCTGGTCAGAAGGCCCAGCACCTGCTCGAACTTCCCGGGCGAGTCCAGGAAGCGGCGCAGGCCGTTTTCCCGCACCTCCAGCTCCACCGCGTTGCTGTTGAGGTGTCCCACCTTGATGAATAACTTGTCGCGCTCCAGATCGTGGTGGTGCAGGTTGGAGACCTGCACGGCCAGTTCCGAGCGGTCCAGCCGCGCCTGCTTGCAAAGCAGCAGAGCGATGCCTTCCACCAGGGCCATTTCCAGGCCGCCCACGGGC